>Ga0209550_10004735_pt1 | contig 12859 bp, 10 predicted proteins | sample LauGreSuBDMM15SN_2_FD_187567 | JGI IMG/M metagenome (GOLD analysis project Ga0209550, IMG submission 187567) | Freshwater lake microbial communities from Lake Michigan, USA - Su13.BD.MM15.SN (SPAdes) (version 5) | ecosystem: Environmental > Aquatic > Freshwater > Lake | place: Lake Michigan... | reverse complement strand
CTCCGCCTTGGGAAACCGGATTTCTAAGCCAACGAAATCCAGCCAGCAAAGCAGCGGGAATGTCTCTTTTTTCTAATGTTCTTCTCGTCATGAATGCCTACAACCTTAACAAACGCGTGTTTGATATACGGGAACCTATGGGACTACGACGTTGTGTCAATGGAATTAAAAGGCTGCCAAACGGCAGGGTTGGGGACGACGGTTACAGGGCCATCAAGGTGAAATATGTCCAACAAATCAGCCATAGCCACCTGTCTGATGCAATGTCAGCTTTTGGGGGAGCCAGTTAGCACTTAAAACGGCGGCAACTGGGCGCAGTGCAGACATAGTTCCGGCTCTTTCGCGCTGACGACTTGACGTCCATCGTGCGACGTCTAATTTGCACGTGCAAAAACTTCCAAGGGTAAAGGAACGTCAAGCTATGAAAGAAAGTCAAGCCAACCGCACGCTCCGCCCCGCGGTTGTTCTATGGGCTTTTTCTGGCCTTATAGGCATTCCTGTCGCCGTTTATTTCGATCTACTAAGTGGCTGGCGGTGGCCACCTTATAACGCAATCTACGATCAGATGATGGTTAGCGTATATTTCGCTTTAGGTATTTGCGCCGCTCGCGCTATCAAAAACCCGATCCGACATTGCAGCTTCCTGTGGTTTGTAGCAATCTCTAGTTTTACCCATGGCGCCGTAATGCTTTTTCATGCTTTGCATGATCCGATGCATGTCCAACATTTACTCGGCGATGTTTGGATCTTGATGGGGGGCGTTTCGTTGGCTTGGCCGCTTTGGCGGTTGGGCCGCACCGATGATCGAGATTTATGAACCACGGTGAGCTTTAAAGGAGGATGTTGGCTTCACGATTGTCATAACGGATGGTTCTGCGACACTGCGTGAACCTCTGAACTGTTCTTTCCAGCTCGTGTTATTAGACTACTGAATTCCCAGCGCAGCCCAAAAATAAGTGACAAAAGAGCGATAACGCTACAAAAAATATTATTATTTCAATAATATGATTAAAACTCCTTCGCTACCATTTTTCTTGTGCGCAACTGGGGACGAACCCTGATAGTGTCGCGATCTGCACATGCGATATCAGAGCGGCGGACCGACGGTATGCCAAGCCCCGCTTTGAACGGTTGCTGCGCTTTGCTGCGTGGGCTATGATCAGACCATGCAAGACTGCTACCAATGCATTGTACGCAACCGTGCAATTTGCGCCGGACTCGAAACGGACGAGCTTGAACTGCTGAGTCGGCAAGGTCGAAAGCAAAAAGTTTCCAAGGGGCAGACTGTGTTTTGGGAGGGAGATGACGCTGTCGTTGTCGCCAATGTTATCGCAGGCGTGCTAAAGGTTTCGATGAGCTTGGCTGATGGCCGGGAGCAGATTGTCGGGATTGTTTTTGCATCAGATTTTATTGGGCGGCCCTTTGGCCATCAAAGCCCGTATAGTGTGACCGCGCTGACCGACGCTGAATTGTGCATATTTTCGCGATCCACCTTTGACAGCTTTGCTCGGCAGCATCCCGAGCTGGAACATAAGTTGCTGCGCCGGACGTTGGATGAACTTGATCGTGCGCATGCATGGATGTTGCTGCTTGGCAAGAAAACCGCGACCGAACGGATCGCGACTTTGTTACTCGAAATGTCTGTTCGTCTCGGCGAAACAGGCTGCACGGTTGACACAGGCGCGCTGGATGCATTTGAATTACCGCTTGATCGCCAGCAGATTGGCGACGTTCTGGGGCTAAGGATTGAAACCGTCAGCCGTCAGTTTTCTAAGTTAAAGGCCGATGGAGTCATCCATCTGCCGGATCGCCGGACCGTCGCCATACGCGACCGTGCGCGGCTTCAGGATCTTTCGGCTGCTGCCTGAACGGCGGTTTGGCAACGCCTTGGGTATGGCTTAGCTTGGAATATTATCCGCCGGGCCACCGATGAGCACAAAATGCCGGTCGCAATAGCCGCAGTCGACATAGCCTTTTTCATCAATTTGAAGCCAGACTCGGGGGTGACCCAATGCGGCGGGAATATCTCCACTGCCGTCGCAAGCGACACGCGGTTCGCGGACTCGGATTGTTTCGGGGGCGCTGTTGTTCATAACCGCCGCTTAGCAAAGCCGCAACGGGGCTGCAACGGCTGAGAAATAGTGACGTAACGATAATTGCGCGTCCACGAAATTCCAGCGGAGGGATTCCATGCGATTGCGCTGACACCCTGCGTTCGCTATCGCAACAACATGTCTGAACAAGCTATCTCGATCCAAAACCTCTCCAAAAAATATGCGGGGGGGAAACAAGCGCTAAGCGATGTGAGTTTTGACGTCGCGCAAGGGTCGATTTTCGGCCTTCTTGGGCCCAATGGCGCCGGCAAATCCACGTTGATTAACATCCTAGCTGGGCTGGTGATGAAGACATCGGGCAGCGCGTCCATATGGGGGTTCGACATCGACGCGCATCCGCGCAACGCGAAGGCATCCATTGGCATTGTGCCACAGGAGATTATGTTCGACCCATTTTTTACACCGAAAGAAGCGCTTGAGTTGCAAGCGGGTCTTTATGGTGTGCCCAAGTCGAAACGCCGGACGATGGAATTGTTAAAGGCGGTACGGTTGGAGGACAAGGCCGATGCCTATGCGCGGACCCTGTCGGGCGGGATGAAGCGCCGCTTGCTGGTGGCTAAAGCCATGGTGCATGCGCCGCCCGTCATCGTGCTCGATGAACCGACGGCTGGTGTCGATATCGAACTGCGTCAGCAATTGTGGGATTATGTGCAGGAACTGAACCGCCAAGGCGTGACGGTCGTGCTCACCACCCATTATCTCGAAGAAGCCGAGCAGTTGTGTGACCGGATCGCGATCATCAACCATGGGCAGTTGATTGCCAACAAGCCGACGCGCGAACTGGTCGGTATGGCGCGCGAGAAGGCAGTCGTATTAACGCTGGACCGCGATGTAACCAGTGCGCCAACGCATGAGGCCTTTGAAAAAACGGAATTGGTTGGTGACCGCACGGTTGAGATTACGTACAATAAAGACCGTATGAACGCAGGCGAAGTGCTTTCCGTGATTCAAGGGCTTGGGTTGGGCATCGTTGACGTAACCACCAAGGAGGCCGACCTTGAAGACGTCTTCCTCCGCCTGACAAGTAGCTCTTGATGGAAGCGGATGTTCTGATCATTGGGTCGGGCGCTGCGGGGTTGACTGCGGCGTTGCAATTGGCGGCGACGCGCAAGGTTGTGGTGCTGGCCAAGGGTTCCATTTCCGATGGCGCAACAGCATGGGCGCAGGGCGGGATTGCCGCCGTTCTTGAACCCGGCGACAATTTTGCGAACCATATCGAAGATACGATGGTCGCAGGCGCGGGGCTGAATAACCGCGCCACGGTTGAATTTGTCGTGGAGAATGCGCCGCTCGCGATTGAGCGGCTGGCGAAACTTGGCGTGCCGTTCAATCTGGAGGGCAATGACTGGCACTTGACCCGCGAAGGCGGACATAGCCACCGGCGTATCGTCCATGTGGATGACGCCACGGGTTGGGCCGTGCAGCAAGCGTTGGAGGCAGCGGCCAGAGCGCATCCGAATATCAGCTTGGTCCCCGACATGGTCGCGGTCGACCTGATCCTGGGGCGGCATCAGGAACGCTTTTCGACATCAGGCCGCATCCACGGTGTCTACGCGCTCAACCGTAAAACAGGCCGGGTCGAGACCTTCACTGCGCGCGCGACTATTTTGGCCAGCGGCGGTGCTGGCCGGACCTATCTTTACTCCACGGCCCCGCGCGGTGCGACTGGTGACGGCATTGCCATGGCGTGGCGTGCCGGGTGCCGCGTGTCGAATATGGAATTCATGCAATTCCACCCGACCTGTCTTTACAATCTTGAGGTTAAAAATTTCCTGATAACTGAGGCGGTGCGCGGCGAGGGCGGAATCCTCAAAAACCCGAAAACCGGGCATCGTTACATGCCCGATTACGACGATCGTGCAGAGCTTGCGCCGCGTGACATTGTCGCCCGCGCCAATGACGCCGAAATCAAGCGCGATGGCCTTGATTATGTCCATCTCGATATCAGCCACAAGCCACCCGAATTTGTGAAAACGCATTTTCCGAATATTTACGAAAAGCTTATGGGTCTTGGCATCGATATCACGCGCGAGCCCATCCCTGTGGTGCCAGCGCAGCATTATACCTGCGGCGGTGTGATTGTCGATTTGGACGGTCGGACCGACGCACCGGGCCTCTATGCCGCAGGCGAGGTGACGCAAAGCGGCCTGCATGGTGCAAACCGTCTAGCGTCGAATTCCTTGCTGGAATGCTTTGTCTTTGGTGATGCCTGTGCGCGGCATATTGAGGCCAATTGGGACCGCCTGCCGCCTCCGCCGCCAATCCGGTCATGGGATGAAAGCCGCGTGACCGACAGCGATGAAGAGGTAGTTATCGCGCAATGCTGGCGCGAAATACGGCAGTTTATGTGGAACTTTGTGGGTATCGTGCGCACGACCAAACGGTTGGAGCGGGCGCAGCACCGGATTGATTTACTGCGTAGCGAGGTTGAGGATTATTACAGCCATTTCCGCGTCACCCCTGACCTGATTGAGTTACGTAACCTCGTTGAGGTTGCCGCATTGATTATCCGGTCGGCACTGGCGCGGCATGAAAGCCGTGGACTCCACTTTACACTCGATTATCCCGAGATGGCAGACAGCGCGGTCGACACGATTTTGCTGCCATAGGCACAAAACACTTTCTTACCGATGGCAAACGCAGGCAGGGACCTGACCCTATTTATTTGGAGGCTATTATGGACGTTCGAACTCAACTCGCTGCTATTCACCTGCGTAAAGTTTTGCAACTGTCTGTCGTGGCGCTGCTGGGGGCGATGGCTATGCCTGCCGCCGCTGCGACGCCCGAAGAAACCGCGCGCGAAGTGCTGGCCAAATCGCCTATCATCGACGGCCATAATGACACGCCGCACCAGATTGCCGCATTGTTTGACCGCGACTTTGCAAAGTTCGACCTGGCGGCGTTGCCAGCAGACGTGCTGGCCAAAACGCATACTGATATAAAAACTGCACGCGCCGGATTTTTGGGCGGGCAATATTGGTCGGTTTATGTCGACGCCGCTTTGCCCAAGCATGAGGCGGTGACGCGCACTATTCAGCAAATCGACGTCGTCCGGCAAATGATGGCGCGATATCCCGAAACATTCAGTTATGCAGAAACGACGGCAGAGGTTGAGGCGGCGATAAAAAAGGGCAAAATCGCATCGCTTATTGGTATGGAAGGCGGACATTCCATCGGCAGTTCGCTCGAAATTCTGCGGCAGACTTATGCGCTTGGCGCGCGTTACATGACCCTTACGCACAGCCTGACCACCGATTGGGCGGACAGCGCAACCGACGCGCCAAAGCATGACGGACTGTCGCCCTTTGGTTTTGAAGTGCTTGCCGAAATGAACCAATTGGGGATGATTGCGGACATCAGCCATGTGTCAGAGGCAACGATGCACGATGTGTTGGATAAGAGCACGGCGCCTGTTCTGTTCACGCATAGCAACGCCCGCGCGGTCACGCCGCACCCGCGCAACGTGCCCGATTCGGTCCTCAAGCGCCTGCCGCAAAATGGCGGCGTGGTGATGGTGACCTTCGTGCCGGGCTTTACCTCAGCCGCGCGGCGTCAATGGGAATATGAACGCTCCGCCGTTGCAGGGCGCGCTAAGACTGAGTTTTCCGGCAATCCGGTTGGCGAAAAGGCCGCTGTTGACGCATGGATAGCCGCCAACCCGCAGCCAAAGGCCACGCTGGCGCAAGTTGCCGACCATATCGACCATATCCGCAAGGTTGCAGGGGTTGACCATATCGGCATCGGCGGTGACTTTGGCGGCGTGGACGAACTGCCGGTTGGCTTGGAAAATGTCTCAACCTATCCCGCCTTATTCGCCGAACTCGTCCGCCGTGGCTATGCGAAGGCGGACCTCGCCAAAATTGCGCAAGGCAATGTCCTTCGCGTGATGCGCGCTGTGGAGAAGGCGGCGGGTAAGTAAATTTAGGAAGCAAACCCGTCGGCTAGAAAACGTTCAGCGATGGCGGCGTGGAGGGCGGCGCCTTTGGCCATGACGCTGTCGTCTAAGACCATGCGGTTGGAGTGCAGGCCACAGCAAGTGCGCCAGTCGTCGCCTTCGTGTGACGCGCCTAAGAAGAACATCGCGCCGGGGACTTTTTCGAGCACATAGGCAAAATCCTCGGCACCCATGATGGGCGTGTCGAGCGTGATCCAGCTTTCGGGGCCGAACATATCCTCTACAACCGATTTGCCAAACTGAACGGCCCGGTTGTCGCAGACGGTGACGGGAAAGCCCTGTTCAATATGAACCTGCGCGCTGCAACCATGTGCAGCGGCGATACCGGGGGCAAGGCGGTGCAATTCCTCGGCCACGCGTGCGCGCGATTGTGGGGACAAGGTGCGGATGGTGCCCAGCAAATGCGCAGTTTCGGGAATGATATTGTTGGTGGTGCCCGCCGATATTTTGGCGATGGTGATGACCGCCGGATTGAACACTGAAATCTTGCGGGTCACCATCGTCTGGATCGCCGAAACGATTTCGCAAGCGACGGGGATGGGGTCGATGGCGTCATGCGGCATGGAGGCGTGGCCGCCAGCGCCCTTGACGGCTATGGTCAGTACATCGGACGATGCCAGTAACGGACCACTACGCCCGCTAAACACCCCGCGCGGGGCGTTGGGCATGATGTGCAAGGCAAAGGCGGCATCGGGCAGGGGGTCAATCAAACCGTCGTCGAGCATGAAGCGTGCGCCATGATGGCCCTCTTCGCCCGGTTGGAACATGAACTGGACCGTACCCGCCAATTGCTCGCGTTTGGCGCATAACATCTTTGCCGCGCCAACCAGCATTGCGACATGGGTATCATGCCCGCACGCATGCATCGCGCCGTCGGTCAGCGAGCTATATTCAAGGCCGGTATCCTCATGCAGCGGCAGTGCATCCATGTCGCCGCGCAGAAGCACATTACGGCCATTGGCAGGGCCTTTGAGGGTAGCAATGAGGCCAGTGGTTGATGGCCCCTCACGCAGCTCAAGCGGAAGGCCAGCAAGCGCGGCCTTGATCTTCGCCAATGTCTTGGGATTTTGCAGACCCAATTCCGGCTCGCGATGAATATCGCGGCGTAGTTCGATAAGGTCGGGAAGGATATGTTCGGCGTCGGCGCGCCAGTCGGTGCTGATTAAGTCCATAGCTTAACTAGCACCAGCCTGACGCGACCGACAACAGTCTTAATCTTCCAAACGCACAGCTACATATTGCGTGGCTGCTCCACGCCGTTTTACGCCCAGCAGGATCGCGCTGCGACCGGCTGCCTTGGCATCCTTGACGGCGGCGGCGAGCGCGGCAGCTGTATTCAAGTCGCGATAATTTGCGGAGACGATGACGTCACCGCGCCGCAAACCAACTTGGGCACCGGTGCCGGTGCCGGGGACGTCGATGACCACGCCTTTTATATCGGCGGTCATACCCAAGGCCCGCGCGATTTCGGCATCCAACGGAATGACGCTGAGGCCAATCGCGTCGCGAATGACCTTAGAATCGGGCGTATCGGTTTGCTTGTCGAAGTCTTTATTTTCTTCCGGGTTAAAGTTGCGTTGCGCCAGCTTCTCTTCTGGTGGACGTGCGCCAACCGTAGCGGTCAGCTTCATAGGCTTGCCTTCGCGCAAAATGTCGAGCGGAATGCGTGTGCCCGGTTTGATGTTGGCGACAATGAAGGACAAGGTCACTTCAGGCGTCACTTCACGGTCATTGACGCGAATAACGATGTCACCTTCTTTCAGGCCAGCCTTATCAGCGGCTTCACCAGCAACAATACGCGCGACCAATTCGCCACGGTTCTTCTCCAGACCAAGTGCGTCGGCCGTATCCTCATCGACGGGCCTGATGCTGATCCCCAAATAGCCACGCTCTGGACGGACGCCCTTTTTCAGGGACTCAACAACGGGAATGGCTTCTTCAGCCGGGATGGCAAAACCAACGCCGATATTCGCGCCCACGGGCGAAATCAGGCGGTTGTTGATGCCGACAACTTCACCCTTCAGGTTGAATAATGGGCCACCCGAATTGCCTGGGTTAATTGCAGTGTCGGTTTGAATAAAGCGGTCATATGCTCCGCCAGCGCCGATGTTACGCTGAAGCGCCGAGATGATCCCTGCAGTTACCGTGTTGCCAAGGCCAAGCGGATTACCAATGGCGATTACCCAATCACCCACACGACTTTTCTGAGAATCTGCCATTTTGACAAAGGGCAAGTTCGAGGCGCGGATCTTGAGCAAAGCAATGTCCGATGATGGATCGCGGCCAACTATTTCGGCCTCATATTCTTTGCCGTCGAAAAGCGTCACCGTCACGCGGTCAACCGCTTCGCCAGCCGGGCCACCTGCCACAACATGGTTGTTGGTGACAATGTAGCCTTCGCTTGAGATAAGAAACCCTGAGCCCCCACTCGCTTGTTCCTGCGTTACCGGGCGGCGTTCGCCGGTGAGCGGATTAAAACTGGTGGCTACCTGCACCTTTTGACGCGTGGCGATATTGACCACTGCGGGCTGCAATTGTGCGGCGAGATCCGCAAAGCTCGACGGCGCGCCGCCGGGGGCAAGATTGACCTGTTCCGAGACAGCCAGTCCGGTTTGCGCGGTGACGGGGTTGCCATTGACTAAAGCAACTGTGCCGCCAGCCATCAAAAGCGCGGTGGTAACTGCATAAGCGTAACGCACGGATATCATTCCTCTCGTCTATTCAATTGGGCAAAGGGCCCGAAAATCTGTTCATCGTTGGCGTGCTAAAGCTGAACACCGATTGAATGGACGCCATTCAACTGGCCAACGTCATCGTCCTTCGACTAAATCCCTTTACGGAATTTCTCCAGATAGGCGTTTTGCGGCGACAGGATGATGTTCGTTGCGCCTTCGCCATTTTGGAATGTCTGACGATAGCTTTGCATCGCGCGATAGAAATCATAAAAACCCGGGTCCTTGCCATAGCTGATGGCGTAGATGCGGGCGGCTTCAGCCTCGGCGTCCGCGCGGATAATCTGCGCTTCCTTTTGGCCTTCTGCGTCAATGGCGATGGCTTCCTGATTTCGGGCGCTGCGCATGCGGTTATACGCCGACTGTAACGTTGCGGCTGGCAAGTCGGCACGCTTGATGCGGACGTCGATGACTTCTGCGCCATAATTCTTGGCTTCGCGATTAAGCGCAGTCTGGATATTCTCCATGACTTCGCCGCGTTCCGCGCTGAGCAATGTCGCGAAAGTCCGCTTGCCAAGCTCATTGCGCAGCGATGATCCCAAAATCGTCCGCAATTGGTCGCGCAGGCGATCTTCTGTACGGATTGTGCGGTACATCACCGCGGGCTTGGTAATACGGAAACGGGCAAAAGCGTCCACCTGTAACCGCAACTGGTCGGTGGAAAGCACTTCCTGTTGCTCCATCTGAACACTCAAGACGCGCTTGTCGATCATTTGGATTTGTTCGACAAAGGGTATGCGGAAGGTAAGCCCAGCACGTGTTTCCCCGAATTTTTCACCTGGTCTATAAGCGTTAACGATCCGGTCGACCTTACCATAGCTGCTGATAATGGCCTGTTGCGTTTCGGGCACGACATTCACCGACATGCTCATCAATATGAGCGCGCCGATCGCTCCAATCGCGAGATAAATCGGATTGCGAAGAAGGCTGCTGGTCATTGTTTAGTCCCTGTAACGGTCACTGGTTCGGCCTTTGGACCTGTTCTTTTCTGGAATTCGGGAATGGGAAGATACGGTGTTACGCCGCCGGTTTCGACAATCGTCTTGTCGACCTTACCCAGTACTTGCTCCATGGTTTCATAATAAAGCCGACGTTTGGTAACCTCTGGTGCCTCACGATATTGCACATAGATTTTGTCAAATTCGGCGGTTTCACCCAATGCGAGCTCAGTCACGCGGCTGGCATAAGCGCGGGCATCGTTCAAATAGCTTTCGCGCCGTTGTTGCGCCGCGTTCACTTCACGGAAGGCGTCATTAACCTCGGCCGGTGGGTCCGATTGGCGGATTGAGATGCTCTGGATCAGCACACCCGCCCGATATTCATCGAGCACTTGCTGCATCCGGCGACGCACCTCGATCTCGATTGCGCCACGCCCAGGGCCAATGGCCTGCGTCAGATCATAATTGGCGACCGCAGCGCGCATAGCGCTTTCGGCAACTTCTTTGACCGTTTCCTGCGGGCTGTCGAGTTGGAACAGATACAGCTCCGGCTCTTTAATCGACCAACGGACATCATAAGCCATGTCGATGATGCTTTGGTCCTTCGTCAGTACCAGATTCTCGCTGCTTGCCTTTGGCGAACCTACAGATGTCGTCTGAATCTGCTGCGTATCAATTTTCGTGATGCTTTGCAGCGGCGCAGGCAAAGTGAACTGGATGCCCGGCTGCACTGTGCGCGAATATTTGCCCAATTGCGTCACGACGCCTTCTTGTTCGGGGCCAATACGGTGGATGCTTGTCCACACCAGCCACAGCGCCACCAAGGCGCCAATGATCAGCGGGAACCAGCTTTTACCATCGGGGCGTTGCGGCAAACCACCAAATCCACTGCCTTTTCTGCGCAGCAGATCCTCAAGCGATGGGCCGCGCGAACGGCTGCGTCCGGCGGGTTCGGGTGTTGGGTCCCACGGGTTAACGGGATCGGGCTTCGATCCGCCCCCACGTCCGGTTGCGTTGCTTGCGCCACCTGTTTGCCCAGAATCGGGGGAATCCCAAGGTCCTTTGCCATCTGTGGCCAAAATTACGGGTCCTTGCTGGTCATTTTTTGTGCTCATAAACCCAGTATAGGGATGGTTTTTCAGAAAAACAGTGTCAATCCCGCAATTCTGAATCTATTCGACATGCTATGTCCGATTTTTCGATAATTTCCGATGCAATTTTTGCCGTCGTAGGAAGCCGCGCGAGCGGTTTAAAAGTCGCCGATGATAACATCTCGCTGATGCTTGACGTGTCAGGCTTAAATGCAGAGCAGCGCGCGGAGATCGAAGCCGATGTCCGCACCGCAGCCACGAAGGCCGGTGCGCAATCGGTGCGTGTCATGTTGACCGCCGAACGCATTACGCCGCGCCTGATTGCGGTGGCGAGTGGTAAAGGCGGCGTAGGCAAATCGACGCTGTCGACAAATCTTGCTATTGCCATGGCACGCGCTGGCCGTTCGGTTGGTCTGGTGGACGCAGATATCTATGGTCCGTCGCAGCCAAGGTTGATGGGTGTGGAGGGCGTGAAGCCCGAAGCCGAAGGCAAGATGATTATCCCTGTCATGGGCGCAGGCGGTGTTCCGTTTCTGTCGATGGGGCAATTGGTCAATCCGGGGCAGGCTATTGCATGGCGCGGGCCAATGGCGGGGAATGCGCTGTCGCAACTGGTTGACGCCAAATGGGGCCATATCCGCGATATCGTTGTCGATATGCCGCCTGGCACAGGCGATATTCAATTGTCGATGATCCAGAAGCACAAGCCGATCGGCGCTGTGATCATCTCTACCCCGCAAGACCTTGCCCTGATTGACGCGATGCGCGCCATAAGCTTTTTCGACACGGCAAAAGTGCCGATCATTGGTCTTGTTGAAAACATGGCCGGGTATTTGTGTCCACATTGCGGGGAAATGAGCGATCCGTTCGGCTCGGGTGGGGCAGAGGCGGCGGCAAAGGAATTGGGCATTCCGTTCTTGGGGCGGATACCGCTCGACATCAAAATTCGTGTGGAAAGCGACGCTGGCACGCCGCCTGCACTGGGTGAAGGCCCAATCAGCGACGCTTATGCTGCGATAGCGCTGCAGGTCGCCAGTTGGATCGACTCGCCGAAAGATACCGCTGCATGAATGAAGCGCCAGCAGCAAAGGACGGCATCACCCGCCGGAAACTGCTAGTTGGCGGCGGCGCAGGCGTCGGACTCTTGGTGGCATGGGGCCTATGGCCGCGTCGCTATGCGCCAAATATGCGTGCCGCGGATGGCGAGCATCTTTTCGGGGCATGGCTGAAAATTGCGGAGGATGGCAAAGTCATTATCGCCATCCCGCAGAGCGAGTCTGGCCAAGGCGTATACACCGCTTTGGCGCAGATCGTCGCTGGTGAATTGGGGGCAGACTGGCGCTCGGTTGCTGTGCAGCCAGTTTCTGCTAGCCCAATCTTTGCCAACACATTGTTGGCGCGCGCGTGGGCGCCCGCATTCTTACCAGAAAATATCGCGCTCGACGTGGATTTTGATCCCGTTGCCAGCGGCATAAACGAAATCGCCCGCCGCGACATGTTCGTGGCGACGGGCGGGTCGTCCTCGATCCGGCAGTTTGAACGGCCCTGCCGCGAAGCTGGCGCTGCCGCGCGGACTGTATTGTGTCAGGCAGCAGCGGCGCGCTGGGGCATTGCATGGGAGCAATGCCGGACCGATCGTGGCTTTGTCATTGCCGGCCAACGGCGCTTGTCCTTCGCAGAATTGGTGGTGGAAGCGTCGGCGCTTGACGAACCGTCGCCCATTCCGCTTAACCCGTCGGCGCGCAACCGTCTTTCTGGACGCGATGCACCGCGCCTTGACCTGTCGGCCAAGGTGGACGGCAGCGCAAGTTTTGCAGGCGATGTCCGTTTGCCCGACCTATTGTTTGCGTCGGTTCGCGCCGGGCCAGCGGGCGACACCCGCTTGTTGTCGGCAGATGAGAAGGCTGCGCTAAATGTGCGTGGCGTCCTGCAAGTGGTGAAGACCGATAAGTGGTTCGCGGCGGTGGCAAGCAATTGGTGGGCTGCAAACAATGCCCTCGATGCCATGGCACCTGTGTTCCGTACCAAG
>Ga0209550_10004733_pt1 | contig 12864 bp, 13 predicted proteins | sample LauGreSuBDMM15SN_2_FD_187567 | JGI IMG/M metagenome (GOLD analysis project Ga0209550, IMG submission 187567) | Freshwater lake microbial communities from Lake Michigan, USA - Su13.BD.MM15.SN (SPAdes) (version 5) | ecosystem: Environmental > Aquatic > Freshwater > Lake | place: Lake Michigan... | reverse complement strand
CTTCTTATCTCCATCAATAAAATATGTGTTGTATTCAAAATACTTCATCCAACGAACCACCGGTCGCAAAAGTGGACGTAATCGAACTTGGACTCGTGTCATATCAGAGAAAACCAAGCGATTGACCAACAAGTGATGAAACCCAAATCCCATTGCCTGTATAAAGTCGACCTTGCGAAGTTTGTCGTGTGTCGTATAGTCCAACAAAAAAGTATTCGAATTCATGTAAAAAAGAAGCGATATCCCAGAAAAAACATTGATCTTTTCGATAGTTGACAAAAAATGTTTCGCACAAAACAACACTGATTTTGTTATTCCTCAGAGCGCCAATAGCGCCTTTTAGAACTTCTAAATCAAAGCCCTCGGTGTCGATTTTGAGCAAATCGATGTGAGTAAAAAAAAGGTTTGAAATCAAGGTATCGATTGTGGTGACATCAACTTCAAAGCGTTGAACAACCTCATGATCCCCTGTCGGAACTCTTGCGCTAACTCCACTAAATGGTTCAAGTAATCCGGCTACCGCGCTTTGGTCGGTAAGCAAAAAAGACTTAGTACCCACCTCGCTTCCCACCGCTGACCTCAAATACTCAATTTCAAAATTATTGTTCTTGAGATTTTGAGAATTGGACATTAAATTGTCAAAAGCTTCAGGATTCGGCTCGATTGAAAGACAACGCGTATGCGGCAAGTGAGCTGAATGCAGGGCTTCAGCAGTTTCACCTTCGTGGGCACCAACGTCAATTATCAAGTGCTTTTTCTGATTTAAACTTGCCAGAATCCCCATTGCAGCGGATACTCCGCCACTTGGCCAATTTTCCCCCTCACTCACCAGACACCCCAACCACCATCGACGTTTAATACTTGGCCTGTCACATATTCGGACATATCAGAAGCTAGAAAAGCAATAGCACCACGAAAGTCATCATAATTAGCCATTCTGCAAAGGGGCGTTCGCGAGCTATATGCATCAACAAACTGTTTAGGTTGACCAGTAAAGACTCCACCGGGCGAAATTGCGTTCACTCGAACATCTGGCGCAAGAGTCGTCGAAAGCCACTTCGTTAGTTGAATCAAGCCTGCTTTTGAAGCACCGTATGCGGCAGGGTTATTGATATCTGTGTTCTCATACATACGCCAATCAGGACCATATTGACCATAAATTGAAGCGATATTGATCATGTTTGCACCTCGAGAATTTTTCATTATCTGACTCATTCCTTGACACAACTCGAATGGAGCCACGAGATTAACTTCAAGGGCCCGCCGCCAGGTTTCAATGCTTTGCTCAACAAAAGGTGCGTTCCAACCGGACAAGCTAGACGTACCAACGAATGCTGCATTATTCATTAAAATATTTAGGTCTTGTCCATCTCGAACTATTTCATCTATCAAAGCTTCCCGTTGATCTTGTTGTTCTAAGTCACATATAGAGCCAGTTACTGAAACATCAAAAGTACTCGAAAGTTGATGCTTCAAGTTCGCAATATCATCTTGTTTTCGATCAACTAAAATTAGATCACACCCCAATTCGGCAAGTGTCTCCGCAATTACTATTCCGAGACCACCAGCTGCCCCTGTGATAAGGGCTCGACGGCCCTTAAGGCTCATCAATTCGACAATCTTCACGTCAAATTTCCTTCCCGGCGCAAAAACAAGTACTCGGCAATTTCAAAATCAAGAAGAGTGTCAATATCAATAGCTCTTTCTATAGGCAGGTGAACTGCCTTGATCCTGCCCTCAAATAGCCCTTCGTGCGCCATGATGAATTCAGAATTGACAACATACGCGGCAGTTGTCATATCAAACACTTTAGGCGAATCCTGTCGACGACGAATACCAGAATCATTTGATATAACTACATCAGCGAATCCGTGTTCATCAAATTTCACCATATTAAAGTACGGGCTTCTATGAGGATCCGTAACCGTGACTATCGCATCAGTGACGCCAGGTTCAAATGCATCTATGCAACGCTGAATATCGCTTGTTGACCTCAGTGGTGTAGTTGTAGGTACGGAGAGCATCGCATCTGGCATTTTCCCATCTCGCTCAAGGAGAAAACTCATCATATGTCTCCATGCCATCCACTCAGGACTATCGTCCGTTGCAAGTTCGCTTGGACGGATAAAGGGCACAGACGCGCCAAATTTTTGGGCGATTTCTGCAATTTCAACAGAATCCGTAGAAACAAACACTTCCTCTATATTTGACAACGATAAAGATTGTTCAATAGCCCACGCAATAAGCGGCTTACCGGCAAAATCCAGAATATTTTTATTCGGTAATCCTTTTGAACCACCACGAGCAAATATGCATGCGGCCAAATTGCTCATTGTTTAAAACTTGCAAAGGTCATTTTGAGGCGAGTATTTGCATTAAGTCGTTTTGATAAAACTATTAAGTAGTCTAAGTCCAGCATCTCCACTCTTCTCCGGATGAAATTGACACCCATATACATTCCCTGATTGAACTACTGCTGTTAAGTCAAACCCGCCATATTCTGATTTTGCCAGACTGTTAGAATCATCTCCACATACTGCTGTAAACGAGTGTACAAAATACATTTCATCTGTTGTGGAAATCTCTTCCAGCAGTGTGTTTTTCCAGGGTCTACGACTCTCCCCAGATCGTAAATTTCTCCAACCAATATTGGGAATCTTTAAACTATTTCCGTCTATCGAAGATTTTGAAATTCCGATGACCTCTCCAGGTATCAAACCAAGCCCATTTGTTTCTCCGAATTCGTAACTTTTTGAAAAAAGTAACTGCATCCCAAGGCATATACCTAAAATTGGTGTGCCCGATTGGGCCTTAGCAAGAATCGCATCTGAAAAACCCAGCCTAATCAATGCATCCATTCCATTCCGAAATGCACCGACTCCAGGAAGAACCAACCTATCTGCGGACAGAATTTCATCCTCGGTTGATGCCAAAAAAACGTTCGCTCCACAATATTCGAACCCACGCCGAACACTCATTATGTTTCCAATACCGTAATCAATAATAGTTAAATTATTTTTAAGCATAATGTCGAACTCTTATCCCATGAGATTTTGCAGCTTCCCTAATGTCATTTACATTTAGCCTGCGGTAGTGAAAAGCATCTGCTATGGCAACTGCATCAACACTTGTTTCTTTTATAACAGAAACAAAATCCTGCGCTGTTCTCAGACCACCACTAGCGATTACTGGAACTGAAACTGATTCTGAAATTAAACGGACTAATTCCACATCAAAACCTTGACGAGTTCCTTCTCTGTCAACAGATGTCAGGAGAATTTCGCCAACTCCTAATTCTGCGCCTTTGATTGCCCAGTCCAAGGCGTCTAATCCAGTTCGCTCTCGCCCTGACTCAGTTAAAACTTCCCACTTTCCCTTACTGTTCAATTTCGCATCTATCGACAACACCAAGCACTGGCTTCCAAATTTATTAACTATTTGTGTTATCAACTGGGGGTCGTTAACAACCGCAGTGTTCACTGCTACCTTGTCCGCACCCGCTCGCAGCAATTCGAATACATCATCAATTGATCGGATCCCACCTCCGACAGTAAGTGGAACAAAAATATTTTCTATTGCGGTGCTTACGAGACCCGATAATGAGTTACGACCATACAAAGATGCGACGCAATCCATATATATAAGCTCATCAATTCCTTGCTTGTAGTAATCCAATGCAAATTCATTGGGTTGACCTAATATCCGAAGCCCTTCAAGACGCACTGACTTAATTAGATTCGCTCCCTTTATATCCATCCTTGCAATTATTCGGGGGATGTGATTGGATTCTCGACTTGAATTTAATGCCACACAGCCTCACGTAATGTCCAATCTTTCTCGTTTCTGACCCACAGATGAGGAGATCTAAATGAATCTACGAGTCGATCAAAATACTCGCGATCCATCTCGGGAGACTCAAACATTTCACTTGCAACTGGAAAATCGTTTGGTGTAATACTCAAATATCTCAATAATTCTTCAATAAATCGATTTGGAAACTCATGGTCAAATTTCTTGACAAGTGCAACGCCCTCGTTACGATCAATATCTCCAGATCTGATTTCTTGGGCTGCATCGTATGAAGCTCTACCCAATCCAAACTTAACTCCAGTTGTGTAGTAATGAAGATCATCAATGCGATCATCAATACTGTTGTATTTCGAATATGTACCCGGAGTTCTTTCTGGTGATGCTTCAAAACCGCCGTTTTCTGCGGCGTAGTAGTAACACTCCTGTGGGTGCCACTTTAAGTAATAACCTAAGTACCTCACAGAAATTTTCTTGTCAAATAATTCTTCGACATCTGCAGGTAGGTACGGCTTTAGATCAACAGGCTCCAACCCAAATTGATTGATCAAGGTTTCAATTTTGACTCCGCCAAGTGAAATGTTATCTAGATTTTTAGATGAGAAATAAGATTGATCTCGCTCTGCAGTGCTCGCATCTACAATAGGGTTTCCATATTCAACTTCATTTTCTCCATAAAATACTAACGGTATGTTAAAAAGCAAGGCCATCTTCGGTGCTAGAGATTTTTGCCCAAACATGAATGGTTGAAAAGGATGCAACAACAACTCAGTCGAAAGACGCGTTAATAATCTGTGTACTTTTCCGTTTGGAGTCATCAAATAGTTATCATGCCCTGCATGAATCCAGGATTGGAAGTTTCTCCAACCCCATTCGGTATAAATATGAGGAGCCCATGTAACTGTTAGTGGATGCATCCCATACTTATTCCTCAATACATGAGAAGCATAAAAACTATCTTTGCCTCCGGATCCAGGAACTATACAGTCATAGCTTCCATCACTTCGTCTGTGTTTATTGCATAATTCAACTAATTCTCTTTCTCGTTCTATCCAATCAATCTCATTTTTCTTAATTTCTGCGAATTTGCATGCATCACAAACTCCACTGTTATCAAATTGAATCGTCTTCTTTTTGTCCCCAGGTAGATTGGCGTACTCAACTGCAGAATTTGGACGCTGATTAGAAATTACACACCTACTACAAAATTCAACTTTGGGTGGCAGTCCGTACTTCGTTAATGGTTTATCAACATCTATTAAATAATCATTATGGTTGATTGGAGATGGACCTTTGATTTTTTCCATTTTTAGTAATTTTCCTGTTCTGAAAGATGAGACGAGTTGAACAGAATTAGGTCCTCATAATTGGCGATGTCAGCCCATGACTCAAAAATAGGAAATGGAATTATGTGCTTTCCTTTTTTTATTAATCGTTCTATCAGCTGAGGCATATCATATTTCTCCTCAAAATCAATTTCGCGTAATACAGTTGGATCAAGCACATACATCCCAACGCTTATTGTCGAGACGTTAAGCGGCTTCTCCTTGATACCGACCACTTCGCCGTCTGATAATTCAACTACACCAAAAGGATTTTGCCATTCATGCTCTCGAACTGCCATAGTCATATCCCCGCTGTGACTCTCGTGAAAATCTAATAGAGAACCAAAGTCGACATTTGAAACAAGATCTGCATTAGAAACAACAACGGGCAAGGTTGGGGTTGGGCTCAGAAGAGTTAGCGCTCCGGCAGTACCACGTGGAAACTCTTCTTTCAAATATGAAATCTTGACTCCTAAGCTCGAACCATTGCCAAAATGTTGTTCGACAACTTCACCTAGATAATGCACAGCAATCACAAACTGAGTAAAACCACTGTCCCTTGCGCGAATAATCAAATGTTCCAATATCGGTTTGCCAGAAATTAGGAGCATGGGTTTTGGTGCATGAGTTACCCGCGATCCCATCCTGCGGCCAAAACCTCCGGCCATAATTACGAATATATTTTCGCGCAATTCAGGTACCAGCGGATCACCGATTGCATGTAGCCCACATAATTCACCGGCGTCATCCACTATGGGTATATGCGAAATCCGAAGTGTTTCCATTAATTGAATGGCTTCACTTCGTGACTTATTTGGCCCTACCACGTATGGTTTTTGGTTGGCGACCATCATTATCGGGTCATCGAGTCCAACTCCATTTATCAATCCCCGCCGAATATCCCCGTCTACGACCAGCCCTACGAACTTCATATCTTTATCTATACATAGAACTATCTGTGCGGACGTTTGATTAAGGGTATTTATTGCATCCTTCACTGAGGATAGATTTGAAACAACAAAACTTTTCCACTCAGCCATGAGTCGAATCAAATCTGTTCATAGATAGAGCCTAGCAAAATCCTATTCCGGGTCATCTAGCAAATATTCAACAATGATTTGCTATCCGGATTGATGAACTTTCACCGCTTCTCAAAAATACTTTCAAAGTACTTCTTCGGTGACATTTTCCGAAACTCAAAGTCTATTTTAGGAGCATGAAAAGGCTTATGGTCAATATCGTGATACATGCCAACCAGTGAATACCTAACCTCGTCAGAAACATTGGTGCCACTTCGATGACCCAGAAACCCAGAGAAAAACATCATCTCTCCAACTTTCATTTCAACTGATATTTGTGGATACTTACTAATCACATCATTATCTATAAGAATTTGAGTAGCTTTTCCTGGAGACTCAATCCATGATTGATTCGCAATTCCTTCGACATGTGACCCTATAGCAATCTCGATTGTTCCATTTTGGATCGTCGTATCACAAATCAGTGGAGCCCAAGTTTGTATATATCTTCCATTTGGAATTGTATAAAAAACTTCTTGATGCCAGCCATATGTGCGCCGTTCATCCCTTGGTGGATCAATTCGACACCGATTAGTAAATCCATATAATGGTTTTTTGGGTTCTACACGTAATAAAGACAAGATCGCATTTTCGATATTAAGATCACCACAGATTCTTAAAAATGATGACATTCCAAAAATCGTGTCGTATATTTCTGCGACGTTATCATGATCAATTAATTCGAGTTTCTTAATGCCTTCTGTGAGAATCAATTCCGATTTTTCGTCTAATGAATCTTCGTTGGCCCTATGCAATTGAGCATTTATAACACGTTTAACATCCAATTTGAATCGCTCAGTTGTGTCCTTGCTTAAGACATTGCTAACAATAAGATAGCCGTTAGTGTCAAAAAAATCGGTTGCTTCGCTTCCTTGGATATCACTGATTTCGAATCTATCAAGATGTGGATTTTCTAAATTTCTAATTCTCATTGGCTTGACCTATTTCAAGACTATTAAAACTTTCACAATGCATATCATAAAAAGTCTTCGTTACTAACTTTTCTATCGAAGTTCCCTTGATAAATTCTACGATTCTGTCGCTTGAGCCCGGTAAACCAATCGAGCCAATTCCACAAATTAGCGATTCTTGAAATTGATCAGAATACAAAGTATCTATTGACTTGGAGATTTCAAGACTGATACCTTCGCAATTAATTACACTCGGGTAAGTAAGTCGACCCCTCTGTCGATCGCCGATGTTAATAGTGCCTTTTTTTAGAACTGGTGCCTCAAGCAGTCCACTAGAAGAATTCCCGATTACTCCGTCTACGCATGCCAATGCAGATAAATATCTCACCACACCCAAGGATGAGTACGAGGCAGCGTTATCACGAGACTTTACGTATTTTTCTATCAAGCTAGCCATCAACTGGCTGCTTGTGTCAGCATTTGGCATAGTGAAAATCAAGCCAATATCTGGAAAAGAATCAAGAGCTTCCAGCATTTCCATAAGCTGCTTAAGTCCCGAATCATTTTCGAGAGTTACTGGATGAAAGGTAACGATTAAGTTTCGCTCTTGAAATTTGAACCGTAGTTCGGATTCGAGTTCCTCTTTTTTCATCAATTTCGTTCTTGCAATATTGTCTACTCCGAGGCCACCGACATTGAATACTCGGTCTGGAGATTCACCCAATTGGATTACGCGATTTTGATACTCCTCCGCAGCGACAAAATGAAGATGCGACATTTTAGTAATTGAATGTCGTAAGGCATCATCGAAATTTCCCTCGGTTAATTCGCCACCGTGAATGTGGGCAACCGGAATTCGAGCAACTAGAGCCGCCGAAACAGCAGAGAAAATTTCAAATCGGTCTCCTAAAACGACAATGAGATCAGGTTGTAGTTCGTTCAGTGCATCAGCAAAACCGATCATTCCGTTACCCATTGACTTGGCGATTCCAATACCTGTGTCAGATCCAGTCAGCATCTGGACCTTTCGATCAATCGCAAACCCATCGCCTTCAATTTCCTTATAGGTATTTCCAAACTGTGCAGATAAGTGCATTCCAGTAGCAATAATCTGCAGAGTCAGCGAGGGCTCGTCTTTTATGCCCTGCATTACCCACCGGAGCAACCCATACTCTGCTCGGCTTCCAGTAATAACGCAAATCTTGCGATTCATTGATCAATCTTCTCATCCGGAGAATACCCACGACTTGCAATCTGCCCAATCAAGTGATCCCAGTGCATCGGTGAGACCCCGTCACCAGGTCGTTTTATAACAAGATTCGATGCTGAAAGAATCTCTCCTATCTCTATTTTTCGACCCGCCAAGATTGATTTACGAGCAATTCGAATATTCTTGATCTCGCTGATTGTGGGTTCTTTAACATCTGAGCCGAGCGCTACTTCTATATTGCGAATTGCCTTTACCATCGCAAACAATTCATCGGGTTCCAAACTCGCTTTGTGATCTGGTCCTGGAAGCGCCCTATCAATTGTGAAATGCTTTTCAATAACGCTTGCGCCTAAAGCCACTGCAGCTACCGACACCTCTATACCAAGGGTGTGATCGGAGTATCCGACAGCGACTCCGAGCGTATTGCGAATGCTGTTCATTGCTCGAAGATTCACCTCGTCCATCGGTGTTGGATATTCGGTTGTGCAGTGAAGGACTGTTATCTGGGCTCGAGGCAACCCTGTTTGCTCAAGAATTAAGAGAGCATCAGCAATCTCCTTCATCGTGGACATACCCGAAGAAAGTATGATCGGCAGGCCTAATGACCCGATATACCGTAGAAATGGAAGATTTGTAATTTCTCCTGATGGAATCTTGATGAGACTCAATCCAAGGCCAACAAGTAGATCCACACTTTGAATATCAAAACCTGTTGAAAGAAATTTGATTGATCTATGCTCACAGTGTTCAATCAATTCCAGGTGCATCTCAACTGATAGCTCAAGCCTTTTCAGCATTTCAAACTGTGATTCAGAGGAATCGGAAGATTGCTTTTGGTACTCGGCTTTGTCTGCAGTTTTAGTGACAATGCGTTCGGCGTTAAATGTCTGAAACTTGACATAGTCTGCGCCGGAATCGGCAGCGACGTCAACTAATTGCTTGGCTAAGTTAATGTCACCGTTATGGTTGACCCCAGCTTCGGCAATGACTAATGTCCGATTTGGCATCACAATCACTCGCCTACAAACTGGGAATTGGGCGGCAAGTCATGTCGCACACTTATACCCATCCCTATAGAGCAGCTTTGGCCGATAGTGATTGACTCACGGATTGTGGTGCCGCTTCCAACAAAACTGGACTTTCCCACAGTTGACCCACCATTAATGATTGCGCTTGTAGCAATATGACAATGATCTTCCACGACTACATCATGTTCAATGAGGGCATGTGAATTGATAATGCAATTATCGCCAATTGTTGCTCCAGCATTGATCGTTGCACGATGCATCACAACCGTCCCTTTGCCGACAACGGCATGGGGCGACACATACGCCAAGGGGGAAATAACCACTGGCGATATAAAACCGATATTCGCAATTTTAAAGAATAAATCGCTACGAAGATCGTTGGTCCCAACCTGCCCGACTGCAACCAATGCATACTGAGTCATATTTAGTAGCTCAGATAGTGCATCGTCAGTGCCAAGTACTTCATAACCAAGCACGTGAGTGCTTGCCTCATTCGGGGATCCGACCAAGCCAATTATTTGAAACTTGTCTTCTTGCTCAATCACATCAATACATGATTTTGCATGACCTCCAGCACCGATCAGAAGAAGTGTGGGTTTGCTCATTGGTTGCCCGTGCCCAGGTAGGCACTGCTTGGGATATTTATCACTCTCTTAGAAAGTGACAAGGCTCCACCTAGATCCATACTTGGCATCGCTGAGAACTGTGTGAGTTCATTCATCAATACCCATGCAGGTCGTGTCATCAATCCAGCCTCATTTGTTGCTTCTAAGACAACATCTCGATATCTCGAGTTGTCAGCATTGAGAATTATCGTCTGCAGCCAGTAGTTGCTTGAACACCCATTTGACTCTGATAGCAGCTGCACACCATCAACCTTATTGAATGCACCTTGATAACGGAAGAATAGATCTCTTTTCGCTTCAAGCAACTGAGGCAATTGCTCTAATTGAGCACAACCGAGAGCCGCATTGATGTTCGGCATTCGATAGTTGTAACCAACTTCGTCGTGTCGATACTCCCAAGCATGAGACAATTTTGCCGTAGTTGTGAGGTGCCTTGCGCGCCGTGCCAATTCAGAGTCGTTGGTGAGTATCGCACCGCCACCACCAGTGGTGATCGTCTTATTGCCATTGAAGCTCAATGCGCCCAATCTTCCGAACGTGCCCGTGTGTTTACCCTTGTAGGTACTGCCTAACGATTCGGCGGCGTCTTCAACCACAACAAGTTTGAACTCTGATGCAAGATCTATCAACCCATCCATATCCACAGGATGACCAAACGCATGCATCGGCACAACTGCCCGGATAATCCCCCCGGTCAGAGTATTAACACACTGACCGTCAACAATCTTTGCGTGGTCAAGTAAGTACCTACGCAGTTTGACAACATCAATTCCAAGTGTGCTTTCTTCGCTATCAACAAAGTGTGGAATGGCATTGCAATATGTAACTGCATTTGCTGTGGCAACAAAGGTGAGCGCCGGAATAAGGACTTCATCATCTTGAATTACACCAGCGAGTTTGAGTGCAATGTGTAATGCGGCAGTTCCATTTACTGTGGCCACTGCATATTTTGCACCTGTATATTGAGCAAGATCATGCTCAAATTGATCAACAAATTTTCCGACAGACGACACGAATGTCGAGTCAAGACACTCTTTTAAATATTCCCACTCATTGCCAGAGAATGTTGGTTCGTGCAGTGCCTTGGGGCCAGCCCCTACGACCGATCTAATCGCCTCAGTTATCTGGCTGGCGAGTAATTCTCCACCGCTCATATGTTGAAAATGTCAGACTTAAAATGTTTCAGATTTTCGGGCTGCATAAACCAATTGATTGTCTCTTGAAGACCACGAGCCAGACCATCACGGCCCGCATATTTGGGTGACCAACCAAAGAGTTCTTTCACTTTGGAATTATCGGCCCACAGCCTTTCAACCTCGGAATTTAAGGGTCGCATCCGCTCAGTATCCGATGCGATATCAATTTTCACGTTCATTTTCTCTGCAATCAATGCTGCAACATCTGAAATAGAGATTTCGAAATTGCTCCCGAAATTGACTACTTCCCCTAATCCCTTGTCTGACTTCAGAGTTGCAATGAATGCGTCTACTGTGTCTTGCACATAACTGAAGTCTCGCGTAGGAGTGACTGCACCGAGTTTCAACTGCTTGGCACCGTTGGCAATCTGCGTAATAACAGTAGGAATAACCGCTCGCGCCGACTGACGTGGACCATAGGTGTTGAATGGACGAGCTATAACAACCGGCAAATCAAATGATGAATAGAACGAGTACGCGAGTTGATCTGCACCAATTTTGGATGCCGAGTATGGCGACTGGCCTTGCAGGGGATGCTCCTCTGTTATTGGCACAAACTGGGCGGTCCCGTAAACCTCGCTCGTCGAAGTATGAATGACTCGTTTTACGCCTAGCTGTCGGGCAGCCTGCAAAACATTGAGTGTCCCCTTAACGTTGGTATCGATGTAGGTATCTGGGGAATGATATGAATACGGAATTGCGATGAGAGCTGCAAGATGGAGCACTGCATCGCAGCCACGCATGGCATCGTTGACCCCGTGCGGATCTCGTATATCGCCAGGAAAGATCTCGATGCTCTTTCTAATCTCAGCAGAAGCATGATCCAGCCAACCCCACGAATTGAACGAGTTATACATAACGAAAGCACGAACCGAATAACCCTCGCGCACAAGAGACTCAGTCAGGTGAGAACCTATAAAGCCATCTGCTCCGGTAATGAGGACTTTATTCATATCAGTCTGATAATTCTACCGAAAACTAAGCACCACGGGATCTATATGAAATATGGCTTAATGGCAGACAAAACCGGATACCGAAAGCGCTAATTAATGACGGCCCAAATCACATAATCAAATGAACCTAGACCAGGGGAATCGGTTAGTGCTTTAGTTTCATTCGATCGACTACGCATTTTTATTGCTGCAACGTCTGGCGCATGTTTCATGTTTTCCCAGTAAGCGGTTCCTTCATGCACCAATTCATCAATACCCCACTGCGTCAAGAAATCTGCTTGGGTTGAAGTGATTGCTTCTGAAGGTAATTGGTCGAGCATCACTTGCGAAGTGATGTCTTGCGAGCCGGGGTCAGTCAAATAATGTGTGCCTCGATCCTGGTCACGGTACGTGCGCAACCACTCGCGCCATGGGGTGAGCGCTATCTCGGATGTTGAATCACTGCAATAGTCGAATAGCAACAATCTGCCATTACTAATCTTTGCCAAACTGTCATGCACCCATGAAGTAGCAGCATCTTGAATCGGTGCACGTGAACCAAGTGGCGCGGTCAGTGGCAGACACGATGGAATTTCGTCTGGTGTGCGGAGCACTTCAACAAACTGACCCTCAGAAGCTTGCGAAACAAAAGCCTCCATCCATGAACCATCAAACACAAACAACCTAAATGGCAAATTGTCGAGCAACTCGTTTGCCAAAATCACACCGGTGATTGGCCCATCTGGCATG
>Ga0209550_10004732_pt1 | contig 12868 bp, 14 predicted proteins | sample LauGreSuBDMM15SN_2_FD_187567 | JGI IMG/M metagenome (GOLD analysis project Ga0209550, IMG submission 187567) | Freshwater lake microbial communities from Lake Michigan, USA - Su13.BD.MM15.SN (SPAdes) (version 5) | ecosystem: Environmental > Aquatic > Freshwater > Lake | place: Lake Michigan... | reverse complement strand
ACTGGCAAAACAAAACTGGGATGACTGGCAAAACAAGTCCGGGATGACTGGCAAAACAAGTCTGGGATGAGAAAAATAACCTGTCACCCCGGGCGAAGACCCGGGGTCCATGTTGATCGTTGTCACCCAACGGCGCCACCTCAGTCCAACCCGCGCGCCACCTGCATGGCTTCTTCGATGCGCTCCACCGGGTAAATGGTCAGGCCTTCAAAGGCCTTGTCGTTTTTCTTGAGGGCATTCGCCTTGGGCACCACCGCCACCTTGAAGCCCAGCTTGGCCGCTTCTTTCAGGCGGTCTTGCCCACGCGGCGCAGGGCGCACTTCACCCGCCAAACCCACCTCGCCAAAGGCGATGAAACCCTTGGGCAAAGCTTTGCCGCGCAAGCTGCTGGTGATCGCCAGCATGACCGCCAAGTCGGCCGCCGGCTCGCTGATGCGCACGCCACCCACCGCGTTCACAAAGACGTCCTGATCCATGCAGGCCACGCCCGCATGGCGGTGCAAAACGGCCAGCAACATGGCCAGGCGGTCGCGGTCCAAGCCCACAGAGAGGCGCCGGGGGCTGGGTCCACCGCTGTCCACCAGCGCCTGAATCTCCACCAGCAGCGGGCGAGTGCCTTCTAGCGTGACCATCACGCAGCTGCCGGGTACAGGCTCCGCGTGTTGGCTCAAAAAGATGGCGCTCGGGTTACTCACCCCTTTCAGGCCTTTTTCGGTCATGGCAAAAACGCCGATTTCATTCACCGCGCCAAAGCGGTTTTTGATGGCGCGGATCAGCCGGAAATTGGAATGTGTGTCACCTTCAAAGTACAGCACCGTGTCCACCATGTGCTCCAGCACGCGGGGGCCAGCCAGCGCACCTTCTTTGGTGACGTGGCCAACCAGCACGATGGTGATGCCGGTCGATTTGGCAGTGCGCGTCAGGTGCGCGGCGCATTCGCGCACCTGCGCCACCGAGCCAGGGGCGCTGGTCAGTTGGTCTGAATACACCGTCTGAATCGAGTCGATGATGGCAATGGCCGGTTGGCGCGCTTGCAGCGTGTGCAGGATTTTTTCCAGCTGGATTTCGGGCAGCACCGGCACCTGCGAGTCGGGCAGGCCCAGCCGGCGCGAGCGCATAGCCACTTGCGCGCCGCTTTCTTCGCCCGTGACATACAGCGTGTTCATGCCGCTGCGCTGCAGCGCATCCACCGCCTGCAGCAGCAAGGTGGATTTGCCGATGCCCGGGTCGCCGCCGATCAACACCACACCGCCTTCGACCATGCCGCCGCCCAGCACCCGGTCGAGCTCATCGATGCCGGTGGGGTGACGTTCAAAATCGGCCGCTTGAATCTGGGCCAAAGGCAGCACTTCAGACGTGGGGGCCAGCGAGGCGTGCACAGAGCCAAAGCGGTTTTTGCCTGCAGCGGGTTCGCTCGAACCCTCAATCAGGGTGTTCCATGCGTTGCAGCTGGGGCATTTGCCCATCCAGCGGGCGCTGGTGCCGCCGCATTCGGTGCAGGTGAATATCGATTTGTCTTTGGCCATGGGACGCAAGTGTGCCTGAGGCTGGAGCTCAGGCTGCGTGCCAGGCGCGCAGAAAATCTCGGGTGATGTCGGCCGCAGCAGCGGTTCGACAAACGCTGGCGTTTTGGCCAGACCACAGCGGCGTGAAGTCGCTGCTGCCCTGCGCCTCAGCGGCTGCGCGCAAGGGGGCAATGCCTGCTGTGGCCATTGGAAACGCTGGGGCCTGTGCGCACAGGGGCCCCAACTCGCGCATCAGGCGGTTGACGATGCCCCGCGCAGGGCGTCCGCTGAAAACATTGGTCAAAGCCGTGTGCTGAGCAGCGGGCGATTGCAAGGCCGCGCGGTGCAGCGCACTGGTGGTGGCCTCGTGGCTGCACAAATAAGCGGTGCCCATTTGCACGGCCGATGCCCCCAGCGCCTTGGCCGCGGCCACGCCCTGCACAGTGGCGATGCCGCCAGCGGCGATCACCGGCACCTGCACGGCCAGCACGATTTGGGGCAACAGGGCGAAGGTGCCGATTTGCGTGCTCAGGTCTTCGGTCAAGAACATGCCGCGGTGGCCCCCAGCTTCAAGCCCTTGGGCAATGATGGCGTCTGCACCATGGGCCTGCAGCCACTGCGCTTCTGCCACCGTGGTGGCCGATGACAACACCAGCGATCCCCAGCTTTTGACGCGGGCCAGCAAGTCGGGCGCAGGCAAGCCGAAATGAAAACTCACCACGGTGGGGCGAAAGGCTTCCAGCACATCGGCGCTGTCGTGCCCAAAAGGCACTCGCCCTGGGCCGACAGGCATCTCTGACGGGTCCAGCCCGAATTCGCGGTAATACGGGGCAAGGGTCTGCTGCCAACGGGCCTCAGCTTCAAGCGAAGGCGCGGGCGGCGTGTGGCAAAAAAAGTTGACGTTGTAGGGTGCACGGGTGGCCGCCGTCAGCGCTTGAAGTTCGGCCTGCAGGGCGTCCGGGCTCAGCATGGCCGCAGGCAGCGCACCCAGCCCACCGGCTTGGCACACGGCCAAGGCCAAACGGTGGTTTTGCGCGCCCGCCATAGGGGCTTGAAAAATGGGCGCTTCCAGGCCCAATGGTTTGAAAGCATGTGACATGGGGTCCACTTTAATGCGTGAAAGGCCCATCTGTCTTCTCAGCAACGGCCATAGGCTTGGACACATCACCTCAAGCCCACGGCCAGACACCGCCCCTTGTCACACTCAATGAAAAAACAAGGGAAAACACCCAGATTAAAACCCGACCATTCAATTAACATGTTAAATAAATGCAAGCCACGCCATTCATCCACCGCAACCTGCCTCGCCTGCTCTTGCAGGCGCGCGAATCGGTCATGGGTCACACCCGGCCCAGCCTGCGAGCGCATGGCTTGTCCGACCAGCAATGGCGGGTGTTGCGGGTACTGGGTGAGCACGCCCACGACAGCGGAGTGGAAACCGGCCGAGTAGCTAAAGAGGCGTTTTTGCTCGGACCCAGCCTGACGGGTGTGCTCACCCGGATGGAGCGTGACGGTCTGATCGAACGCCAACGCTGCCCGCAAGATGCCCGCAGGACGGTGGTGCGCGCGACAGCACTCGGACTGGCCAAGGTGCAGGCCTTGTCGCGCAGCATTGAGGCCCACTACGCCTGGATGGAGGGGCAATTGGGCAAAACAGTCTTGCAGGATTTGTATGCCCTGCTCGACCAAGTCATCGCATTGGAAGGCGATGGGCCTGTGGCACCCACAGAGCTCACCCACACAAAGAAAGCTGGAACATGAAACATTGGCAACCTGCGGGCACCGTCTACGGCTGCCTGCTGAATTTTCAGCGCGAATGGGACCTGTGGGCCCCGCGCATGGCACAAGACCCGCACAAAGGCCCTCCCAAGGCACCCGTGCTGTATGTCAAATCGGCCAACACCTTCAACCCGAGCGGCACATTGATGCTGCAAGACGGGGTGCAAGAGGTGGACATCGGCGCCACGCTCGGCCTGGTGATAGGTGCCCATGGCACCCCTGACAGTGTGGTCCTGCTCAACGACTGGTCCGTGCCGCACGACAGTTATTACCGCCCGCCCGTCAAGTTCCGTTGCCGTGATGGTTATTTGGGCTGCGGATCGCCCCCGGTGCCTTGGGCAGCCCTGAACACCTCCGGACTGAGCATCACGGTACAGCTCAATGGCCAGCGTGTTCAGACGGTGCAGCTGTCCGAGCTGGTGCGGCCTGTGGCGCGTTTGCTGGCCGACTTGGCCGAGTTCATGAGCTTGCAAGCGGGCGATGTGCTGATGCTGGGCACCGATGTGCTGGCCAACGGCCAAAGACCTCGCGCCCGTGCAGGCGACACCGTGTGCCTGACCGCACCTGGCTTTGCGCCCTGGGTTCAAACCGTTCAGGGAGAAGCCGCATGAAACACGCACGCATTGCTTGGTCTGGGGCCATACTGCAAGCCATCGAATCCGACGGCCAGTTGCTGATCACCCAAGGCCCGCACAAAGGCCACCGCGTCGGCTTTGACGAGGTCGTCTGGCTGCCGCCACTGGCTCCCGTGCCGCAGGCGCGCACCGTCATCGCGCTGGGCCTGAACTACGCCGACCACGCCAAGGAACTTGCCTTCAAAGCCCCTGAAGAGCCGCTCGCCTTCATGAAAGGTGAGGCTTCGCTGATCGGACACAAAGCTTTCACGAAGCGCCCCGCTGATGTGAAGTACATGCATTACGAATGCGAGCTGGCCGTGGTCATTGGCCGCACCGCACGCCGCGTGAAGAAGGCCGACGCCTACGACTACGTGGGCGGCTACACCGTGGCCAACGACTACGCGATCCGTGACTACCTGGAAAACTGGTACCGCCCCAACCTGCGCGTGAAAAACCGCGACACCTGCACACCGATTGGCCCCTGGCTGGTGGATGCGGCCGACATCGCCAACCCCCTGGCACTGGCCTTGCAAACCACCGTCAACGGCCAAGTCACGCAAAGCGGCAACACCGCCGACATGGTGTTCGACGTGCCCACGCTCATCGAATACTTCAGCAGCTTCATGACCCTGAACCCCGGCGACCTGATCCTGACCGGCACGCCCGACGGCATCGTGAACGTGAACCCGGGCGATGTGGTGGTCACCGAGATTGAAGGCCTCGGGGCGCTCACCAACACTCTCGTGGTGGCATGAGCAAGATTCCGCGATGAAACCCCAAACGACATCACACACCCAACACATCATCCCCGCGAACGCGGAGATCCATCCTTCCATGGATTCCCGCGTGCGCGGGAATGACAGAGAAATGAACACAGTGACAGGCAGCAGCTTATGAAAATCGACCACCTCATCCATGGACAGTCCGTCGCAGGCCGCGACTACTTTGAAACCGTCAACCCCGCCACGCAAGAAGTGCTGGCCGAAGTCGCCTCGGGCGGCGAAGCTGAAGTCAATGCTGCCGTGGCCGCCGCCAAAGCCGCATTTCCCAAGTGGGCCGCCACCCCTGCCACCGAGCGCGCCAAGATCATGCGCAAGCTGGGCGACCTGATCACGAAACATGTGCCTGAAATTTCGGAAACTGAGACGAAAGACTGTGGACAAACCATCAGCCAGACCGGCAAGCAGTTGGTGCCGCGTGCGGCCGACAACTTCCATTACTTTGCCGAAATGTGCACCCGCGTGGACGGTCACACCTACCCCACGCCCACGCACCTGAACTACACCTTGTTCCACCCGGTGGGCGTGTGCGCGCTCATCAGCCCTTGGAACGTCCCCTTCATGACCGCCACCTGGAAGGTCGCGCCGTGCCTTGCTTTTGGCAACACCGCCGTGCTCAAGATGAGCGAACTCTCGCCCATGAGCGCCGCGCGCCTGGGTGAGCTGGCGCTCGAAGCCGGTGTGCCCGCAGGTGTGCTCAACCTGGTGCACGGCTACGGCAAAGAGGCGGGCGAGCCGCTGGTGTCGCACCGCGATGTGCGCGCCATCAGCTTCACCGGCTCCACCGTCACCGGCAACCGCATCGTGCAAAGCGCGGGTCTCAAGAAGTTCAGCATGGAGCTGGGCGGCAAGAGCCCGTTCGTGATCTTTGAAGACGCCGACCTGGATCGCGCCCTGGATGCTGCCATCTTCATGATCTTCAGCAACAACGGCGAGCGCTGCACCGCAGGCAGCCGCATTTTGGTGCAGCAAAGGATCTACGCCGACTTCTGTGCCAAGTTTGTCGAGCGCGCCAAACGCATCACCGTGGGCGATCCGCTCGACGAGAAAACCCTGGTCGGCCCGATGATCAGCCAAGCCCACCTGGCCAAGGTGCGCAGCTACATCGAACTCGGACCCAAAGAGGGCGCGACGATGCTCTGTGGCGGCTTGGGCCAACCCGGCTACGCTGCAGACTTGCCCGCGCATGTGAAAAACGGCAACTTCGTCTGGCCCACCGTGTTTGCCGACGTCGACAACCGCATGCGCATCGCCCAAGAAGAAATCTTCGGCCCCGTGGCTTGCCTGATCCCCTTCAAGGACGAGGCCGATGCGATTGAAAAAGCCAACGACATTGAATACGGTTTGAGCAGCTACGTCTGGACCGAGAACCTGGGCAAAGCGCACCGCGTAGCGGCCGCCGTCGAAGCCGGCATGTGCTTTGTGAACAGCCAAAACGTGCGCGATCTGCGCCAACCCTTTGGAGGCACCAAGGCCAGCGGCACCGGCCGCGAAGGCGGCACTTGGAGCTACGAAGTGTTCTGCGAGCCCAAAAACGTAGCGGTTTCTTTGGGCGGTCACCACATCCCGCATTGGGGTGTATGACAAATCGCCGCCATCTGTCATACTTTATGTCATACATTCATTTTGAATGTGTATGACAAGGAATGAACCATGCTGTCTGTCCGCCTGCCTGAAACTGTTGAACGCGAATTGACCCAGTATTGCGCTGCACGCAAACTGAGCAAATCGCACGTCGTGCAAGAAGCCCTGGCCGAGTATTTGGTGGCGGCCAAAACGGCCTCCAGCCACAACGCAGCGCCCGAGCCCGATCTGTCGTTTCTGGCGCCGGATGACCCGATCCGTCAATTCATTGGCATCGTCAAGGACGGCCCCAGCACAGACGAATGGATGGCCATCACCCGCGGCGAGGACTGGAACAAACCATGATCCTGGTCGACACCAACATCCTGCTCGACATCTACAAGGCCGACCCGATCTGGATGCCTTGGTCTTTGCAACAACTGCGCAGCGCCAAAGCCGGAGAACTCGGCACCAACATGGTGGTCTATGCCGAGCTGGCTGGGCACCCTGGAGAGCCTGCCCATCTGGATACTTTTCTGGATACCCTGAACATCCGCTTGTCAGAGTTGACACGCCCTGCAGCCAGGCTGGCCGGGCAGGCTTTTCGAAAGTACCGCCGACAAGGCGGCACCAAAACCGGCGTGCTGCCCGACTTCTTCATCGGGGCTCATGCCCAAGCCGACGGCCATCAGTTGCTCACCCGCGATGCAGGCCGCTACCGCAGCTACTTCCCGGACATTGACCTGATCAGTCCCTGACCCTCCCCCACACGCACACGCATCACCAGGACACCCCATGGGCCAACTTGCTCTCGCCGCCAAAATCACCCACGTACCCAGCATGTACCTGAGCGAGATCCCCGGCCCCCGTTTTGGCACACGCCAAAGCGCCATCGACGGCCACCAAGAGATCAGCCGCCGCTGCCGCGCCATGGGCGTGGACACGCTGGTCGTGTTCGACACACACTGGCTGGTCAACGCCAGTTACCACATCAACTGCGGCCCGCATTTCAAGGGTGTGTACACCAGCAACGAGTTGCCGCATTTCATCAGCAACATGACTTTCGAGTCACCCGGTAATCCGGCGCTCGGGCACTTGCTGGCCAAAGTGGCCAACGACCATGGCGTAGAAACCCTGGCGCACGACGCCACCACCTTGCAGCCCGAATACGGCACGCTGGTGCCGCTGCGCTATATGAACGCCGACCAGCATTTCAAGGTGATCTCAGTCTCGGCCCTGTGCACCTCGCACTACCTGAACGACAGCGCCCGCTTGGGTTGGGCCATGCGCGAGGCGGTCGAAAAACACTATGACGGCAAGGTGGCTTTTCTGGCCAGTGGCAGCTTGAGTCACCGCTTTGCGCAAAACGGGTTGGCCCCGGAATTTGCACACAAAATCTGGAGTCCCTTACTTGAAAAACTCGACGAACAAGTGCTGCGCATGTGGGACCAACGCGAGTGGAAAACCTTTTGCGAGATGCTGCCCGAGTACGCCAGCAAAGGCCATGGCGAAGGCTTCATGCACGATACGGCCATGCTGATGGGGGCACTGGGTTGGTCGGGTTATGACGGCGGCGTGGACATGGTCACGCCGTACTTTGGGGCCTCGGGCACCGGACAGCTGAACGCCATTTTCGAAGTAACGCCGCAAAAAGGCGCGCACATTCCACCCGCGCAGGCCAGCAGTGCCCAAGGCTACACCGCAGTGAGCACGAGGCTTTGAGTATGCGCACCACGGATGTGTTTTTCGGCGATCCACGTCTTGGATTTTTCTGTCATCCTGGACTTGATCCGGGATCCATTTTCGAACAACCATGGATCCTCGGGTCAAGCCCGAGGATGACACATTAAAAAGATTGGATAACACATTAAAAAGCTTGGATGACAAGCTGAAAAGCTTGGATGACAAAGTCAAAGGAAACCCCATGCCCCATCTCGTGATCCTCTACACCGGCCAACTCGACGCCGAGGTCCACATGACCACCCTGTGCCGCCAAATGGCGGACGCCATGCTCACCGTCAAAGACGAAGAAGGCAAACAGGTCTTTCCGACCGGTGGCACGCGTGTGCTGGCCTACCCTGCACCGCACTATGCCGTGGCCGATGGCGGCGTAGCAGGGCGTGAGGCTGGAGGGTCAGGCGACTACGCTTTTGTGTACCTGAACGTGCGCATGGGCCGGGGACGCAGCGAGGCCACCCAGCAACGTGCAGGGCAAATCCTGCTCGACGAAGCCAAGGCCTTCTTTGCGCCCGTGATGGCGCAGCGCCACATCGGCATCACGCTGCAGATCGACGTCGGCCCCGAGGTGTTTGACGCCAAGCTCAGCAACTTGCATCCGCTTTTCAACAAGGCCTGAACCATGTCCGTGTTCACCGAAAACCAAATCCAGCAACTCGCCCGCGAGCTGCACCAGTCCGAACAATTCCGCGTCCAGATCGAGCACTTTTCCAAGCGCTACCCCGGCATGACGATCGAAGACGGTTACCGCATCAACCGCGCCTGGATGCAGCTCAAGTTCGCCGAAGGGCGCACCATGATCGGCCACAAAATTGGCCTGACCAGCCGCGCCATGCAAGTGTCCAGCCAAATCGACGAACCCGACTACGGCACGCTGCTCGACGACATGCGCTACGACTGCACACCCGGGCAAGTGCTGGACATCCCCTTCACCGATTTCATCGCGCCACGCGTTGAGGTGGAGCTGGCCTTCATCCTCAAAAAAGAACTGCGCGGCCCCAATGTGACGGTGCAGCAGGTGCTGGAAGCCACCGATTACGTGACGCCCGCCATCGAGATCATCGACTCGCGCATTGAACAGTTCGACCGCCACACCAAGGTCATGCGCAAGGTTTACGACACCATCAGCGACAACGCGGCCAATGCGGGCATCGTGCTAGGCGCCAAGCGGGTGGACCCGCTCACCACCGACCTGCCGTGGTGCGGGGCGGTGCTGCGGCAAAACGGCGTGGTCGAAGAAACCGGTCTGGCCGCTGGCGTGCAAGGGCACCCGGCTGTGGGCATTGCCTGGTTGGCCAACAAGTTGGCCCCGTGGGGCGAGCACCTGCAAGCAGGTGAAATCGTGCTGGCCGGTTCGTTCACCAAACCGGCGGTGGCCAAAGTGGGCGACGTGTTTGACGTCGACTATGGACCGCTGGGCAAATTGGAGTTCAAATTCATTTAACACCAGAATGTCTCGAACGCCCACGCTGATCGGGTCCGGGGGGCCTGGCTGGGCGATGTGGCGAAGCGCCTCTGAGCCCGGACAGGCCCACCGGACCCGATCAGCACCCTCATCGAAGCCACGACACCCTCAGCCTGCCAACCTTGACCCCATCAACGAGAGGAACTTAGCCATGAACACCCCTGTGAACTTATTCAAACAAGCCCTTCAACACAAACAGCCCCAGATCGGCCTGTGGATGGGCCTGGCCAGCGCCTACACCGCAGAAATCTGCGCCTTGGCGGGGTTTGACTGGCTGGTCATCGATGGCGAGCACGCGCCCAACGACTTGCAAAGCATTCAGTCCCAACTGCAAACAGTGGCCGCTTACCCCGCCAGCCACCCGGTGTGCCGAGTTCCCATCGGAGAGACGGCGCTCATCAAACAATACCTCGACCTCGGCGCTCAAAACATCCTGGTGCCCATGGTCGACACTGCAGAGCAAGCGGCGCAATTGGTGCAAGCCATGCGCTACCCGCAAGACGATGGTCTGGGCGGTGTGCGCGGCATGGCCGGGGCGCGGGCTTCGCGCTGGGGTCATCAAACCGACTACTTTCAACGCGCCAACCAAGAGGTCTGTCTGCTGGTGCAAGTCGAATCGCGCGAAGCCATGAAGAACCTCGACGCGATTGCCGCCACGCCGGGCGTGGACGGTGTGTTCATTGGCCCGGCTGACCTCTCTGCCTCGATGGGCCACGTGGGCAACGCCGCCCACCCTGAAGTGCAAACGGCCATCGAAAACGCCATCGCCCGCATCCTGAAAGCCGGCAAAGCCCCCGGCATCCTCACGCCCGACCGTGCCCAGGCCGAGCATTATCTGAAGCTGGGTGCGGTGTTTGTGGCCGTCGGCTTGGACACCCAACTCTTGATGCGCCACACCACCGAACTGGCAGCGCATTTCAAGTCGAGCTTGCCAGTCGCTGCACCCGCCAAAGGTGCAACGTATTAATTGGGATCTGACCCCAATTAATCTGACCCCAATTAATCACGGTCATGCCGGACTTGATCCGGCATCCAATTGACCACAGTGGCCAACATGGCCCCCGGATCGAGTCCGGGGTGACGAGCTTGGGGTTACAAAGGCAAAGATCTGGTTCTGGATGGCACTCAAAAACACAAGGAAAACACACATGTTCCCCACCCCCCAACCGGTGGTGCCCTCGCTGCAAGCGCGGGTGCACCCCGATGAATGGCAAGCCCGCCTGGAGCTGGCCGCTTGTTACCGTGTCTTTGCCCTGCTGGGCTGGACCGAGATGATTTACAACCACATCACGCTGCGCCTGCCGGACAGCGTCACGGGGGGCGAGAAACACTTTTTGATCAACCCCTTTGGTCTGCACTACAGCGAGGTCACGGCCAGCAATTTGGTCAAGATCGACGTGCAAGGGCGTGTACTGGATGGCTCGCCTTACCCCGTCAACCCGGCGGGCTTCACAGTGCATGCCGCCGTGCACGAAGCCCTGGCCGGGGCGCATTGCGTGATGCACACCCACACCACGGCGGGCGTGGCGGTAGCCTGCGTGCAAGGTGGTTTGCAGCAGACCAATTTTTACAGCGCCCAGCTGCACAACATGGTGGCTTACCACGACTTCGAAGGCATCACCATCCATGCCGAGGAAGCGCCTCGCCTGCTGCGCAGCATCGGTGACAAACAAGCCGTCATTTTGCGCAACCACGGCCTGCTGGCCTGGGGGCACACCTTGGCACAAACCTTTGCGGTGCTCTGGACCTTGCAGCGCGCCTGCGAAATCCAGTTGGCCACTTTCAGCATGGGCCAGCCCATTGCGGTGCCCGAGGCCGTTGCCGACCAATGCACCCGGGACGCCCTGCAGTTCAACCCGAACCATGGCGCGGGCCAAGACGTTTTCCAATCGCTGGTGCGTCAAGTCGACCGGCAAGACAAAGGGTGGCGCGCATGAAAGTCTGTATTTACGGCGCTGGCGCCATCGGCGGCTGGATCGGGACGCACCTGGCGCAGCAAGGCTGCAGCCTGAGCGCGGTGGCGCGAGGCGCCACACTCGAAGCCCTGCAACAAAACGGCTTGGTGCTGCTGCAAGGTGACCAAGAAATTCGCACCTCTTTGGTGGCACGCGAGAACCCGGCCGATCTGGGCGTGCAAGACCTGGTGATCGTGGCCGTGAAAGCCCCCGCCATGGCCGACGTGGCCCGGCGCATCGGGCCACTCATCGGCCCAGACACGGTGGTGTTGACGGCCATGAACGGCGTGCCCTGGTGGTTTTTGCAAGGCTTTGGCGGGGCCTTGTCGGGCACCACCTTGCAATCGGTGGACCCGTCGGGCTTGATTGCCCAGCACATACCGGCCGCCCGTGTGATTGGTGGTGTGGTGCACTCGAGCTGCTCGGTCGACATGCCCGGCGTGATCCGGCACCACTTTGGTAACGGTTTGATTTTGGGCGAGCCCACTGGGGCAGACTCGCCGCGCCTGCGCGACCTGGTGGCGCTGTTGGGGCAAGCCGGTTTCAATGCCACAGCGTCGGCACAAATTCAAAAAGACGTCTGGTACAAGCTCTGGGGCAACATGACGATCAACCCCATCAGTGCCTTCACCAGGGCCACCACCGACGTGATCCTGGACGACCCTCTCGTGCGCGACTTTGTCTCCAGCGTCATGCTTGAAGCCAAGGCCATTGGCGAGCACATCGGCATTCCGATCGCGCAGACCCCCGAAGACCGACACGCTGTCACGCGCAAGCTCGGGGCCTTTCGCACCTCGATGCTGCAAGACGTGGACGCGGGTAAGCCGGTCGAGCTCGATGCCCTCGTGGCCTCGGTGCGGGAGTTGGGCCAACTGACCGGCGTGGCGACGCCTTTCACCGACGCCTTGCTGGGTCTCAGTCGCCTGCATGCCCGGGGTTTGGGCCTGTACCCAACGGAATGAAGATATGGCTTTGACCACCCCTGCGCGCTTGAGTGCTACCGCCTTTGGCACCCTGCTGCTGATCGCTTTCATGATGGGGGCCAACCATGTCGCAGCGCGAACTGCTTTCAACCACGGGTTGGATGTGGTGACGGCCATCACGGTGCGCAGCGTCATCACCGCCAGTGTGTTGGCGCTGATTTTGTGGCAGCAAAAAGTGGCCTTTCGCGTTTTGCCCGCGCAACGCAAATACCTGGGCGCGGTGGGCCTGCTGATTGCAGTGCAAAGCGTGTGCTTGTATTCGGCGGTGGCGCGTTTACCCGTCGCCCTGGCTTTGCTGGCCTTCAACACTTACCCGCTGACCACGGCCCTGTGGGCCAGAATTTTGTACGGTCACCAACCCGAGCGCGCCGTGCTGTGGGCCATGCCGGTGATGATGGCCGGGCTGGCCTTGGCGCTGGACGTGCTGGGCGCAGCCTCGGGCCTGGGCGCGGCGCGGCAATGGGCAGAGATCGGGGCGGGCGTGG
>Ga0209550_10004731_pt1 | contig 12868 bp, 12 predicted proteins | sample LauGreSuBDMM15SN_2_FD_187567 | JGI IMG/M metagenome (GOLD analysis project Ga0209550, IMG submission 187567) | Freshwater lake microbial communities from Lake Michigan, USA - Su13.BD.MM15.SN (SPAdes) (version 5) | ecosystem: Environmental > Aquatic > Freshwater > Lake | place: Lake Michigan... | reverse complement strand
CGGTATCGAGGTACCCCATTAGGGTAGGGCCTTGATACCAGGCGGTGTTGCTTGAGCGCTGTGTCATGTTGTCGCCTTGTAGGGCGCTCAAGGGGATCGCAGTGACACTTTCGTATTTAAACGTTTGACTAAACTCAGCAAACTCGTCTTGAATCTGTTTAAAAATAGTTTGGTCAAAGCCAACCAAATCCATTTTGTTGACAGCCAGCACAACGTGCTTGATCCCCATCAGTGAGGTCAGGTAGGCGTGACGACGGGTTTGCGTCAAAATCCCTTGTCGTGCGTCGACTAACAATAACGCTACGTCGGCGGTTGAGGCACCAGTGACCATGTTGCGCGTGTACTGTTCGTGGCCGGGTGTATCGGCCACAATAAACTTGCGTTTGTTGGTGGCAAAAAACCGGTAGGCGACGTCGATGGTGATGCCTTGTTCGCGCTCTGCGGCCAAGCCATCTACCAGCAAGGCAAAATCAATGTCATCGCCCTGTGTGCCGTATTTTTTTGAGTCACTCGTCAGCGTAGCTAGTTGATCATCAAACAATTGTTTTGAATCCCACAGCAAGCGCCCGATTAATGTGCTTTTGCCATCGTCAACGCTGCCGCAGGTAATAAAGCGCAATAGGTCTTGCCCTTGTTGCTGCTCGATAAAGGCTTCGATCGTCGTGGGGGCTGCGACGTCTTGTACGTAACCTAAGCGCTTGGGATCGCTACGACGTTCAGGTTTGTTGCGAGTTTTTGTAACAGTTGTCATTAGAAATACCCCGCTTGCTTTTTCTTTTCCATGCTGCCTGATGAGTCTTTATCAATGGCGCGACCTTGTCGCTCAGAACTACGCGCAGCGATCAATTCAAGAATGATGTCTGACAGGTTTTGTGCATTGGATTCAACCGCACCGGTCAAGGGATAACAGCCGAGCGTTCGAAAGCGTACTTGTCGGGCTTGAATTTGTTCACCCGGTAGCAACTGGGTTCTGGCATCATCAACCATCATCAACATACCGTCTCGTTCTATCACTGGGCGTGTTTTTGCGAAGTAGAGGGGCACGACTGGGATAGCTTCTTGATAGATGTATTGCCAGATATCAAGTTCAGTCCAGTTTGAGATTGGAAACACCCTGATACTTTCGCCCTGACTTTTACGCGTGTTGTAAAGGCTCCAAAGTTCAGGGCGTTGATTTTTTGGATCCCAGATATGATTTTTTGTGCGAAACGAAAATATTCTTTCTTTGGCGCGTGATTTTTCTTCGTCGCGTCTGGCGCCACCAAAGATTACGTCAAACTTATGTTGATCAAGCGCTTGCTTTAAGCCTTCGGTTTTAGTGATGTCAGTATGCAGGCTTGAACCGTGATCAAAGGGGTTGATGTTGCGCGCAATTGCGTCAGGGTTAATGTGCACCAAAAGCTTCATGCCGCTTTGTTGCGACATATAGTCGCGAAACAAATACATCTCTTGAAACTTCCAACGCGTGTCCACGTGCAATAACGGAAAAGGCGGCGGGGCAGGGTAAAAGGCCTTACGTGCAAGGTGCAACATCACCGAACTGTCTTTACCAACTGAATACATCATGACCGGGTTTTCGGCTTCGGCGACCGCTTCGCGCAAGATGTGGATGCTTTCATCTTCAAGATGTTTAAGGTGCGGCGTATGTTGGGTTTTTTTTGTAAGCGCAGTCGTTGGTTGTGTGTGGCTGTGTGAGGTGGCTAGATCAAGTACGGGTGCGTAGCCAAGTAGGCAGAGCTGAACGCTAGCACTGAGTGCGCCTGTGTGGGCGTCGCTTGTGTTAGGCTCGTTTGTATTTGACTCGGTTGCGTTGGCGTCATACGAAGTGGCTTTACCCAGGCTAGCCTTGGTTGCGCTGGTCTCACTCAGGCTGACGTCGATCATGCGGCATAACGCAGTGACCTCAGCGTGCGGAAACACCGCTAGGTCTTTATTTAGAAATTGCTGCAATTGACGCAGCGCACCGCTGATTTGTTGGGTATTTTTGGGCGTATTTAAATCTTGACCACTACTAAACACAAACTTTGGCAACGGCACCCAATATCTAGCACCCCGGGCATCGTTGGCGTGCAGGCAAGCGGTGCCGTCGGGCAAACCTTTTAACTGAATAAATAAAACAAGCTTGCGGGCCTTGCGGGCGGTATCAATTTGCCAGTCGATGACAGACGGAGTTGGCGGTTTTGAATGTTCATCTAGCAGGGTTTCTGCGCCGAGCACGGCCGGCAAAAAGTCTAAGCTTTGTAATTGCCGTTCTGCGGTGCGCTTGGTGAGCGTGTGGCCCGCGGCTTCGATTGTTTGAAAAGCAAGTTCTGTGCTCCAAACCCGCGGTTGGTTAAAGCCGTAAGCTTCAAGTGTTGTCATCGCTAATCTGCTAAATTTTGTCGTTATTTGTATTTTATAGAAAAATTAGATTGGCATTTGTAGAATCTCAAGAAATATATTCATAATAATTTTACGTAAATGCATTTTGCGACATATTTTTGTTGAAGTTGCTCACATAAGGACTTGTTTGGCTGCAATTGTTCAACCAAGACTTGACTAAGGGTTGTTTAAACTTTCAATTCAGGCAGTCACTAGGGTTGCCGTCTTCAAAAATTTAAATGCACAAATTAGCTTTTTCGTGCGCGATACGTCGATGCCTCATTTGTTAAGGTTTTAGCTGTTGCGCAGCGCGCCTTTTGCCGCTCCTTGAATCGACTCGAGATCACGTAGTGTTCAACTGTTTTGGGTGCCTTCGTTGCTAGATTGCCAAGCGCTCATCCTATTGCTTCGCCCTGATGTGCGCGAGGCATGTCAAACATTGGGGCAATTTACGCCTTTAAAGTATCAAAAATGGCTTCTTGTGCATGGGCTGGTTCAGTACCCCGTACTGGCTGCTGATACTGACTTGCAAGCCTTTGCGATGGCCGAAAATCGCAACTGCAAGTTCGGCCTCACAACACTTCAGCAATTGATCTATGAAGCTCGGCCTGATGTCCAAACTGCGTTTTCGTTAGCGACACAAAAGCAACACTTTTTGTGGTGGTTTTATACCCTTGGCTTAAACGAGCATAAGTTTTGGTTTTACTTAAGCAAGGCCGAACAAGATTTTGTTCGAAGTTTGCCTGCCCCGTGGGCGGCTCGTCTGCTTGAGTTGGATCACGCCCACGCGGTCGCTAACACTCAGTCACCAAGATTTGAAGCACTTAGCTTCGGCGTAAACGTGATCGGTTATGCTTACGGTCAACTCGGGATCGGCGAAGATGCGCGCATGGCGGCCCGATCTTTGATCGCCGTAAAGGTGCCGTTCTCGATGGTCTCAATGGCGCCTGGTGCCGAGATTAGTCAAAACGATCTAAGCATGCAAGGCTATGTTGTCGAGCGCGGCGACTTTGCAATCAACCTGTTTTGCCTGATCGCAGAAGAAACCGGCCGCTACTATGCCGAGCAAGGCGCAGCTCAATTCAACAATCGCTACAACATCGGTTATTGGCCCTGGGAGCTCGGCGCCTGGCCCGTTGCCTTAGAAATGCTCTTTGCTTTGGTCGATGAGATTTGGGTGTCTAGCCAACACACCTTTGATGCCATAGCAAAAGTGTGCGACAAGCCTTTGTATCTGATGCCCATGGCCGTTGACCTAGGCCCTGTCACGCGCTTTGAGTCACAGGGCAAGGCCCGCGCGCATTTTGGCTTACCGGCGCAAGCCAAATTATTTTGCTTTGCGTTTGATTTGAATTCATACATTGATCGCAAAAATCCTCAGGCCTGCGTTGAGGCGTTTTTATTAGCCTTTGGCAAAGACGATGAGTTGGTTGACGGTGTCGGCTTAGTCATCAAGGTGCACGCGCCCACTCAGCCCAATGAGGCATGGTCAACCCTCAAAGCCTTAGCTGCCCGCGATCGTCGCATCCATATCATCGAACAGACTTTAGATCGTGCTGACTTATTGGCGCTGTATCAAACCTGTGATTGCTTTGTATCGTTACATCGCGCTGAAGGTTTTGGACGAGGCTTGGCCGAGGCGTTGCAGCTTGGCTTACGGGTCATCTGCACCGGCTATTCAGGCAATCTGGATTTTTGTCGTACACCCAATGCTGAATTAGTTGACTACCATTTAGTGAGGGTAGGTGAGTCGCAGTATCCGCACGCGACAGGGCAGTATTGGGCAGAACCCAGTGTTCAACATGCGGCGCAGTTGATGAAAAAGGTGTTTGCTTTACCGAAGTCAGAGCTGACTGCCACAGATTTTTCTGAGTTTTCACCGGCGATGGTGGGGCAGCGCTACAAGAAAAGGCTCAATGAGATTCATGCAAAAAGGCATCACACTCAATTAGCTTTTAGTACCGAGGTCTAAGGCTGACATCACTATGCGGTGTAAATGGTTTAGCGTTTTAAAAGTTTCGTGAGTTCATGGCATGAATTAGGCCGTATGTATCGACTGCATGGCTTTGCGTTGCAAATGGCAACTCAGTTTGATCAGGTCAATATGACTTGAATATTTTTTAACGAAATCAAAAGTGGTAATCATAAGATCAGTTCAACGCATCATTCAATATAAATATCTGGCATGACATCGACCAATTCTGAAAGGCAATACTTACCCGGCGCTGTAAACTTTAGAGCGCCACTTGACCTGCAAGTCACCCCGACGCCGTTGCGTCGAGGGCTTGTCTTGGGGTCGTGTTTGTCGTTGGCTTTGCAGCATAGTTTTAAACAGATCAGCACCGCATGCCCGTGTGACTATATTCTGGTGAATGGCTTGTCGATTCTTGAAGCCCCGCCGCAGCCGCTTGAGGCGTATGATTTTCAGCTGTTACAAATCCCGTTGCGGGCTTTGCTGAACGAAAGTGAATATTTCAATTTAGCCTAAGCTTCGCTTGACGCGTATCAGGCTGCGTTTGCCGAGGCTTGTGCGCGGCTTGACATGCGTTTAGATATGTTGCTTGAATACAATAAGCAACACGGCCTATTAAGTTTTGTGACCAATTTTTTAGTGCCACAGCAACACGCTGGTGGTAGGTTGTTGCCTCGATATGATTTACGTAATCCAAGTTATTTTGTTGAGCAGTTAAATCAACACCTTGGTCTTGCCTTGCAAGCGTATAAAAATGTCTATTTACTAGATATCGATCAAATCGCCAGTAGCATCGGGCGTCGCTACGTGCAAGACGACAGCGTCTTAACCTGGAACCACAGCAGTCTCAGCACAAACTATGTTGCGCCACAAGATCGCGATCGTTTAGAAGCCTTAACCGCCATCCACGAAGAGTATGACGAGGCAGCAATTGCCAAGTATGTGAACTCGGTCTGGTTTGAGCTTGACGCGATGTATCGGTCAATCGCACAAGTAGATATGGTCAAAATGGTGTTGGTCGATTTAGACGACACGTTATGGCGTGGCTTGCTGGTTGAAACGGGCTCGACTGACATTGAGGGGTGGCCCCTGGGGTTTGTTGAAGCCTTAGCCTATCTAAAACAGCGTGGCATGATCTTAGGCATTGTGTCTAAAAATACTGAAGAACGCATTATTGAACTGTGGCCCTATCAGCATGTGTTTCCGTTAAGCAACTTTGCGGTCAAACGTATCAACTGGAATCCAAAGCCAGACAATATTGCTGAGTTGTTAGCTGAAGTTAATTTGTTACCTAGCAGCGTGCTGTACATCGACGACAACCCAGTTGAGCGCGAGGCCGTGAAGCAAGCGTTTCCGGCGATGCGCAGTTTGGGCGCAAATCCCTATTTATGGCGTCGCGTATTGTTGTGGTCACCCGAAACGCAAGTCGCAAACGTCACGCCAGAATCAGCCGAGCGCAGCGAGATGATCAAAGCACAGGTACAGCGCGAAACTGAACGAAAAAAACTTTCACGCGATGAATTTTTAACTTTACTTGATGTTTCAGTATCGCTCGTTGCACTTCACTCAAGCTCTGATCCACGCTTTCAACGCGCCTTTGAGCTTTTGAATAAAACCAATCAATTTAATACAACAGGTAAACGCTGGTTGCCTGCAGAGGCCGAGCAATACTTTGCCCAGCAAGGTGTGTTTTATGCTTTATCGGTAGTCGATAGATTTACTTTGTATGGCTTGGTGGGGGTGCTGTGCGTAAAGCAGGGCCAAATCGACCAGTTTGTCATGAGTTGTCCGGTAGTGGGGCTTGACGTTGAGTTTGCTGCGATCGCTAAGTTAGTAGCCTTGATGCGGCTTAGTGAAAACGCCCCGATTACGGCGTTAAGTGTAGAGACTGACGCCAACCAACTATCGCGCTCGATTTGGTCAAACTGCGGGTTTTTGTTGGCTGGCGATCAATATGTGTTGCCCACAGGTGTGACTGGGGTGCCAGCGCCTGCTCATATAACGTTTGCTGAAGTGTAGGACGTAAGGAGGGCGTGGGCAAACTCTTAATCAGCTTTGAAAGCTGATGTCGTTTGCCTAGTTAGCCACAGGAGGCGGTTCGTTGAATCGTTAATTGAAAGCCTAAAGCTTTTATCACTTTCAGTAAAGTATCTGAACTGGGTGCGCGTTCGCCCGAAAGACTTTTGTAAAGGCTTTCGCGAGAAAGCCCAGTATCGCGCGCTAGCTGACTCATGCCGCGGGCGCGTGCAATGTCCCCTAAAGCGGCGCCTAAAAGAACTATATCGCCTGATTCGAGGATGAAACGAAGATACTCAGCAATGTCCTCTTCGGTCTCTAGGTAATTAGCTGCGTCAAATGGCCGTGTTTTTATCTTTGTCATGATTCAAGCTCCTTTGCAATTGCTTGCGCTTCGCTCACATCTTTCTTTTGAGTTGATTTGTTACCACCGCCAAGCATCAGTATAATGGTATCCCCCTGATGAAGGTAGTACATCCGCCAACCCGCACCGAAAAACTCCCTCATTTCCCAAACGTTAGAGCCCACAGCTTTGACATCGCCTAAGTTACCTATAGATGCTTTTCTAATGCGGGCAACCAACCTTTGCTTTGTAGAGCGATCACGAAGACCACCTAGCCACTTGCTAAAGGTTTCAGTTTCAACAACGGTGTACATGCCGTCATTGTATCCATTTGGCTACAATAAGACAAGTGTTTGAAATGTAATTTCAGGGTCGTCTACCGTCGTGTGATCCTTCAACACCTACGCGAGATCAACTTTATAACGACGCTTTTCGCGAATCCCGTGCAGCATGTAATGCTCGGCAGCGGTCATGCCTGCTTTCCTCACATCGGGATTGAGCTCAAGATAATTCATGGCGTTAAAGTCTTCAGGCAAGCTTATTTTGTATAGTCGCTCTTCAAGATAACCATGCGTCGTGTAATGCGTGATTGGGTCCATCCCCGAGGCGGCTACGTCTTTGTTCAAGTGCAAATAGGTTGCGGCATCAAAGTCGGTGGGTAAGGGAATAGTCGGCAGAGTTGGGGTTTTCGGTTTGCTTTTTTTGTTCGAAAAATTCAAGCCAAACAGTTTTTGATACCAAGGCTTCGGCTTGGCTTTAGGTGTGCTTTTTAGCGCAACCTGTGGCCGTTCAAGCGGTAAACCGGTAGCGATATCTTCAGGTGCGCGCAGCTTGATCTCACCGCCAAACACATCTGAATGCATAGGTGTGTAGTAGTCGCAGCCTTCAAAAAAATAATGTGTCACTTGCGACCAGCGTGTAGTGCCAGCACGCAAAATACGCTCACCACCGTGCAGCAAATTGGCCGACCAAATTAAGGCATCACCAGCTTTGGCCTCAAAGGTTTGTTTTTCTAGCACATGGGCTTCAGTCAGTTTTTCCCACAGTGCTTCGTAAACGGTTTGATCGATTTTGGCATTGGGTGCATAGCCCAACTGACGGCAATCGTAGGTGGGTAACTTGTGACTGCCGGGGTAGTAGTGCAGGGGCCCAGTATCAAAAAACACATCCTCTAGCGCGACCCACACACCGCACATATAGCGCTCAGGCGACGAATGAAAATGCATGGCGTCACTGTGCGTGGCCTGTTGGCTGCCGTATCTAAAGTTAAGAGTCTGAAACGCAAACGCCCGGCGACCATACAGCTTGGTCAGTAACTTTGTGAGGCGCGCATCGCAGGCGATATCTTTCACGGCTTGACTGGTGCGATAGGCGTCTTGCAAGCGCGCTTCAGCTTCGATCTCTTCAGGCGTTAAGGTTGTGCTGATGGCCATCGCGTCGTACATGGGCTGTAAATCAGCGCGTATCTGTTTAGCTTGTTCTTTGATCGCAGAAAAAAATCCAGGCAATATCGCAAACCCATATTTGTTCAGATCAGCGGCAATCTTTTTTTCGTGTGCAGCGAAGTAATCCGAGGCAGCGATATCAGCAAAAAACGGCGATTCAATGACTGGCACACCAGGAAGAAGTGATTGAGTTTGCATCTGCGAAGGTGAAGCGAGATAAAAGCGTCATGCGACGCGAAAGCACCAATGACCGAAGTCTGTGTGACAGGTTGGTTGAGTATGTCACCGAGTGCGCGGTGCGTCTACGGCTGTGAAAAGCTTAGAGGGCGGGTGTGGTGAGGGGTGTTGCGTTTTTTGGGGTTATGCTGATTCAGGGCCTAAACTTAATTAGACGTTCTGTTGCATAAGCTCATGTGCGACATTCCAGTCGATTAAATCTGTACTGCGGTGAGTCGCTTTCATATCTCGTAGGGCTTGTTTCACATTGGCGCGCCACATTTTGTTTTGCGTGTCGTAATGCAACTGCTTAATAAGACTGTCAGGGGTTTGTCGCGTATGCACGAATTCAATGCTGCCCCAGTTCTTGCAGTCGATAACGTTGGAACGTCCCGAGGACATCACCATGATTCGATTCATGGGGATTTGAGAGATGACACCCGCGTCGCTCAGTACGGTTTCAAGACTGAGATAGTTCAGATCCATTGGGCGAAGTTTGGTTGCTGCCTGTGAAAGGCTGAAAGGAAGGTTCGAAGGGTAGGTATCGTACCGATACAGCCCTCGACAAACGCGTTGAAGGTGACCTGAGCTGACCGCTCGACTAAGCAAAGTGTTAAACGCGGCATCAGACAGTTGCGGGAGCACTGCGCGCAAATCTGCAGGTGTGAATAAGCACGCTTGCGGGGTAGCAAGCTGCTTAAGAGTACCCAGGAGTTGCCTAAGAGGCTGCATCGATAACTCTACATTAAGTTACTGAAAGTGTAATTTAACGTAGAGTTGATGTCAATAATGGACTGCCTTTGAGGCATGCGTACGGAAAAGCGCTAAAGCTGCTTTCGATTGTCAAAAAGCACGGCCTACAGGTGTTGGCTTAAAAGTGTTTAGGCAAGCCTGCTTGCTTGAGTACGGCGTTGGCCGTGTAACGTGATTTTATTTTTCCGTCTACAGGAAAACACAAACCCGTAACAGGAGAAAACCAAATATCGTGATCGCCTTTACCGTGTCTTTCAAAACGACATCCTGCAGCGCTTAGTAACCGCATTAACTCTGGAGTGAAGCTGCTAACCATTTGTTAATGACTTGTGTGGGCAACCGAAAACCTGCGCGCAAGTAATTCGTAAGGGATGTCGTCTGAGTCAGGATAACCGTTAGCTGAAAGTAACTCTGGCACCATAATTTCGAGCTTGGCGCATAATATTTCCATTGTGTCAGCTTCGGTAGCTAATCCTGGTACGTCGTCTGAAGTTGCAACCCACACCCGTGCTTCATCGTCCCACTCTACACGGACAAACAAAACTTTTTGCATACAAAATCCTTTGGTACGACCAGTCCTTAATTATACTTTATAGACCCTTTTGTTTTGAAGTGGCTGAGTTCAAGCTGTCCCCTCGCAAACCACAGAAGCTCGCTCAAAAATCTAAAACAAAGCCCCACGCGCAGACACTGGCCATAACTCTTCGACTTTGCCATTACGCACAGCAACCAGCCAATCATGTAAGTTCACCGTTGGGTCACAATGCCCAGGGATCAGCCTGACTTTGTCGCCGACTTTGAGGGGTGGTGTGCCGGGTGTTGAGAGGATGGTAGTGTGTTCGTCTGAGATGCCTTTGACTGACCAACCGGGCAAAGTCATACGGGGAAAACCTGAATCCATGGCAAAGCACTTTAAGCCGCCATCAAGAACTGCGTGGGTTGGGCTCACGCTAATGACTGTACATAGTGCGTGCAGCACGGGTAACAGTTCTGGTGCATCTTCGTCTGGTGAGTTCTTGTGATAATCGTTATCCATTAACACGTACGAACCTGGCTGTACTTCGGTGTACAGGCCAGACTCGGCTTCGATTGGATAAGTGCCAGTGCCGCCACCTGTGATGGCATTGACTTCATAGCCGGCGGCGTTAAGCGCACTGACCAAGCCTTTGACTTTGTCGCAGGCTGACTCAATTGCTTGCAAACGCTCTTTGGGGTCGCGCATGTGTTGCGCCGGGCCGTAGTAGGCTTGTAATCCCGCAAAGACCAGCGAAGGCGAATAGATGGCAATCGCTTCAGCCAGTTCAATCGCTGCAGCATGGGTTGTCACACCACAACGTGCGCCACCTACGTCTTGTTCAATATACACATCAATGGCCACACGATGGCGTCTGGCCGCAGCGCCAATCTGATGCACTTGCACGATGTTATCTACACACAAACCCATATGCGCATGTGCGGCCAGGCGGGCGACACGCTCAACTTTGCGTACGCCCACAACTTGGTTGGTGATCAAAATATTTTTGACGCCGACTTCGATAAAGGCTTCAGCCTCGCTGGCTTTCTGCACGCAAATCCCAACAGCACCTGCGTGAATCTGGCGTAACGCGATGTCAGGGCACTTGTGCGCCTTGGCATGCGAGCGCACCGCAATACCAGCGGTTTGAATGACAGCATGCACCTCAGCAAGGTTACGCTCAAGCGCATCAAGTTCGATCAACAGAGCAGGGGTATCAATCGCATCAACCGACGCGCCAATCACCGCCGGTGCATCGTGCCAATTGCCCAAACCAGACTCAGAAATCGAAGGGTGGTGCGTCATAGTGGTTTCCTGTTGCGGTGAGTACTTATGACTTTACCTTAAGTTCTTACTCTAGCTTAAGGATGGATAATTATGTCCTATAAAATTTACAAATAACACATTTATTCATAAAATGTCATTTATATAGGACATCATATCAAGTAATATGAAAAAACAATGAAAGATAAGATCAGATTTCTCTCAGACGTAGGTTCACAGGTGCGGGCGCTTCGGCAGGCAACTCAAATGCCTACTGCGCTTATTGCTGAAAAATCTGGTCGTAGTCGAGATGTTTTAAACCGTCTTGAAAAAGGTCGAGATGTGTCGTTGACCTCACTTTTAGCAATTCTTGCAGCAATGGGTCATACCATCGAAATTGTAGGCCTCGGGCTTCCAACACGCGAAGAGATGCGGCGCCGTACGCTGCAAGAAATGGAAGACGACGATGACCATTGACTTGCTCCCCGAAAAGATTAAACGCTTGGCAATCACCATCGCCTCTGACGTTCCAGCGATGCCAGTATCGGCCGAGCTCACCAAAGAGTCCGGCTATACCTTTTCGTACCTACGCGACGACTCTTCACAAGCCTCAGTGAGTTTACTGCTGCGACCAAAACAATTAACGTTCGCTGATAGTGAATTGTTTCCATCGATGGATATGAATTTGCCTGAGGGGTTTTTACTTCAGCGAATTTTTGAGTTGTTTCCGAAACGTAAATTAAACAAGATGCATTTGCTGGCAATGATGGGTGATAACGCAATTGGGCGCGTGGGTTACTTTCTTCCCGAACGCCAAGCACCAGCCGTTCGTCACACGCTTAGCAAAGCGACATTGTTAAAGACTCCCTTTAGCGATTTGTTGTTTCGAGATTTAGTGAACACATACCTTTCGACTGGTATCGGGATTTCTGGGGTTCAGCCCAAAATCATGATCCCTAGTAAAGCGTCATTGCCGATACCCGATTTGATCGTGAAGGCGGCAGGCGCTGAGTTTCCGGGGCTTGCAGCTAACGAATATCTTTGTTTAAGTGTCGCACGCATAGCTCAAATGAACGTTCCGAGCTTTGAGTTATCAGATGACGGGCAGCTTTTAGTGATTGATCGTTTTGATGTAACAGAGCAAGGTCAACGACTTGGGTTTGAAGATATGGCCGCGTTGATGGATTTACGGGTCAACGACCGCCTCGATAATCGTAAATACTTTGGTAACTACCAATATCTTGCAGAAATCATTGGTCAATTTTCATCGCAAGCAGCCCAAGATCGTTTAGCCTTTTTTGAGCAGTTAAGCCTGTCAATTATGGTTCGAAACGGAGATGCTCATTTAAAGAATTTCGGGATGCTGTATCAAGGGAAAAACGACAGCTCTGTTCGGCTGTCACCCCTTTATGATGTTGTAACAACCACTATCTATAAGTTTGAAAGACCTGGCGGCTTTGAAGACATCGATAGAACGATGGCCTTGAAACTTAAAAAGGGGCGGCATGGTAGTCGTAGCTATCCAACACGCAAAGAATTGCTAGATTTTGGACGCTCAGTTTGCGGTGTCGTTGCACCTGAAAAAACATTGCAGCGCATCAGCGATGCAATGTCACGAGTTTTACAAGATGCAAAACAAGACTCACGGATTGATCCTAGCCTTTATACCAACATGGTTAAAGAGTGGGGTCATGGTATAGCGCTAGGGTCTGACAGCGCGCACTAGTTCGACTAACAACAAAGCAGCAACTCACCTCACCGCTTGCGACTAGCCTCATACCGCTGTGCATACTTCCAACCAATCTCAGCCAGCGGCTTTGCTTTACTACCCGTCTCAATCGCATCGGCAGCCGCAGCCGTACCATCTTGCGCGCGGCGTGCAATCCCTTGCAAAATCGCTGCGATTCTGAAGAGGTTGTAGGCGATATAAAAATCCCAGTGCTCGATACCTTCAAACCCTGTGGCGGCGCCATATTGTTTAATGT
>Ga0209550_10004728_pt1 | contig 12875 bp, 3 predicted proteins | sample LauGreSuBDMM15SN_2_FD_187567 | JGI IMG/M metagenome (GOLD analysis project Ga0209550, IMG submission 187567) | Freshwater lake microbial communities from Lake Michigan, USA - Su13.BD.MM15.SN (SPAdes) (version 5) | ecosystem: Environmental > Aquatic > Freshwater > Lake | place: Lake Michigan, USA... | reverse complement strand
TTCCAGCGGAGCGGAGGGCGTAGTTGATGCTGGCGGCGACAAAGCCATTTTTGGCTAAGGTCATACCAAATTCGATTTCTCGGGGCTGGCGTTTATCGCCCTCTTTCCAACCTCCACCGTGAATGAGAAGGACAGCGGGGGACTTTTCTCCAGCGTTGCGGTTCTTGGGGAGATAGAGGTCGAGTTTTTCAGTGCGAGCCGATGTAAGAAAGGGGATATCGCCCCGAACTTCCACTTGGGGTGAGGAGGCGAAAGCTGAGGAGGGGGGATTTTCTTCTGCTTGAAGAGGGAAGGATACGGGGAGAAGAAGAACAGCGAGAGCGAGCGCAAGTGATGGTAGGGAAACCATAAGAGAATAGATTTACGAAAATGAGGACGGTCCGCAACGGGTAAAATATGTGTTAGGATGCGGCCGAGTTGAGACGATTAGGTGCGAATGTCTCGCAGAGTTTTTCCGATGCGAAACTCTCCATCGGTGACATTATGTTTAATGTGGGAAGGTGTACTGAGTTCACCTCGCGTGAGCATAGCGGTTACCATATCGACTCCGTGGCTTCCCACGAGGTGGCCGAGTTCGAGAACCCCTCCTAAATCAGTATCGGATAGAGCGGCGTTGACCGCAGCTACTCCGAGGGATTGGGGACTCTTGTAGCCCTCCTTTGGGAGGTGGAGAAGGGCTTGCTGGGCCCAACCGCGGGTTGCCAAAAGGACATCAGGCTTGTGTTTTTTTACAGCCTGAACGAGTCCGCTGGGATCGAGGTTGGGCATGTAGATGACATCGCAATGGGGCAAAGCGAGTTCTCGAATCGCGGAATGGTAAGCGGCGGACCAAGCATAGTTGACGCGGGAATCGGATTCGTGGGAAAGAAAAAGGCGGGGACGCCGATAACCCAAAGCGTAGAGCTCTTGTATGAGTTTTTGGGTGGAGCGGAAGTGGTCTAGGGCAACATTATGCATCCCAGGTTGGGCCAGAGTGTAACCGAATCCGACAGGGCTAAAAAGTTTCCAATCCAGATCGATTTGCATTTTGGGTGAGGGTTGAGGGCAAAAAAGGAGACCGCGAATCCCGCGATGGGAGAGAGTGTGAGAGGGTGATTTTCCTGATGCGACGAGGGAGCGGAGCCAGAAGATTTCTAATCCGTAGCCTAGCTCGGCGGCTCGGGTCTTGGCCCCCTCGTAGTAGGCGACGAAGTGGGGATTTTCCCTCCAACCCTCTTCCGTTGGAAAGTTAGTGATCCAAGCTAGGTTGGCGATGAAGCCGACGGGGCGCTGGGAGTTTTTATAGGCGGCGAGGGCGGAGAGGTGGGGGTCGGGGACGTAGCCAAGTTTTTGAACGGCTGCGAGGATTTTGGTTTTCGTCTTTTCGGGAATGCCGAAGTGATTTTTCATAGCGCGGGAAACAGTGGAGTGGTGGACTCCAACTTCCCGGGCGACGTCGCTGAGGGTAACCCTTTTCAAAAAGAGTCTTTCTTTAGAGGATATAGACAACTCATGGGCTTCACTTTGCTACAATCAGGAAAGCTACTATGCACGCTTGTGCCTTTGCACACTAGTGCATAAAACTGGTTATCTTATCTAAAGACTAGGCTGTGGGGCCTTCTTTTTTGGCGACTTTATCCCAAGATATGTAAACCGTGCAGATGTGTGCAAAGGAGTTTAATTGAATTTAAGATAATTTGAATTATAAAGATATATGGAGATTTTCTAGGGATGTTGCTTCGGCGTAATTATTCGAGGGGTTTGCGAATGAAGTGTTGCTCATTTCTCCTGTGCCTAGTTTTTGTCTCGTTTGCACAGGCCGATACACTTCTCACGTGGGATGTCACAGGGACGACTGGACCGGGCGGTTCGGGCACCGCCGCCTCGCTCTCGGTGGCTATTTCAGGTTCTGTGATGACGGCAGGATCTGGCACCACGGCGGGGAATACCACTTCTCCGGCCAACAGTTGGAGCAGAACCTATCCACTCACCGCCGACGCTGCTGCTGCCCAAGTTGCGAATGAGTTTGTCTATTGGACCACCACCGTGGCTGAAGGATATACGGTCAATATCACGTCATTCACAGGGCTTACCCTTGCCAAGACGACTAGTACCGGACCGACAAGTGCGGAGCTTTACTACAGCACAGACGGAATATCCTTCAGTAAAGTTGGTGGGACATTCAACATTACTTTGACTCTCACACCGGCCGCCAGCACGTTTACGCCTGCCAGTCCCATCGTGCTGACGGGAGCAACTGGTGGAACTCTCATAACTTGGCGTCTTGTTTCCTTTAGTGGAGTTGCTGGTCGGATGGGGATTGGTAATGCCGGAACTGACAATTTTTCCATCCTTGGAACCGTTACTGGTGGTGCGGCCAAGGATTTGACTTGGGGCGGCGCTGCTGGGGATTGGAACACCGACCCGGCTAATCTTGTTTGGAAAAATTCGGACAATGTTTCGACGGCTTTTTCTGCAAACGACAGTGCGACGATCAACGGCGGGGTACTCACCGTGACGAATGTCGGCGTGGCTGCGGGTTCGGTTGCGGTGGGTGGAACTGCCGATACATCCTTTTCCGGTGGTAGCGTATCAGGCACCACACTGACCAAGAGCGGGTCAGGGAACTTGTCTCTTGTTGCCCCCAACACCTTTTCGGGTGGAGTCAGTGCCACTGGAGGTATTCTCACCGTGGGTGCGTCCTCCGCACTGGGTAGCCAAAGCCTGTTATTGAATGGGGCTACTCTTGCGGTAATTGATCCCGCCGTTAGCAATCTCGCGAACGCAGTCTTCGTGGGAACGAATGATGCAGCAATGGCTTTTGGCACGGGAGTCAACTTGAGCATTTTATCCGTTGGGACTGTGGGAACGATTGCAGGGGTGGGAGTTGCAAAAGGAGATCCAAGCACTTTTAATATCCTGAACAAGACTGGGGTAGGGACCGCAACATTTATTGGGAATGTTGGGACGCAGATGTCCTACACCACCGGTACCAGTGCTGGTATCACGACATCTGGAGGACTTATGCTGAATATCTCATCCGGATCAGTCATCTTCAACGCAAACAAAACGATGAATTTGGCATCTGGCGTCCTAACTGACACCTTTGACCTCAACACGAATCCGCTCACTACTTATAATGGCATGGTTTGGGATGGTGATTTTTATCTTCAGCAGGGGACGGTGCAGATTAACGGGGGTAACATCCGCGGGACTGGAACCATCTATGTAACGAATACGGGCGGAACATTTGCCCAGCGCCTCAACTTCAATAGTCCCGACATCGACAACAGTGTGAACGTAGCTAGCGGAAGCACTCTCACTCTCTCGGCCGCATCAGGAGCTAGTATCAAGTTTAACGGTCAGCTTTCCGGATCTGGCACAGTGGCCAACACGGGCTCGGGAGGGGCCGTTCTGGGAAACACCAATCCATCCACATTCACCGGAACCTTTAACGTGGCACAGGCCGCAGCCAGTTCTTCCAGCGGGATGACACTCAAGGCACAAACTTTGGCATCTGCCGCAGGAGTCACTTTCCTTATAGGTCAGGCAGGACTTCCAAAATTAAAGATTGAAAACTCCTCTACTTCCTCCGGGGCGATCATCGCTTGTCCCATTACCGGGCCAGGGGAGTTGACCAAGGCCTATGACGGGGATGTTCTTCTAACTGGCGAGAATAGTTTTAGCGGTGGTCTCGTCATCCAAGACGCGGGCACGATATATGTCACCAACCCCAACTCGCTCGGAGTAGGTCCTTTGGTGGCAGGAAGTGTAAATAGCCGAGTTGGGTTGGCCGCAGCTGCCACAACCAACGAGATCACGATCACTAATGATGTGAACACATCGTTGTATATGATGGCCTTTGCGCCAGGAACAAACTCAGACGGCACCCCCCGCTCGATCCAGTTGAATTCGCTCGTGACCAATGGGGGAATCCTCAAGTTGAGTGGCGGGGGCAACCTTTATGTAAACAATCAGAGCAACAGCTACAGTGGAGGGACGGAAATCGGTACTGGATCACTCGTAATAACCAACCCAGCCACTGTCAGTACAGGACCGCTGAACTTTGGCACGACCACTAATAGCTATCTTCGTTTTTCGTCTGCCAATATGAGTCTCACAAATCACATGACCGTCAGCGGGGTGACCACAAATTCCATTAGCGTCACCAAGTATAATGCGAATCTCCAAGTCGATGCCGACTTGACCGCCACGTTAATTGGCGGCATTGGAAGCAAAGGGGTCTTAGGGACGGATCAGAAGTACGGCGCCCGGGTGGAGAAGTGGGGCTCGGGGAGCCTAGTTTTGGCCGCCTCGAACGATATTGCAGAGAGCTTTACCCTGAATCAGGGCGATGTGACTTTGCAGACGAACAACGCATTAAGTGGCGGCACTGCCGTTAATATGAGCGGCGGAGTTCTTCTGCTCGACTATTCAGGGGAGTGTTCGACTGGAGATCTTTACGTGAATAAGGACTCGGTTTTGAACCTAGGCTCAGCAGGTAGTGGGAGATCAGTACGCTTTGCCTCCTTGGCGAGTGAGGTTTCAACTAGCACTCCTGTTACCATGTCGGTAACAAACACCAATGGTGGAAGTGTCTACTTTCCTTCCAACACAACCACGGCCCGCTTAGCCCAGATCAAACTAGCTGGGAATCCCACGTATATCGCCTCGGTCAATTCCGAAGGATTGCTCATCTTTTCTGCTCCAAAACAGGATCAGACCATCACCTTCGGCTCACTCGCTTCAAAAACGGTAGGGGACCCTTCCTTTGCCTTGGGTGCGACTGCCAGTTCGACACTGCCGGTCACCTACACCTCCTCGGTTCCTGACGTGGCAACGGTAATTGGATCACAAGTCACGATTGTGGGTGAGGGGTCAACTACCATCACCGCGAGTCAGATCGGAAATGATGCCTTTAACGCGGCACCGAATGTAACGCAGGTCTTACTGGTGGTGGCAGCACCTGCTGGAACTACCTTTGCTGGCTGGAGCGAAAATGCGGCCGTCACATCCGATCTTGTCTACAAGTACGCATTCGGTTCGCCGAATAAGGACAGTGCGGCGGCAGGAATGAGTTCCGCGGTGACGACGACCACACTCAGCCTTACTGCGGCAGTTCGTACCGATGACACCAACAAACTAACGATTACGGCAAAGTCGGCCACCAATCTAAACGGACCCTGGGATGCAGTGACCCCTGAAATCACCGTAGCCAACTCCTCTGATCAGGCTGGTTTAGGAACCGGTTTAGTCCGCAAAATATTCACCATTTTACGTGTTGTGGGTGAAAATAAGCGCTTTCTTAAGTTGGAAGTGGCTTATACCCCGTAAAATAGCAAACGGTTCCAATTTGTGGGGATGGTAAAGAATATCACTAGGATCATGCAAATGTGTGCGTAAAGTTTATTGGTAACTAATCACTCTAGAGCTACAATAATAGTAGTTGGTTGCAATCCGCTACCCATGAACATTTACGCACCAAAATTATCAATCAGCCGATTTTCTGGAATTGTTAGGCTAGCAATTCTGCTCATCGGCCTGCCTGGTGGTTCGTGGCTTCAGGCCCAGATTTCTATTACAAACTCCGGCTCTGGATCCAACGCAGTCAATGTCAACGGGGCTTACATTCAGAATTTTAACACTCTACCTACGACGGGAACAAATGGTTGGACGAATAATAGTAACTTGCCCGGATGGTATGCTGCCTACGGCACGACCGACCCAACCAACATTTACTCCAGTCTGGTGGCCGCTTCTCCCATGTACCGGACGAACTTCACCAACAATGTTCTCTACAGCCTTCCGCAACATTTTGAAAACAACACCACCGCCTCCACCTATCGCGCTCTAGGGTTCGCTCCCAGCGGGGGAGTTCAGGGTTACACCGGCCTTCGTTTCGTTAACAACACTGGCACCACTCTAACCGGATTCACCGTCAGCTACGAAATCCGCTGGGGTTATTCGCAGGATGATGGGGTCGATTCTTTTGATGTAACTGCTGGTGGCAGTGGGTACACCTCGATTCCCACGGTCAATGTGACTCCCAGTCCGTTAGGCGGGACCAACAATGCATCTGGGTTGGCGACAACCAATTCCAGCGGGAACGTTAATGGCATAACCAAAACCGCTTCAGGCAGCGGATACACCAACACGCCCGATGTCACCTTCACCGGTGGGGGGGGGAGCAACGCTTTGGCACGCGCGATCATGAAGTTGGTCTCGAGCTCCAACTCCGTCACTTTGAATGTAAAAACTTTTGCAGCCGGCTCGGGAACTCTGGCCAACGCCTCGACAGGGGGATGGACCACGGTGAGTTCCTCCACCAATAAAAACACCACCTCCAGTACGGTGCCTGATGATTGGAACTACGTGACCCAAACTGTCACCAATATTAGCCTTCTCCCAGGGCAGGAGCTTTGGCTGGATTGGCAGTTCAAAAAGGAGGGGATAACGACCTCCTCGGCCATGTCTCTCGATAATGTTCGCGTCTATGATTTCGCGAAAAACGACCCCGCCATCCTGACTCAACCGGTTGCCCAGACGGCAATCGTCGGCAACAGCGTCACCTTGAATGTCGTGGCATCGGGCAGTTCGACTCCCACCTATCAGTGGCGCAAGAACGGATCATCCATTTCTGGGGCCACAGGCTCGTCCTACACGATTGCCTCCGTCCAGCCTGCGGATGTAGCGAGTTACGATGTGGTCGCGACGGCAGGGGGGAACTCTGTCATCAGCACGGCAGTCCCGCTCCAAGTTTATCATCGGGTGCCGGTGAAAGGTCCGGTGGCGAGTCCGGGTACTGTTGGATTACCTGCCGTCACCTACGCCCAGGATGCAGCATTGGGGAACATCACGGTCGTCAACAACTCGGCCTACTCCAATCAATTTGATCTTTATCTGCCAGACACGGTCGTAAGCGCAAACTCCCGTCCCGCGATTATTGTGATTCATGGGGGCGGTGGAAACGATGGAGACAAGGCGGATGCTCGGGAGGTTCAGGCCTGTGTCGAATTTGCCAGTCACGGTTACGTGGCTCTGAGCATCAATTACAAAAAATCTTACAAAACAGCATCCTCGGGTAGCTGGTCCACCGCATGGCCTCAAAATATCAAGGATGCCAAAACCGCTGTGCGTTGGTTGCGGAAAAATGCGACCACCTACGGGATTGATCCGAATCGTATCGGTGCCATCGGATTTTCGTGGGGTGGTAATGAGGCCGCGATGCTGGCTTTGACCGATGGGGATGCGACGCTCGACCCCGCCTCGGAGGACGGTCTAGGTGTCTACTCCACCAAGGTGGCCTGTGCCGCTAACTTCTACGGAGCTGTCCAGATTCTCGACTACCACAACATGAACCAGTTCTCGGGCAACGGCGTTCCTGGTAGTGCCGGCACGATGGATTACGCGGGAAGCCCTAACAACTACCTCCCTGCCTCTCCTGCCTCACGCGCGACGAGTTCAGCCGCACCGATGTTGCTCAGTCACGGTGATGCGGATCTCGAGGTGATGCCCAGCCAGAACTTTGCCCTCAAAGCGGCTCTGCTCAACGCGGGCGCCACGGTACAAGGGGTGCAATTGGTGCCAGGTGGGCTCCACTCCTACTATTTATACAATAGCGGATCATATAACGTGAACAGTGCTTATGTGACCGATGTGCGTGCCAGCACCATGGGTTTCTTTGACAAATATCTTATGCCTTACACTCCGGCCATCACCAGTGCTTCGAGTTTCCGCGGATCCGCTGGGACAAGCGTTAACTACCAGATCACGGCGAACAATTCGCCCACGAGCTATTCGCAGAGCGGCCTGCCCACGGGAATAAGCCTCGACAGTTCTACCGGAATCATCAGCGGAACTTTGCCGAGTAACTTGGGCACCACCGTGGTCACGATCACGGCCACGGGGCCGTACGGAACTGCCACCAGCACGTTGAATCTGGATTCGACCGACTCGATCACCGTCACCACCACTTCGGAGGGAACCACGCCTAGTCTGTTGGGCTACAACTTGGGCCACTTCATGAGCTCGGGCGATGCCGCCGACTGGTATCGGTATGCCGGAGTGAAAGCTGCCCGCGTCTTCATCAGTGCTTCCGATCTTCAAGATAAGGGGGCTTCGCCGGGCCGATCCAAGGTCAGTACTCTGACGACTTTCAACAGCAACGTTTCAGCGGCGCGAAGCGCAGGGACGTCGAGTAGCACTTTCATTAGGTGGTCGGATTATAACTACAACATAACTCCGACTGGCCGCAGCAACGACATTAACTATGCCAACGCCTTTTCTGCTTTAAGCGGCATGGGTGTGGATATTCTCGCCAACATCACCTGTAGTCCGACAACCTTCCCACTGATCAGTACCACCGACTACGCCGGCTGGTGGGAAATTTATCAGCACTACTATGCGCAGGCTTATCTTCTTTCACGGGATTACGGGATCCGTCGCTTCTCCATGTTCAACGAACCGAATAACTCGATTGACATGACCGAACCAGATTGGTTGCTCAGGCTGCGGATCTGCTCAGAGGCGATCCAAGCAGGTGTGGCCGATATGAACGTTGCCTACGCTCGGAACATAGTTCCCCAGATTTACGCGCCTAACACCGCGAATGGTGAGCAAAAATACAACACAGGGATGGATACCTGGGGTCATGATGCCGTGGTCAATCGGCATCTCAAACTGGACGGGACGACGAGCTCTAGTTGGCTTCTAATGAATCTCTACAACTATCAGAAGTATTCAATGTACACGAACGATACGGGAAGTTTGACGGGCTACATTGAGGATTTCGACGCCTTAGCGGGGTATATTGCAGCTGACATGTCGGGGGAAACGCCATTCCCGATGGTTCTCTCCGAGTTCAATGTCCGTACGGGATCTAATTATGACGGGACCTCGAGCAACCAGGACTCACCCGAAGATTACACGGCCTTAGGCGCCAACTGCATCGCCTTAACGCGTCGCTCGGTTAATCAGTTGTTCCTATTTAAATTCGGACAGACGGAAGATACTACATCTCCCTACGGATTGGCGAAGAACGGCACTCACTATGTGGACGACATTAACAGTGACCGTAACTACGGTGGCTCGACCAAAGTGGCCGAGGTCTACCGACTCTTTAACAAAGCGGCCCAAGGTGGGCGTTCCCGGTTTCTTGTAAATGCCTCGAGCGGGGCAGCGATGTCCTCGTCTTCCGGAGGTTCGGGTCTTTGGAGGTTGGTCACCCAGGATCCCGTGACTGGGAACTACTACGTTTATCTGGCCAACAAAAAATCGACCGGAATTACCTTCAGCCTAAATGTTGCCGCCTGGTCGATTGCGGATGGAACGCCTGTGGTGGTGGAGGAGGTGAGTTCGACCTGCAGCGGAGGGGTATCCCAAATGGTCAATGTGAAGAGTGGGCAGGCTTACTTGGGGACAATTCCAGCTCAATCGGTTTGGTTGGTGACGATTCCAAGCCAACCAGCTTTCCTTTCTTCCACCTCAGCAACGGCAGATACTCAGGTGGGCGATGGGACAAATTCAGGCAACACAGGCGGGGCTTTATCCTCCATGCAGGCTCGGGCGGATGGCACGGTGGATGGGCGTAAGGCGGTTCTCATTAAAATTCCGACTCCATCCGCTTCTTCCTCGAGCTTGAAATCCGTTCTGCTGGATCTCGGAGCCGCCACCAGTGTTGGTTCTACTCCAGTGCAGGCTCATGTTTACGGTTTGACTACCGACAGTTGGACCGAGGGATCATCTGCCTGGTCCACATTGGGAGCCGTGTTGAAGCAGGGGACTTCGGCTGGGAACCAGATTGCCCAAAACGTGGCTTTGAACACCGGAACGGCTCCTTCGGCCAAGATGCTGGGTCAGATCTTGGTCAACTCGACGACCCCCTCGCGACGGATGTTGGATGTGACCGACTTTGTGAAATCTAGGACGGGGGGATACGCCTCCTTTTTGGTGGTGCAAGAACATCGCTGGAACTATTCCGCGGATCTGACGACTGTTCGAACCACGGGCGACACCCAGTCCGCCGGAGTGATCATCACATCGAAGGAGAAAACAGGTGCTGGTGCCAGACTCTTGGCGGTGCAAACTGGCTCAACCTCAACCGCTCCGGTCATCCTCAATCAACCGCAAGATCAGTCGCTGAACCTCGGCGCCACGATCAACCTCTCGGTGACGACCGACGGTTCTAGCGCAGCTACCTATCAATGGAAAAAGGACGGGGGAGTGGTCCTTGGTGCCACTGGATCCAGCTTGGTAATTGTGGCGGCTGGATTGACCGATGCAGGAACTTATACGTGCGAGGTGACCAACTCCTACGGAACCAGCACTAGTACAGCGGCCACGGTGGCAATCAGTGCCGCACCCGTTCTGGCAACGGCGCTGAAGAATACCGCCGTTTATGTCGGAGATACGGTGATGCTTTCGGCGGCCTTTACCGGATCCCCTATGCCGACCTACTCGTGGACGAAAAACGGAGTGGCGATTCTGGGAGCCACCGACTCCACTTATACCTTCATTCCTGTGGCCACCACGGAAAGCGGGACCTATACCGTGACCGCGCTAAATACCTATGGATCAATCTCCTCCTCGGCAGTGGTAACAGTATCTCAACTTCCAACGAGTTTTATTAATGTTTCCAGCTCAGGTTTTTCATATTCGCAAAACTTCGACGGGTTGGAGAAAAGTGGAACATACGGCATCCGTGGAACAACCTATGCCCTTTGGGTGGATGGCGGAGTAAATGGAAGCACATCATTTGAGGGTTGGTCGTGTACGTTGGACCAAGGATTTCTCGGTTATCGGACTTTAAATACTTCCAGTAGCTCGAATCTGACTACGCCTCCACCGGAAGCTCAAGTTGGGCTACTCAGTATGGGATCAGCCAGTAGCAGCACCGATCGATCATTGGGTGGGCTTCCTTGGGGCAACAATAAGGTGTACATGGGGATGCGACTGAAAAATGGAACAGGGAAAGTTCTCAACGGTTGTACGGTCTCTTTTGCCGTGGAGCAATTTTCCTCCACCACCTTGGGCAAAAGTGATACCACCCTGACGTTTGCAACCCAGATCAATGCCGCGTCCCTCAAGACGGGAACATGGGTTTCTCAAGGGGTGTATTCGCCGGGAATCACCAGTGCCTCTTCTTATGCCAACTTGAATGGAGCCTCCAGCGCGAACCGCACAACCCAGACCGTGGTGTTGAATAACCTGAACATCGCGCCTGACCAGGATCTCTGGTTGAGGTGGACCGTTTCCTCCACTTCCTCCGAACCGTTAGCCATGGGTATCGATGATCTGACGATCAACAGCATCGTGCTGGTCAATAACCCGCAAATCATAAGCTTCGATCTCTCGAAAAATACCCTCACCTATGGAGATTCAGCCCCCGTGGTGACTGCCTCAACCACTTCGGCTCTTCCTGTCACCATCACCAGTTCGGTGCCCGGAGTCGTGAGCGTCGGGCCAAATAATATACTGAGCATTGGTACTGCGGGTACCGCCGTTCTCACAGCCAACCAAGCAGGGGATGGCACATGGGCGGCGGCGGATCCAGTTCAGCTGGTGGTGACAGTGAACAAGGCTCCCCAAACCATCACTTTTGCTTTGAATCCTGCGACCGCAAAAGTGGGGGATCCCACCCGTATACTAATCGCCACATCGGATGTGGACCTTCCTGTATCTCTTAGCAGTTCGGATGCCAATGTGGCTGTGGTCAACGGGTATACTTTGAGTATCGTCGGTTCAGGAACGGCCACGATCACGGCGACTCAGGGAGGAAGTGTGAATTATTTTCCAGCGATACCCGTTTTTGATACTTTGACAGTGAGTCCAAGTGGATTTGCCAGCTGGAACGGTGGAAGTGGTGTCATGACCTCGGATCGCCTGCTCAAATATGCGGTGGGGGGAGCGAGCAGTTTCACAGGGGAGAGTGAAGCCACAACAAGTTTGCTAGGAGCATCGACTTTCGCGATGACGGCGGTTATCCGTACCGATGATTCTTTAAAGCTGGGAATCCTTCCGAAGGCTACGACCAGTTTAACTGAGGTGTGGGACTATCCCGTGACAGTAACAGGGAAGGCTGACGGGGTGAGTCAGGCAGGAGTAGGGATCGGGTGGGAAAGAAAAGTATTTACCGTAAACCGATCGTCTAATGCAAAAATCTTCATGAAAATTGAGGTCAGCTACACGCCGTAGAGCAGGAAACAAGGAAGGGATGGCTACTAACGGTTGAAGGATTTAGGGGTCTCAGTCTGAGTTACTGATTAAACTCCTTTTTCCTACCCACAACCAGTGTGGGTATTCTGGATCTGGAAATAAGGTGGGAGCGCGGCTCCCAACCAGCGATTCCAATCGAATCGCTATTATCGTGATGGATGTACCTAACAGAATGACTTTAGTGGTGTCCTGATTCATATCTGGAACGGTTATGGAATTTGGGTGGTGAATCCTTTTGTAACCTAATCCTGCTTTTTTCGGTGGGGTTGAATCGGCTTTCTTCTCATGAGGTGGATCGGCTATGATGTGGAATGGCTCGCGCAACCCGATCTCTTACCAAAAAAAGCAAGACCGCCCCAGTGAAGAATCCGGTCACTCAGCCTGATTTCTTGCTGACCACCAAAACGGCGCAGAAACTGTACGCGTCCGCCGCACAGGAACCGATTTACGACTATCATTGTCATCTTTCGCCTAAGGAGATTGCCGAGGACAAGAAATGGGCTGATTTGTCGGAGGTTTGGTTAGGAGGGGATCACTACAAGTGGCGGGCGATGCGGGCCAATGGCATTCCCGAAAGCCACATTACGGGCAAGGCCAGACCCTACGAAAAGTTTCTCGCCTACGCCCAAACCTTGCCGCGTTTGATTCGTAATCCTCTTTGGCACTGGACCCATCTGGAGCTG
>Ga0209550_10004724_pt1 | contig 12883 bp, 6 predicted proteins | sample LauGreSuBDMM15SN_2_FD_187567 | JGI IMG/M metagenome (GOLD analysis project Ga0209550, IMG submission 187567) | Freshwater lake microbial communities from Lake Michigan, USA - Su13.BD.MM15.SN (SPAdes) (version 5) | ecosystem: Environmental > Aquatic > Freshwater > Lake | place: Lake Michigan, USA... | reverse complement strand
TGGGGTCGTGCATCCCGTCGACGCGATGCAAACGCAGCCGTGGAACCAGGATCTGCTCGACGTGCTGGCCAACCGTCTCGTTGAATCCAAGTACGACCTGAAGACTGTGCTTGAGTTCATCGCGACCTCGCAGGCTTACCAGTCCCGCTCCGAGATTCTCTCCCGCGAAGCCGAGGACAAGGGATACGTCTACCGTGGCCCGCGCGCCAAGCGCCTCACCGCTGAACAGTTCGTCGACGCCGTCTGGCGTCTCACCGGCACGACGCCGGCGGAGATTGAGCTAAAAGTTCCACGGGCCAATCCTACTGCGGCTTCGGCCAAGAAGCCCGTCATCGAACCGTTGGTCGCTGCACCGATCTGGTCGGGCGATATCGCCGGCGGTCGACTCCCCGCGGCTGGCGAGACGCGCTCCTTTCGCCACCAGCTCGTATTGGATACCGACGTGGAATTCGCCACCTGCGTGATCACCTGCGACAACGGCTTCGAGCTTTACGTAAACGGCAAGAAGATCGGCACGGGCGACAACTGGGCCGACCCGAAGAGCTTCGACCTCTCCTCGGCTTTGCTGAAGGGCGCTAATCAGGTCGTGGTCGTCGGTAGTAACGCGGGCTCCTCGCCGAACATTGCCGCGCTTTTTTTCCAAGTGAACGTCTCGCTTAAGGGCGGTGCCCGCGTGAGGATGGCCACCGATGCCTCCTGGGAATGGACGACGAGTGTGCCGAACGCCCGCGGCACCTTCGCCGCCGCCGCTAAAGCCAAAGCCGGCGCCAAGGCCGCGGAGGTTGTCTGGCAGCCGGTTTCTCTCGTGAAGAGCGAGGCGTGGCGCAAAGCCGAAGTCCGCATGGCCGAGATGCTGGCTGGCGTCGATGGTATGAGCAGCCTCCCGGCGCGCGCGAGCCTGATGAAATCCGACATGCTGCAGCGCGCGTTGGGTCGGCCGAATCGCGAGCAAATTGTTTCGGTGCGTCCGAACGAGCTGAGCACGCTCGAGGCCATCGATCTTTCCAATGGCCAAGCGTTAACGAACCTCCTCGCCGCCGGCGCCGCCAAGCTGAAGAAGCGAAGCTGGTCGTCACCGGAAGAACTCACGCGCTGGCTCTATGTGTCCGCGTTGAGTCGCGAGCCCGCCCCGGCCGAACTTAAGGTCGCCGCCGGCATGGTCGGCGCCGACCTTTCCGAACAAGGCATCGCCGACCTGCTCTGGGCCGTGTGCATGCTCCCCGAATTCCAGACCATCCGCTGATCGCCATGAACTCCCCGCTGCCGCTTGATCCTTCCTTACCCGAGCCGCTCGCCCGTCGTGAATTCCTGCGCATGCTTGCCGCCGCCGGCGCCGCGACATTATCGATGAGCGCCCCGCGCCTCCTTGCCGAGAGCGAGAAGATCGTCCAGCCCGCCGCGACGGCAGACTCTTGCATCCTAATCTGGCTCGCAGGCGGTATGGCCGCCCCGGAGACCTTCGATCCGAAGCGTTACGCGCCCTACGAGAAAGGTCTCTCCTATGAGCGCGTGCTCAGCACGTTCCCCGCGATTCCCACTTCCGTCGACGGCGTCCGCATTTGCCAAGGGCTCGAGAACATCGCGCAGGTCATGGACCGCGCGACGCTGATCCGTTCGGCGGTGCAGCCCGACCTCGGTAGCATCCTGCACTCGCGTCACCAATTCCATTGGCACACCGGTTACGTCCCCCCGCAGACCGTCGCCTGCCCGCACATCGGCGCCTGGATGGCCCGCGTGTTGGGCCCGCGCAATCCAGTGATGCCCGCCTTCGTTAATATCGGCCAGCGTCTCGAAGGCGTCGGCGAAAGCGAGGAGCTGAAGTCCTTCACCACCGCCGGTTTCTTCGGTGGCGAATATGGGCCGATGAATCTCCCGTTCCCCGAGGAGGCGGCTGCCGCCGTGCGTCCGCCCAAGGGCATGGATGCTAGTCGTTTCATCAACCGCGACCGCGAATTCCGCCGGCTCGTCGACGCGACCCCTAGCCGTGATCTGCTCAGCGACCATCAGCATGAGTCGATGCTGCGCTCGATGGATAACGCCTATCGCCTACTCAGCGCCAAGGAGCGCGCTGCGTTCGATATCTCGCTCGAGACGCCCGAGGTGCAGAAGGATTATGACACCGGCCGCTTCGGCCGAGGATGTCTGCTCGCCCGTCGCCTCGTCGAAAACGGCGCCCGCTTCGTCGAGGTCACCACGGAGTACGTGCCGTTCTTCCAGTGGGATACGCACGGCAAAGGCCATGAGACCGTCGCGAAGATGCACGCCGAGATCGACCGCCCGATTGCGCGCCTCATCCGCGATCTCGAGCAGCGCGGACTGCTCGACCGCACCTTAGTGATCATTGCCAGTGAATTTAGTCGCGACGCCATGATTGAAGGCCGCCCCGGCTCGAAGGCCAAGGACCAGGCCTTCAACAAGTCCGGCGTCATGACGAGCCCCGACCACTACGGCCTGCACCGTCATTTCACCGGTGGCACCAGCGTCGTCATGTTCGGCGGCGGCGTGAAGAAGGGGCATGTCTACGGCGCGACCGCCGATGAGCGTCCGCTCGTCGCGATCAAGGACCCCGTCTCGATCTCCGACATGCATGCGACGATTTTCCGCGCGATGGGTATCAGCCCCAAGACCGCTTTCGACATCGAAGGCCGTCCGTTCTACGCGACCGAGGACGGCAAGGGCGTGCCGATCCCGATCTTCAGGAGCTGAGCGCGCGCAGAGCTGTAGCATGGGCGCGCACGGCGACCTCGATGAGCTCGCCCGTGCGTCGCATGGCCTCATCGAGTGGCATCTCGGCGGGCTTGATCGCGATGAGGTGATCAAACTGTGCGCGCAGCGCGGCCGAGTCGTCGACCGAGCCGGCGACGCCGACGATCTTCTTGCCGAGGCGACGCGCGAGGCGGGCGACGCCGACGGGTCCCTTACCTTGCAGGCTCTGTTCGTCGAGGCGGCCTTCGCCCGTGACGACGAGGTCGGCAGCGGCGATGCGGGCTTCGAGTCCGACTTGCGTCGCGACCATGTCGAAGCCGCTGACGAGACGTCCGCCGAGGAAAGTCATGAGACCGAAGCCGAGTCCGCCAGCGGCGCCGGCGCCAGGCACATCGCGTGAATCGACGCCGAGGTCGCGTCGTGCGAGGTCGGCGAGATGTGCGAGCCGCTGTTCGAACCAGGCGAAATCGGTGACGCCTTTCTGTGGGCCGTAGACCCGCGTGGCGCCGCGGGGGCCGAGCAGGGGATTGTCGACGTCACAGGCGACGATGAGTTCGAAGGGGGGTAGGGCGGCTGGCTTCTCGACCTGGTCGGCCTCTAAGATCGTTTCGAGGGTGGGGGTGAAGGGCAGGCCCGCTTTCTTGAAGGTATACCCCAGGGCGATGGCCACCCCGAGCCCGCCGTCATTGGTGGCGCTTCCTCCGATGCCAATGAGGATACGCCGCGCCCCCTTGGCGAGGGCGGATTGGATGAGAATTCCTGTCCCTAAAGTGCTGGCTGTAAGTGGGTTAAGTTTTAAATCTTGGACGATTGCCAAGCCGCTCGCCGCACTCATTTCCATGATCGCTGTAGCCGAGCTGGCTACCCAGCCGAAGGGGGCTTCGAGCGGCCTTCCCTGGGCGTCCTGGGTGGTGCCGCGGGTCCATTCTCCAGCCAGGGCGGTCGTCATCGCTAAGGCGGTACCTTCGCCGCCGTCTGCAATCGGGCAAAGGTCGAAGGAGGCCTGTGGAAAGGTCGTTTCTAGGCTATTTTTAATATGAAAACCGGCTTTTTCCGCCGGCAGGGAGCCCTTGAATTTATCGTTGGCGATCAAGATGTGCATCGTCCGGCCCCGCTATGCTCGCCTTAGGGTCTTTCCTTTACAACTCGAATGGGGAAGCGCACTTGATTTCCGGGGGCCTTGGCTTACTTTCTTCGCAAGGTCAGTCCGTCCCCGGGCTTCTTCCCTACCCTTAATCCCATCTTAAGAAACACGCTCATGCCGTCGCTCCATCTCCCCTCCCTCGCCTTCGCGGCCCTCGCGGTCCTCGCCGTCGCTCCCTCCGCCGAGGCAATGCCCCCTTCTAAGGAAGGCCTCGAGTTCTTCGAGAAGAACGTCCGCCCGATCCTCGTCGACCGCTGCTACGAGTGCCACTCCGCGGATAAGAATTCCTCCAAAGGGGGACTCATCCTCGATTCCATAGACGGCGCTTATAAGGGTGGCGACGAAGGCCCCGCGGTCGTTCCCGGCAATCTCGAGAAGTCTCTTCTCATTAAGGCTATCCAATACACCGATCCCGAGTTCTCGATGCCCCCGAAGAAGACGGGTGGCAAGCTGCCGGATGACAAAATCGCCATCCTCGAAGAGTGGGTGAAGATGGGTGCGCCCATGCCTTCTGGCGGCGCCTCCAAGCTCACCGGTCTCACGGGTAAGGCCCGTGATCACTGGGCCTTCCAGCCCGTCACGAAGCCGACCGTTCCTGAAGTGAAGAACCGTGCCTGGGTCAAGACGCCCATCGATGCGTTCGTCCTGGCCAAGCTCGAAGAGAAAGGCCTCCAGCCTAATCCGGCCGCCAACCCCGAGGCGTTTCTTCGCCGCCTCTCCTACGATTTGATCGGCCTTCCGCCCACCTCCGAGCAGGTCGATGTCTTCGAAAAAGCCGTCCAGGCCGCGCAGATTGCTGACGCGATGGCACTTCGCTCCGGCAAGCCCGCCGTCGCTGTCGAAGCTATCTACGCCAAGCAGGTCGACGGCCTCCTCGCCTCGCCCCACTACGGTGAACGCTGGGCCCGCCACTGGCTCGATACCGCCCGCTACTCCGACACCCGCGGCCTGCAGGTCGACCAGGGCGACAGTCTCTTCAAGGATTACCGTTTCGCCTATGCTTGGACCTACCGCGATTACGTCATCAACGCCCTGAACGAAGATAAGCCGTACGACAAATTCATTGTCGAACAGCTCGCCGCCGACCGTATCCCCGGCATCTCGCCCGACGATCCTCGTCTCGCCGCGCTCGGCTTCCTCACCGTCGGTAAGCGCTTCGACGACCCGAACGATATCATCGACGAACGCATCGACACCACCACCAAGGCCTTCCTCGGACTCACCGTGTCCTGTGCCCGTTGTCACGACCATAAGTTCGACCCGATTCCGATTAAGGATTACTACTCTCTCCACGGCATCTTCGCCTCGACCGTCGAGCCGCTGCACCACCCGACGATTGCCGCCACTTCGAAGACCGCCACCGCCGCGCGCTCCGACTTCACCAAGCGACTCGGCCAGCTCCAAGACGAGCAGGTCGCCGGCTTCTTCCGTTACATGCGTGAGACCCGCGCCCGCTACGACAAAGAGATGGCTGGTCGCCTCATGATCGCCAGCATCCGCGGAGGTTCCGCCGAAGCCGGTGACTTCTCCGAGCGTTACAAGATCAGCCTCCAGGAAGACACCGACTTCGCCGCGATGCGCATCCAGAAGGACTCCCCGATCACCGGTCCCTTCTACGCCGTTGCTCAGGTGCCCCTCGTCTACTTCGCCGAGCGCGCCCCGATTGCGATTCAGGAAGCCATCAGCGACCCCGACCGTCCGGTCAACCCGATCATCGCCGCCGCCCTCCGCGACCTGAAGCCGAAGTCGCTCCATGACGTCGCCGCTGCTTACCAGAAGGCCTATAACGAGAATAAGGCCGCGATCCTCGCGCACCTCGCCCTTCTCGCTAAGCCCGGTGAAGACTGGAAGAAGACCTCTCCGGCGATTGCCGAGATGACCGGCTATCCTTGGGCCATCCCGAGCTACGACGAGGTCTTCGACAACGAAGACATGATCTCGCTCTTCAGCACCCGTAAGTTCTGCGCCGACTGGCAGAACCGTCCCATCTACGGCGGCATCGGTAACCGCGAGCCGGTCGCCTACTTCCGCCACACGCGCGTCAACGAGCTCCGCCTTTCGCACCCCGGTGCCCCCGGCGAGGCGATGGTCGTGCAGGATTCCGAAGCCCCGAAGGACAGCTACGTGTTCAAGCGCGGCGACAAGAACAATAAGGGAGAGATCGTCCCCCGCCAGTTTCTCGACATTCTCTCCAAGGGTGAGCGTCGTCCGTACGTCGATGGCAGCGGTCGCTACGAGTTCGCTCAGTCTATCGCTACTAAGGAGAACCCGATGACCGCCCGCGTGGCCGTCAATCGTACCTGGATGAAGCACTTCGTCGAAGGCTTCGTCTCTTCGGTGGACGATCTCGGCAACATGTCCGAGAAGCCGTCGCACCCTGAGCTCCTCGATTATCTCGCCTCCGAGTTCATGGAGAACGGTTGGACGATGAAGCGCCTCCATCGCATGATTGTGATGAGTAACGTCTATCGCCTGGATTCCGACCCGACCGCCAATCCGCTCGTCCAAAAGAAGGGCCTCGTCGATCCGCTCAAGACCGACGCTAGTAATCGCCTGCTCTGGCGCGGCAATCTCCGCCGCCTCGACTTCGAGTCCATCCGCGACTCGATGATTCTCCTCACCGGCAAACTCAACCCGGCGGTGGGTGGTCAGCCAGCCAACATCACGGACGAGCCCTTCAGCTACCGTCGTAGTCTTTACGGTTACGTCGACCGCAGCCGCCTGAGCGACACGCTCTCGCAGTTCGATTACGGTGACCCCGATCAGGCGAACTCGAAGCGCAACTCGACCATCGTGCCTCAGCAGGCCTTGTACTTCATGAACAATGCGCTCTCCGTCGAGGTCGCCCGCGCCGTCTCCTCTCGCAAGGATGTCGTCAATGCGATGTCCGATGACCAGCGCATCGTCGCGATGTTCCGCTGCATGTTCCAGCGACGCCCGACCTCGGGCGAGATCCTGGCTTCCCAGCAATTCCTGACCAAGGCCAAGATGACCTTGGCGACCGCCAACCTGCGCCCGGCGGCCAAGGCCGCCGTCGCTGGCACCAAGGCCGGCACCAAGGCCGTGGCTCCGGTGGCTCGTACCATGGCCCCCGCGTCCAAGGGTGTGGCCATCAAGGCTCCCGATGGTGAAGAGAGTATGATGACCTCCGTGACTGGCGGCGGTGCCGAAAGCGTGATGCAGAACGTCGGTGAGTCTATCGCCCGCACGCCGATGAGCCCGACCGAGCTGCTCATTCAGGCCCTGCTGCTTTCGAACGAGTTCGTCTATGTGAACTGAGGGCCGACCCTCTGCTTCCTCCGAAAGCCGGCCATTTGGCCGGCTTTCTTGTTTTTATGGCTGAGAGGGGGAGGGCGGGGCCCGGAGCCCAGCCGAAGGGATTTTTTGACAAATTTTTAATAAAAACCGCCAAAGTGCTTCGGCCGGGGTTGTATGAGGTAACAACGACAAACCAGTGGTTGATATCCTTCATCCTGACCCAAGAATTCTTCCCCAGAAGGAAGCCCCAGTCGTACCCCGACTTTCCTGACCCTTTTCAAATCGCCGCCCTCCCATGAATCGCCCCTTGAACATGCTCCGTTTCCTCCCGTTGCTCACCGCCTTGGGGTCGACCGCCATGCTTTGCGCCGCCGACGCTCCCGCCGAACCTAAGATGGATCCGGCCGGCTTGGAATTCTTCGAGAAGAACATCCGCCCAATCTTCACCGAACGTTGTTACGAATGTCACTCGAAGGAGAAGGGCGTCTCCAAGGGCGGCCTAATCATGGACTCGCGCGCGGGCATGCTTGCGGGTGGCGATCTAGGTCCGGCAGTCGTGCCGGGCGATATTAAGAAATCCATGCTGATCGTCGCCGTCCATCAGACGGATCCCGATCTTTCGATGCCGCCGCGTAAAGCGGGCGCCAAGCTTTCTACTACGCAGATCGCGGCCCTTGAGCAGTGGATCAAGATGGGCGCACCAGCTCCCGCCGGTGCCGGTGGCGCCAAACTCACCGGTCTTTCCGACAAGGCGCGCAGCCACTGGGCCTTCCAGCCTGTCCGCGAATTCGCCGTCCCGACCAAGCTCAGCAACGCCGCCTGGTGCCAGAACGAAGTCGACGCCTTCCTGCTCGCGAAGCTCGATGAGAAGGGCCTCAAGCCTAGCCCCGCCACGGACGGTGAATCGCTCCTTCGCCGCCTTTCCTATGACCTAATTGGCTTGCCGCCCACGAGCGTCGAAGTCGACTCCTTCTCCCGCGATTACGACACCGCGCTCGCCATGGACAACATGGCCGCCCGGAAAGGCCAGGCCGGCCGCTCGGTGAACGCTGTCGTCGAGCGTACTGTCGACCGTCTACTCGCTTCGCCCCACTACGGTGAGCGCTGGGCTCGCCACTGGCTCGACACCGCCCGTTACTCTGACACCAAGGGCCTGAAGCGTAATGGCACCATCGAGACCTTCGATGCTTCCTGGACCTATCGCGACTACGTCATCGACGCGTTCAATACCGATAAGCCTTACGACCAGTTCATCATCGAGCAGCTTGCCGCCGACCGTCTGCCGGACCTGGCTAAGGACGACGCACGCCTGGCTGCCCTCGGCTTCATCACCGTCGGGAAGCGTTTCCAGAACAATGACGACACCATCGACGAGCGTATCGATGCGACGACTAAGGGCTTCCTTGGCCTGACCGTATCCTGCTCGCGTTGTCACGACCACAAGTTCGACCCGATCCCAGCCGCTGACTACTACTCCCTTCACGGCATCTTCGCCTCCGTCATCGAGCCCCAGCAGAATCCGGTCGTCCGTGATCCGCTCCTCGTCGGTAAGAACGCGCCGACCAACGCCTATCGCGCCGACTACGAGAAGAAGCTCGCCGACCTCATTAACACCACGTCTGGCGGCTATTACAAGCACCTCGCGGGCATGCAGGCGGCCTTCCACCGTGAGTTCGCTCCGCGCGCTCTCTCCGCGTTGTCCGGCGGGTTCCGCAGCACCGCGGGCTTCGATATCCTGAAGAAGTTCGACATGGGCGATAGCCGCGAACTGGGTACCTCCTTCGCTGGTTCGATGAACCGCCCCGATCACCCGATCACCGGGCTGCTCGTCCGTCTCAAGAAGGTCAGCCCCGACAACTTTGAGAAGCAGGCTCCTGCCATCATCGAAGCCGCGCTGGCCGACAAGAAGAACCCGGTCAACCCGCTCGTCGCCGACGGCCTCCGCGGTCTCAAGCCGAAGTCCCTCGAGGAAGTCGCCTTCGCCTACCAGGCGATGTTCAAGAAGAACCGCGATAAGATCGTGGCGCACATTCAGCTGCGCAGTCAGCCCGGCCGCAAGGGCGACAAGGACGACCCCGCCGTCGCTCAGCTCGCCGCCTTCCCCTGGCCCCTGCCCAACGTCGAGGACATCTCCACCGTCTCGCTCCTCGAGCGCGCGACCACGAGTCGCGACTTCTGTGAGAGCTGGCAGCAGCCGATCTCCGCGACCTTCGTTAATAACAACATGCCCGCGAAGTACTTCAAGTTCTCCGACATCAACGCGCTCGACATCACGCACCCCGGCGGCCCCGGCACGGCGATGGTGGTCACCGACGTCGAGAAGCCGCGCGACAGCTACGTGTACATCCGCGGCGACCGTAATAAGCGCGGACCGGTCGCCCCTCGCCAATTCCTCGAAGTGCTCGCCGGCCCTGACCGACTGCCTTTCTACGAAGGTAGCGGCCGTCGCGAACTCGCCCTGGCCATCGCCAGCCGCACCAATCCGCTCACGGCCCGCGTTCTGGTGAATCGCCTCTGGATGCACCACTTCGGCGTCGGTATCGTGACCTCGCCGGACGACTTCGGCAACATGTCCGAAGCCCCGAGCCACCCCGAGCTCCTCGACTGGATGGCCACCACCTTCGTCGAAGGCGGCTGGTCGATCAAGAAGATGCACAAGAAGATCCTGCTCTCGGCGGCCTACCGTCAGTCGGCTAATCCGAATTCCAACCCGCTCGTCGTGCAGAAGGCGTCCGTCGATCCCATGAAGGTCGACGCAGCCAATAAGCTGCTCTGGCATGCGAACCTCCGTCGCCTGGACTTCGAGTCCATCCGCGATTCGATGCTCCTTCTCTCCGGCAAGCTCGACCGCGCCCTCGGCGGCCGTGCGGTCAATATCACCGACGAGCCTTACAGCTATCGTCGCACCATCTACGGCTTCATCGATCGTGATAAGCTCAGCGAGTTCCAGTCCCAGTTCGACTTCGCCGATCCCAACATGGCGAACTCGACCCGCGGCTCGACCATCGTCCCGCAGCAGGCCCTGTTCTTCATGAACAATCCGCTGGCGGTCGAAGTCGCCCGTAACGTCAACGCTCGCCCCGAGATGACCAAGGCCAGTTCCGACGACGAGCGGGTGACTCAACTCTACCGCATCATGTACCAGCGTTCGCCGACCGTGCAGGAGCGCCAGATCGCCCGCGAGTTCGTGGCCCGTATCGCCGGCTATATCGACGAGCCGCCCGTCTCGCCCAAGGCCGATAAGGTCGCCAGGGCCAAGGCCGAAAAGGCCAAGGCCGCCGCCGCGGTAGCCACCAAGTCTGGCCCCGTGGTGAAGATCGAAACCTCGGTTCAAGGCGGAAAAATCGTGAATCTCACGGAAAAGGTCGACCGTAAGGTGCCTTCTAACCCCTGGGTCATGCTGGCCCAGTCGATGGTCTGCTCGAACGAATTCGTGTACCTGAATTGATTACCTTACACTCGCAATCTAGTTTGAATATTCAAAATCACCCCCCATATTTAATCCTAACCAAATACCCCCAATGAAAGACTCCAACTGCGGCAATTACGTGCCGACCGCCAACTCCCGTCGAGACTTCCTGCGCCAGACCGGTCTCGGTATGGGCACCCTCGCCTTCGGCACCATGGTGTCCGAGTACATGGTCAGCGACGCTCACGCCGAGGTCATGGCCAACCTCAAGCCGCGCAAGGCTCCCCTCGCCGCCAAGGCGAAGCACGTCATTCACATCTTCGCGGGCGGTGCTCCCTCGCACCTCGATACCTTCGATCCGAAGCCGAAGATGAAGGAGCTCGCTGACATGTCCGCTTCCGGCATGAACGGCGTCCTCTTCCCGACGCCCTTCGAGTTCAAGAAGTCCGGCAAGTCCGGCCTCGAGATCAGCGAAATCTTCCCGAAGCTCCAGGGCGTGGCCGACGAGATGTGCGTCATCCGCTCGCTCCACCAAGATCTTCCGGCTCACGGTCCGGCCGCCAAGCTCATGCACACCGGCTCGGCGATTCTCTCCAAGCCTTCCCTCGGCGCCTGGGTCCTCTACGGTCTCGGTACCGAAAGCCAGGATCTCCCCGGCTTCGTCTCCCTCGGTGGCAGCTCCGACGCCCGCGCATCGGCCTTCCTTCCGTCCCTCTTCCAGGGTGCGAGCACCTCGTTCCGTCCGGGTGCCCCGGCGAACAAGATCATCGCCAACCTCCAGAGCGAATTCACCACGCAGGACGCGCAGCGCAAGCAGCTCGACCTCGTCCGCCAGCTGAACGAGCGCCACATGCAGACCGTCCAGAAGGACGAGCAGCTTGAGGCCCGCATCGAGTCCTTCGAACTCGCGTTCCGCATGCAGACCGCCGCGACCGACGCTTTCGACATCTCCAAGGAGTCCGAAAAGACCCGCGAGATGTACGGCAAGTCCGACCTCGGCGCCAAGCTCCTCTGCGCCCGTCGCCTCGTCGAACGCGGCGTCCGCTTCGTCCAGGTCGATGCCGGCGGTTGGGACCACCACACTAACCTCTTCACGGCGATCGCTGGTAAGGCTGAAGCTATCGACGGCCCGGCGGCCGCCCTCATCACCGACCTCAAGCAGCGCGGTCTCCTCGACCAGACCCTCATCATCTGGGGCGGAGAATTCGGCCGCACCCCGACCACCGCGGGCCGCGTCAACGCAGCTTCTGGTCGCGACCACCATGGTAAGGCTTTCTGTTGCTGGATGGCCGGTGGCGGCGTCAAGGGCGGTATGCACCACGGCGAGACCGACGAAATCGGCTCCCAGGTTGCTGCTGACGGCGTCGACGTGCATGACCTGCACGCCACGATCCTGCGCCTCCTCGGCTTCGACCACACCAAGCTCACGTTCCGCTACAACGGCCGCGACTTCCGCCTCACCGACAACTTCGGTAAGGTCGTCGATAAGGTCATCGCCTAAGCGACTTCGGTCGCACCAACAGAAGGGCGGGCACCGAGAGGTGTCCGCCCTTCTTGTTTTCACGAGGCCGTGGCTTGCGTCCGGCCTCCTTTGGTTTCTAATAGAATCATCCCCATGAAGACGTTCCTCCTCCTTGGCACCCTGGGCGCCGCGGTGCTCTTTGCGGCACCGGTCGATCCGAAGAAAGATGCCGCCCGTAAGGACGCGGCCCGAGCTGAGGTGAAGCCGGTGACCAAGCCGGCGGCGGAGGTCAAGGTCGCGCCTCGTACCGGCGAAGCGCCGAAGTCCGGCGTTAAGGGCACCGATGCGTTCGGTCGCACTCAGACTCGCTACGATAACGGCGTGACCGCCGTGACGACGCCCGACCCCTTCGGCGGCTCTTCCACGCGCTACAGCAACGGCGTCACTGGTTCGACCCGGACGGATCCGTTCGGCGGCTCGACGACCCGCTACAGCAATGGTGTGACGGCGACGACGCGACCTGATCCGTTCGGCGGATCGACGACGAATTACAGCGACGGGACGCGCGCCACGACGCGCAACGATCCGTTCGGCAACCAGGTGACGACCTATTCCGATGGCCGTCGCGAGACGATTCGTCCCGACCCGTTTTCTTCAGCTCCGGCGAAGAAGGATGGGGCGAATGAGCGGAAATGATGCGGGAGTCGCCGAATAGGGCGCTTGAATCCCGCTACCGTCGGTGCAGTCTCCTAAATCTTACCCCATGAAGCGTCATCTCCATCTCTGGGCCGCCTTGGCCGCCCTTGTCCTCGCTCTCCCGGCCGTCGCTGCGGAGGCCTTTACTTCCGGCCCAGGTTGGCTCGAGTTCCCTGCGGGCAAAGGCCCGGGCGCTGGCAAACACGTC
>Ga0209550_10004721_pt1 | contig 12888 bp, 15 predicted proteins | sample LauGreSuBDMM15SN_2_FD_187567 | JGI IMG/M metagenome (GOLD analysis project Ga0209550, IMG submission 187567) | Freshwater lake microbial communities from Lake Michigan, USA - Su13.BD.MM15.SN (SPAdes) (version 5) | ecosystem: Environmental > Aquatic > Freshwater > Lake | place: Lake Michigan... | reverse complement strand
GATGGAAAACAGTAAGGAATTAGAATTTCCCGAAGGGCAGGAGGGGGTTAGGGGTCTGGAATCCGCTTCGCGGATTCTGATGACCAGGGGTTCCCTCTATGCTTACCTAATATACATTTTATTTTTAGATAAGGTTAAAAAGCTTTTTCATTTGGGAGTAAATTTAAAACGTGCGACTATAAATGCAGTTGATGTGAATTCTTTATCAGAGTTGAATAACGGTTTAGGTGATTTGACATGGAGCCAAAATCTAGGGGATCAAGTTCTTAGTAGCAAAAATGACACCTTTTTTGTAAGTAATGAAATCAATGCGCTTTATACTATATATGAATTTAAGGAAAATGATCGTATCAGATTGATGCGGTTTCAGTCGAATCAACTCTTAGACGAAACCGATATCAATATTGGAGAAAAAATGGACTGGATAGTCATATCGAAATATATTTTATATAAAAAAAATGATTGCTATCCTAACTGTAGGATACTTATATTTTACAATAGCTTTTTGTTATCTACGATGAGTTTGTATTTAGAACTAACTAGCGATGTATACATGTTTAAATCTACATTCAATAAATCATTGGTCGAACACTTGAATCCCGATTATGTATTTGAATTTCGTGTAGAGCGATTTTTATTTTGATAACATGTATTTGTTCATCAATTCGACCGCGGAATCTCGATTTTCATAACCTTTCACGCTTGACCACTTTCCCGGAGTGTTAGATTTATAATTCGAAAAAAACCAATGAATGTCATGGCGATCCGACTCTGATAAATCGCTTATATCCTGGATTCTTTCGGAATCCTCTTGAAGAACACAAAGCATTTTTTCGTCCAGTCCCTTTTCGTCGTCCATAATTAAGACTCCGATTATGGCAGTATCATAAGTTTCACCTTTTGTCAATGGTTTGTTTGTTATAATTAAAGCGTCCAGATCGTCACCGTCCATGGCGAGAGTGTTTGGTATGAAGCCGTAAGAATAGGGATAAAAATACGGATAAGGTAAAACACGATCGAGTTCTAAGCAATTGGTTTCTTTACTAAATTCATATTTTTGATTACTGAATTGTTCGATTTCTATATATACCCTAGCTTGCACAGAAGCGTTCATATAATATAAAATGTTATATGAAATTATTCAAATATTATGAACGGTTTTAGGTTGTGATGAATACTATCCGCGCTTTGTGCGGATTACACCTTTGCGCATTTCGTAAACTTGTGAATTGTGCAAAGGTGTAAAATGCTCAAAGGTGTATAAAGGAGCTTTGGCAAAAGAGATATACGCTGTTTTGAAATACATTTCTAGTAATATTATATACAAATGCAATTCACAAAATTATTAAAACCCTATAAAAAATACATTGATCTTGCGAAGACGCGAGCGCTTGAATATTTGCCGCGAGGAGTTATATCCATTGTAAGTTTATTGTTTTTTTATATATTAGCTAGAGTTGTATTTAATCAAATTGTAAATGCTGAAGTAAGCAAAGATAAAGTCGCAAACGGTAAGATTTTGTTTAAGACCATCGGGGATATTACATTTTACGGAATATTAACTTTAGGAATAGTTTTCACGTTGGTTAATCTTGGTCTAGAAATAAATACTGTTTTTGTGGTATTGGGTAGCGTAGGATTGGCAATTGCACTGGCTCTTCAGGACACAATTAGTAACGTTTCTTCGGGAGTCATGATATTGTTACTTGATTATTATGACATTGGTGATTTTGTAGAAATCGATAAAAATATCGGCGTCGTAGAAAAGTTTGATTTGCTTACAACTACAATTAAAAACCCAAATGGTATTATGGTTAAAATACCCAACAATATGATAACCAAAGGTGTGTTGATAAATTATCAAAAGAACGAGGATGTGTTTTATAGTTTTGATATGAATATGTCTAATAACGAAAAGCATAATTTAGATGATTTTATAAATATTACAAAAGAGGAAATTAAAAACAATCTTCAATATGTCAGTGATAAAGAAAAAATAAAGGTATTCATATCCGACACATCGGCAGAAGGTACAAAAATTACCATTAAAATTCCTGTAAAATCCAAGGACCTGATTCCTCTTAAACAAATCGCTATTCAATTCGTAAGAAAGATTGCCATAGATAATAAGTTGAATTTATTAGATCATGCTTATATTTCGAAGAAAGGTGATGAAGGGGGAAACCCAAAGGGCAATTGATTGGTTTCATAATGATGTCTTATAAACATTATGAAATAACTTCTAGATGGATATAACGGTTCTACCCTCGTCGGATTGAATAATAGTATTATCTTGGATTTGACCTTCCATTAACGCGGTCATTAGATACTTGGAAACAATCATATTTGATTTTGTCAATTCGTCGGTTGAAATAACAGAAAACCATTGATATTTTGTTCTCTTCAATACCTCTTCTCCGGGTATTAATATTCCGTAGTTGCGATTTGGACATAAATTCAAATAATTCTCTTCCATAAGGTCTTCTAATAATATCGGTTTTCCTTCGAGAGTTTTTATCGCGACAACATGACCGTCGATTATGTTAATTTTCCCTGAATTTTCTTTTCCATTGATCCAGTTTGACGTATATCCGGAGAACTCGGGCTCCGAAGTAAAGTGGGGGTTTTGATTACGTAATTTCAAATAATCGGCAAATGAACGTATGAATGGATTGCGCTTCGGGCATCCCATCATTTCTGTTCCTGGAATAAAAAGGCTTTGATTTTTGTTATTTACGAGATCGCATCGGCGATTTATTGTCTCTATAAAAAACGGCTTATCTCCTTTTGTTCCTTCTGTGTATATTGGTAGCAAGCTTCTCATGCAAACAAATGAATTAGGAACCACGAATCCGCCGTATATGTAGAGCAATTCTGCGAATGCCAATTCTCTATAGCGAGATTTCATGGGCTCGGCAACCTTGGTAATATCAATATCCCATCCAGGTATCAAACGACTAAATGTTTCGTCGTCTATCAAACACACGTTGAAATCGTTTCCGCAATGATTAATTATCGTTTTCACGGTTAAATGAATATAAGGCTGGTTTAAATCATTGGAAGTTCTCGAGTAGAAACTTTTCCAAAAACGAGAGTTAAGTTCATACTTGGAATGTATCCAAATCTTCGGACGATTATAACCATATAACGGAGAGTCGTTCAATAAATATTTACGTATCATTTCGTCTTCATCGTTCTTTTCCACAAAAGCGCTTTTGATCTGACCGCTAAAATAACTAGCCAATATAACAATTCCCACGGCAGCTAAATATTGATAAAGATTTTTTGAATTGAACATTATTGCTGTAATAAAATATATATAGATATGTATTTTATTTTAAGCAATATAACAATTAGCGTTCCCGCTGAAACAGAGAACTAAAAATAAATGAAATAATCGATATTGTATTTGGATTCGTTATATTTAATCTGAGATGTGAACATAATAGCATTGCTTTTGCATATCTGTCGCACTATATTGGTGAATGAATTATACGTAAAATCCCTCGACAAATAGAACTGCTTTGATACATGGTAACAATCCATTATTTCTTTCAAAAACTCGTCGTGATAATTATGAAAAACCATTTTTTTGAAAGCGTTTGCATCAATATAGAAATATTTATCAGTTTTCAAACAAACTTTTTCGAGGAGAGCATACAAGTATTCAGGTTCTACATTTTTTCGAAATATTTGTTTAAGCATTTTATATTTAGGATATAAATGGAATAGTTATAATATAATTTACAAACATTTTAGTTTGACCTAATTACGCTAAGAAACTCTTTGCTAATTAAAGCCAACTCTATTACATCTTCGTGAACGCTATGGAAGATTGTGATGTATTTACATAAAACTGGTATTAATCGATATTTTTCATCTTCTGTTAGGAGATCAGTGGTTTTGATGAACGAAAAGAAATAGTCTAAAATATCGATTACCGAATATCCATAGTCATGAATGTCGTAGAAAATGCGAATAGCTGAAATTAGCGACCCCATTTTTAACGCATTTGTGTACTCTTCGAATTGTTGGAATGAAATATTGCTGCATATTTTTTTACACATGTGTAGAGAAATGGGCGCGTGTTCGGAATACTCATCACTGAGTATGTGTATTTTCTCTAAATGATTGATTAGCTTTCGAATCGAGTTCTTTGAAAATCCGAGGAGATATTCTCTAGCTTCGGTGGTTATGTGTAATGTTTCTTGTGATATAATTCGGTTCATAGCTTCTTGAAGCTGCGATTCCGAAGGGGAGTCCATCCTAACAATATGAACACGCGATTGAATGCTCTCAATAACTTTTTGCATATTAGACGCGGCTGTAACAAAATGAACATTGTTTTTGTATTTATCGATATAGTTTCGAAAAACCTGTTGACATTGCTCGCTAATCATATCGAGATCGTCGATGACGATCATCTTCTTTTTTCCATAAATCGAACTATGCGATTGACAGAATGTCTTCATCTCGTTGCGATAGTAGTTAATTCCTTGCTCTTTCAGGTTATTGATGAACAATATGTTATTTTCTGGTATAGTTTGTGTTTTTGTTAACCCGTAATATTCTCTAATAATGGCGTATAACAAAGACGTCTTTCCTGAACTTGAATTTCCAAGGACAAGTATGTTTAGATCGTCGATATTGTGGAGAGTTTTTATAACAGACTTGAGTTTATAATCAATATGAAAATCGTCAATATAATAGGGTTTGTATTTTGTTATAAAAGTGGTGGATTGTTCTTGCATTATTATTGTGGTATACGGACAATGGTTTATGTTATTTTTGGGAGATTAAATCTATTCGTTCAAAAAAGATATAATAATTCGGAGGGTTTTGTATTATTATGTCAGAAACTCATTACGACGCTCTTGGAGTAAATCCGAAATCCACGGACGCCGAAATTAAAAAAGCTTACCGCGTATTGTCACTCAAATATCATCCGGATCGAAATTCGTCTAGTGAAGCCGTTGATAAAATGCACAAAATCAACGAGGCTTACGAAGTTTTAAGCGATCCGCAAAAGCGCCGCCATTATGATTTAGAGCTGAAAAATCCGTTTTTATCGGGACTTGGTGGGATGGGAGGAATGGGAATGGGAGGAATGAGCATGGGAGGAATGCCATTTTCAAGAATGGATACTATGGACGGAATGGGTCCAGGTGGAATAAATGAAATTTTTCAGATGTTGTTCGGTGGAGGTATGCCTCCTCCTGGCATGCCTGGGGGGATGCCGGGAGGAGGGATGGGACCCGAAATTCATATTTTTCACGGAAACATGGGAACAAATCCGTTTGCAGGGGGGCTTCCGCCGGGATTTCTAGGACAGGCGTTTGGAGGTTCTAGGCAACCCAGGAAACCCGACACTTTGACGAAAACCGTGAAAATAACATTGGAACAAGCTTATCACGGGTGTACTCTTCCGGTAGAAATCGAGCGCTGGACAATGATTGGTGAACTTAAAGTCCAAGAAGAAGAGACAGTGTATATCAATGTCCCCCCTGGAACCGACGATAACGAAATGATTACTGTGGAAGGTAAAGGTAACGTCGCCAATGAACAACAAAAGGGTGATGTGAAAATCACGATCCAAGTCGTGAATAACACTGTATTTAGACGCAAAGGCTTGGATCTGATTTTTCGCAAGGGCATTTCATTAAAGGAATCGTTGTGCGGATTTTCGTTTGAGCTACCGCATTTGAATGGAAAGATACTGAATCTCAACAACAAAAATAACGCGACGATTATTAAACCGAATTTTAAGAAGGTTATTCCTGGTCTTGGATTAACGCGCGACGGTGCAACGGGAAATATGGTAATTGAATTTGAGGTAGAATTCCCGGATTATTTGACGCCCGAACAGATTGTAGGAATATCTCAGATACTACACACTTGAAACTACATTTCAAAAGGGGGTCCCCTCCTACCATAAAATATGAATACTCAAGTTATTGGGTGAGTATTTATTTTTCTTCCAGTCGCCCTTGATGGCACGACTCCGTGTCAAGTAGTTTTTTCTACGGGTTTTATCGTGATGTTTCGTATAATCTTCGTAACCCAATTGACCGAAATTGACCCACGATTTATTGCGTTTATCGAAGACACGGTATTTTTTGCCCGTTCTCGTCGCCGGGTATAAACGCGCCGTCTTACCTAAATATTTGTGCGCCATTTTTTGCGCTTGTCTTGGATTCGAATATTGTCGTAATCGATCTGAAAAATTATTAGTCATTAGATATACAATAATGATAAAATAACTCTTTGGAAAATTGATCCGATTTTTGGTTAGTCTGGGATCTCAAAAATCAATGTAATGATGACGGACCAAACCATACGAATTCTACCGAATCATCTCGCGTCGCTCTTCAAATGCATAAAACAAGGTAAATCTGAACAATGCAACGATCTATGCTCGACGTTTTGGAGATCATTCTCCAGAGAAGATCCATCCATCAATATAGAAAAAATGTACGAGGTCGTTTCCGCTATGATGGATTCTCCTCAATCAAAATCCTATCCCGTCAAGGATGCCGAATTTTTAGGCAAAATTGTATTATATGTCATTATGCAATATTACGGAGACGAGGTGTTAAGAAACCGAATCTTGGAAAAGTGTACGATTTTACAAACTATAAAACTGATGCGAGATAAAACCTCTGGTAATAAGCTGGAATTAGATGAAGACCTCGAACGATTCGCTGAATTCAGCGAGACTTTATATCGGATTTCCCAAGATCTCAAGCAACCTAGTCGCAGAAAACGCGGTATCCATATCAATAGTTGGTTTTGCGTGCAAACTGGAATTCAGGAGCTTTTATTGCAAATACATTTATAACCTTTAGATAAGATATAATGGATGACATTATAATGGATAACATTATAATGGATAATAAAGCGGTTTGCGAAAGCAGCCCAGCAAAACAGTTTTTTGTTTATTTATTAGAATGTACGGACGGATCGACCTATGTAGGAGCGACGGTGGATTTGGATCATCGATTGCGTCAACATAACAAGGAAATCAAAGGCGGGGCTCATGCTACGAGCGCGAAAGTCGGAAAGGGAGAGACGTGGCGGCGAGTGTGTCATGTAGCGGGATTTCCGGATTGGTCCGCCGCGCTACAATTCGAATGGCGATGGAAACAGATATCGCGGAAATTACCGGCGCGCATGAACCCTTTAGAAAGAAGAAAACAGGCGCTAACTACGTTACTAGCCTTGGAACGCCCGACGTCCAAGGCGCTGGCATATAGTGAATGGACAAATCAGCCTATAGTAAATTGGGAATAAAATATGGATATAATATATAATGACACTAGCAATAGAAGAAATAAATAAATGTTCCACTGATGTAGAGTTGTTTCACTATTTGCGGAACCAATATAAGAATTATGTGTGGACTTCAAGTTATATTAGAAGACTGGATGAATTGAGGTTTAGCTTTTGGGGAAAAATAAATCCCACAAAACCTAATTTTACTAACAACTATAAAACAGCTAATGGTACAACAATAGAAGGATATAAAGACAGAAAACAGTTAATGGAGCATTTATCTACTTGGCTTAATAATGTGAAATCTATTAAAAAAAAATTTCCTGATACTTTATCAGAATTAAAAACCAAGGTTGACGAGATAATACCAAAAAAAGCTCTTGCAGAAAAAGTGGAGACTAAACAAAAACAACCGCTCATCACTCCAATAGAATACCAAAACGAAAGACAAGATTTTATCAATAAGCATAACGCTTTAAAAACTCAGTACAATAACTCTTTAACGACTGAAAAAGAATTTAAATCCGCGGAAGAACTCGTTATTAATGATAAAAAATATAATGATTTAGAATTATTCATAGAGAAAAAAATATATTTGCCGTATGGCAAAGCTAATAGCGAAACTGAGAAAAACAACTTGAAGAAGCTTTTGTTTTATTTCATAACAGATAATATTGATACAAACGATACTATGGAAATAAACGACATTTATATAAATGCAAGAGATTATCCTATATACGATCATCCTAATTATTTTTTATTTAGCTTATTGTTTAATAATGGATATGAAGAAAAAGAAGATAACGTTGAAACGAAAATATTAACAAACCAACAAAATCTTTTTTACAATTATTCATTTGTCAATATCGATGATATAACACCTGATCAAGAAAATATAGTCAATTACTTACGTTCTAAATTAGAAAAAAAAACTCATGATGATAGGGATGGGGTTGAATCTCCTTCTAATTCTGATGATGAGGATGGGATTGAATCTCCTTCTGATTCTGATTCTGATTCTGATTCTGATTCTGATTCTGATTCTGATTCTGATTCTGATTCTGATTCCGATTCTTATTCCGATTCTGATTCTGAGGATTATGATAATATTGATGAAGAGACCATATTTAATAATAGCAGTGTGCAAATTTATACCGACGATGGTGGATTCGTACATGATGAAAACTCCAAACAAAGACAGAACCTTATTAAACATTTAAAGAATAAAAACAATTTGTGTTTTGTATATCAATATGGTGATTCATCGGCAACAAAGTACTTCTTAACAAATCGCAATAAAATTTACGAATTCTCTAAAAATGAAAAAATAAACGCTTGCTTGACGAAAACAACTAAAGATGGAAAAGACTATTATATTAATTATGACAAGGCGTTATTTGATATCAATCGTTTTGGATTTATTAATGGATATGTAAAACTAGCACAAGTAAAAACTTTGGTGAATAGCACTTCACAAATAATAAAACTAACAAGATCTAAAGATAAATTAAGAGCTACGGATAATGGTCCTGAATACGAAAACGGCGGGCTACCGCAAATATCTTTGTTCAAAGATGAGAACTGGGAGCCTTGCAGCGTTCCTTCTGGAATACTATACAATTTTGAAAATATTACAAAACCCGTCGCAATACCCGTCGCAAAACCCGGTGCAAAACCCAATCCTAATACTAGAAGATATTCTACGGGATCTATGGGTGGGTTGTTAACTCGTAACAAAAAACGAATTTTGAAACTCGGCAAGCGATCCAAAAAACAATCAAAGGTGACAAAAAAAAGAAAAACGGTCAAAAACAAAAAACGTTAATAATCGCGTAATATTTTGTCGATAGCAAAATATTACATTTAAGCCGAGATGCGCTTATTGGGGATATTCACATCAACCAAATAGATCGAATTCTCCGTAATAATGATATACTCCGATCCCACCTTGTAAATCTTGGAAATGGGGCTCGTGTATTCCTCCTCGCTCTTTACCAAGAGCTTCTCCTGGTTTTCCTTAACACCGATCAACACGGTCTTATCCAAAGAGTTGGTCCAGTAGTCCATCATAATGGGCTTATCCTCCACAATCGATAACTTGATGGCATGTTGCAGCGTGGTGCTTTCAGGGAGACGATATCCTGACGTCGTTGTTACGGCAGTTGAAGGCTGAGTGGTCGTGGCAGAAGTCGCGGGCTTGCTCATTTTATATGAAATTATAAATTATATTTGCGATTTTACTTTAAATAGTTATTTGGATTTATTCTTATTCGAAAAATCTTGCGAAAATCCCTAAATATTTACCGCGACGGGAAACCTACGGCGCTGCTCGCACGCGATCCACTATTCTATTCCTTTTATTTTTATTGAAAAATCGTTATCTCGATCCAGTCATATTATTTAGTGCGGTTACTTAAACTGATGCAGCTAATAATAATCTAGCGACCCTTCTGTTTTATGATTCTAGTATACACCGATGGACATTTAAGTTCGCACGCAAAGCGTGCGTCTTAATTGATTTATCGGTAACGTTGCATTTGAACACTATTCGCACAAAGTGCGGATTATAATGTTCAAATGTGTATATATGACTTCCGTCGAAAATCAAATCATCGAAGTTTATAGTGTAGCGATGCAAGAATATATGAAATATATTTCAATATCTGATGCAGTCAAGCAATCCAAGTATGTGAATCAAATTGTTCAAACCGGATGGTCGACTCTTTCCCATATATTCAATCTTGTCTATATTCAGACTCGCAATTTAGAAACCACATATAGATCATTCCAAAAAGCCTATTTAGTATATCTAGAATACGTAGAGCAGATAATATGCGCGATCCCTTCGAATAAATTTGATAGCAACGGAGTTGTCATTTTTGTTTATAATAAAATATTCAACGAGGTTGATAAAACATCTACAGAAATCCCTTCAAATTTCGTTATTATTGAAGACGATTTATTGAAATTGATAATGCAGTTTTCATCAGTTGTCTACGATTGGTCAAATCACGGAATATCGGTTATTGATCGTCATGCTCTAGGTGAAAAATATTTACATTCATATTTATTCATGTTTTGTAAACCGGAAAATCAAGAATGGATTCATGTATTTAATGGAATATCCGAGCGACATTTGAAGCGAGATTTTGAATCACATTCTCTGCATTTAACCGAATGTTATCATTTCGCAAAAACGCATCGCATCAAGGACTCGAAAAAAATAAAGGGCTCCAATGATTTATTGTCAGAGGAAACAATCAACCGACTTGAATCTCGACAATTGTTGGAGTTATTATTTACACGCTAATGTTTTCCTTATAATACGTCTGACTCATCATAATAGATTTCTTTCGAATCTTATCCTTTTTTATCTTAAGCGTAGGTTCGTCTGAGCTGCTGCAAATTTCTTGATATTCAGATACCAATACAGTCTTGATGAAATCGAAAATGAAATAAAGTATTTTTTCGGAGCAATTCCCTACAATGAGACAGCTTCCTGTTCTGAAAATCATGAACGACACCTCGGTATATTTTTTATTGTCGTCCAATTCACTCATTTTCATATTGCGATCAGAATCTGTAATACAACCGCGCTGTTTTGCGACGTCGAATCCTATTTCGTTATTGAAATAAAACTTACATTTTACGCCAGGGTAACTGCATGCATCAAATGCGGACTCGATTTTATATTTATCACTTCTTAGAATAGAATGGAGACGGTCGCGATTGATATAAAAACCGCAATTGAAATTCGAATTGATAAGAACGCTATCTTCCGTCTCATTTTCAACGAAATCCACCGGAGTTTCTGAATCTATGTATCTAGTCAAAACGTCTAATACCATGATCTTCACTGCGTCAAGAAGTCCTGTGTTCAAAATGCCCGGAATCTCCATCTTTCCGGTGTTGAAGACTTTCACGTGAATCTCACGAAACACCCCTTCGTGTTTGAATCGTAGAATCATCGCGAAACAATTATAAAACGCGTTTTTCACCTTTCCCCTGCAATTCATGATGTCCTTTTTAGACATTCCGATTGTGATTTTACGTTCATCTTTGAACTTTATTCTACGCGCGGCAGGATTATTTATTTGTTTTATAATATGCTCTGAATAATGTGCGATGTCAGTTAGACGTGACCTGTAATCGTCATAGTCCTCTGGTGTTTTTGATACTATTTTCATTTGCTTTTTAACCACGCCGCTTATAGGCTTCCAGTATTCTATGACCGGAATTTCCCAAAACACTTTATTTATGTCTACGATCTGATTCAGAAACAGGACCTTTGTCTTGGTGGAAATGTACAACTCCTGGCATTTAGGCGAAAGTTGTAAAGTCATCGGCGATGACTGAGCAGTTTTTGTTATTTCTATATTGGGTCCTCCCAATAAATATTGTTGCCATTCGTCGTCAACCGAATGTTCTTTAATCGATTGCACTTCGTCTGGAGATATGTATTGGTAAATGGGCTCGATTTCTTGCAACATTTTATAGTATTTTTTACTGATATAAAGAAGCCATTTTTCTTTATATCTTTTCAATTTTGTATTTTACTATTGAATAAAAATATCAACATATTTTATAGGTGAATGATTGCGGCGGAAACGAAAGTTGTTCGTTCTATTTCAAGAAAAATAAATGAAATGAATATACCAAATCAAAGACCAAATATTGAATATGTATCCAATGAATTTAAAAAATCTGCTCCGATTGCTATTTCTCTTAGAAAGCAATTATTCGAAGAATCTATTCCTGATCCTGTGAGCTCTTCATCAAGTCCATCAGAAGGATTTTTGATGAATTTGAAGCAACGCCTTAATGTCTATTATCAATAAGGTTTTTGTTATTTTATTTATTAATTAAATTATAATAAATAAAAAATATTTCGACAACCGCAGGATTCGAACCTACGAGGACATGGTCCAATGGATTTCAAGTCCATCGCCTTAACCACTCGGCCAGGTTGCCTATTTGATGCGTAACGAGCGCATGGGTTTATTGAGGTTATTTCTTTATGTGCGTTTTTTCAAATAATATTATTTTAGCAGGGAACAAAAAAATTGATTCCTAAAATTATTAGTTTTCGTAGCTAAACACACATATAATAAAATGCGTGACGATTCGATTTGGCACTATGTATCCGATGATGAGGAGGAATATCCAGAAGAGACCCCCTTTCATTACGAAGATAAATATTTGTACGACTACCAGTGGTATCACGAAAAATTCCCCGAAGCTTGGGCTGTAAACCATCAAGAAGGTACGGGTCCAGGGCAATGTGGCAACTGCGCAGATTACGGTTCAGTCAAGGGTGTCTTCATCGGGTACTGCGCAAACTGCGCCTTGTATGTTTACGAAGGGGCTCGCGGTCGAGGGTTTATGGGAGACGGCATCGAGGTATCTCGTAATGAAGCTTTAATTTATCCCAGCGCATTCGATACTTATTTGGAAAATGTGGATCTAAATAATATTCTCCCAATTCCTGGATACGTCGCCGAGAATAATAATCTTGAGCGTGTTCCGAGCATTGATTATGACGAAGACGATTATTTGAACGCTGATCCTTATCCAGATGCCGAAACCAATGACGGCGATCCGACATCGATCGTGAAC
>Ga0209550_10004720_pt1 | contig 12889 bp, 11 predicted proteins | sample LauGreSuBDMM15SN_2_FD_187567 | JGI IMG/M metagenome (GOLD analysis project Ga0209550, IMG submission 187567) | Freshwater lake microbial communities from Lake Michigan, USA - Su13.BD.MM15.SN (SPAdes) (version 5) | ecosystem: Environmental > Aquatic > Freshwater > Lake | place: Lake Michigan... | reverse complement strand
CATTTGAGTATATGATCTTTGTAAAATTGTTCACCATTCATGAACATAGTATCTCATGAATTTATTTTTTTGGCTAGCTGGGGGAGTTTTTGCGGATACTCAAAAACCATAAAACCATTTTGTCTAAATCGAAACGAGAATGGATGTCCATTTCTAAGATTTTTATTGTATCCATGTGGAATTTATTTGGCACTTAGAAGCAGAAAAAGATTTACAAAAAAAATTAGAATGTATGACATTAATCTCAAAACAGGAACATTGTGTATCTCTTAGGATAGGGTTTAAAACCTATCCTAAGAGATACGATATAGGAGACGGGAATGGTGGTGGAATTATCTTAGCGTAGGGTTTCAAACCCTACGCTAACCTACGCTAGTTTAAGCCATCGGAGACATTATCACAAAATTCCATTCTCTTTCAATTGGAGTTCAGTAAGACCAGTTACTATAGAAATCTTCTCTAGAGAATCTCCCAATTCTCGCATTTTTCGGGCAGTTTCCAGCTTTCCCTTTTCAATTCCTTTCTCATATTTAACCGCCAATTCATAGGCATAATTCTCGTCGGCTCGCAAACGTTCTTCAAACTCTCTTTGTTTTTCGGGGTCAGAGGAATACATTTCCAAGACTCCAAAGGCATTTTTAAGATCGGGTTTCTTTTTTAGAATTTTCATGCGAGACTCCTCCGTTAAGGTTTGGATGTTTTTTAATAGATAAAACCAGATATCAGCTTCTGTTTGGAGATCCTCAATTTCAGTTTTCTGAAATTTGGGAAGCTCCACGTAGATCATCTGAAAATCTTCTGTGAGAATTGTGTTACTGTCCAATTCTTTGAGTAAAAATCTACTCACAATATTTTCTCCCTCTAAGAGAGAAAAGTCAAGGATATTAATCTGGATGATGGGTGTGAGTTGGAAATAGGATTCTCCCACTTTTAATTGGTGCTGAATGAGTCCTGAAGTATAGTAGAGAGACCTTTGGATGTACCCAGTTTGCTCTGCAATTTGTAGTTCTACTTGGATGAGATTATCCTCTTCGCTGGGAAGAATTTTACATAAAAGTTTGAGATCTAGAAATGTGCGTTTTCCGTTTTTGAAGATGGGGATGATTTCGGAGCTTATGATTTCGATTACTTCAATTCTTTTGTCTCCTTTGGGGAATAGGATGGAGGAAATGAGAGATGCCAGTGCTAAGAGATCATTTATAAAAACAAACTTGAAAACGAAATCCATCTTGAGGGGAAGGAATAGCATAGTGCTATTTTTAATAATAGTGAAAATATGACAAGTAGTATTTTTTATGTAAGAAATAATTATTCACAGAAAAGTCCGATGGTCGAGTGCTCTTCCGTGATACATAGGATTTATGAAATCAAAAATGGTTGGTAGAGTGTATCGAGAACACGAAATTTATTTTGAAATACTATAAAAATGTTTTGTGAAAGAATTAAATCCAAACCCTATGGAATTCCAGTCTCCCTGCAATTCTGAAAATACTTGGGAACTTTTATAATTTGAAATATTGCATTAAAATTTTATTTTGGTCATATATTATGTGGATAGAGAAATAGATTCTATATGGAGTACCTAAAAAGTTAAATTTACATACTCTGTTTGTTTTATCCTCATATTCTATGGTATTTACCACAATTCCCATTTTTTCTATACCTAATTTGGGAGGTAATCCAATTTTGATGGTTATTGCATGGATACCATTGGCTCCTCATCTAGCATGGAATATTTGGAGACTTCAACTTAGGTTTCAGATTGGAATTTTTAAGTTTCAATTCATTCGTATTGCGGTGACTCTCTTATATATAGGATTATTACTTATGGGAGCCGTAAAGAGTTTTTCTGAATTCTAATTATAGGGCGTTATTTTGGTCATAAAAAATAAATATAGGAGTATCAAATGGATGATAAACAAGGAAAATTACAGTTAATTTTAGATAAAGCAATTGATAATAAAAAAGTATTTGGGGTATCTTTTTGTATTAAAAACAAAGGAGAGCTTTATTTTGCTGCTAGTGGAAATATGGAAGAAAATAGTCAATATTTTATTGCAAGTACTACTAAATTATTCACTACGGCTGTAGTACTAAATCTTAGGTTAAAGGGTAAATTAAAGTTAGAAGATAGTATTTCTAAGTATTTAGAACCATCTATTTTGGAAGGTTTACATAAGTATAAAAATAATGATTATTCATCAAAGATAACTATTAAAAATCTATTAGCACATACTTCAGGTTTGCCCGATTATTTCCAAGGAAAAGATGATAAAGGGCAGAGCTTAGAGGTCTATCTTATAGAGAAAGAAGATAGAGGATGGAGTTTTGAAGAATCTGTCCAAATGAGTAAAAAGTTAAAACCCTTATTTCCACCCGGTACAAATGGAAAGGCAAACTACTCGGATACAAACTTTCAAATATTAGGAAAAATTATTGAATTCATAACTGAAAAATCCCTTTCGGAAAATTACCAAGAACTAATTATAAGCCCATTAGCGTTATCAAATACATATCTCTATACTGATATTTCAGATAAAAGACCAAGAGATATGTACTACAAAAATAAGGTATTACATATTCCAAAGGCAATGACCTCTTTTGAGCCAGATGGAGGTATAGTATCCTCAACAAAGGATATGATACAATTCATTGAGTCATTTTTTAAAGGTAAGTTTTTTCCTGAGTCCTACATACCTGAATTAAAAGTTTGGAATCCTATCTTCTTTCCCATGCAGTCTGGAATAGGCATCCACCGTTTTAAACTACCTTGGATATTCAATCCCTTTGGAGTTGTTCCAGAATTAATTGGTCACTCCGGGCTTTCAGGAGCACTTGCATATTGTAATTTAGAAAAAGAACTATTTATAACAGGAACTGTGAATCAAATTGCCTATCCTGAAACATCTTTTAAATTAGCTATTAAATTGATTCAAAGTTTAAAGTAGATTTAGAATATTCATGACAGAACTGCAAAAAGTCTTTATTGGCAGTCCCTACTAGCAAAAATACCGTCTTTTTTCCGCCTGCCGGTGGAAAAAGATAGATTTTTTTAGTAACGTCATTCATTGTACTTTACCATTAGCCTAATGTAATCTTAGCATCAATCCTCCTCATCTGTGTCTGTGAGTAATAGATTAGAAGAACTTTTGGGAATTTTATTTTGTACTACACCCAGTTTTTTCATTTTGTTTACTTTAGATGTAATACCGCCTTTCCCTGTAAATTTTGTACTTGCATCTGAATAGGATTTTAAAGCTAAATTGAGATGTTTTTCAATGTCTGTCATATCTTCTGTAAAAGCTGTAAGTTTATCTAAGATATCAGATCCTAAAGATACAATTTCAGCAATGTTTTGTTTTTGGGATTCTTGTTTCCATGTATAATTTACTGTTCTTAAGCTGGAGAGAAGGGTAGTTGGTGTCACAATAAATATATTCATCTTCGATGCAGTGTGAAATAAAGAGGGATCCGATTGCATTGCCAGAGTGAATGCAGCTTCAATGGGCATAAACATAAATACAAAATCCACAGAAGAGTCGAGGTTTTTTTGATAGGCTTTTCCGGAGAGACTTTCTATATGTTTTTTTACTGAAATCAAATGGTTCTCCAAGTGAGCCTTTTTTAGAGAAGGAGTATCCTCATTGCAAAAATCTGTATAAGCAGTGAGTGATACTTTTGAATCTACCACAATGGATTTTCCATCTGGAAACTTTACTATTGCATCGGGTCTTACATTCATATTATCTTCAGTTTTTATATTTTCTTGGAGAGTATAATTCAAACTTTGCACTAAGCCTGATAGCTCAAAAATTTTAGATAATTGGATTTCCCCCCAATCCCCCTGCACTTTACTTGAGCCTTTGAGTGCAGATGTTAAATTAGTTGTTTCTTCTGTCATTTTTTTGTTGAGTTCTGTGAGATTTTGAATTTGTTGTCTTACTTGGTTGCTTTCAGCTATATCCTTCTCAAAAGTTTCCTGAACTTTTTTTTCAAAGTCCTTGATTTTTTCACCCAAAGGACCAAGGAGATTATTTAAGTTCACCTGATTTTGTTCTGTAAAACGCTTTGACTTTTCTTCTAGTATTTCATTTGCCAAATTTTTAAATTGATCTTTTAGTTTTTCTCCTAAATCTACTAATTCTTGTTTTTGTTCTGCAATTTTACTTTGGTAGTTTTTATTTTCTGTTTCACTAGCAACCAATTTATTTCGAATGGAAGTGATTTCATGATCAGATGTACTTTTTAGATTCTCCAGTTTCTTGATTTCTACTAGAGAATGATCCAAATTGGACTGTAATACTTGAAATTTTATATTTTGCTCCTCACTGGACTTGCGTTCTTTCAAAAGTTTGTTTAGTGAGAGGATATATCCTAAACCAAATCCCAATAAAATGCTCAGTAGAATTTCTCCTAAAAAAAATAGATCCATATCTTCTCCTTTTTGATAAAGTAATTTATGTTTATATCAATGATTATTTACTTTTAAGTCAAATTGAATCTCCACACCTGGATCTTTTTTAATCCATTGTTTTACATCCTCTTCAGTATCAATATCTGATAGCATAGGTAGAATATGAGTTGGAAGGTTATTCTTTAGTGCAATTGAAAGCGTATCATTATAAACAGAACTCGTGCTCCACTGTATATCTTTAAACCAAATTTCTGGTTCCGAGTGTATTCCAAGGAGATAGTAGCCCCCATCTGTAGCAGGTCCGATACAGCATTTTACATTTGATGTGAGGGATTGAAATGCAGAATTTAGAATACTCTCTGTTAGGTAGGGAGTGTCAGATCCAATTATACAGATTGGAGAGTGGGTAGGGAGTAAGTCTTGGAAGGCATTCTGTATTTTTTCTCCTAGGTCTTTGCCCTTTTGTTTTCTAAAATGATAATTATCTGTGAAGGGGTATGTTGATTCTGGGACTGATTCATCCCAATAAACATAAACTGGGTACTCTAATTTTTCAGTAATTTTCATGGTATATTCTAATAGAACTTTATAAATTTGAAGAGAAGTTTTCTCACCCAATGTTAGGGCTATTCTAGTCTTTGCACTACCAATTTTTAAATTTTTGGCAAAGATGAGTAAGCAAGGATTATAAAGAGTGTCACTCATAATTTAAATTTAGTATGTACTGACACCTTTCTAAGAACCCATCTTTTTTCTACAAATTGCGAGAAAAAACTAAATTTTTTAGGACCTAGAATTGCTATTAAATACGACAATTTGTAGTTCCATCATGGTTACTTACTTAGTAAGTATCCATCTTCTTCTTTTAGAGATGACCATTCCCACATAGAACCTGAATAGTTTCTACTTTGTACGCCATAGCTCACTAAAATTGCAGTTACCATGGCTGACCGCACTCCTCCTGTGCAGTATGTGACAATAGAAGATGAAGGACTAACATTAATAGATGATAACATTGATTCAACTTTTTGTTTTTCTTTTATAAATCCATTAGAATCAAATAAATCTTTAAAATAAAACCACTTAGAATTTGGTATGTGACCACCTCTGGTCTCTCCATAGGGTGTACTACCCTGGTATTCTCTTTTCTCTCTTGTATCAAGTACTACAAAATTAAGAGAATTTAATTTTTCTTTTAATTCCAATGCCTGTATATCATAAGAGGTAAACTTGGTATTATCAGATTTGAGAAGTGGTATATTTTTTGAAATGTGCTCTTCCATTGCTAAGTCCCAATATTTTTTACCACCATCGATAATATATGAATTTATATAATCTATTTCTCTAAACATCCAAACAATTCTTCCTTCTTCTCCCCAGCCACCTAGAGGATCTCCAATAATTAGTACTATACTATCTCTATTTATATTTTTACTTTTTAATATTTTAAGAATTTCTTCACTATTTTTTAATTTACCACGGTCTGGTTTGGAATCTAAACTAAATTCTTTCCAATCTAAGTAAATACTATTTTTGAGAGGTGAAATGAATCTTTTTGTATAACTTCTCACATCTATGAGAATTGTTTGGTCTGTATATAGTGATACGCCTTGGGTGGGAGAAACGATCCAGGTAGTCCTTAGATCCCAAATTTTATTCATATATGTTTCAATACCTAAAGTTTTATTACTACATTGGAAAAAAATTAGTATACTTAAAAATACTTTGAGCGTTCCTTTTTTATGATTCTTAAGCAACCTAAAGAATGTTTCCAAAATTTTAAATCCAACTGGAAGAATCATTTTCCAATTTCCTGAAATTTTAGATTTACCAGAATATCTGTTCCTATACCTAACAGGAACTTCCTGAATTCTAAACCCTTGTTGGATTGCTTTTATGTTCATTTCTATATTCCATCCCCAAGTTGGTTCCTCCATATCCAAAAGTAGTAATTTATCAAATTGAATGACTCTCAAAGGACCTAGGTCATTTAATTGAATTTTATAAAATAATTTTATAAGAAAACATACTAATCTATTCCCAAACTTTTGAATGAATTGTAAAGATTTATTTTGATCCCAGAAAAAAGTTCTATCTCCGGTGACTAAATTAGCACCTCCTTTTTGAATTACATCTACTAGAAAAGGTAAGTCTTCTGCATAGTCTGACCTATCACCATCCATAAAAGCTACCCACTCAGGAGGATTGGGCAATGTTTTTAGAAATTCAATAGCTTTTAAACAGGCACTACCATACCCTAAATTATTTTCATATAGATAAGTAATATTAAACTTTTTTAAAACGTTAGAGGTAGAATCAGTGGATCCATTATCAATGATAAGTATAGATGTATCAGGTACTAGGTTTAGTTTTTGTAAGTCTTGGATCACAATTGGTATTGATTCCTCTTCATTTCTGACAGGAATGATAATACAACCATTCATTTAATTAGAATGTAGTACAGAGAAAAAGATAGTAAACTTTGCACTTGGTTTTTTACTTTCAAATTTTATTCGCTCCCCATGTTCCTCTACAATCTCTTTAGATATATAAAGCCCAATTCCTTCTCCCCTAGATTTGGTAGTAAAAAATAGAGTAAATAGAATTATTATAATCTCTTGTTGTACTTTTTCCTGAAGGATCTTGGATCGATAATATCTTTCCTATTTTTTCTCATTATTGACCAAGGACTAAATCAAGATATGAATAATTTTTTAAACTTTGGAAAATGTCACTGGGAGTGGTACCTTTAAAAAGTCTATTCCTCCATATTGGTATTGGAAAATTGTAAGGTTTGAGACTTTTTACATGCCATTTTAAGATAAAGAATATTGTTTAGACTTTCTTCTCTGCAAGGAATAATTAAACTATAACTTAGAAAAAACTTAATTTCAATGAAATCTATGATTGAATATATTCGCCACTATGGAAAATTTCCTTTATGAGATTCCTTTTTTATTTTGTTATAATTCTTCTTCACTCCTGTACCACAACAAATTTTATGCAAGTAGAGAAACAGGAGCCTACTCCCGAATGGGGTCCTGCAGAAATTAGTGCCACGGCAGAATATATGGTAGGGTCTGTTCAGGAGTATTTTGCGAGATCCAAAGAAAAACCGTATATAGAACTTGCCAAAATCCAAAATCGTAGTTCCGAGCACATTGAAACTGGAATGCTTACCAATTCTATTGTAACCAATTTAGTGCAGAGAAAAATTGTCTTTGTAGATCGAAGAGAGCGCGCAGATGCCATCAAAGAAATTGAGTTGGGTCAAAAAGGAATCGTCAAATCAGATTCCCAACTTCCAGTGGGAGAATTAGTCTCTCCTAATTTTAAATTGAGTGGGGAAATTACAGACAATCTGCGTTATGTAGAAGGAGATAAGGTTCAATATTTGGTTGTCACACTTCGTCTCCTAAAACTTTCTACTGGCAGCATCGAATGGCAGGAAGAAAAAAAGTTTTTAAAAGTTTCTAAGAGACAAAGGGTAGGTTGGTAAAACCTATTTCATTCCTTTGGAATCAGGGGTATATCCAATAGAGCCAATGGATGTTTGTTTGGGTTGTGTGATTTCTAGGGAGTTTTGGTTTGTACCTGTGCCTCGAAGGGGGTAGGGTAGTTTCTCGCGACTGTAACCCACCCAAGCATATTCTGGTAAAAATCGAACATACCGATAGTCGTCGGAAACATCCACTGTATCTCTAAAATTTTCTGCACTGGTCTCTAGGGATTTTTCAAAGAGTTCGTATCCCATTTGAACCCCTCCCACCATGACTCCTATTCCCAACCCAATCATGGCTCCACTCAAATCTCCACAGTTGCACTGTGCCGCTAGATAGATCAGTCCTCCACCCACCGCTAAAGATGCCACACCCAATACAATACCTCCGGTAAGGGTCGCCACCGATCTACCTCCTTCTTTGATTGTTGTTGCAAGGAGACTCTGTCCATATTTGGAATCTGTGATTAGATCTTGGATTGCATTGTCCCGAACTATGTGGCGTTTGTACCAATTGCTGGAATCGGGTGTGAGTTGCATGCTCAATGCTTTTCCCGTACTATCCAAAAGGGTCATTTTAGTTCTTAGAGAAGAGGAATCAAACCGAAGAGACCGAGCTCCCCGCAGAAGATTTATATTCACAGTAGGATCCCATATGGGTTCGGGACCTGAGCCACCTAGTACTAAAATAAAATTTGCAGGAGGTTCCGAGAGCTCTGCAAGGTCTACTGCCCATTTCAGAGAAGGGTCAATGCTATATGCAACCCGTAGATCTACCTGGGCTTCTTCCCAATGACCACAGAGAGTCCAGAGTCCAGCTAGTACTACGCGTAGAAAGGCATCATCAAACCTTCCCTCTTCACTCCAGTTATTGCTGAGAAGGGTTGAACTTTTTTTTGCTTCTATGTAGGCTTTCTCATACTCTTCGCGGAGAGAATAGCCCCAACTGAGAAGCATATGCATCCAGATAATCTCGTGCTCGGAAGCGTAATACCCTTCAGGGGTTTCCAGATAAAAAAATGTTTTGATTTCACGGGAGGCACTGTATCGCAATCTATTTTCAATTTTATTTGCATATTTTATAAGTCCATCTATTTCTGGTTTCCCTTGGATGAGATGTAGATAGGTAGATTCCATAGAACGTATAAATGTAGTACCCTCTGAATTGGGAAGCAATTTAACTGCTGTTTTATAATCCTTTGCTTGGAGTGCATTTGTGGAAGCAATATAATCCTGTTTCTTTTGAAATGTTGTAGTACAATTAATAAAAATTAAAAAGAGAAATAGAAAGGTGTGGTGGGTAAAGTGTGCTACCAAGAAAATGTACCAGATTTATCATATTCAAAATGTAAGACTCCATCGGGAATCCCTAGTACTTGCAACCCTGAGATTCCTCTTAGTTGAAAGGGAGAGGATCGTTTTTGTATGGCAGATGCAATTCCCTTAGAAAGCGATTTGAGGGGGAAGGAAGTTTTTACGCTGAGAATAGATTCATTTCCTTTGCTCACGATTCCTTGTGGCAATCCTTCCAAAAATGGCTCTCCACTCAGGCTGAGCTTGTATTTCAAATCTTTAAAGTTGAGTTTGGCAGCAGCTTGGTTTGTTAACACTATATCAAATTCGGTATCTACATTGATCTCTACAGAACCCAAGCCCGCTTCTAGTGCTGATTGGAGGGATGTTTTTTTCCCTCCCAAAAGAGAATCTATGTAACTCGTGGCAGAACTTATTATCGCAGAGGACGCGGCTCCACCCAAAGTAGAGGGCTCTGGCTTTAGGATTTTAAAGCTTCGAATGGCTATGGAGGGAAGAAGTGCTGGGATTTGCTTTTCCTGAATAAAAGGAAATTCTAATGCATTTTTCCCTGTAAAGGCTAAAGACTCGGGGAGAGGTATTTTTAATTTTCCATCAATTTTAACATCTAGTACTTCTTTTCCCGGAACTTTTTTGTAAATTTCTACTAGATCGGAGTACTTGATCTTTACTTCAATGGGAAGGGGAGTTGTAGAGGATGCCTCCAATTTTCCCAGATCCAAATTGGAGATAGAAGCAAAGGAAGAGCCTTCTATGAACACTTTCAATTCCACCAATGATTTAGGGAGAGAAACTGGGTAGGGATTTTTCACTTTGGTATTGATTTGGAGGACAATGGTTTCGAGGGTGATTGTTTGTATCTGAACAGATGCAACTTTAAAGGAAGGTTGGTTGTCTGCTCCTAGGTAGCCTTGGAGAAGTGCACAGCTCTGGAGTAAAAGAGTAAAGAGAATGAGAAAAAATAGGTGCATAGGCTATTGAAATGAGAACATTTCTCTCCATTTTATCTTCACCTAACTGATGAAGAAAACTTATAATTTTTTTATGTACTGTTGTTCTAGATTGACCTTTTTTAGTAAAATACTATTAGCACTTTACAACAACTCTTCTTCTTTGCATAGTTTAAAAAAAAAGGTAAGATTCAACTATTTTTTTACTTCATTCCCAAATGTACAAATGAAAGTGGTAACTCAATTTTTAAAATATGGACATCCGCTTGGAATATATTAATTTATCTACAGAGCCTAATTATTAGCAATATACCATGGGCAGTCCCTGACAACTTTCTGATGTAAATATATATGATATATTAAATATATATCATTCGTTGTACGTCAGGTCGGGCTCTTCGGGACTTCGCTATCGCTACGGTCTGCGATACAGATTGCAGACTAAATCCCTACCATCCCTACTGCGAAGTAGTACAGAAATTGACTTCCATATTTAAACCATTTTTACAGAATTCTTCAATATATTTTTAAAATTTAGAGTATTCATTTGAACATAATGAAAAGGATGAATGATTTGAGAGACACTTTCCCTAGATAAATAAAATATTCCAATCAATTTGAGACTAAAGCGTTCAATTTTTATCTCACGGACTCCGATTCTAAGAATATGAGATTACTTATACTGCTTATTCCAGTTTGCCTCGTCTTTGGGATTCATTCCTCCCCCAAAGATCAAAAAGATCCAGTTTTCATTGCAGAACAAACAATTGATACCTTACATATAACTGAAATTTCACCTAACGCTCATACTAGATTTGGTGGAACCTCAACAGAAAGCCAATGGCAAGGCACAGAAGCCATAGCTCAAGCTACAACTGTCCCCAGGCAATTACCAAACAAAGAACAAACAGTAGTGAAGGAAAATGTAGTCACAGCGGCAGGGCAGGATCAGACACCTCCATCTCTACCTGTATCGAAATCAAATCCTGATAGTACAAAAGAATTATCCGACTTTTTAAAATCCGTAGCTCCTTGGCTCCAAGGAAACAATCCTGCAAATATCAGTATGAGTTTTATCGATGTAGCAACCAACAAAATATTTTGTGATAGATATGAACCTTTTAGTAGTTTTGCCGAGCTCGATTTTAGAATTTGGATCAAAGAAAGACAGATGAGTGTTGCACACGTGGCTACGAATGAGGCATTTGGTATAATTCCAGTTCAGTGTGGAGTCAAAGAAAATGCACGTTATTCGGTATTCTTTAACAACCAAATCAACACTCGAGATGACCAATTGACCATTGCAATAAAAGTCTATGAGAGTGATCAAATGATTTTGGATTCCAAAGCAAAGAAACTTTCCAAAATGATGAAAGATAACTTAGATAGTACGGGAAATATCAGTGTGGATAAAAGTATATTAGCGGAATCTTATGTAGATACTTTTTTCAAAAAACTTTCCCTTTTATTGTACCCGATCACTGTGTGGGATGATATCTTTGATGCCTTATTTGCAGAAGTTCCCGTCACCACTTTTGAAATTGATTTATTCCGAAAAGCATTGTATTTGCCTTCAACAGAGAATGTAGGTCTCGAAACTAGAGGTTTTGAAGTCCTAGTAGAAGGGGGCGGAAAAGATTTTATGGAAATAAAGAAACTTCGTAGTGCTGGAATAGATTTTAGAGATAAAGATTTTACAAACAAGTTGATTGCGATTCGATACCGTTTTACAACAGAAGCAAATCACTTGAAAGTCACGTATGAATTGACTGTAAAACGGATATGATTCCATGAAATAGTTGTTTTTCAATTGTATCCTAAAAAAAAGTACAATTGTGAGTATTAAATGTAAATTCATCTATCCTATTTACTTAGTTTTCTTATTTTTCATGAATAGTTCTTTAGTGGCAAAAGAAAAAGTTCATCTTGAATTTTCATTTGGATATCCCAAAACAATAGTTTCTGAGGATGCTAGTGCTGAAAAATTTAAGGATTTGTACTATATTTATGATATCATTCCCCTGATCCAGTCCCCAAACGCTGAGAGGGTAAATTTGGGGATTTATAAATCTTCTGTATTTCGGGAATCGGAGATTAAGAGTCAAAACTATAGATTGGGTTTTGAATATCGACTTTTTCCTATGTTTGGATTGGGTGCATCTTATAACCAAAGTAATGTGGTGGTAACTAATGTACTACCAGGGGATTATTTAATCTTATATAGCCTTGGACTTCCTCCCGATTCACCCAAAAGCACACCCCCCGAAGTAAATAATCTTACCACTTTAAATTCTAGGGATTTACGTAGTACAATTAGCACAGTAGAAGCGGAAGTAAATTTGCACCTTTTACCAAAAATTAAAAACATAGACCCCTATTTACGATTAGGATACGGAACAGCTCTAAGGGGTGTTTTTGGTAGTTCCCAAAAATTTACATACACTGCTGGAATTCGATATATCTTCAATGAAAAAGTGAGTGCTTCGCTAGAATACTTCAAAGGGGATCTTTTTGGAAATCTCGGTCGAACAGATTTTGCAGTAGAAAAGGGATGGAGAGTTGGGATAGGAATTTATTTTAATTAGATGGTCTATTTTTTTAGGGGTAGTCGAAGGGGAGTCTATTTATATAATGTTATACGGGGATTTGTATTACAAATCGGAATAGTTGAGGTAGATAATCGTCTTACGATAATGTCTCCTAGGGTAGGGT
>Ga0209550_10004718_pt1 | contig 12891 bp, 14 predicted proteins | sample LauGreSuBDMM15SN_2_FD_187567 | JGI IMG/M metagenome (GOLD analysis project Ga0209550, IMG submission 187567) | Freshwater lake microbial communities from Lake Michigan, USA - Su13.BD.MM15.SN (SPAdes) (version 5) | ecosystem: Environmental > Aquatic > Freshwater > Lake | place: Lake Michigan... | reverse complement strand
GAGCTCTCTAATCTGCTACCTATCTGCAGTCGCTGTAATCTCTCCATGGGATCGCAGTATTCGGTTAAAGAATGGACCAAGTTATCACAACCAGTGTCTGTATGCTGTCGGTGCTGGTAGAAATCTGTGTCCTTAGTAATGGCAACTGTTGGAGTTGCGGCCATCGTATCTGCTGAATCGATTTTAGCGCTCACGCCCATTGCTGTCAAAAAGTCGCCGCTTGATCCGATCTCCGCTATCTGGTCACGTATACTGAGCTCTGCGGTCCTGGCCTATACTCTCACGTCGGATCGCTCTCTTCAGCTCAATGAGGTAGGGGGTGCGGCGGTCCTTGGATTTTCGAATCTTCTCCATGTAGCCTCCAGTTATGATGCCTTCCGTAATCTGCCCGTGGGGCAGGCCATGAGCATTTTCTATACCTATCCCTTATGGAACCTTGTATTTAGTGCCTATTTTCGCGGTGAACCCGTTAAGACTTCGGACTATGGCTATATGGGAGTAGCCGCGCTCGGAGCGGTTCTCCTCAATCAGGATCCCGGTAAGACGGCCACGTCAGCACTGGGGCGGGCTGCGTCTCCTGGATGGGGCGTCTTCATGGCTCTTGTCGCAGCACTTACCGAATCGGGCATGTATACGATGTTGAAGGCACTGGACTGGAAGGATGCTGCCAAAAGTGTATGGGTGACAAACGGCGGAGCTTCTTTGCTCTTGGCCATTATTGTGGGCTTCCAGTATCTTGTCATGGGTGGTGACGGGGGGCCTACTCTTCAGGGCTCTGTGTCAGATGCTGTCTGGCTCACGGCGTTTCATTCCTTCGCAATGTTTTCCGGCTACTGGCTGCGCTTCTTTGCTATTCCTCGTTTGCCGACGGTGTTATATTCTATTCTGAACTATGCGGGACTCCTAGCGGCCTACATCTATGGTCTCTCCTTTCTGGGGGAGAAGCCTTCTTGGCTTTCGCTTTTGGGGGCTGGTCTCATCCTGGCAGCGGGAGTGCTCCTGCAGCTGGGGCCTTCGTCTTCTCCTTCTTAACTCGTAGAGGATAGGCATGCTCCTGATAGCCTTTGCTCAAGTCGATCTGGGGCACTTTACGTCCAAAGCGATCGGCGATCTGCTGAAGAGGCGTATTAATAAGATCCTCCACAGCTCGCTTATACACGGATTCTCTGTTATAGATTGCCCGCCAATCGGTCGGAGGATCTAGGCCAAGGCCCTGGAAGAACTCAAGGGTAGTGATCACAAAGAGTTCCAGGGGACCGCGGAGTTCCCGCTTGAACTGCAATATCTTATCCCGCTGTTGGAGCTTTTGACTAAACTCCTTATCGCTTATATCCTTGAGCAGATACTTTACACGCAGATCCGTATTATCCGGTTCTTCGAGTCTGAGCTCTTCTCCTAGGACAACTTCCTGCACGTGAAGCCCTGCCTGATAGTATGTTCGGAGTTTATCCCGTTCTGCTACAGTTGGATTTGTGCTCTGGTGTGGAGGGCGGGGCCATACTCCTGGCCCAGGGCAACCACCTCCTCCTACTGCTACTGTCGCAGCAGCCGCATGCATCCTCTCAAAGTAGTGCGGATTGTGGATCACACCCTTGATGACGGCCCCCGTAGAATAGGAAAACGGTGTATCGCACTGTGTACAGTACATTTGATCACAGCCCGACACACGGCTAATAGAGACACCGCAGGCGGGACACGCTTTGCTATCCGCCAGAATCGCCTTGATCGTGGCGACTAGGGCAGGGTCACAGGTATGGGCTTCCTCTTTCGGCTCCCGGCATTCCGAACAGAAGTTGACCTGGCACGTCCCACACTTGTAGGCGGTGCTGAGAAAGCCACGGCATCCTGAAGAAGGGCAGGCCGCTACAAAGGTCCGGCGCTCCTTCGCTTGTTTAGGCCCCTTGATAAACTGTTGATGAACATGTGATTCTTTCCACAAGTCATCCTGCTGGTGATAAATATCAAATTTTTGTTTGTATAACGTTTGTTCTAGTTCCTTGAGTGCTTCGTGTTTTTCAGTCAACTCCTTGATTGTTTCAGGATTCTTTTCTGGGTATAGCTCCATGCGGCAGCGGTATGATTCGTTGCTTAGTTCCTCTATCTTTTTATTGAGTTCACGGATCTGATCGCCCAGGACCGTGGACTTTTCCCCCAGTTCAGCAATGATGGCGCCTCTCTTTCGGCATTCCACTTCATGCTCTACTGCTGGCTGCGTGGCCGGCAGGAGAGAACGTTCGCGATCCAAGAGAAGCTCCTGGCGATGGCGCTTGTAGTCACCGTCTAGCCAGCCACGGGTCATCTTGGAATCTAGAAAGGCTCGATCCCAGGGTACTCTACAGTTCATACAATGCGCATCCACCTTGATAGAGAGTAGAAAAGAAGAGGTGCATCGCAGACAGGCCAGATAGGGACAAGCGGCACAGGCCACTGGTTTTCTGCTGATAGTGGTATAGGGATCGCAGCAGACAGGACACGTCATCGTACTATGTATAGGGGAGGGGCCGGAGGCTGTCATATTTTGCTAAAGCGTTTATAGAATAGTGTCAAGGCTTCACTCAGTGGCACTTCCTGTGCTCCGTCTTCATCGATCTTGCCATCTTCTGTAAATCCTTTGTGAATGACAAATTTTTTCATGAGAGCCGGTGTGAAGATGTATGCGCTGATTGTCTTCTTATTAAGCAGGAGTGCCTTCGAGATACGATGCGCCCCATCAATAATATTGTGCTCACCGGTAACAAAGATTGGATAGGATAAATTTGCATCGCGAATGCGCTTGATGTGCCCCGCATATTTCTTTTTTGTAGGCTGATTCACTACATCCATAGGCGAAAAATCACCCCACAGATTTTCTTCTAGTTGCGGTAAAAGCATTTCTACCGGCAACTCGACTGTTGATGGCTTAAAAATATTAACGTAGGCCATCATCATATCAACTGAATGAATGTTGGGTTGATCTTTGGCTGTGAAACAGCAACGGCTGTAGATATGGTAGCGGGGCATCTCTATTAGTAGGTAATTTTTCCTGTCTAAACGGAAGACTCGCAACCCAGAAGAGAGGGGATGTCTAATGAAATGAAACGACTGGTGGATCTAGTGGATCGCGGCCCGCGCGATGATCTCTTTTTTCCCGCCGCCGCAACACAGACTATATTTCGCCGCACCTGGCCACCGATGCATCATGCTGTCCCCGATGTCGTTGAAGTGGGCTACAAAGGCAAGGCGCACTGGGGCGGGCGCATTACGATTCCCTTGTCGCGTTATGGCTATGGCGATATGCTACAGTGGATCTGCCTCCGCTTACAGCCCCGATCCTGGCTCGGCGCCGATCTGGATGCAAAGATTTTAAGCGGTGAATGGACCTATGCCGACCCCGCCAGTGCCTGGATGTGGGCCTCTTCTCTGGGCTCCATTGCGATCGCAAAAGTCGAACTCGAAATCGGGGACACGCTCATTGAGAAATGGGGCGGTGAATGGATCGATGTCTGGTCCCGCATCTGGATGGAGGGCGGACGTGCGGCGGGCTGGGATTATGATGTAGTGGGCCAGCGGCGAATCTACACTATGCGTACCTGCCCTGATTGGATGACGATAAAACCAACAGAGGATGGCTATGTCTATTGTTGGCTTCCTCTGCCCTTTTTGCGGCGACCCACGGTTGGGTTTCCCTTAGCGGCACTCGGAGAGACAGAAATGCGAATTCATATCACACTGGCGCCCTTTTCATCCGTTGTGCGACGCAGATCGACGCCGCGGACGTCCTCCTCTGAAGTACCCCTAGGCTCCACTGTGAGCTTTTTGGACGTTACGGGAGTGACACCGATTCCCTATGAGGTTCGACTGCCTTCCATTACACCGCTCTTTGATGATGTGACCGTGCTGGCCGGTGTGGCGCTCCTGGATGAACCGCAACGTGTCTCCCTTATGCGTGAACCGCGGGAGCTCCTCTATGATCGCGTGCAGGAAATGCGATTTGATATCGGTGAAAAAGCGGTCGTTAATAATAATACGGTTTCTATGCAGTTACCGCTTCGGGATTTTAATGGGCCTATCAGAGAAATCTGCTGGTTCGTTCGGCGCAAGGGCGTATGGGATTACAATGAATGGACCAATTATGGCTCGCTGTTGGAAGATGCGCTGGTGGCGGCTGCGCCTGTCGCGGGGGTTCAGCTAATTGGATTTCCTTTAACTCAACAGCCGCTTGTATCGAATGCCACGTTGCGTGTAGATAATGCGATCTGGCGCTCCGAAGCAGAGCAATACTGGCGATTCGAATACGGGCTTGCTCATCGTGGCGGTGTTCGAGCCGCAGGCGGCATGGTCTACGGCTTCGTGTTGGGAGATGCCGCGGGATGGACCGCAGGAGACCAGCAGCCGGCAGGCACAGTGAACGCATCTCGTGCGGCCCTCCGGCTAGATCTGGATATTACAGTGCCGGCTGATTCTGCCTCTTCTTCTTGTTCTTCTGACTCGAATTGGGGATGGGAAGTGCACGTGTTTGGCATCGGCATCAACTGGATGCGGTTTGTGGGCGGTGTGGTGGGGCCACTGTTTCACGATTAACCGGTTGAACTATACGAAGCGCGGGCCTGCACGTAACCGCACAAGAGAGTCAGAGAACTTACTGGTAGGATCCATTGAACAGAGAGGCCGGTGAGTGGCTGGTAAAGGGTTGCGGCGGTCACCTTGTAGCCTGCCTTCCGGAGTCCGTGCACGGTTAACAGAATGGCCACCAGTCGATCTAACCGTTGGAGCTCCGAAGGCGCCTCCCCTGCCACAAAAAACCAGGCCGCCTCATCGACTAACAGATCAGCTGTCCCCGTGACATCCGGCGCCACTTCCACTGTACATCGGCTTAACACATAGGTCGCAGTGGCTAAGATACCGCGGATCTTGGCTTTTGTTTCGGCCAGAAAAGGATGGATGCGCGCAAACTCTCGCACGCCTGGTAGTGCGGTAGCGGCGACAACACCCGAACGCCCGGTGGCTAGAGAGCGACAGAGACCGATCTGATAAATATCCAGCAGAGAGGCATCTGCCGCTTTGGACGTATAGGCCCGCCAGGATTCAATGAGGGTACAGCGAAATTCCTGTGGAGGGGTGTGGCGAATGGGCGCGAATCGCAGATCGCTCAGCTTGATGTTAGCAAAACGTAAATTATACAGCATGGTTCGCATTTTGTGAATGATTTGTATAATCCGGATCAGATGGGCTTGTTCAAAGTGGCGACCCGTGCCTTTCTGTATGGCGGCCAGGATCTCTGTATAATAGATCTGTGGCGGCGCTGTACCCGGTTCTGTTGCGGAGAAGAAATGATCCACTAGATGTTCAAAGAGTTCGCGTTCCTCTTCGAAGAGCGCAGCATCCTCTGCCGCGATCTTAACAGTCCATGTCACTTCCTGTGCTACTTTGTCCCACAGCCCGCCCGATTCAGGGCGGAGGAGACCCACATGTCGCCCCCAATAGGCCTGAATGAAATCGAAGAACTCGCGCACGAGGCCACGTTCAACCCACCAGGCAGGCGTGACACGGGCCTGCACGATCGACAGGTCAGCAACTGTAGGAAAGACCGGCAGCGGTGGTAACAGTTTGAGCGCCTTGATCGTACGATAGTCTTCGCCTGTGAGTGTGGCGATCCAATCTTCCACTGTGCGGGCTTTCTGTGATCCTTCTAGGTCAGACAGTTCATAGCGGGTAAGGAGACGCCATTGGAGAAGGGGGCGATGAAGTTCACGCACAAATCGGCTCAGGGACCGTTCATTTCGACTATAGGAGATCGTAAGGGTTTCGCGGGCTCGCGTGACGGCAACATAGAAGAGTCGGCGCTCCTGATCTACGGAATCTTCATCCTTCAGTTGGGGGAAGACTTCGTCATTCATCCGCACGAGAAACACATGATCCCATTCGAGTCCCTTGCTGCCGTGAAATGTGCTGAGGTAGATGGTTTGGGGTTTAGGTTCGCCGCCGTCCACGAATCGCACGCGGGCCGCCATGTTGAGGAGCGTGGCTTCGAACATGTAGAGCACACTATTAAACTTGCTCAGAATCACTACAGAGTGACCTTCTTGAGATCGTTGGACAGCCTTGGCGGCGATTGCGTCGCATTCTTCGGATATGCGGCTGAAAAAGAGAACTTCGGGCCTTTGATCTGTCTCTGCATCTTTGGACTCAGGGGCTGTCATCATCTGTTTGTGGGGGAGGGTCGGAATGCGGCGCATAACGGAGTTGGCGACAGCGATGATGGCTGGTGTGGAGCGATAGTTGGTGGAGAGCTGATAATCGACCACGTCGTCGAACTTCTGGTGAAAATTCAGAATGTAATCAACGGAGGAGCCCCGCCACGTGTAGATGTTCTGGGCGTCGTCGCCGACGATAGTAACCGCAGAATCCTTATGATGGAGCGCTTTGATAAAGGCGTGTTGTGTATCGTTAATGTCTTGGTATTCATCGATGAAGATCCAGCGAATCGTGGCGCGAACCCAGGCTTGGCCTTCTGGAGAGGTCAAATAGTCCAGCGCTTTGAGGGGCAGTTCATCCACATGGTAGACTTCCTCCAGCGATCCTGGATTGACCCGGCGGAGGAGCTGCTGTGAGAGGGCGTGGAAGGTGCCGCAGAGAAGAGGGGTCGGGCCGACTAGGGCTTCTAGACGTTCTTTCATGACCGCGGCAGCGTTGTGGGTGAAGGTCAGGAGGATGATTTGTTCTGGGCGCGCACCTCCCTCTGTTAAGAGCCAGGCAATGCGGGCTGTCAGCGTGGTAGTTTTCCCAGATCCGGCACTGGCCAAGATGCGTTGATTTTGGGCGGGCGGAGATCGCACGATCGCGGCCTGCGCTGAATTCAATGTTACAGCGCCTTCTATGAACGTGAAGGTTTCCATTGAATAGTTAGCGTATGGGTACGCTTAGATTCAAAACAGTGTATAGATTAGGATGGAGGATAGATACCGCGTCGTCCTAGCAAATCCAGAAGTGATCCCGGCCGGCGGGCCTATCACAATCGAGCCAGCAACACTTACTGCAGGGAATGGGGTGGCAGTTGATCTTCCTGTTCCTATCTGGGATGCGGATGGTGTAACATTTCAGACCGCGATTCGGTTCCCTGTCTTCGTTGATGTCGGTGACCTAAGAATTTATAGATTCCCTCCCGGAACACCCGTAACACTATCTCAACGCCAGCCTCCTACAGCAACTCTTACGTTACCGAACCCCTTCCCAGCCCTGCCAGCTGCTGCCCCCGTGCCTCTTAGAAGGATGCCGGCCGCTGCGAGTATGGTTCCTAGATCAAGGGCTAGCTCTAACGCCAGTGACCCAGGGCCGCCCCACGGTGGCCGCAGAAAGTCAAGGCGGTCTAAGAAGTTGAAGAAGTCAAGAAAATCAAGGAGGCGCCATTAAATCTGCGGCAAAATGCGGGTCTAGGTCAATACCTGACTCTTTGCCTGACAAGAGCATCAGCGTTGTCACTTCAGTAGAGGGTGTTGGTTTTCGCTTCTTTAGGAGTGCGGTCATCGATCTAGGGGTGGATTTGTAAAGAGTGCTCTTTAGATCTTTTGACTCTTGGAGAATAAAAAGGAGATCCGCGAAACTCAGTGTTAAAAATCGATAGGATCCTTTCCGAGTGACTGGATATTCTTTGTAACGGGCCACAAGTGTTTGAAGTAGACTCGCTGGAATTTCTTCGGGCTCCAGTAGTTCTTCTAGGACTTCGCGAAAGGCTGTTTGACGGATCGTTTCGCCTCTTTCTCTGGATCCACCGAATCCTGAGATAGATGCTTTGTTTGGTTGGAAACCGGCAAGTACATGGACTCCATCTGTAAAAAGTACGCCGGCAGCACTGAATGGCATATCTTCTATTATCTTGTTTTATTTAGACGGCTGGGCTGACAATCGCGGTATTATTTAGTTCATTGTTTCGCTGACCCCAATAATGGTGTGGGCACTATTCCTGTTTGTTGGGATAGTAGTCGCAATTCATGCGTACGAATATTATTCTTCCGTTCAGGAATATAACTTTACGCAGCCTCCGAAACTGGACAGCAGTGTTCTACAAGAGAAGACGCCGGTGGTTTTTGAAATAGGCGTATTGCCGTGGCGATCCGGGCTGGCACAAGACTCCTGGACGATCATGACAGAGGAGGGGGTCTCTGTACCGGTTGCAGAGTGGTGGAGTCAGGCGGAAAAGCCTGCGATCGCAAATGGGGAAGAGCTCGCAGAAGAAATGGGGCTCGCAACGGGCCTTGAGGAGTTGAATGACGCGCGACCCTGGTGGTGGCTTCCCGGTCTTTCTGATGTTGCTGTCGATTACTTGATGCCTGATTCTTTTCAGGGACTCCAGTGGGTCTCTGCTGAGAGACATTGGATTGGCTGCTCTGCCGGCGATCCTGTTACTGTGTGGCTTGTACATGGCCGGTATAGAAGGTTCCTTCCTATTGGGTCGGAAAAGGTTAACCCATGGACGATCGGTGTTAGCCAAAATCCGTGGATTGGGCGCGTGCAGTATATTGAAGTGCGGATTAAGGCGGGTTGGTGCCTGGGAGTCCCGAGCCATTGGGGGTTTGCGGTTAGGCCTGAAGCTTCGAAGGTCGGATCAGCAATTTGGAATGCGTCCCAGCATTCGGCCCTATCGTGGTGCTTGAGCAACACTGAGAGTATCCCGTCGCACACTGAACTGTGGAACCAACTTGCAGAGGCGATATCACCGAATCCGAACATAGACCAATGATTGTCGCGTCAGCCATCTGTTCCATGTACTCTTTTTCTGTTAAAACTCTAACCGACCTCTGTAGAGGATGAACAGTCACGTGATTCTTCATCTTGTACACATTTTGGTCCTGGGTCCCTTTCTGCTCTACGTTGGCATGGGGTATCCTATACCCTCCTGGGCCTTGATGGGCTTGGGTGCCATCGTAATTCTCTATCAGAGCTACAAAACCTATGTTCATTATAGTCAGCAGGAAGCTGTATGGGTCAATCTGTTTCATGTGGCCATTGTTGGGCCAGCGATTCTTGCCTATGGAATCACAGAGGAGCGATGGATTCGTGAACTTATCTTCATGCTTGGATTTGCGGCGATCGGCTATCACGGATATTATCTATCTAAGGCGATCGTGTAATTGCTAGAAGTAAATGACTGATGTGAGTGATTCTGTAATCCGTCTTCACATGCTGGCCGTGCCACACACCATCACGCGTTCGGAATACAGTCATTGTGCCTTTACGGGCAAAGTCCAGCGTTTCAGCCCCATGATGCTCACGCGTCCGGGGTTTGAGGTCTATCATTATGGCGTGGCTACCTCTGAATCGGGAGCAACTCGACAGATCGACCTTCTTACGGTAGAAGAATGGTCCGCCCTGCGCCTAGCAAGCTACATGAAATTGCATCCTGAAAAGTCGGAGGAGGCGGCACGGGCGCATCTGGCAAACCCTACAGCCTTCGTAGGAGATCTGGGCAACTGGTCTACACCTCTCTATGAAGAATTCAATCGTCGACTCAAGGTCGAGCTGCCGAAGTACTATCGATCCACGAAGACAGATATCGTATGTATTCCGTTTGGAAGGACGCACGATCGTGCTCTGGACGGTATGGATGTTGTTGTTGTAGAATCTGGCATCGGCTATCCCGATTCCTATCGCAATTATCGCATCTTTGAGAGCTATGCGTGGATGCATCATGAGCTAGCACGGGAAAAGAAGTGGGGGCAGAACTATTGGTTTGTGGCGCCTAATTATTTTAATGAGGCGGAATGGCCTCTTTCACTAAGTCCTAAGATTGACACCGTGGGTTTTCTGGGGCGCATCTATGATGGCAAGGGTTGTGCTGAGATAGTAGAGGTCGCTCGGCGTATGCCTGATGTGCGATTTGTTCTTTGCGGCCAGGGTGATCCAACTCCTTATCTGAAGTTGCCTAACGTGGCCTACAAGTTGCCGCTTCACGGAACCGAGCGCGCAGAATACTTGGGCTCCCTGGTTGCTTGTATGGCGCCGACGCAGTTTATTGAACCGTTCTGCGGTGTTGCGGTGGAGGCGCAGCTGTGCGGCACGCCGGTCATTACAAAGGATTTTGGCGCACAGACGGAGACAGTGGAGCAGGGAGTTACAGGGGTTCGCTGTCATACACTGGAGGACTACTGTGAGGGTGTGCGGATGGCGCAGAAGGGAGTCTTTGATCGCGCCTATATTCGGCGGAGGGCGGTTGGGCTTTATGGGCTTGCCGCTGTGGGGGCCAAGTATGACTATGCCTTTCGGTGCATTATGGATGTCCATAATGGAACAAATGGATGGTATTCTCCTACTTCACATTTCACGGCGTAACCATATGTTTCCGGATACAGTTGGATCGGAGTGCTGGGGTCTTTTCCTCAATCACCTCATCGACCGTCTTCTGATCAGGATTAATGAACTTCCACCATTGAACGAGGTCCCACCAGGCCAGACCCTTCTCGAGGTTGCCCTTAACCGTATGGGGCACTTTCTTCAGAAGCTGAAGGGCTTGTTTGCGTGTCTTCGCTTTTAACACTTTGCGCCCCGCTTTGATCTGCGCATTACAGATTGCGGTGGCCTGCTTTCTGGTCTTCGTCATCCTATTAATTATCCGAGTAATTAATAGTATGAGTACTTATGAGACAACCCTCTTTGGTGTTATGGAATGGGCTAAATCGGAACTAGAGCATGTGGGACGCATTGTATCGATGAAGGATAAGGCGTTACAGTATTCCTATGCTCTCTCTACTGTGAACGGCATGGCACATTTGAAAGATGCTCTTTTCCAGATGGTAAATGATCCAGCCTATGCGCACCGTCGCAAAGATCTTCTTACAACACACGATCAGGTGATTCGCACTATGAATCATCTTATTCGTGATTTCCATGTGGATCTCAGGACTATCCGGGCCTTTAACACTCCCCGCGTTCTGAGTCCTTTTACCTATCTTAAGAAGACTCGCAAAAGTCGCAGAAGTCGGAAGAATCGAAAGTAAAGTCTGCTTCGCATGTAGGATGCCGGCTCGGAAAACACGAAAGGCAAAAAAAGTCACCTATGAAATCCATGACAATATGGATACGCCCTTTCGTGTAGAAGTGCAGGGCTCTGCCGTCAAGGTGTTCAAGGGTCTTAAAAATGATGACGGGGACTACGATCATTATGATGAGCAAGTGGCTAGCTTTCAGGCGGCTGCTGTCTATCCTGGTAAACACTCATGTACGCCCTCCGAATCCCGGTTTCTTGACTGCTCACCTCAGACAGGCAACACGGTCCTACTGCGGGTTGGCAACAAATACGTGTATATCGGCGGGGAAATTTATCAATTTAGTCTGGGGCCGAAGGAAACGGTCCAGGCCTATTATTCCAAAATTGGTCCCAATGATGTGCCGTATCCTGTGTTAGTGGGATCCAAGAATGTCTACATGCTGATCGAGCGGGTCTATGTGCCGCGGGCCCTCTTTGATCGTATGACGGCGATTGAGTGGGCCGATGCCGCTCAGTATTACTATGGCTACAAAGGGCGTGGACCCAGTATGAAACGGTTTGCTAAGAAACTCCTGAATTTTGAGATGCTTCGCGAACGGTGGACTATCTAAATCGACCCTCTCTACATAGAGTAATGTTAACACCCTATAATGATCTGGATGATGCTGCGGAATCTGTAACATCTACATCATCATCTGACACGGATCAGACAGACGGCACCTCTATCTCTGAACGGCTGAAGCAGGACGGCCGCATGCAGGCGATGGATCAATGGCGGTCGCAGGCCCTTTCCTGGATTGCCGGCCCCGGTCGTGCTCCTGTTGTGGAGGGCCCCGGTGCACCTCCTGTGTCCGGTGTCGGGCTTCAGAACACCGCGCTACAGTTTACGGAACAGCATGTTGTCCATACACTGATGGTCGATAGTCTGGATCGCGATCAGCGGGTCTATCCTTTGCCGACGCAGTTGAAGCTCAGGTTGCCCCGGACCTATCGGAATGTAGCGCGCATCGATATTGTACAGGTCAAGATGCTATCGGGGTTTTATGCTTTTTCGGCGACCAAGGGCAATGTGTCGCTGCCTATTTATGATATGAGCGGTGCTGCCATTGCCCCGATAGATCCATCGGCCGCCACTGTACCCGATGGCAGCTATTCTATTCAACAGCTGGTTGATTCTGTGAATCTGCCTTCTGGCTTTGAGATGAACTATAACTGCACAACGGGGCGGATTTCAATTTGCGGAGATGAGCCATTTCAGCTGGTCCCACCTCCTGCTCCTCTACCCGCTACAGACTGGGGGCTTGGCTGGAATCTGGGATTTGGCGGACCGGCAACAACTATCCAGTCGATCCCCACCGATTGTTCGGGAGGAAATTCTGTTTTTGCTACATACTTTCCCCGACTTACGACGGATTATATTTACCTCCGTCTGAATGATACGGAATTTATGAATTCAGTGGATCATACTGATTTGGAGAATACGGCAGTCACGCTGGATCCCACAGGGCAGGTGTCCCATTATTTTGCCAAGCTGCTGCTGAACGATTTTGGTTGCTATGCGCAGACAATGATTGAGTCGCCGAAGATCTTCGCACCTGTGCTAGGCCGCCTGGATCGGCTGTCATTTACATGGGTGGATCGACAGGGGCGGCCGCTGGCAGGACCCGATGCTGCTTCCTGTGATTGGCATATGACGTTGCGCATAACGGAAATACAGGATCGGGCCTCTGCTGGATCTACGTTGGTTCGCGCACCATCTCAGTAATTTCTGCTGTCTTCGTAGATGCAGGGAGAGTATCGTCTCGATTCGCTTGCGGCAGGCCCCTACAATGCGACCAATGTGGTGTTGCAGCAGGCGACGCATAACCAGTTTGCTCATGGAGTACCCGACACATCGACGTGGTATAAGCCGGTGACTCGCTGTTTAACAC
>Ga0209550_10004716_pt1 | contig 12895 bp, 9 predicted proteins | sample LauGreSuBDMM15SN_2_FD_187567 | JGI IMG/M metagenome (GOLD analysis project Ga0209550, IMG submission 187567) | Freshwater lake microbial communities from Lake Michigan, USA - Su13.BD.MM15.SN (SPAdes) (version 5) | ecosystem: Environmental > Aquatic > Freshwater > Lake | place: Lake Michigan, USA... | reverse complement strand
AAAAATATAAAATATTATGTTATTCAAGATGCAAACTCACAATGTAATAATAATATAGAACAATGGCATAAATGGTTTACAACTACATATTATTATTTAGGTAATCGCGATGGACGTTATAATGAAATATCAGAAGATAATATTACATATAGTATACCAAAAGGTTGTTTTAAAGAATGCAATGATAATTTTATAATTAATAGTGATTATAGATGTGAAGATAAAAAAACTTTTAAAGATGGTAAATATAGGAATTTTATAGCATATGATCCCTTTGCTATAATATGCATTATAGGAAGTATTGAAATTAATACAATAAATAACTATGTATACAGTGATATAATTGGAGGAAACTATTATAACACTATAAAAAAATTATTAAATAATGATCATAATATTTTAAAATCTAATAACATGACTTCAGGATATGATAAAATAAAGAATGCAATATTACTAGATTTAAAAAGTAATCAAAATAAATTTAATGATAAATTTCATCCTCTATATTCTATAAATAATGATATTAAAATAGCTTATAAAAAAATAATTGAATATGTAAATTATATATATAAAGAAAATGAAAAAGAAAAATCAAAAATTGAAAATAATATTAAAAAAGATATTAATAAGTTCTATACTTTATTTGATAAAAGAGATGAATTATACATGAAATATTTAAACAATTTCAATAAAGATAAAAAAAAATTAAATTTATTATATGCTTATTATTTATCCACGAAAATTAAAGATATTATAACAAAAATATGTGCAAATCCTGAATTACCTAGTGATATTAAAGGTGTTGTTATATATTTATTAGAGTATTGTATATTTGTTTGTTTTAGTAAAAAGAGCATATATGCGGAACGTTTAGAATTATATGATATATATAAAGATATACTAGACGATTTAAAAATAACTAATATTCTTAATGACGAAGATCCACCGAATTATGATAAATTAGCGTGTGTTTCTAAAATACCACCTTCATCAACAACTTCAGGGATTTCTGACGCTAGTATTATTGACAACCCAAAATCAGAAGATTATAAACCAGTACAAGTTAAATTAGATAATAATTCTATTTTTATATTCCAAGATTATGTTCATATACTTAATTTATATAAAAGTTTTTTAGTTGTATATCCTGTAGTTTTTATAATAATAATTTCAATATTTGTCTTTATAATGTTTTTATATTTAATAGATATAAATATAAAAGATCCTTGTATAAGACCTATTTCGCAGGCAATAAACCGTATATACGCATTTATATTATGGTTTAATTATATATTTAAATGGTTTACATTTAATATAGTATTTACATTTATAATTAAAAATATATTAAGTCTTTTCTATTCAAGGGTTGTATCTGATAAAATTAGCGAAATAATTAAATATATATTTAATACATATTTAACTCCTATAATTCTTTTAATAATTTTAATAATTTTAATAATCTTAATATCAACAATTAGCTTTGAAGATATAATAATGTTTATTCCATTTGTTATAATATTTATACTAGAAAGTATTTATGTTTTATTACTAATATTATTAGGTCTGTTGCTAAATTTACCAAAAATTGAGAATTTAATATTAATAGGTGTTATAACATATGTTATATATTTATATTATTATGTTATCTATATATTTAATTTTACTAACATCGAAGGGACTATAGGTAGCAATATAGTAATACAACCAGAATATGGTGATTTATTAAACGGCGGTGATTTAATAGCTACATTAAAAAATTCTACTGATTCGCATCAAATTATATGCGAAAGAAACAAAATAATTAATTATGCATTTTTACTAAATATGTATAAATATGCATACACAAGATTACAACAAATTAAATAATTTACTATTGCATTAAAATATAACTCTTATAACAATTAATGTATTTATCCATAGCATCGTATTTTGACATATTTTTAACACTATTCCACGCATCCCATTTTGCACATTCTTTAAAATATAAAAATGTAGGTCTTTGTGTATTACAATCACCAAATGTTGCTTGCTTATAATATTTATAAAACTCTAATTTTATAGTATCTGGCAATCCTATAGTTTCTAAATCTACAGTGCTTAGTATATTTAATACTTCTTTAAATTCCTTTTCTTTTTCTTGCTCCATAATATTATTATATTATAGTAAATTCTTATATTATTTTTATTTAAGAATATATCATATATATTATTATGATAAGATGATAATAGACGAATATATTGAATATATGGAAAAATATAAAGAACAATATGGTGATAAATGTATAGTATTTTTACAAGTAGGTTCTTTTTATGAAATGTATACAATAGCAGAATATAATAATAACGATAATGATATATATAAAATAGCAGACATATGTGGTATACAAACTACAAAAAAAAATAAGTCTATTAAAGAAATATCACGCAATAACCCTGTTATGGCGGGATTTCCTATACATTCTGTTAATAAGTTTACTCAATTATTATTAAATAATAATTACACTATTGTAATTATTCAACAAGGAGAAGATAACAAAAATGTCGTGAGATCTGTTGCTGAAATATTATCACCAGGTTCAAATATTAATATTACTGATAAAAAAAGTAATTATATGATGGTTGTTATATATGAATTAATTAACAATTATGTTATTGCAGGAATTTCAGGAATTGATTTATCTACTGGAAAAACATTTATATATGAAATTGGTTCTACTAAGGATGATCCTGAAATGGCAAATGATGAAGTATTTAGAATGATAAGTGCATATAATCCTATAGAACTAATAATTTTAGGAGATAAGATTGATGAAAAATCTAAAAAAAAAATATTGAAAAATTTAAATATTAATAATATATTAGTTCATTATAAATGGGATGATTGTAAATATATTTCATTTTATAAAAATATTATAAACCAACGTCATATATTAGAAAAAGCATTTTTTCTAAAGTCTGGTCTTGTTTCAATTATTGAGATATTAAATATGGAGAGACTAACAATAGCAAGAGAGGGTTTCTGTTGTCTATTACAATTTGCATATGAACACAATGCTGATATAATTAAAGAATTGCAAATTCCAGAAATATTTGAAAACAATAACAATATGACAATAGAGTTCAATTCAGCAGTGCAATTAAATATTATAGGAATATATCAAAACGATAAACCATTAATAGATATATTAAATAGATGTGTTACTGCATTTGGTTCTAGATATTTTAAGGAAAAATTATTAGCACCAATGATTAATATAGAGAAAATCAATAAATCATATGATGATATTGATAAATTATCAATAGATAATAATTTTGTTAAAATAAGAAAACATCTTGCAAAAATATCTGATTTAGAAAGGTTTAAACGTAAATTACTTTTAAATAAAATTTATCCATCAGATTGGATTAATTTTCACGAATCAATTGATTCGTGTCTCGAAATATATAATGATATAGGAAGTTTTGATGATTATCAAACAAATAATATTGATATAAAATCTACAATTAAAAAAATAATTGGTTCTTACGAAGACATACTAGATATGGAAAATTCTTCAAAATATAACTTAGTAGATAAAAACAATATGGGAAATATATTTAAGGAAGGAATATATGAGGATATAGATAATATAACTAGGGATAGTAGAAACACTTTTAAAAATATTGAAAAATATTGCGAAGAAATAAATAAAATAGGTTTAAATGATAGTACTCTATGTAAAATAGATTATATAGACAAAGATAGAGAATATTTTATATTAATAACTAAAAAAAGATACGAAGTTGCTTTGAAAAATAATAATTCTTATATGTCTGAATTTAAAGTAAAGCAAATATCTTCATCTTCTTCTAATTATAAAATTACAAATAAGTTTATAGAAAAATATTCTAAAAATATAAGTGAATATGATGATAAGATAGCAGCACTCGTATTAAAATATTATAATATGTTTATTGCAAAATTTATTCAATTAAATAGTGAAAACATTGATATTTTAATTAAGTATTTAACTAGAATTGATATTGCCGCTAATAATGCAAAAAATGCGTTTGATTATTGTTATAAAAGACCTATTATTGATTTATTAGATGGGCATCGAGACTCTTCTTTTGTTAATATGAAAAATATGAGACATCCTTTAATAGAAAGAATACAGGATGAATTAGAATATGTTGGAAATGATATTAAAATAGATAAGGAAGGTGTATTACTTTATGGTATTAATGCTTCCGGGAAGTCTTCTTTTATGAAAGCAGTTGGATTAAATATTATTATGGCACAATCAGGGATGTTTGTAGCAGCAGAAGAAATGTTATATTATCCCTATAAAAGAATATTTACCAGAATTTCAGGTATGGATAATATATACAAAGGTATGTCAAGTTTTACAGTTGAAATGACAGAACTAAGAAATATATTGCAAAGATGTAATAAGTATAGTTTAGTAATTGGTGATGAAATATGTTGTGGTACTGAATCTATATCTGGTATTGCTATTGTATCTGCGGGTATAGATACTTTAATTAATAAAGGTGCTTCTTTTATATTTGCATCACATTTGCATGAATTAACTTCTATGTCGTGTATCAAAGAACATATAAAAAAAGATAAATTATTTGTAAAACATATTAGAATAATTATTGGAAAAAATAATGAAATAATATATGATAGAAAAATACAAGATGGTCAAGGTTCTAATATATATGGTTTAGAGGTTTGTAAATCATTAGATATGCCTATTGATTTTCTAAAAAAAGCAGAAATTTATAGAAAAGAGGTAACTGATTTAGATAACGATTTAGTAAAAAATAAGAAATCTAGATATAATAAAAATAAATTAGTGAATATATGTGAAGTATGCAAACAATCTAATGCAACAGAAACTCATCATATAAAATATCAAGAAACTGCTAATGACGATGGGTTTATTGGTTCATCGCATAAAAATGCTAAACATAATCTTGTTGCTATTTGTAAGCATTGTCATCATAAAGAACATAGCGGTGAAATTAAAATAATAGGTTATAAACAAACCACAAATGGTATTATATTAGATTATGAGATACCAAAATAATTATTGAAACTTTAGAAAAAATAAATTATACACTCTGCTACTTGTTTTTATTCTTAAATATTTAATAGAATAATGTCTAATAAAGAAACCATATTAGAAGGATTAACTAAGAAAAAGGGAGATGAATTATCTAAATTTTTACGAATAAATTCAAGTCCCAGTACTCAACTAATTGCGAATATGCAAGCAAGAATTAATAACCCACTATTTCGGCTCACTATTGGCGACTATGAAGCTATGTGTGGGAACAAGATTATGATTAAATTAATGTCTAAAGTTATAGGTTGTGAAGAGAAACAACTAAAAAAATTCTGTAAATATATCAATGTTTTTAAGGAGAATATCAAGTCATCTCCAAAATCTATTAAGAAAAAGATGAATGCTATGAAAAACAGGGGAAGTCTTAATTCATTACCTGATGATATTTATTATAAAATAGTAGAGCAATATAAAACAATTTTTAAAATTAAATATAAATTAAAGAATTGGATACCAATAAATAAATTAAATATTTGGATATTATCACAAAATCCAAATGCAATAGATTTTTTAAAAGAAAATACGAGTAAAATAAAATGGAATTATTTATCAAAAAATCCTAATCCAGAAGCTATTAAATTATTAAAAGCAAATCCGACAAGAATAGAATGGGAATTTTTATCAGAAAATACTAATTCAGAAGCTATAGAATTATTAAGAACAAATCCATCAAGAATAGATTGGGATTGGTTATCAGAAAATCCAAGCCCTGGAGCTATAGAATTATTAAAAGAAGATAGAGAAAAAATAGATTGGGTAGCATTATCGGCAAATCCATGTGCTATAGAATTATTAAAAGATAATCGTACTAAAATAAATTGGGAGATGTTATCAGCAAATCCCGGAGCTATGGATTTATTAAACGAAAATCCCGATGAAATAAATTGGAATAAATTATCAGAGAACCCGAATGCTATGGATTTGTTAAAAGCAAATCAAGATAGAATAAATTGGGGTAGATTATCAAAAAATCCAAATCCGGAAGCCATAGAATTATTAAAAACTAATCTTGGCGAAATAAATTGGTATTTATTATCAGCAAATCCATCAGCAATAGAACTATTAAAAGAAAATCGAGATAATATTAACTGGAATTATTTATCAGGAAATCCAAGCATATTCGATGAAATATTAGTGTAATTATAATTTATCAAGATTATTATCTATATTAATTCATATGTGCCGACATATGCGCCCTAAATGTATTCAAAAGGTTCACATGCACTACTTATTTATTTTTGAGTACATAATTTTATTTTTTCTTAAATTTTACAAAACTTTTAAATTATTTATTTATTTTTAAATTATGTACTCAAAAATATATATATAGATTAATTAAGTTAATAATATAATTATGAAAGTTATTAAAAGAAATGGAGAGTTTGAGGATGTTAGTTTCGATAAAGTTCTTATGCGTCTTAAAAATTTATCAAACGATTTAAATATTAACGTTTCTGAACTAGCGCAAAAAGTTTGTTCTAGAATTTATGACGGTGTTAAAACAAGCGAATTAGATGAACTAGCTGCATACTTATGTAGTAGTATGTCTCTAGATAATCCAGAATATAATGTTTTAGCATCTAGAATTATTATATCAAATCATCATAAAAATACATCACCTTCTTTCTCTGAAACAGTACAAATACTATATAATAATAAGGATATACATAATGCAGAATCTCCTCTAGTATCCGAAGAACTTTATGAAATTGTATCTAAAAATAAAGAAAAATTAAATACATATATTGATTATCAACGAGACTTCTCTTTTGATTATTTCGGTTTTAAGACATTGGAAAGGGCATATTTAATTAGGGTAAATAAAAAGGTTATTGAAAGACCACAGCATATGTGGATGCGCGTTGCTATTGGGATACACGGAAATGATATTAAAGATGTTCTTCAAACTTATGATTTATTGAGCAAAAAATATTTTACACATGCTACTCCTACATTATTCAATTCTGGAACAAGGCGTCCGCAATTAAGTAGTTGTTTTTTATGTTCAGTTAATGACGATAGTGTATGTGGAATTTATGATTCATTAAAAGAAATGGCATTAATTTCTAAATATGCAGGAGGAATTGGTATACACATTCATCAGGTAAGAGGAAAAGGAAGTTATATCAGAGGTACAAACGGAATTTCAAATGGTATAATACCTATGCTTCGGGTATTTAATAATACAGCACGATATATTGATCAGGCAGGAAAAAGATTAGGTAGTATTGCTGTTTATCTTGAAACATGGCATTGTGATATAGAAGCATTTTTAGAATTAAAGAAAAATCATGGAAGTGAAGAAGAAAGATGCAGAGATTTGTTTATGGCACTATGGGTTTCAGACCTATTTATGGAAAGAGTTAAAAATAATAAAATATGGTCTCTAATGTGTCCTGATAAATGCCCTGGATTAAGTGACGTATATGGAGATGAATTTAATAAACTTTACGAAAGTTATGAGAGTGAAGGTAAATACAATAAGCAAATTAATGCCCAAGACTTATGGTTTAAAATATTAGAATCTCAAATTGAACAAGGTGTTCCTTATATTTTATATAAAGATGCTGCGAATAGAAAGAGTAATCAAAAAAATTTAGGAACTATTAAGTCAAGTAATTTATGCGCAGAAGTTTTGATTTATTCTTCTCCTGAAGAAACTGGTGTTTGCAATTTAGCATCTATTTGTCTACCAACATATATTGAAAATGGTATATTTAATTATGAAAAACTACATGAAGTAGTTAAAGTAATAACTAAAAATCTTAATAAAGTAATTGATAAAAACTTTTATCCAATTGAAAAGGGGCGTGTATCAAATTTAAAAAATAGACCTATTGGAATAGGTGTTCAAGGTCTTTCAGATGTTTTTATGATACTTAAAAAACCATTTGAATCCAAAGAAGCATCCGATATTAATAAAGAAATATTCGAAACTATATATCACGCAGCCGTTGAATCGTCAATGGAATTATCTAGAAAACGTTTTAATATAATTAATAAAATATTAGCGAAGGAAAGTGACGAAGATATTAATAATTATGTTAATGAATTTGAAATCAAAAATATGACAAGTAAATATTGTGGAGCTTATAGTACTTTTGAAGGAAGTCCTATTTCTGAAGGATTATTTCAATTTGATTTATGGGATGAAAAACCAAGTGATAGGTATGATTGGGATAAATTAAGAAATGATATTAAAGAATTTGGAATTAGAAATAGTTTATTGTTATCTCCTATGCCTACAGCATCTACATCGCAGATTATGGGTTTTAATGAAAGTTTTGAACCTATTACTAATAATATTTTTCAAAGAAAAACATTAAGTGGTGAATTTATTGTTATTAATAAATATTTAATTAAAGATTTGATTGATATGGGATTGTGGAACAAGGAAATGCGCGATACTATTATTTTGCACGAAGGAAGTATTCAAAATATACCAAATATTGATGCAAATATGAAGGAATTATATAAAACTTCGTGGGAAATTAAACAACGCGTTATTATCGATATGTCAGCAGACCGAGGAAGATATATTTGTCAAACACAAAGTTTAAATATATTTATCGAAGAACCAGATTTTCAAAAATTATCATCAATGCATTTTTATGGTCATTCAAAGGGACTTAAAACAGGTTCTTATTATTTACGAACAAAACCAAAAGCAAAAACACAGCAGTTTACTATAGATCCTGAATTTGCTAAAAAAAAATTGAGATGTATAGAAAACAATGGAGATAGTTGTATATTATGTTCATCTTAATGTTTTTTACTACCTTTAGATATTTATTTTGCTGTTAAATCGGCATTTTTGGACTAAACTCTTTAATAATTTAAATACACTATTATAATAATCACTATTTTCATCCTCATTATACTTTTTTTCATTATTGCAAATTTGTTCATTACATACTCCTTCTGTATCGCCGAATAAAATATAATATTCTCCTTTTTTTTTTATCTATATCACCATACGGATGATTACGCATAGTTGTTGATCTTGAAACGTTCATTTCTATATTTCTAATTATATATTTATATATTATTATATAAATATATATTATTATAGTAGTATATAGTATGTCAAATAATGAACCATTATTAACATCGTCGAATAGATTGACTATTTTTCCTATAGAACACTATGATATGTGGGAAATGTATAAAAAATCGGTTAGTGTATTTTGGACTCCTGAAGAATTAGATTTATCCAAAGACATAGACGATTTTAATAAACTTAATAATAATGAGAAATTCTTTATTAAGCAAATTTTAGCATTTTTCAGTTCAAGTGATACTATCGTTAATATTAATTTAGGCGAAAGATTTTTAAATGACGTACAAATACTCGAAGCAAAATTCTTTTATGGTTTTCAAATGGCAATAGAGAATATTCATTCGGAAACATACTCACTTCTGATAGACACATATTTTAAAGAAGCAAATGAAAAAGAAGAAGCACTAAATGCTATCAATTATATGCCCTGTATTAAAAAGAAGGCAGATTGGTGCTTTAAATGGATAAACGACGAATCTGCGCCATTCTCACAAAGATTATTGGCGTTTGCTCTTGTAGAAGGTGTTTTTTTTAGCGGTGCTTTTTGTAGTATTTTCTGGCTTAAAGAACGTAGTTTAATGCCAGGTCTAGCATTCTCAAATGAATTAATTAGTAGAGATGAAGGTATGCATGTGGAATTTGCAGTTCTTTTATATTCTAAAATTAATAATAGATTGTCTCAAGAAATTGTACATCAAATTGTAAAAGAAGCGGTTGAAGTAGAAAAGAACTTTATTATTGAAAGTATTCCGTGTTCTATGCTAGGTATGAATGCTGATCTAATGTCTGTATATATTGAATTTGTTGCAGATAGACTACTTGCTCAATTAAACTATGATAAAATATGGAATTCTAATAATCCATTTCCATTTATGGATAGAATTTCAATTGAAAGCAAATCGAATTTTTTTGAAAGTCGCGTATCGCAATATAGTAAAGCAAATGTAGGTGGTAAGCAAGAACATTCAAAATTACGCGCATTTTCTCTTGAAGCAGATTTTTAATTTAATAATTACTTAAAGAACTTATACATATTTTATATAATACAATGGATAGAATAGGAAGTATTTTCATTGAAATAAAAAAACAAATTAACTATATTATAAATGATAATGAAATATTATATTCTAATAATTATTTTAATTGTATAGATGAAATTATGGCAGTTTTGAGAAATACCTTGTATAAATTACAGGATATATATTATAAATATATATTATATCCTAAATTAAAAAAAATTTAATTTTTATTACACAAATTATTATTTGTGACATCATTATAACTAGTATATTCATATATAAATAATATTATTTATTATTGTACTTATTATGTTATTGTGTTATATCTTGTTGTGATAAACACAATTTTATTTCTCCTAAAGAAGCTATAGTATATCTTAGAATAATAGGATAATTATTTTTAAGATATAATTCTACATTATTAGATAAGTTGGTGCATTTTGTAAATATTGATAAATATTTTAGACTAAAAATACCTTGAATTATTTCTTGTTCTTCGTCTGTTTTATTTTTTGTAATTGTAATTGTTTGAGATTTTTCAGCACCTAATATAGTTTCTTGATTACAAAAATCTCCTTTACAACTTAATATTAATTTATCTCCAATGTTCCTAAATTCAATAAATTCCGCTAGATTATTCATATCGCGTATAATTTTTTGAAGATAATTTGAGGGCATATTTATAATAGTATGAAAGTCTACAGGAGGTATATCCAAATTTAAAACATCAATATCTAAAACTGATAATTTATAATTCGTCTTATAATTTTTATCATTATTTTCAATTGTAATACCTAGATGATTAGGGTCATCTTTTTTAATATATATTGATAAAATATCATTGTTAGTTATAGTCTTGATTAATGCGTGTAACCTTAACATATTAATACCAACATATGTTTTTTTAGCACATTCGTATATCTCGAATTTTTCTGCTTCGAGTTTAAGATGTATCAATACTATATGTGTATTGTCCATAGCGACTATCTTAATACCTGTTTCATCAATTTCTAAATTAACATCCATCAATATCTCTTTAAGAGCATCGATAACTTGTTTAAATGTAGATGCTTGTATTGTTTTAATATTTAATAAATATTCACTTTCCATATAATAAATAAAATATAATATCTCCTTAAATATTATTTATACCCATACTAGATAATGCAATAAATGTAATTAAAATAATAAATATAATTGTAATTGCTATTAAAATAAAAGGGTTGAATTTTTCATTCTTATTAAAATATAGTAATAATTTAATAAAAACACTTTTAATATTAAGATATATTAATAAAGGAACTAAATTTAAATTATGAAAAAATCCCCCTGTTTTTTCTACATAATAATTAATATCATTTAAATTAACTTTATTTTTATCAAAAATTTTTTTAAAATATTGATAATAATCGTCAATATTCATAAACCACATAACAATTATTATTATCCCAAATGTTATATTGATAACCATATACAAACATATTTCTCTTAAATTTTTACAAAATTTTTCTTCATTTGACGTAGGTTTATTATATGCAGGGCATTCTTGATAATCGCCTCTTTTATTAGAAGAATTTAAAACAATTCTTACACACGGTGGATTAGGCGCAATAACACTCGTAATTGGAGGTATATCGCTAGTCATTATATTATAATATGTCTATATTTAATGTATTAAAATATTTTATTATTAATTTTATTTTTTAGCAGTGCAATATTATAAATAAATACAATCATTATTAAATTTAAAAAATAGGTATTAAATAATTCATAACTTATTGTATATCTTGCATTTTCATATATTTTTTCTTCACTATCTGTTTCTAATTGTTTTATTATAAGTTTTGCAGGTTTCAAACTTTCATCGCTTATATAATCATTGCGATATTGAATTTTTTCATTATTTATTTCATAATATATTGTTTTTATAATATTCATTAAATAATTTGTAGAATCGTCTTGATTTTTTCTTAAACTATTTTTAATCATATACTGATACATATTGCTTAAATTTAAAGGTTTCAAATTTTCTTTTATTATATTACTAAATAAATCTATTGCATCATTAATTAATTTATTCTCTTCTTCAATAGTTTTAGGTTTAATTTTAAATGTATCATCCATATCTATATCTATTGTTTGTGATATAGTTGTAGGTTTTATAAATAATAATAATTTAATTAATTTATTATTTCTATAATTATCAATATGTTTTATTAAACCAGGTAAACCCGTTTCCTGTATTTTTTTTTCTTTATCATTAAGCGCTGTTCTTATTATATTTTGTATAGTTACATCTGTTTCTTTTTTAATTATGCAGTTAAAATAATAATGTGATAATATTTTTAAATATTGATCGACATATTTATCCACAATTATCAATTCATCTTCAAATAAATCATCCTTAAAAATTTTGTTATACTTACCAGAAAGTAATGGTCCAACCTTATATTCATCAAAAAATGATTTTTTTAATATAAATTTATTCCATATTACCTTATTATCTTTTTTATAAAATACATGACTAGAATGAAGTATACACACATCATTCCTATTAGTATACCATTAGCAGCATTAGTTGGTATACCTATCATATAACCACCACAACTACAATCCATATTACCATCTTTTGTTTGTGTTATATCTAATCCTTTACATCCATTACTTAATGTGTTACTCTATATGATGGACAGTTTATACAT
>Ga0209550_10004714_pt1 | contig 12897 bp, 2 predicted proteins | sample LauGreSuBDMM15SN_2_FD_187567 | JGI IMG/M metagenome (GOLD analysis project Ga0209550, IMG submission 187567) | Freshwater lake microbial communities from Lake Michigan, USA - Su13.BD.MM15.SN (SPAdes) (version 5) | ecosystem: Environmental > Aquatic > Freshwater > Lake | place: Lake Michigan, USA... | reverse complement strand
GAACAGCATTTTTGACAGCGGCCGGCAGCTGCTGCGCATCATTGACCACATCCTCGATTACGCCCGAGGCACTGCAGGCATGCTCAAAATTGAGCCCTCAGCTATGCGTTTGGACCATTTTTTGCGCGGTGTGGAGCGCATGGCACGCCTGCTGGCGGTGCAGCGCAACAACCGCTTTGAGTTGGTGCTCTCCGGCCAAGCCCAGGCGGTGCAAGCCCTCACCGTGGAGGCCGATGCCGAGCGGCTGCGCCAGGTGCTGGGGAACCTTCTGGCCAATGCGGCGCGGCACACCAGCGATGGGCTGATTACTTTGACCGTTTCGGCCAGGACCGAGTCCGAAGACAGCTCGGTGTTGCAGCTTGAATTTACCGTCAGTGACACCGGCGAGGGCATTTCAGAGCAGGAGCAAGAGCGCATTTTTCGCCCTTTTGAGCGCGCCGCCAGCCAGGCCAATCACAGCGGCAAGGGTGCGGGCTTGGGCTTGGCGATTGCCAGGCAACTGGTCGAGCTCATGGGAGGCCAGCTCGCCGTGCGCAGCGCCCTGGGGCAGGGGGCTCAGTTTGTTTTCAATTTGCGCGCCAGGCGAATGGCGCAGCAGTTGGAGTCGACCGACGAGCGCCTAGAGGGCTTTGATGCCGCCGGTTACCTGGGGCCTAAACGGGCGGTGCTGGTGGTGGACGATGAGCCCTTGGGCCGCAGCGTGCTGTGCCAACTGCTCGAAGGCCTGGGCTTTGAGGTGCACCAAGCCAGCAGCGGCAGGCAAGCGGCAGCCTTGCTGGCCCAGCGCCCGGCCTTGGACCTGGTCCTGACCGACCAATACATGCCCGACGGCGACGGCTGGTTGGTGCTGGAGAGTGTGGCCGAATTCATGCCGCAGGTGCCGGTGGTGCTGATCTCGACCGCCCCGCCCAGCCCGCCCCTGAACTGGAGCAGCCGACTGCGATTTACCGCCCAGTTCTTGCGCCCCCTAGACCATGCCCAATTGCTCACACGCATGGGAGATCTACTGGGCCTGCAATGGACCGCGCAGGCGGTGGACCTTGAGAGCCACATGAGCGCGCAGTTGGCCAGCGACAGCCTTGCTCTGTCCGCCAAGGGCATGGCTTTGCCCGATGTGAGCCATTTGCAGGAGCTGGCCCAGTTGGTCGAGCTCGGCCAGATCACAGCCATTGAAGAGTGGTTGCAAGGCCTGCTGGCCCAGCAACCCGAATGCGCCCCCTTCGCCGCGCAGGTGCTGGAGGCTGTGCAAAGGCTGGACTTGCAGGGCCTGGAGGCCCTGCTTGCTGACTTAGCCAAGTCCGCCAGCACCCGCCTTTGAGGGCTGGCGCGGCCTGCCCACCAAAGTCTTTGCGGGACGCTTTATGATGATTGGCAAATTTTCAATTTTTAACAAAGTGCGGCTGGGAATACAGCAGGTGCCGCCAGGAATGCAGGCCGGGTCAGGGCCAACCCTAAAGTAGTTCATCATAAGAATGTGGCTTTTTGTACAAATTTTTCGATAACGGCTCATGGAAAAAGCTTGGGATGGCGTTGATCAAAACTGCGTCGCCTTGGTCCAACGCAAAGGTCTAACAGCACCCCATTCGAGCGGCGCTTTTTTGACTCATCACAACTTAAAAAATGGCGCACTGAAACATATTCTTTGGTTTTACTTTGTGTGTTTTGAGTGCTTGCGGTCATCGGTGCCCAAGGCCATTTTCTAGGACCCGCCGAAAACTCGGCTCTTTTGTGTATTTAAGGAATTGTTTTGTTTGCAATGCCAATGAAGCTGCTGCAGCCCAGGGCCTTGTGCCAGGCTGCGGGCCTGTTGGCCACTCTGTGGGGGCTGACAGCCCAGGCGCAAACCCTGCCCAACGCGGCCAGCATCTTGCGCCAGCAAGAATCGGCCATGCCGCAGGCTGTGCCCAAGTCCTCGGCCCCTGCCATTGCCTTGCCGGAGCGCCGCGTGACGCTGCCTGCCGAGGGAGGGGTTTTGGTGCTCGTGCGCAACATCCGCTTTGTGGGCGGTGAGGGCTGGGCGCGCGAGGACGAGCTGGCCGAGTTGGTGCGTCCCGTGTTGGGCCAAAGCCTGAGCAACGCCGAGCTGATGGCCTTGACCGAGCGCGTGAGCACCGCCTTAAAAGCTCGCGGCTGGTTGTTGGCGCAGGCTTACCTGCCGCCCCAAGACGTGACCGCGGGTGACATTGAGCTTCGCCTCATGCCCGGGCTGCTCGACGGCGGTGTGGAGGGGATTGTGGTCAGCGGCGCCCAGCGCGTCAGTGCACCGCGCATTCGCGCCATGGTGGCCGCGCCCATGCAGGGGCAGCAAGGTCGGCTCAACGCCCAGCAGTTGGAAGAAGGCCTGCTTCGCGCGGCCGAGTTGAGCGGCGTGAGCGCCACCGCCTCGCTAGAGCGCGGCACACAACCGGGCAGCTCGCGCCTGACCATTGAGGTCCAGGAGGCCCCAAGCGCGGTCGGCGGGCTGACCTTGGACAACTTTGGCGGCCCCTACACCGGCGTGCAGCGCGCCACCGGCTCGCTCACCCTGAACAGCCCCTTGGGCCTGGGTGATTCTTTGCTGTTTAACGCGGTGGCCAGCACAGGCATTGCAATGCTGACCACCCAGCTGGCCGTGCCCGTGGGCCACAGCGGCCTGAAGCTGGGCGCCTCGCTCACCACCTTGAGCTACAGCGTGGGCGGCGATTTGGCCGACCTGGGCCTCCAGGGGCGTGCCCTGATGTCTGGCCTGAGCGCCAGCTACCCCTTGATCTTGAGGCCGACTTACAAATTGCGCGCTCGGCTGGGCGTGGACCACAAAGCCTATGTGGACACGGCCATGGGCGAGCGCCTGGGCGACAAAGTGGCCCAGGTGGTGTCCTTGGGCTTGAGCGGACAAATCAACGACGGGCTGTGGGGCGGCGGCTTGAACGACTGGTCGCTGGGCCTGGACCGCGGCCACATGAACCTCGCTCGCCTGCCCGAGGTGCTGGAACAAGACCAAGCCGGCCCGCGCACCCACGGCCACTTTCAAAAATGGCTGTATTCCTTCACCCGCTTGCAGCCCTTGGCCGGTCAAGCCACCTTGCAGTTCTCGCTCAATGGCCAGCAGGCGGCCAGCAACTTGGAGTCGTCCGAGAAATTTTCTCTGGGCGGCAACAGCAGCATTCGCGCCTACCCGGGCGGTGAAGCCGCCGGCGACAGCGGCACGGTGGTCAGCTTGACGGTGAGTCACCCCTTGAGCTGGCCGCAGGCAGCGCAGCGCCTGGAGCTGTCTGGCTTTTACGACTGGGGCCGCATACGCGTTCACCAATCGCGCGACCAGGTCATTGACAGCGCCACGGGCCTGAACAGCTACAGCTTGAGTGGTGTGGGCCTGGCCTTGAGCTTGGCCCAACCCGGCGACTGGAACTTGGCACTGACCTGGGCCTACGCCCTGGGCAGCAACCCTGGGCGCAGCACCACCGGCACCAACAGCGATGGCAAGGCCAGCCGCAGCCGGCTGCTGTTGGCGCTGAAAGTGGACTTTTGAGCGCCCAGGCGCCCAAGCTATGAACCACGCCTACCGACTGGTCTGGAGCGAGCTCAGCGCAAGCCCGGTGGCCGTGCCTGAAACGGCGGCCGGCCGGGGCAAAGGCTGCGGCGCTCGCGTGGCGCGCGGCCTGGCCGGCGCTGTGGCGGCTGGCGTGCTGGCCTGGGGCGCCCAGGCGCAAACCCTGTCCCGAACGCAGCTGCCCGGCCAAGCCCAGGTGAGCGCAGGCTCGGTGGCCATCGAACGCGCCGCCCAATCCATGGTGGTCAGGCAGGCCAGCGACAAAGCGGTGCTCAACTGGAGCAGTTTTGACATTGGCCGCGACGCCAGCGTGCGCTTTGTGCAGCCCGGCGCCTCCAGCGTGGCCCTGAACCGGGTGAACAGCGGCGTGGCCAGCCAAATTGAAGGCAAGCTCTCAGCCAACGGCCAGCTGTTTTTGGTCAACCCCTCGGGCATCGTGTTTGGCAAAGGCGCCCAGGTCAATGTGGCGGGCTTGGTGGCCAGCTCGCTGGACATCGCCACCGAGGACTTTCTGGCCGGCCGCTGGCGTTTTTCAGGCCCCGCGGGGGCCGGGGCGGTGGTCAACCAAGGCCTGGTGCAGGCCGACGGCGGCTTGATCGCGCTCCTGGCACCGCGAGTGAGCAACAGCGGCAGCCTGCTGGCCGATGGCGGCCAGGTGGTGATGGCCGCGGGCCAAAAAGTCAGCCTCAGCGTGGCAGACTCGGGCCTGCTCAAGGTCAGCGTGGACCAAGGCGCGGTGGACGCGCTGGTGGAGAACAAAGGCTTGGTGCGGGCCGACGGCGGCAGCATCTTGCTGACAGCCAAGGGCGCCAACGACTTGCTCTCTGGCGTGGTCAACAACGAGGGCGTGGTGCGCGCCCACACCTTGCATGAGCGCGAAGGCCGCATTGTCTTGCTGGGCGACATGGCGCTGGGCACAGCGCAGGTGGCAGGCCAGCTCGATGCGTCTGCCCCCCAAGGCGGCAACGGCGGCTTCATTGAAACCTCGGCCGCCCAGGTGTTTGTGGCGCCCAGCGCAAGCGTCACCACCTTGGCCGCCCAAGGTCAGAGCGGCACTTGGCTGATAGACCCGGTGGACTTCAACATCGCGCCGACCAACGGCAACATCACAGGCGCCCAGCTGAGCACTCAATTGCAAAGTGGCAACGTCACCATCACCAGCACCAACGGCACGGGTGGCACGGCTGGAAACATCAACGTGTTGGATGCCGTCAGCTGGAACGCCAATACGCTGACGCTCAATGCGGGCTACAACATCCATGTGGGCACAAGCAGCGCCACAGGCTCGTTGACGGTGACAGGCACGGGTTCTTTGGATTTGAACCCCAGCTCCAACACGGTGGCCGGCTGGACCCCAGGTGGCGCAGTGCTGATGGGCATGGCCGCGTCGCCCACCAGCGGTTTGACCGGCGGTTATTTGTCAAACGGCTCCTTTGGCGCCGGGGCGGCCACAGGTTTCAACGGCCAAATCAACGTGTCCACCAGCGGCACAGTCAAAGTGGGCGGCACAACCTACAGCGTCATCAATTCTGAGGCGGCTTTCGCCAGCATGGCCGTGGGCGGCAACTATGTGATTGGCAGCCAGCTGGCTTTCAGCACCAGCTACACAACGGCGGTGGTGTCTTATTTCACTGGCAATCTCAACGGCTTTGGCCATGTGATTTCCGGTCTGAATATCTACGGCCCCAGCACGCTCAATGTTGGCTTGTTCGCCACCAGTGATGGCAAGGTCAGCAACATCGGCGTGGCTGGCAGCATCACAGGCTGGAATGGCGTAGGCGCCATTGCGGGTGCCTATTCGAATGGTTTGGTTATTTCGCGCAGCTATTCCACAGTGGCAGCCAACGGCCAGAATTGGGTGGGTGGCTTGGTGGGCCTGGGTAACAACATCAGCATTTCTGACAGCTACGCGACGGGCAACATCACTTCAGATGCCACTCAAGGAGCGACTTTTGGTGGCTTGGTCGGAACCTTTACTGGCTCCATCACCCGCAGTTATGCGACGGGCGCGGTCAGTGGATCAGCACAAGTCGGCGGCCTGGTCGGCAGCATGGGAAGCAACTCATCCATCGTCAGCAGCTTTGCGACTGGCAATGTCACGGGAACCGTGGTCGGTAGAGATGATCAGGGTGGGTTGGTGGGCCGTATCTTGAATTCTGACAATGTGAGCATCACCAACAGCTATGCGACAGGTCGGGTTTCAGGCGCAGGCAATGTGGGCGGGCTCATTGGACTTTTCAACTCTGGCAGCTCCAACACCGTTAGCAATTCATACGCCACCGGCAATGTCAGCGGAACAGGCAACGGTGTCGGTGGCCTCGTGGGCGACGCCAAAGGCATCACCATCAGCGGCAGTTACGCCACAGGCACGGCATCCGGCTTGAATTTTGTCGGCGGTTTGGTCGGGTTTGCGCAGCCTGTCGCGGTATCGGGCTCGTACGCCACAGGCAACGTCACCTTGCTCAGCGGTGGGTCCAACGGCGGTGGCTTGGTGGGCTATTTGTATGGCGGCTCCATCACATCGAGCTTTGCAAAGGGCCATGTTTCCGGCTCCGATGTAGGCGGGCTGACTGGCACGACCCAGGCCAATTCCAGCATCACCAAAAGTTACGCCACTGGCAATGTCACTCTGACTTCGGCAAATGGCCAGGCAGGTGGCCTGATTGCCTATTTGCCGGGCACAACTACAGACAGCATCTCCAACAATTACGCCTCTGGCTCTGTCACTCAAACCGGTGGGTCAGGCGGAAGTTTGGGTGGCTTGGTCGGTTCGGGTAGCGACCGCAGCTTTACTGGCAACTACTGGAACAGCACCAACAACCCATCGTTTTCCACCTCCACCGGTGGCATTGGGGGCTCAATCGCATCCACCGGGGTCACAGCCCTTAGCACCACGGCCATGAAGTCAGCCTCTGGTTTTTCCAGTGGCTTTGGCAATTCAAATGGCGCATTTACCCAGGCCTCGGGTTGGGGCTTTTCCTCTGGGGTCAACGGCGGCTTGCCCGTGCTTTGCGCCATTACCGCATGCGCCGCCTATGACACGTCCTTGGTGGCACTGACCTACAACGGCGCCTCCAACGGACTTTGGTCCATCGCTTCCAACTGGCAGATCACTGGCACCAACACGGTCGCCAGCTTCGCGCCCACCGCAGCTTATGCAAGTGATGTGACGGCATTGACAGTGAACGCTGGCTCTGTTGTCGACTACAACACCGCCAGCGTGGGCTCTTTGGGTGTTCCCATCGCCAATGCGGGCACCATTGCCTTCACAGGCGACAGCCATGTGTCAGTCACCGGGGTGATCAGTGGCACCGGGGCCGTGACCAAGGCTGGTGCGGGCACCCTCACCTTCTTGGGCACCAACACCTACAGCGGTAACACCACGATTTCTGCAGGCACTTTGAAAGTGGGCGCAGGCAGTACCAGCGGCTCTTTGGCGGGCAATGTGGTGAACAACGCCACGCTGGTCTTTGACCGCGGTGATGCCCTGAGCTATTCGGGCGTGATCAGTGGCTCGGGGGCTGTCACCAAGGCAGGCGCGGGCGCTCTCACCTTGTCAGGCACCAACACCTACAGCGGTGGCACCACGGTGTCTGCAGGCATGGTGAAGGCCGCAAGTGGCTCGGCCTTGGGCACGGGCGCCGTCACCCTGGGCTCCACAGCCGTCCTGGATTTGACCCACAACGGCACCGTCGCCTTAGGCTCCACCTTGAGCATGGCCACGGGCAGCGCCATCACCAACAGCGCCAACACCTCCAACCTGTCCGTCGCAGGGGCCAGCACCCTGGCAGGAACCATCAACACGGCCGGTAGCCAAACCTACAGCGGTGCGGTGAGCTTGGGCGCCGCAACCACGCTGACCACGCTCAATAGCAGCAATGCCAACACCAACGCGGCGGTGGCTTTTGGCGGAGCGGTCGATGGTTCATACGCACTCACCACCACCAACGGCAGTGGCCAGGTGAGCTTTGGCAGCACCGTGGGTGCGACCACGCCCTTGGCTTCGGTGACCATCACGGGTGGGGCCAACGCCACCGCGCAAACCACCGCCTTGACTGGCGACGTCACGACCAGCGGCAACCAAAGCTATGGCGGCAACCTCACCTTGTTCGGTAACGCGGTCCTCACATCTACCGCTAACGCTGGAAATGGGGAGGTCACGATTGCCGGAAATGTGAGTCCGAGCTCGATCACTCCTACCAGTATTGTTAAATTTCTAGGCAGTGGCAATTGGCAATACAGCACAACCGGTGGCTCCACTTGGGCGTATTACACCAACAACGGGTCTGGTAACTCCTATGCGGCGGGCTCGTCCACCACCAGCTCCGCGCCGAGTTCCTTCCCCTTTGCTGTGGCTTACAGCGGTTCCACTTATTCGTTCACCCCTGCAACAAGCCTTGCTTCGAATGTATTGGTCGTGGCCGGTGGTGGTGCCGGTGGCGTGAGCAGCGGTGCGCCTACTTCCCTCGGTGGTGGTGGCGGTGGTGGTGTGGTCTACCTGCCCAACGCCACCTTGTCTGGCACCTATTCAGTCAAAGTAGGGAGTGGTGCCACAAACTACCACTCAACAAGGGGCGGGGACAGTTCCCTGTCTTTGGCGTCCAACCCCTCAGGCGTGACCCTCACGGCCTATGGTGGTGGTGGCGGTGGCGGCTCCTCCCAGTCTGCCGGCTTGAGCGGGGGCTCTGGCGGCGGGGGGCATTATGGTTCAACAGCCGATTTCGGCGCAGCGACCCAAGGCTTGGTGGCTGGATTCAGCGGCCACACCTTGTACGGGAACCCGGGTGGGTCCAGCAACTTAAGGCAGTCTGCGGGCGGGGGCGGAGGGGGTGCATCGCAGGCAGGGTTCGCCGCGACCGGAACTGATTCGTCAAATGGTGTGGGTGGAAATGGCGGACAAGGCCTTGCCTTCGCCATCACGGGCGCCCCTGTGGTTTACGGGTCGGGGGGCGGCGGAACAGGTGCGGCCACGGGTGGACTTGGAGGCGCGAACGCTGGCAATTCATCGATGGCGGGTGGGCCGGTCAATGGCGTCGCAAACACTGGCGGTGGTGGTGGCGCAGGTCAAGCCAACGGAGGTGGGCAGGGCGGATCTGGCATTGTCGTACTCGGTCTGGGCGACACATTGTCCAATGCCTATGCACTCACCGTTCGCACGGGAAGCGGCAAGGCCAGCATTGGCGGTGGTGTTTCAAATCTCACGTCCTTGACCATAGACTCAACTTCCTCAGCGAGCGCCATCCTGGGTGCGATCAGCGGCGCCACTGCCCTGCAAAAGTCTGGCGTGGGCGGCATCTTGACCCTGTCGGGCGCCAACACCCACAGCGGCACCACCACCGTTTCTGCAGGCACATTGCAAGTGGGCGCAGGCAGCACCAGCGGCTCCATGGCGGGCAACGTGGTGAACAACGCCACCATGGCCTTCAACCGCAGTGATGCCCTGAGCTATTCGGGCGTGATCAGCGGCACAGGGGCAGTGACCAAGGCGGGAAGCGCCACCCTTTTGTTGTCCGGCGCCAACACCTACAGCGGTGGCACCACCGTGAGCGCCGGCACCTTGCAGGCCGGCCACGCCACCGCTTTTGGCAGCGGCACCGTTGCGGTGATGGGTGGCGCTGGGCTGGACCTCAGGGGCCAGGCCATGACCAGCACAGGCGCGCTGACTTTGAACGGCACCGGCTTGAACAGCGGCGGCGCTTTGTTCAACAGCAGCGGAGGGGGGGCCACCTATGCCGGTTTGGTGAACCTGGCCTCGAGCAGCAGCATTGTGGGCGGCGCGGGCGCCATCAACCTGACCCACACAGGCACCCTCACCGGCTCGGGCTTTGACCTCACGCTGGGCGGTGCACGGGGGGGCGTCTTGTGGGGCGCCATAGGCACTGGCACGGGCAGCTTGACCAAGCAGGACGCCGGGACTTGGGGACTCAAGTCCGTCAGCACCTACAGCGGCGGCACCACGCTCAATGGCGGCACCTTGCGCATGGATACGCCGACGCTGACAGACCCGCTCGGCAGCGGCACCATCACCGTCAACACCGGCGCAACGCTGCTGGGCAGCCGGACTGCGATGACCAACGCCATGGTCATCTCCGGGGGCACGCTCAACGATGACAACGGTTTCGGTGGGAGTTACACCGGACCGGTGTCCCTGGTGGGCAATATGACCATCACTGGAAATTACTCGATCGCCATCTCGAGCGTGATCAGCGGGGCGGGCGGCATCATCAAAAACGGCAATGGCGAGCTGCGCTTGTCGGGCACCAACACTTACACCGGCACGACCACCATACAGGCCGGCACCGTCAAAGTGGGTGACAACACCAGCACCGGCACCCTGGGGTCAGGCAACGTCATCAACAACGGCACGCTGAGCTTTGGCCGGACCAATGCCATCAGCGTATCGAACGTGATCAGTGGCAATGGCCGTGTGACCCAAGCAGGCTCAGGCACGCTGACCTTGAGCGCCACCAATACCTACACAGGCGGTACGAACCTCACGGCAGGCACGCTGAGTTTGGGCTCCGCAGGCGCCATAGGCAGCAGTGGCACCATCAGTTTTGGCGGCGGCGCGCTGCAGCACTCGGCCAACAACACCACCGACTATTCCAGCCGCTTCAGCAACGCCGCCTCTCAGGCTTACAGAATCGACACCAACGGCCAGAGCATCACCTGGGCGAGCGCGCTCACCAGTGCCGGGGGCAGCTTGAACAAGTTGGGAAGCGGCACCTTGCTGTTGTCAGGCGCCAACACCTACGGCGGTGGCACCACGATTTCTGCAGGCACTTTGCAAGTGGGCGCAGGCAGCACCAGCGGCTCCATGGCGGGCAACGTGGTGAACAATGCCGTGCTGGCCTTCAACCGCAGTGATGCCCTGAGCTATTCGGGCGTGATCAGTGGCTCGGGGGCAGTCACCAAGGCCGGCGCAGGCGCTCTCACCTTGTCAGGCACCAACACCTACAGCGGTGGCACCACGGTGTCTGCAGGCAAGCTCGCCGTCGGCAGCGGCACGGCCTTGGGCACGGGCGCGGTCACCCTCAGTGCCTCAGCCGTCTTAGATTTGACCCACAACGGCACCGTCGCCTTAGGCTCGACCTTGACCATGGCTGTGGGCAGCGCCATCACCAACAGCGCCAACACCTCCAGCCTGTCCGTCGCAGGGGCCAGCACTTTGGCGGGCACGGTCCACACTGGCGGCAGCCAAACCTACACCGGCGCCGTGAGCTTGGCTTTTGCCACCACGCTGAACACCAGCAACAGCCCAGTGGCCTTCAATGCCGCGGTGGACAGCACGGCAGGAAATACTTTTGACTTGACGGTGAACAACGGCACGGGCTCAACGAGCTTGGGGGGTGCTGTGGGTGCCATCCACAGTCTGGGCAACTTGAGCTTGAATGGCACGGGTGCGGTGTCTCTGGGCGCCAACATCACCAGCTTGGGCAATCAAACCTATGCTGGACCTGTGAGCGCTGCTGCAGGCATCACGCTCACAGCCAACGATGGGATTGGCCCAACCAGCATCATCACCAACGGGAACAACAACAACAGCTATTACGCGTTTGGTGTTCCTGGTACATCGAGCTTGGGTGAAACCAACTATTACGTGGTGGCCAGCGGTTCCTCCACAGCGGACATCACGTCGTCGACCAACACCAATGTTGGCATCATGTTCTACAACAACACAGGAACACTGAACGGGGCTGGCAGCAATGCTTCATGGTGTTGCTACAACTACCCCGTGATGGCCAATGCGGGCAAGTCCAGTTTTCCGTCCAGCATTTCAGTGGTGACCCGGGGGGACGGCTTGGCCTCGCGCGTCCCCACCGCGCTCAGTGTGTACGGCTCCAACGTGCCGTTCTCGTCTTCTTACACCTACACGCCTCAGGGAAACCCCAGCAGTGTTTCAAATGTGGCGATCCAAGGCGTCGACTACCAACAAAGCAATTTCTCGCTGGTAGGCAGTGGTTCGCTGACATTCGCGGGTGGCGGCGTGAGCAGCCCAACGCTCAGCAATGCCATCAGTCTGTCCAATGCAAGCGCGTACCAGTATTTTCAAATTGTTTTTTCTTCCTCAGGTGGGACCTCCAACAGCTTGTCGCCCAACTTGACAGGGCCACTGGCGCTCAATGCCATCAATTTGTATGGCAAAAGCGTGGCCAACAGCATCACGTTCAAGCAGTCGGTCACGGCAAATGGCGCCTTGAACTTGGCGGCCGGCAAGGTGGCTGCAGCCGGTCTTTCTGCAGGGGGGGCCGTCGCCGTCAACTCCCGCAACGATTCCATCATCACGGGCAACATTTCCAACAACGGCAGCAACGCTGCAAGTTTGGTCAAAACAGGTGCCGGTGCCTTGACACTCTCGGGCACCAATGTGTTCACCGGCGGCACCACCATCACCAGCGGCACCGTCAAAGCGGGCAGTGCCTCCGCACTGGGTGCGGGTGCGGTCAACATTGGCGCGGCCGGCGTCTTGGACTTGACCCACAGCGGCACCGTCGCGCTGGCCTCGACCTTGACCATGGCTGCGGGCAGCGCCATCACCAACAGTGTCAACACCTCCAGCCTGTCCGTCGCAGGGGCCAGCGCCTTGGCGGGCACCATCCGCACCGCCGGCAGCCAAAGCTACACCGGCGCCGTGACCTTGGCCGCCAACACCACCGTGGCCAGTACAGCGGCAGGCGCGCTCACATTTGCAGGCCCCGTGAATGGGGGTTTTGCCCTCACGGTCAACAGCCAGGGCGATATGGCCTTCAACGCGGAGGTCGGTGGCACCACCCCCTTGGCCAGCTTGATCACCGATGCCGGCGGGCGCACGCTGCTGGGCGCCAATGTCACCACTGCAGGCGCGCAAACCTACCAAGACGACGTGGTCGCGACCTCGGCCATCATGCTCAAGTCCGCAGGCAGCCTCAGAGCCAAGTCCATCCAAGCGGCTGGGGTCCTGACGCTGCATCTGGGCGGTCCGGGCACGGTGCAAGGCGTGATCAGCGACGGCGCGTCGGCCTTGTCGCTCATCAAAGCCGGCGCGGGCGAGTTGTCTTTGTTGGGCGCCAACACCTACAGCGGCGGCACCGCGCTCAACGAGGGCACGCTGGGCCTGTACACCAATTCCGCCCTGGGCACTGGCGCACTGACTGTGGGCACGGCCACCTTGAAGGTGGGCCGCGCGGTGACGCAGTTGGGCAATGCCCTGGTGCTCAACGGCAGCGCCTCGGTGGTTTTTGACCGCGACGTCGAATACCTCTTGGTGGGCGGCGGCGGCGCGGGCGCCAGCGGCGGAGGTGGCGCGGGGGGCTTCTTGGAGGGGAAAACCGCTTTGACGGGTCAGAGCTACGCCGTCAGCGTGGGCGCGGGCGGTCAGGCAGCGGGCA
>Ga0209550_10004711_pt1 | contig 12900 bp, 12 predicted proteins | sample LauGreSuBDMM15SN_2_FD_187567 | JGI IMG/M metagenome (GOLD analysis project Ga0209550, IMG submission 187567) | Freshwater lake microbial communities from Lake Michigan, USA - Su13.BD.MM15.SN (SPAdes) (version 5) | ecosystem: Environmental > Aquatic > Freshwater > Lake | place: Lake Michigan... | reverse complement strand
CACCTTCAATCTCCTTAACCTTTTTTCTCTTTCTCTCCTTTTTTTGTCGTTTTGTAATAATTCGGGGGAAAACCATTTAAAGTTCGCCAAATTTCGAACCAAACAGGTACGTTGTTCAAAAGTGCGAGTGTTTGTGCCCCAGAGCCAATACTTAATTGTCTTGGCCATTTTTCTGCGCTTTTATCTGGTGCAATCAAAACTCGGTATTTTCCGTTTTCGGATATAAAATTCTCTATCGCTACAATTTTGCCTCCGAATGTTCCATAAGACATATCAGGCCAACCAGAAAAAACAATCGTTGGCCAACCATCAAACCAAACCCGAATTCTTTCTCCTTTGTTAATCAACGGTAAGTCTATCGGATCCACATATGTTTCAACAGCAATATCATATTTAGCAGGCATAATGCTTACAATTGAAGTTCCTTCCTTAATATTTTCTCCTAAACCCGATTGTAAAGCACGGTTTACATAGCCACTTTGAGGTGCTTTTATGTAATACAAACCATTGCGAATGCTGTAATTAGCATATTGATTTTTCAATTTATTTACTTGTGCATCGGTGTCAAACTGATTGCTCATTGCTGTAAACTGGTCACTTTGTGCTTTAGAGGATTTTTCAGAATATTCGGCATTAATACGATTTATCTCTACTTTTGCGTTGATGTATTCGTTTTTCGAAGTCAAATATTTATTTTCCTGCGTAATGATTTTCGCTTCGCCTTCTTGTAATTTCAACCTCTTCTCTTCTACATCGGTCAAGGGTTTCAGCCCTTCTTTATTCAATTGAACCGAACGATTAAATTGGGTTTTTGCAATTTTTAGTTGCGTTTTTACCGCTTCTAAATCGATGCTATCGCTTTTTATTTTCAATATTCCTTGCTTAATTTTATTTTGAGCTTGTTGTATTTTAAGTACTTTTTCGTTTTCAATGGCTTGTATTTGGACAGATAGCGATTCAACTTTTGACCCATAAGACGCACTTGATTTAGCTTTATTTTCGACTTGATTTTTTGTATTTTCGACTAGATTTGGGTCTAAATAATCTTCTTTGATTTCAGAAATAAATAAAATCGTATCGCCTTTGTTCACAAAATCTCCTTCTTGCACATACCATTTTTCTATTTTCCCACCGATTACCGTTTGAATCGTTTGAGGTCGTTGATTGGGTTTGAGCGTAGTTACAAATCCCGTTCCCGAAATGTTTTGCGTCCATGGTAAAAAAAGCGCAATAATGGCAAAAATAGAAACAGTGATTATAATCCTATTTAAAAATTTATAATAAGGTCTACTACTCAAATTCCTAACGGTTAAATAGCGTTCAAGTGATTTATGATTGATTTTATTATTTTCAGAAAGGTTTAGCATAACAATTATTTTTTTGAATCCGATTTAATAATTCCCTTTTCCATAAAAAGGTTTCTACTGCATTTTTCTTTCCAATGCAGGTTTTTTGAAGAAACAATCACCGTCCAACTGCTTTCAGAAGTGATAAAGTCTATGATTTGATTGGCAACCTCTATCTCCATCGATTCCGTTGGGTCTTCATAAAAAAGCACTTTTGGTTTGCGAATTATGCTTCTGGCTAACAAAATTTTTGCTTTGATCGAAGAAGATAGTTGCCTTCCCTCCGGAAAAATTTTGGTATCAAGTCCTTCTACCAAAGTTTTTATAAAGCCCGAAAGTTGAACAGCTTCAATTGCCCATCGCAATGCTTCTTGAGAAATTGATTTGTCGCCAAGTGTCAAATTCTCTAAAATTGTCCCTTCAAAAGGCGATTCGTCTTTGATGATTGTTCCGATTTGAGAGCGAAATTGTTTTAAATCTATTTTTCTAAAAGTATCATCATTGATAAAATACGAGCCAGATGTTGGCGACATTAATCCAGCTAAAATTCTTATTAATGTTGATTTTCCTGAGCCATTTTCGCCTTCAATAAAGATTTTTTCACCTTGATTTATTTTTAATGAAATCGATTTTAGAATTTTGTCTTTAGAATCTGGAAATTGGTACTTTAGATTTTCAGCTTCCAAAATAATATTATTGTAGCAAAATTCCTTTTCAGAAAATGTTTCTTCTTCTAGTTCTAAATCAGTAATTTGACCTATTTTTTCTACAGAGGTCAACACATCATAAAAGGTTTCTAGGCCAACAATTATTTTTTCTACAGAATTAATCACTAATAAAATTATGATTTCTGCTGCCACAAATTGTCCAATATTCATTTTTTGATTCAATACCAAATAGCCCCCAATCGACAATAAACTTGCAGTTATAATGATTTTAAAAACAATCAATTGGATGAACTGTTTTTTAATGATGTTGAAATGTTTTTCGCGGTAGCTTAGATAATCACTTACCAAAAAATCATTTTTTTGAAGGGCAAAATCCAAGTTATTATTGCTTTTGAAACTAAAATTATTTCGGGCAATTTCTTGCAACCAACCTGCGACTTTGTATTTGAATTTAGATTCTTTCATACTACTTTCTAATCCGGAATTGTAAGAAAATTTAAAAATAAAATACAGTAAAAAGAACAGCATTATACCAAATATAATAAAAAATGGATGGTACAAAGACAATAAAATCAATCCAAATGTAATTTGCAAAAGCGCTGCTGAAAAATCAATCAGCAACTTTGAAGTTCCTTTTTGAATAGAAATAGTATCAAAAAAGCGATTGGCCAATTCTGGCGGATAAGTGTTATAAAGTGCAGAAAATTTAATTTTTGGCAGTCTGGTAGCGAATTCGAAGGAAGAACGAACAAATATTTTTGTTGCAGATTTTCTGTGATTCTAAGTTGCATGAGAGATAAAATACCCACCAAAGCGACACCAATCACAACTAAAACAATTAACACAATCCAAGATGCACTAATTCTACCGGCTTGGATAAAATTAATAATAGCTTGTATGCCTAAGGGCAAAGACAAACTGACCAAACCCGCAAAAATTGCATAAAAAAATATTTGAACTATGTCCTTTTTGTCTAGTTCTAGCAAATTATAAAATCTTTTTAATGGAGTCATTTTTTTTAATTTAAAACTATGAATTCTAAAATTTTTATTTTGTTGGCGTAGGCGATAAGCTTTAAGCTTTAAGCTGTAAGCTACATGATTTATACTAAAATCTATATTCTATATTCTAAAATCTAAAATCTATCTTCTATCTCCTAAAATACTGGTCAACAAGTTTAAATAAAAATCCGTTGGCGAAAATTGTTCATTACAATCGGTAATGGTTTGAAAATGAATTTTAAGAAAATGTTGGTGCAATGCGCCTTCAACAATCGTGGAAACTAAACTATTTGGATATTCGTATGCTGGATTTACGTCATGCGCCATTTTTGAAATCCGACTTATAATGCGTTGATAAATCACGAAAAAACCAGCTTTATTTTCTTCGTCAACTTCTTTTGTATGCAATGTTTTGGCAAATTCGGCAATGACTATTCGATTCAAAATGCGTTCGTCGATGTGGCTAGTAGATTGGTCATCTTCGATTTGTTCTGTTACTATAGTGACCGCTTTTTTTAGTTTTTCAAAAGGATTTTCAACATTCGCGGTCGAAAAAACCAATCGATATTCAATCCAACTCCAATACCAAGAAGTAAGATAAACCAACAATTTGTGTTTATTTTCAAAATAACGGTAAATTGAACTTTCATTAGAGCCAATTTTTTCACCCAATTTCTTGAAAGTGAAGTTGTCAAAACCAATTGCATCAATCAATAAGATACTTTCTTGAATTATCTTTTTTCCTAAAGTGGATGTTTCAGGGTTTTTGACAAATATTTTTTCATTGACTTGGATTTTTAAATTAGCGAGTACGGTGTTCATAATAGCAATATTTATTGCAAATATAATAGTAAAACTATTAAGTATGAAATTTTAACTTTTATTTATAAAAAAAAGAGAAGCGAGATTGATCCTCTTTAATTAATAATTTGTGTTTTTAAATGCTTAATAGTGGACTTACAACAACGAAAACCTGCTCATGACTTCTGGTTTCTCAATGCCCATCAAGTCTAAAATTGTCGGTGCTAAATCGCCCAAAACACCATCGTGAATGGTTTTCAACGCTGTGTCTACCAAAATAATCGGCACTGGGTTGGTGGTATGTGCCGTATTTGGCGAGCCATCAGGATTAATCATTGTTTCGCAATTGCCATGATCGGCAATTACTAAAGTTGTATAACCGTTCGCAAGTGCTGCCGTAATTACTTTTTCAACACACTTGTCTACCGCTTCGCAAGCTTTTATGGCGGCTTCCATCACGCCAGTGTGACCAACCATGTCTCCATTGGCAAAATTAAGACATACAAAATCAACTTCCCCTTTTTCTAGTTCAGGAACCAAAGCATCCGCCAATTCAAAGGCACTCATTTCGGGTTGTAAATCGTAGGTTGCTACTTTTGGCGAGTTTTTTAAAATTCGACTTTCACCAGTAAAAGGTAATTCTCTTCCTCCAGAAAAGAAAAAAGTTACGTGCGGATATTTTTCTGTTTCGGCAATTCTGATTTGTTTTTTATGGTGTTTTTCTAACACTTCGCCCAAAGTTTCGGTGATGTTGTCTTTGTTGTAAACTACTTTTACGTTCTGATAGGTTTCGTCGTAATTGGTCAACGTAACATAATAAAGATTCAATTTATGCATGTTTTGCTCATGAAAATCTTTCTGCGACAAAGCTTCTGTCAATTCTCGACCTCGGTCAGTACGGAAATTATAAAAAATTACAACATCATTGTCTTTTATAGTCGCCACTTGATTATTAAATTCGTCCACCATCAAAAGCGGCTCGATAAACTCATCGGTAATATCGTTTTGGTAACTTTTGGTCATGGCTGCAACTGCATTTTTGCAAAGCGTGCCTGTTCCATTTACCAATAAATCATAAGCCAATTTGACTCTTTCCCAACGTTTGTCTCTGTCCATTGCATAATATCTGCCAATAACAGAAGCTAGTTTTACGTTGGTTTTATCAATGTAATTTTCTAAATCTTGCACGTATTTTGCTCCCGATTTTGGGTCGACATCGCGACCATCTGTAAAAGCGTGCACAAAAACTTTTTCTAATCCAAAATCTTGAGAAGCATCTATCAAACCGCGCAAATGAGAAGTGTGAGAATGTACCCCACCATCAGACAAAAGGCCTAAAAAGTGAACACTTACATTATTATTTTTCGCATATAAAAAAGCATCAACCAATACTTGTTCAGTTTGCAAAGTTTGATTTTGAACTGCGAGATTTATTTTTGCTAGATCTTGATAGATGATTCTTCCGGCTCCCAAATTCATGTGTCCTACTTCAGAATTCCCCATTTGGCCTTCAGGCAAACCAACATTTAGGCCATCGGTACGCAATTGCGCACTGGGATAATTGGCGTATAAACTATTGATAAAAGGTATTTTAGCATTGTCTATTGCGGAAACTTTTGGATCAGGCGACTTACCCCAACCATCCAATATCATTAAAATTACTTTCTTGCTCATGGCGTTTTTTTAACAAAGGTACTTATTTAGATGGCAAAAATCAATTTCAAAAATCAATTCCAAAGACAATTTCAAAAATCAATTTCAATTTCAAATTTTTCAAAGAATAAATCTTTTGTTGGTTATTTTTTGGCTAATTTTGGAATTGAAATAAACATGAATGAAAACCAAAGAACTTATTTTAATTTCGGAGATGCTTCCGCATTTTGAAATGATTCAGTTTTTATATCCAAAAATGAAAATTGAAACCTACGAAGCTTATCTGATAGAGATGCTCCCGCACAATTACAAACAAGTGGCCATTTTTGAAGGTGAAATTTGCGTCGGAATTACAGGTTTTTGGTTCGGTGTAAAATTATGGACAGGAAAATACCTCGAAATCGATAATTTTGTTACCCATCCCGACCACCGTAAAAAAGGAATTGCAAAGCTGATGACTGATTATCTAGCCGAAAAAGCAACAAATCTAGGTTGTACTTGTATCGTTTTGGATGCTTTTACAGGAAACTTTGAAGCCCACCGATTTTATTACAACCAAGGTTACGAGCCAAGGGGTTTTCATTTTATTAAAACTATTGACAAAAATGGATTTTCTTAATATTGAGCAACAAATTGCAAGGAACGTTTTTAAATTCCAATCAAATTTTTATATTTGATTGATCAAATTCAAGTATTATATTATTCTATAAAATTCAAATCATGAAAAATTTAATTTTAGCAGTTTTATTCCTGTCAGTTTTCGCTTCTTGCAAAAAAGAACTAGAACCTCAAAGCACGTCAATCATTGCGCCAGCGCCAGTTCCACAGAGCAATAACGTTCCGGTTACGCCTGTCGCAACGCCTGCGCCACAAGCCGTTCAAGCTCCAGCAAATCCAAACGTTCAGGTTACACCACAACCCGTTGCAGCACCTCAAAAAGTGGCAAAAGGCATGAATCCGCCTCACGGACAACCCAACCATCGATGTGATATTGCAGTTGGTCAACCATTAAGTTTGCCAATTGCTAAAACAAAACCGGTCACTGTTCCACCACCAGCAAGTGGAAGTGCAAGTATTACACCTGTAAAAATGGAAAATGCACCAGCAGCACCAGCGCAAAGCGCAGAAACGCAAGTGTCTCCACCAGCTGAAAAAAGCACAACGACCGAAAGCAAATAATCCATAAAGTGATAAAAAACATAAGTTTACATCAAAATTTAAATTTAAAGGGTTTTTTTATTTTTTTCATACTTATCAAATTCAATTGTTTTGCGCAATTCAAAACATATAGTGGATTTTTAAAAGACATTGAAAATAATCAACCGCTAGCTTATGTTAATATCGGGATAATTGACAAAAATCTTGGGACAGTATCGGATGCAAATGGTCAATTTGACTTGCATTTAGATGATAAATTTGACAGTGAAATTTTAAAAATTTCGATGATTGGTTTTAAAACACAAACCTTTAAAGTAAGAGATTTTAAAGAAAAGATTTTAAAGGACAACATTATCTATCTCGAAAAAAATGTTGCAACGCTTAAAGAAGTTGTAATAAAAAACAAAAAACTTACCACTAAAATTTTAGGAAATATACTCGACAAAAAAACTGTTTCTGCTGGATTTGTAAATAATGTATTGGGCAATGAAATCGGTATAATTGTCAAAATAAAGAAAAAACCAACTTTTATCGAAAGCTTTAGCGCCATTGTAGACTATAACAATTACGGTAATTTTAAATTTAGAATTAATTTTTATGACCTAAAAAACGGATTGCCGAATAATTCAATTTTACAAGAAAACATTATCGCCAATAGCACCATCAAAAAAGGCAAACTCACCATCGATTTGAGCGATTATAACATCGCTGTAAGCCAAGATTTTTTTGTTTCTATTGAACTTATTGAAGGGCTTGGCGAGGGCGGTTTGCATTTTCTAGCGGATTATTCAGGTACTCCAATCATCACTCGTTCAGCAAGTCAAGGAAAATGGAACAAAATTGAAGATTTGAGTTTTGGCTTTAGTTTAATGTGTAAATATTAAATAATAATCGTTCACATTAAGCTTTTTCCAACAAGATACTCACCGCATTTCCTCCAAAACCAACTGCGTTTATTAATACTTTTTTAATCGCTCTTTTTTGAGTTTGTTGCTTTATGTAGGGAACTTGAATAAAAAAATCATTTTGCATCATCAATATTGCCATTTCAATACTCAACATCCCTGATGCGCCAAAAGTGTGACCAATTTTCCATTTGTTGGAAGTCAGTAGCGGTAGATTTCCTCCAAATATTTTTTCTATTGCCTTCATTTCGGACAAGTCGCCTTTTATTGTTCCAGGTGCGTGCATTACAATCACATCTATTTCTGACAAATGGCTGTCTTTCAAAGCCATTTTCATTGATTTTTGAAAACATTTTGCTTCGGCAGAGATAGAAATGTTGTGGGCCAAAATTTCTGTTGCAAATCCAATTCCTGAAATCCAAGCAATTGCTTTTGTAGCATTTTCAATTTCTAAGCAACAAACGGCGGCACCTTCGCCCAAAATCAAGGTGTTTTGTTTTTTTTCTAAATCCAGTGCGCGATTAGGGAAGGCGTTGTTTTCTTTGGCATAAATTTTTAAGGCTTGCATTTGTGCAATGGTAAATGGCGTTAAAGGTGCTTCGCTTCCGCCAACCAAAAATTTTTCAGCCATCCCAGCGCGTAACCAAGCCATTCCGTTTAAAACGGCGTGTAAAGCGGTCGAACATGTTATGGAATGGGAAATTTCAGGGCCTTGCGTTTGTAAATCGTGTGCAATCCAAGACGAAATATTGCCCAATGTTGTCGTTGGAGAAGTTAAAGTTGGTGCAGCTCCAGTTGTCAAAAAGGTCTCAAAATGTTTTTCAAACAATTCCGTCGCACCTCTTGATGAACCCATATTGATACCAAAATTGTTTTCTTTTTTCCAGTTTGCTGCTGCGATTGCTTTTCTAGCCGCAAACATTCCGAACAAAACAGAATTGTCTAAAGATTTGTATTTTGCATCTTCATTTTTTAGAATTTCAATCAACTTTTTTGAATCTTCAGCCAAACCGGCAACCAAAACTTTTTTACCATTATTTTCCTTTTCTGTAAAACAATGATTTGCATTCAGGTAATTTTCCCAAATGGTTTTGGAATCATTTCCCAAAGGAGAAATTGATGCAAGAGCGGTGATGGCAATTTTATTATTCAAAATAAAAATATAATGGGTTTTTTGTTCTTACTAATTTTACTATACAATTGCTAAAGCATTTTCAATGGTTTGATACACTTTATCCAATTGATTGTCAGTGATAACATAAGGCGTTAGGATATAAACTATGTTGCCAACAGGTCTTAGGATAATTCCATTTTCAATGAAGAAATTGTACAATTTATTGCGCAAATTTCCATAATAACTTTCATTGCTTTCGGTTTTGATTTCTAGCGCAAAAATAACACCCAAAACACGGGTAGTTTTTACTTTTGAATGCTGTTCGATGTGTTTTTGAAATGCCAAATGTTTTTTGTTTACGCGAACGATATTTTCTTGCATTTCCTCAGTGGTTAATAAATCTAAACTGGCTAGAGCGGCTGCGCATCCTGTTGGATTTGCTGTAAAAGTATGTCCGTGAAACAGCGCTTTGTTGATATCATCGCTGTAAAATTCGTCAAAAATAGATTGCGTAAAAGTGGTAATTGCCATCGGAATTGTGCCGCCAGTTAGCGCTTTCGACAAACAAAAAATATCTGGTTGGTTTTGAATGTAATCACATGCAAAATTTTTCCCTGTTTTTCCAAAACCTGTCATTACTTCGTCGGCAATTGTAATCACGTTATTTTCCTTACAAATTTCAATCAATTTGTCTAAACTTTCAGCACCATACATCACCATTCCCGCTGCACCTTGCACTAATGGCTCGAAAATAAATGCAGCACATTGGTGGTTTTTAACAACATTTTCTAACGCAGCAAAACTTTCTTGTTCTTGCCCTTTTACAGGAACAGGAATCCGAACCACATCGATAAACATTCCTTGAAAAGCTTGGGTGTAAAAAGAAATTCCACTTGCGGCCATTGCGGCAAAAGTGTCGCCATGAAAAGCATTTTCAAAAGCAATTATAGTAGTTCTTTCTTCCTTTTTATTGTAAAAATATTGGAGAGCAACTTTAATCGCAACTTCCACAGCCGTCGAACCATTATCAGAAAAAAAGACTTTGTTTTGATTGCTTGGTAGTATTTTCAATAACTTTTCTGCCAACAAAATCGCTGGTTCGTGCGTGAAACCTCCGAACAAAACGTGTTCTAAAGTAGTCAATTGTTTGTAGATTGCATCCGCAATGATGGTATTGGAATGTCCAAACGGATTGACCCACCACGAGGCAATTGCATCGATATATTCTTTGCCGTTTTCGTCCCAAAGCAAAGCGCCTTTTCCGCGAACAATTCCTATTGGAGCTGCAGCGGTTTTGTGTTGCGTATAAGGATGCCAAAGGTGATTTTGGTCTCTTTCTTGAAAATTCATTCCGAACTATTTATTTTGCAAATGTAAACACGAAAGCAGAAAGAACACTACATATTCAAGAGATTTTCTCTAAACAAATCCGCATATTCTTTAATCACGTTTTGATCAAAATAAGGTTCGTCATCAATTCGACCAATCATGTTTAGATTGGATTTATGCAAAATGATACTTTCAGTAGCTTTGTTTTCATTGCCAGAAAAAATAATTCCTGCAATTGCCATTTTCCTGTTTTTTAGCGCTTCGATGGTCAACAAAGTGTGGTTGATGCTGCCTAAATAATGGCGAGAAACTACAACGACTTTGTAGTCTTTTTTTATTAAATCGATAACGCAATCTTTTTGATTTAGAGGCACAAATACGCCTCCCGCACCTTCAATTACAAGATGGTTTATGGTTTCAGGTTCAATTATCTTTTCAATTTCGATTTCAATTCCGTCGATTGCAGCCGCGAAATGCGGACTAGCAGGCGTTTTTAATTGATAAGAATTGGAATGAATCACCGATTTTTCATTATCATCAGAAAGATAAGAATTGATTTTATGACTGTCAGAATTTTCTAAATCGCCCGCTTGAATAGGTTTCCAATAATCTGCTTGGAGTGATTGCACAATTATGGCAGAGGCAATCGTTTTTCCGACATCGGTTGAAATTCCGGTTACAAATATTTTCATTGGTAAAATTACAATAATTACGAAAAAGGGTTTTTTTGCTCTGTTGAAATACGATTATTTTTCACGCATCGGTTAGATTTACAACCATATTTATTTACGCTAGCGCACGAAATAACTAAAAAGCTTAAGCAAAAAAGTAAAATTATGCTTTTCATTTGTTTTTAAATGTTATCATTCGGTGATTGCATTTCTTTTAGACGCTCTAAATAATGGCGTTGGTTCGAAAGTCTCGGGATTTTGTGTTGCCCTCCTAATTTATCCTGATTTTTCAGCCAGTCATAAAACAAATTGGTTCGTGCCACATTCAAAACGGGTGGATTTAAAGTCATATTATTGAACCTTTTGGCTTCGTAATCAGAGTTTAAGGATTGTAGTGTCTCGTCTAAAATCTTATTAAACAATGCTATATCTTCAGGTTTTTTTCTAAATTCTATCATCCATTCATGACCACCTTTTTCTTTGCCAACCATAAAAATTGGTGCCACTGTATAATCCAAAACTTCGGTTTGTGTAATTTGACAAGCTTTTGCAATGGCGTTGTCGGTGTTTTCAATAATTAACTCCTCACCAAAAACATTAATATGGTGTTTCGTTCTTCCTGTTACCCGAATGCGATAAGGATTAATGGAAGTAAAGCGAACGGTATCGCCAATTTGATAACGCCACAGACCAGAATTAGTTGTGATGACGATGGCGTAATTGGTATTTAAAACCACTTCAGACAAACGGATAACAGTTTGGTTTTCTTTGCCATAAGTATCCATCGGAATGAATTCATAAAAAATCCCATAATCCAACATCAACAACAAATCGTTTGAATTATTTAAATCTTGGATTGCAAAAAAACCTTCCGACGCATTGTAAATTTCATAGTATTGAAAACTCGAACTTGGGACAATTTTTTTGTACTGTTCCCGATAAGGATCAAAACTCACACCTCCATGAAAATAAACTTCTACGTTTGGCCAAATTTCTAACAAATTTTTGCTTTCTGTTTCTTCTAAAAGTTTATTGAGCAAAACCAACATCCACGATGGAACACCAGCAAAACTGGTCACATTTTCAAATCTGGTTTCGTTGACAATCGCACTAAGTTTGGTTTCCCAATCGTTCATTAACGAGGTTTTGTTGCTAGGAGTAGAGCTAAATTCTGCCCACATGGGCATGTTTTCAATTAAAATCGCTGATAAGTCTCCAAAAAAAGTATTGTTTTGTTCGTACAATTGTTTGCTTCCGCCCAAGCGTAAACTTTTGCCAGTAAACATTTGAGAATCTTCGTTGTTGTTGAGGTAAAGCGACAGCAAGTCTTTCGTTGCTTTGTAGTGGCAATTTTCTAAAGCTTCGTTGCTCACCGGAATAAACTTGCTTTTTGCGTTGGTTGTTCCACTCGATTTTGCAAACCATTTTATGTTCGATGACCAAAATACATTTTGTTCGCCTTTGCGTGTTTTTTCAATTAAAGGTTCTAAATCTTCGTAGCTTGAAATCGGAATTCTCTCTGAAAAAGTTTGATAAGATTTGATGGATTCAAAATCATATTGTAGCCCAACAAAAGTGTTTTCTGCAAAACGAATTAGGTTGAAAAGTAATTCTTCTTGCACCTCATTAGGATATTTCAAGAACAATTCAATTTGATGAATCCTCTTTTTTAAAATCCACGATGCAACAGAATTGACAATTGGTAAAGGCATTTCAATTTTTTATTGAAGATTAACGACTTTAGATTTCTGAATTTCTATGCTATGAAAATTTGAAATTGATTTGTAAATATACCAACTTATTCTAACTTTACAACATTATCAAAAATAGCAATAAATTTTTAGCATTCCAAAACAAATCGTTTTTCGCTAAAAACGGCAATCAAAAAAATTCAAAATCCAATGACATACGAAGGTGTTTTAAAGAAAATGCAAACCGAGATCGGTGATCCAATTCAATATTATTTGGTTTTTGAAAATAGTTTTTTGAGTCTAAATCAACTTTTAGATAAAAAAATCGAAATCAATTTTGTGGGTTATCAATGTTTGAATTGTGGAAAAAAGAAGAAAATTTTCCGTCAAGGGTTTTGTTATGATTGCTTTTATGCCAGTCCAGCAGTGGGCGATTGGATCATGAAACCCGAGTTAAGCACCGCGCATTTAGGCATCGCAGACCGCGATTTAGTTTATGAAGAAAAAGTACAATTGCAGCCACATGTTGTTTATTTGGCGATTTCTAGCGAAGTAAAAGTAGG
>Ga0209550_10004710_pt1 | contig 12903 bp, 7 predicted proteins | sample LauGreSuBDMM15SN_2_FD_187567 | JGI IMG/M metagenome (GOLD analysis project Ga0209550, IMG submission 187567) | Freshwater lake microbial communities from Lake Michigan, USA - Su13.BD.MM15.SN (SPAdes) (version 5) | ecosystem: Environmental > Aquatic > Freshwater > Lake | place: Lake Michigan, USA... | reverse complement strand
GCATGTCGCCAACAAGACTGCGCAGCGTAGCATCCCTCCGCAAACTCATGTCCGGATACATGTATCAAAATGCTCCGCTTTCTCGTTCTCCTCGCATTGAACCTTGCGTCTGTGGCCGCGTTGCGGGTGCTGCCTGGACCCGCATGTACACGCCGCAATGCGCTCGCCGCGGCGGCTGCCATGGTGCCAGTTGCTGCTAGCGCGCGCCCTGAAGGTGTCAACAAGCCGGAGCTTCTTCCTGACTACCAAACAAACGTCATCGACCTGGAGCGCTTTCTCACAAGTGGCCAGGTGAAGCAAATCGACAAGCAGCTCATGGAACTCGAAAAAGCAACGGGCTTCAAGCTGCGGCTTCTGTGCCAAGCATATCCGCGCACGCCGGGCCTCGCCATTAAAGACTATTGGAATGTGGACGACAACACCATCGTCTTTGTTGTTGACAAGGGCTCGAAGGCAGGGGCTGTCAACATTCTAAACTTTAATGTGGGAGAGGGCGTCAAGCTTGCGCTGCCCAATCAGTTTTGGACACGCCTACAATCGACGTTCGGGACCACATTCTTCGTGCGTGACAATGGAGAGGACGTGGCCATCTTGCGCTCAATTGACACCATTGATTATTGCCTTCGCGATGAGCTGGCGTACTGCACAGACGTGCCAATTCAGTTTAAGAATCCCTCGCAGGCGATGTATGGTGCCCAAGATCCGGCGACGAAACTCTTTGGCACTGATCCGGGGAAAATCTTTGACGGTGTGAGCAACGCTGCAGAGAAACTCTTCGGTGCATGAGGAGAGGGAGCCGCCTGGGCACGGCGGGACGCCACGGCGCACAAACCACACCGTGCACGCGCTGCGCGCACTCAGCGTTTGGGAGACCCTACCCGCAGATCTTTGGCTATTTAATGTATGTGTCACACCGTGTCGCGACAAGTTGCAGACGGAGAGCCGAGACGGAGCAGGCCCGAGCCCGAACCGGCCCCGAACCCGGTACGAGATTTTCGTTTTCGAACGATACAGTTTTTCATCTCATCAATCCTCTCTTACAGTCGGATCTCGATACGCGATATCGGCTCGAAGCACTATAATCCGATTCGTCATGGTCGTCTCGCATCATGGCTCGGAGACGTAGAGACCAGAGTGTGAAGACTGAAGAGACCGCACGTGGCAGGGTCCAGGGACGAGCAGGGTCACGTCTTGGCAGCCGGGCTTTGGAAGAGGACTTCAATGCACAACGAGTCCTTGCGGACTGCATCGACATCGAGCAGTGGCGAGGTCACGTTGGTCAGGATGCGCAGCACAGGCCACTTCGGGTGCCGCAAGAGAGGTGCGCGCACGAGAAGCTCGAGAATGAGCCCACGGTTCCGCGAGCGATTCGCATCACGGTTCCTCGGACTGTGAGGAAGCGCGGGCGAGCTGGGCAGAGCGGATGGCGCGGGCGGCAGCAGAGCGAGAGCCGCTGATGTGTCGCATGGCAGCTCACGAAGCCGACGCCGCACAGCCAGGACCGTGGAGTGATTCCGAGTGAGCCTGGCCGTTCCTGCCGCTGTGCTGGCCCCGTCAGATGTTGCCCGTGCAACCGCAGGCGCAAGTGCGTGTGCAAGCTGCCGCGCCACCTCATCGCATGCGGCAGTCGCCGTTGCGCCGCCGATCGGCCCCCGACCCACCACCTGACTGGCTGCGGCTCGCGTGACGCTGCGTGGCGGCGTAAGGTCGGCGCCTGCAATGGGAGGCGTGGTCGTCGAGGGCGATATTTCGCGTTCAGCCTCGAGCTGCGTGCTGTACTCTGTTGCCCAGCATGCCTTCGGGGGCATCCAGGCGCACGCTGGCCGTGCCGCCTCTGGCCGCGCAGCGACAGGTCGCGTGCCGTAGCCGCGTTTGGGAGACACCCCGGGAAAGAGGCCGCACGGTATCTCAGGGACGACTATGCGCCGGCCAAGCAGGTTGCCCAGGAGCAGCAGGTTGCCCACAAGCATGTCGAGCTGTGCCTGCGAGCGCACAACGCTTTCCAGCTCTGCGAGGCTGTCAGCATCGGACCCAAGAAGGGAGAGCGTCTGAGCTCGCCGACCCCAGCCGAGCTGCCGTGCTATAAGGTGATCGGCCGCCGGATGCCACCAGCCGTACGCGCGTATGAGTGCTCGTCGCGACCACGCGCCCGTGCGCACACCGGCGAGATGACCCATGATGAAGGGTGCGGCTGCGCGTGCTCCGAGGCTCTGGTTGGCAGCCGCTCGGCAGTGGTCGATGGCGTTTGAAGCTGGCTTACTAGGCAAGTGCATGAACAGCCAGAGCGGCGCGATCGCGAGCGTCGCACTAGGGGTGGAGTTGGTGCCGACGTCGTGCAATGGAAAGACGGTGCCCGGCGACGAGATCGACGGAGCGCCGCACACTTCTCGCACGGGCACGGCCACAGGAAGCCGCTGTCGCCTGCCAGCAGCAGGTACGACGCGATCAAGCCAGCGCACCAGACGGTACTCGGGCGTAGCCTTCCACGAGAAGGACTTGTTCATCACGGTGCCCGTGCGATGCTTCTTGACCTCCCAGCCAGCCGTTGCTTGGGCGAAGCTGCACACGTTGGCGATGGCCGAGCGCACGCAATCGTTCATAAGGGTTTGCTCGTCCACGTTGGCGAAAAAGGGTGGCTGCGCCCACGGCACGTAGTCTTTGACGGCACTCGGCCGCAACAGGAACGTGTGGATGCGCCTGGCAAGCTCGCGCAGCACCCAGCTCGCGCCGTCGCCCTCGCGCACGTTCTGCGCGTAGAAGACGCCAGCGTTGACCATCGGTCGATCCTGCATGGCGATGATCTGCTGCTGGGCAAATACGCCCTTGAGCGCTGGGTACGGATTGCCTAGCCACACGACGTCCGTGTCCGTCTGTAGCACGTTGATACCGAGCTCGACCGCCATGCGCGCGAGATAGTGCTTTCGCAGGTCGTAAAAGTAAAAGGCAAAGCCCCAGTAGAGCTGGACGCAAAGGCCAGCGTCGCGTGGCTTCGTGGCGTTGATTCGGGAGGACCACACGCACGCAACCTCGGGAAGCGCGAGCCGCAGCGCTGCGCACGAGGCGGACGAGTCGGAAAGGTACAGAATGTGGTGCAGCCTAAGAGCGCGAAGCGCAAGAACCGTGTTGAGCCCATTCGCAGCCGATGCCGACGGCTTCGCGTCGCCGCAGACAAGGATCAGCTCGCGGCGGTACGCCACCTGCGAGACGACCTTAGCGAGCGCGCCTGGCATTTCCAGGTCGACGCCGTGCAACGAAAAGGTTGGCAGCTTGCCAGCCGACTCGAAGCTACTGGCACGCGGCATACCCTCAGCGTGGGCATGATGCATCGCCATAGTTGTCCAACTTTGAGGGGGGCTGTCCTACCCCCTTAGTCCAACGCACCGGTACGGATACAGCCGAAACCGTACTCGCAACTCCTGAACGACACGCCCAACATGACGCCTTCACACATCGGCTTTCACACGACTCTGGCTTTCTCCCTCGACGTCGACATGCAGCCGCCGAGCAGGGGAGAGATTTTGCCGGGTAGCTCGCCTCACATGACGACGCCCGAGGCCGAGGTGCTCAGCCGCCTCACCGACGTGCTGTCACAGCACAACTCGCCAGGCAACGGCGCAGCGGTCGTCCGCGAGTTGAAGCTCCTCCTGCCGGAGCTGGAACGGCTCGAAGGACCACCTTGCCACCAGGCCCAGCTCACTCTGGCAAACCTGCTGCTCACTCCACACACATTCGCCGTGCACGCGCAGCTGAAGCAGTGCATCGCGGTGGTGACCAAAGGCGTCAACAGCGGCAGCACGTTTCGCATGGGACTCACGTTGCGGCTCGACGAGCAACTCTTCCGCCAGCCAAGCCTCTGGCCGGATGATGGTGGTGCCTTGCGAAGCCACAACAGCCCCATGCCCGGCTGGTTGCAGCTGCTGCTCGACGTGCCTGTGGCAGAGCCTGTCGTGCGGCGTGCCAGCCCACGGCTGTTGCGACTCCTCGCCATTTCGCTGCATGATGCCGCCCGTGATCTGGTGCGCGAGCCTGCAGCGGCTGCTTCTAGCTCCACAGCCCTCGAGCTGTCCAAGTCCATGATGCTCGTCTTTCGCACGCTGAAGGCTTCACTGGTGTCCTGCGGCATCGTGGCGCGAACCACGCAGGAGGTGGAGGATGGTCGAGCGCTCGTGACGTTTCCGTCGTGCGGTACTGCCGCATCCCTGACGAGCGATGACTTGGACCATCCACTGCTCGTGTCAGACGACGGCCTTGAAGCGTTCGCGCTCACATCAGACAGGGATGCGCTCGCAGCTATGGGTGCAGCGGGTGCAGCTGGATGCGCGGCCGACCACGCGGCCGGTGACGAGAGTGCCGGCCCAACAGAAATATGGACCGATAGAGATGTGGAGCGCCTCCTCGAGGCTGTGCGCCTGATCTGCAAGGCTGCGCTGAGCCTCGTCCTCCTGAGAGGCGTGGCAGCAGACACAGCTCTGGCGGCCTCACATCTCCTGTGCACAGCCTGTGACGTCCTGTTGCCGCCAAGCACAGCCGCGCACCACCTGCTGATGCAACTGGACTGCGCACGTATGATCAGTCCAGCTGTGCTGGCTATCGCCCTGCGCGGCACTGTTCAAGGAGCGAGTACTGCGACGCTCTTGGCGTCGCTGCCAAGCGAGGCGGCGTCCCTTCTGGTCGGCTACGACTGCCTCAGATGCACCAGTAGCGGTAGCGGTGGTGGTGCCAGAGACACGGCTGGGTGGCCCGAGGGACTGCTATTCGGGACTGTTGGCAGCGGCATCGTCAGCGCGTGCGCTGAGGCGTGCGAAGCCAACTGCAAGCTGAGCAGCTTCCGAGCGTTGGAAGCGCTCTTCTCACACATGGAGGAGGCCGGTTCTCTCGCCAGCCGCGCCGACGTCGAGCACGCGCTTGGCGTCTTCGCATCGTCGGCGTTGCAGCTGATCTTCGACCACTGGGAGATGTCCTTCCAGTCGCTCACCAGCATGCTCATGCCGCTACTGCGGCGGCTGCTCAAACTTCTTGCCGCGAGGTCGAGCTGCTTCGCCGAGGCTGCACCCCAGGCTGCGCCTGGCTGGCTACTCTGGCTGCTCCCACGGGTGCGCCAGATGGACTGGACACGGCGCGCCAAGTACCGCACCTTGCAGGCGATGGTGGGGGTGCTCCCCGCAGGAGCCCGCACACTCATGGTGCAGTGGCCTAGCCTCCTACGAGAACTCTTTGGATCGATGCACATCCCCAACTACGCTACCTTGGCTGGCGAGCTACTCGTGGATGTGATGCATTCGCTCGAGCTACAGATCGACGCCGACGCGCCGGCCGACCGGGAGCTTCCGGAGAGTGCAGTCAGCATACCCAGCGTGAAGCGCGGGATGTGGATGGAACTGGTGATCACTCCATTGCTGACCTCCATTACGGGTGTAGCGACGACCCAATGCGAAATCATACTCCAGGCATGCCTCCCTGCGTTGCTCAGTGCCCAGCCTGCAGCTCTAAGCTGGCTTCTCGATCACGCGCAGAGGGTCCCGACGCCAGGGCCATCGGAGTCTGGTCTTCCATCTGGTGACGGAGACCTTCATGCGATGCGGCTCACGATGGCTGTGCTCAAGGTAGCCCGCGATCTCGGGCTCCTAACTGGCGAGGGGCTGACGGCTCATGCCTCGCGGCTCGAGCAGGCGCTCGATGCGGCCGATGAACAGGTGGCACATGATGCTCTGCATGTCGTATGCAGCGGCCAAAAGCAAATAGAGCCAGTGAGCACCAATGAGCTCCAGCTTCTGCGTCGGTTCTGGCCGACGCGGATCAAGGGAGCCTCGCCACACGCACGAAAGCAACTTGCGAATGCCATGCGCAAGCTACTCCAGCGGCTGAAGCGCAGCACCTTTGGCTCGAAGCGCGACCTTCGCGATCTCGATCAGCTTCGCGGCGCCGACATCAGCCAGGGCGCACCATCGCAGCTACAGCCCATCGCCGAAAAGCGCGACTATGCACGTGCCGTAGCAGACTGGCTCGTGTGGTTGCGAACTCTACTTGAGCAGCAGCTCTACCCGGGCGTGCCTGTCACTCGCGCTCTGTTCGCGCTCGAGCTCTACGAACTGTTCGTCGATACCTGGGCTCCATTGCCGCCCGACTCACCTGCGACCACTGGTGAACCCGCAGAAGATCCTACTGCGTCCCTCGTGTGTATGATTGGTGGCGGCGGGTTTGAGCCCGCGAGTCTGTACGGTCCGTGCATTGCGTCAAGGCTGGTGCAGCTGCTGCTACAGGACTTTGAAGCTGTTCGTGCTGTTGCGTTTGGCCTCCTCGCACGCTTTCCCTTTGGGGCACTGCCTGGGTTCGGCAGAGCTGATGAGGTAGCTCAGCTTGCTCAGACTGCATTGCCACTGGTGCTTTCACCAAGGGTGTATGAAGCTGACGCGGGCACCGCCGTCTTAAGATTGCTCACACACCGATACGTCTCACAGCTAGGCTGGACTCTTTGTATCAGCACGAGCAACGACGAAAGCACTTTTCCCTTGCGTGCCTCGGTAGGCGTGGGCCAGCCAGATGCAAGTGCCCGTGCAATCGACACCCTGGTGGGAAGTTTACTCACCCTCCTCGACGATGTTGGTGCGGCAGCGCAACGAGGCGATGCTGCACGCGCTATCCATGTGCACGGAATTGTATCCACTCTTCGTCAAACGGCAGCCGATGCGGAGGCTGCTGGTATGGCGAGTGCTTGGCGCGAGAAGCTGCCTGCCTTACTTGCTGCTTGCCAGCGAATCTGCGACGCATCAGCGACCGTGCTCTGCGAAGGCAATGACGTCGTTGACGGTGGCGGGGGCTCGGTGCCAGACTTTCTCGGAGGCGAAATGCGAGATGATGGCGTTGAGGACGACGACGCCTGTGGCATGCCAGACCTGGCGCCTGTTCAGGCCACGCAAAATCGAGAGGGGAGGCTGCGAATTGTCGTCAATTGGATGGCTGTCAAAGAAGCTTCGCTCGCCGTGGGTCAGATGGTACGTCTGGCGCTCCCCGCACCCAGCAAATCGATTGCCGCACCGGCGAAGCGCCAACGCGCTCGAGGAGGCACGCTCGCCGACGCCACCGCTGCCGCCCCGCTGTCTCGCGACGAGCTTGACGCGGCAGGGTGTGCCCTGGTGAAGCTCTTGATGCGCACAAGGCATACTGGGGTGATCGAGCGGGCATCTCTGGCGCTCTCGGAGGTTAGTGAGCGGTTGCTGAGCAGCTGCTCTCCACCACTCGCCTCCCTTCCTTCCGAGTGGCTTAGAGATCTCCTCTCCGGCGGAAGCGCAGTCACGTACCTGCGACGATCTGCAGGCCTGCCGCACGCTGTCCTCGGAATTCTGCGCGCAGAGCGCATCGGCACGCCAAGTGGCGGGATGTTCGAGTCGTGCATGGCGAGCCTCTTGCGCGATGCACAGCGCGGCAGCGATTCGAGATCTTCTTCTCCTCCAGCATCGCCATCGGCCGTCGACTCGGCACCCTGGCTCTCTCGAGTGCACGCTCTCAATCTGATTCGGCTCATCTTCCTCGACCGTGCTTTCAGTTTGCCTATTCTTACGCATGTGAGTGCAGGTTTCCTTACTGCATTTTGCGCGTTGTCCGCTTCAGAATGGGCTGTACGCAATTCGGGCATGCTCCTCTTTGCAGCGCTACTCCAGCGCACGCTGCGTCAGAGCCGCACCCGAGATGCCAATGCCAGTCAGGCCGACGACGCGAATGGTATCGGCATCCGTGACTTTTTCTCACGAGCTCCAGCTGTGCGCCCCTACCTGATCACGTCTCTTGACGCCGTGCTTCACGGATCGACTGGACACGTCCATGCGGGAGTCAAACAACCTCCCGAGCTGTACCCGATGCTACTCCTGTTGTCCAAGCTCGTTCCGTCACCGACTACCACTATTGAAGGGAGCGCCTCCCCCATGGACCTGCGACCACTTGTTCCACTCGTCCGCGAGTGCGGTGCCATGCCTGCGCTGCGCGTACGCGTGATAGCTGCTGACGCGCTCGTGCCGCTGATTGAGGTATCCGAGCTGCCAAGCTTCCTGCCCAGATTGGCAACTGAGCTTCGAGATTGCCGAAGTGCAAACTGCGCACACGGCACGCTCCTGCAGCTCAAGGCGCTCACGTGCGCGGCAGTGGCACGCGCGGCGACGCTAGTTGATGGGAGGAGAGGCGTTACTGCCTTGTGTGGCACCACTCTCGACGCGCTTCGCCCCGCGTTGGCTCTTTTGAACGCCACGTGCCCTGCCATACGCATCTCCCTCATCCAGCTCCTCGCCGTGTTGGTCCCTCGTGGGCCATCTTCGACTGCAGTGGAGGCATCTGCGGCGATCATGCAGGCAGCGAATGCCAACAGCGCATCCTTCACCAATGCAACATGGGAAGCTGAGCTTCTCTCTTTAGCCGTCTGGCTTTGCCACCTTGACAACGACCGAGGCGGCCCTTCAAATGCAATCGGGGAGGCACTTCTGCTCCGTATGCTCTCAAGCAGAGCGTACGAGGTACGCGTGGCAGGGTTGCTTGCCATACGACAGCTTCTTGGCCTGAGCCTCAGCGAGGTTCGAGATGTCGATGATGCCGTTCCGACTCTGACCGTTGCACATGCACATTGGTGTTTGCACAAGCCTCAGCTCTCCTCGTACTGTCGCATGGCTCTGTCCCATGCCCTTCTTGGATTTGTTGCGACAGACGAGCAGCGTCCGGTTGTGCAGCATGCGATGCGGCTGTTGTGTGACGAGCCCACGCTGCTGCACTGCAGCGCAAGCCCGCAAATCAGACCGGCAGTACTTGCTCGCATGCAGACGCGCGACCACGATATGAGAGCTCTGGCTCTAGAGCTCCTGAGTCTGACGCCTGGCAGGGTGCCCCTTGATGAGGTTACATCTTCGGCGCATGAGGAGATGCCTGTAGCACTTCGCGTCGCTGCTGTGTCAGCCATCGATGTCTCTGATGCGATGGATCCCCGTATGTGGCGGCTCGTGCTGTCTTTGCTTGACGACGACGATGCCGACGTTCGCGAGGCAATGGCCCGGCGCATGAGTCATGAGCTGCTGCCTGGGCGTGGGCAGCCGCACGTTGCGCTCGTTCGCCAGCTGTGCTGGGTCCGCTGCAAGACCCTCGGGCTCCTGTCCAAACTCTTCCCAGCATCAACTGATGGCCTTCTGGAGCTGCAGCAGCCCGCGGGGCAGGTTGCGCACAGCTCCGTTCCCGAATCGGGGCAACCCGCATACAGCGTCTTCCCCAAGGACACGGCGAATTTCTACTCCGAGCCTTCAGTGGATGCGGCAACGATTACCTACCTCAGTGGTACATGCAATGCCACGCCGCTTGGGTGGGTGCTGTAACCCGGCCAGCGGACTCGGTCAGCGTGAATTGCCATTCATTCTAACGCATTATCATTCACACGTCTCGAAGTATATAATAGCGCCGGTCGGCCCCAAATGTCTTAGTAATAAGTTGGTTTAGATGAGAACTGACCAGCACCATGCCCACAGACACAATGATAGAGAAGTCACAAAGGAAGTCACCGCTGACATCAAGCGCTCCGTATACTTCCGCCTTCCGGTGTTGCGTGTTCAGCAAGTCGTCTACGGCCGTTGCGCGGTTCACGCCAGACTTTTGAGCATCTTCATTGCCGTGAGGTCCGGTCGTGTGAGGTCGCTACGTGAGGACGGGATTGAGATCGGATTTAATAATTCGACATTAGCAGAGGTCCCTCCAAACTTTGGGGCGGGGGCGTGAGGACCCGTACTCCCTGCGCTTTCAGCACGGGCGGGTGATTCATGGTGGTGGCGCCGTGAGCGGTGAGCGTCGAGCCAGAAGTGTGAGTCCACCGCGCTCTTCGCCTGAGAGCCTTAGTCCAACCGTCCATGCGCCCGACCAAGACCCCCCTCCCCATCCCTTGACACCACACACAAGTGCGCGGCTCAGCCAGTCTTGGTTCATCGCATTTGCGCGCCAACGAGCACGCCGACAACCTTTGCCTCCGGAATTCGATCGGTCGAGAGCGCAGACGCAAGCGGGTGGGTGGCGGACAGCGGCACCGCGATGGGCAGTGAGCCCGCCTGTGGCCCATACGGCGGCATGCCCGCGACCATCGGATGAGGCCAAGGTGACAGATACATCCACGGAGGCGGTGGGTGAGGTGCTCCAGGCCAGCCCGGCGGCGGAGCCATCGCCGGCCACGGCGGCTGCGCGGAGCCATCGACGGGTGGCCTCGCCTGCGTTGTCTGTGTCGTCTGTGTTTCTACATCGCACTTGCGCGTGACAGCTGCAGGCGCCCGTAGCGGGAGCGGCGTCGGAATGGAAGCGGGCGCAGCTGACGCGGCGGCTGGCGGCGCTCGGCTGGCACTTGTGAGCGCAGTGGCTGTCGTCGCTCTCGGTGATTCTCTGTCGAGAGCTGACAGGCGCGTAACTGTGGTAGGACGGGAGGGAGAGGTGGTGGCGGAGGCGGCCGCAACATTTTCAAGAGCAGGAGCGGGCGCCACACTGCGTGCGGGCGCTAGGGTCGGGACAACGATGCCACGTGTCACTTGCGATGAGGCGTCTGGTAAGCCCTTGAGAGCCATGGGAGCAGAAGCAGCAGGTGCTGCTGAGGAGGGAGCAGCTGCTGCTCGTGGCTGCACCGGCTTTGGCGACGGCACGGCCGAGGGGCTGCTTTCATCGAGACTCTCGTCGAGCTCCACCTCCTGAGGGCCATCATCAGCGTCCAACGCCTCACTCATACCACCTTCACTGTCAGAGAGCAAATCGAATTCTTTTACATCGCCGCGCGCCTCGTCGAAAGTCGACCCGAAGCCGCGATTGCCGAGGAAGGAAGAGCGCATTGACAGTCAGCCAGGGTTTGCACGAGCGTCCCGTCAACCGGGCCGCGTGGCGGGTGGGCGGCGGCGGGGTTGCGGTCCGGTGGGCGCTCGCTTTTTTTCTGACGAACCGCATAGGAAGTGGCGTGCACCAGAAGTTCAAAGTTGCCTGATGCAAACACACGCAAGTAAGGTACGTTGTACTTGAGGTGAACTCGCACCCGGACCAGACCGTCACCCCCCATCTCATAAACACACGACAGTCTACTCCCTGCCGGGAGCCTGCCGCGGCTCCCGATTCTGGCTTGTTATCCGATCAATGATGTTTCATGTACGTGGAGATTTGCGGTCTCGAACCTCGAAATACATTCTCGATGAGCTGATCACAGGGTCGGGCTTTTCTCATGCGGGTCAGGCTCATCTTCGTAGCCGTGCCGACGCTGTTGGCATTCCATGTCGCGCCACAGCTGTCGGCGCACTCACTCATCCCAAGGGCATCCTCGTCCACAAGGCATCCTCGTCGAGCGCCGCTACGTTTCTGCGTGCCAAATGAACTGAACCCGTCGTCGAATGCTCGCTGGCGTGGCGTTGCCGCCGCAGCTGCCGGCGGAGCGCTCGTTGCGACTGCTGTCAATGGCGTTGGCTACGCTCGTGCATCGGCGCTGCTCGTGCTGCGTGCGGGACTGTTTGTCGCTCCCTTCGTATCCGCAGCGAGGCTCTATCGTGACAACCGTCGACGAGCAGCACTCGTGGTGGCACTCAGTGCAGCTGCTCGACGCTTCTGCACGCGGCCGTGGCAGTACCTTACCATCCCACTGGTCGCAGGGGCGGTCGGCTGGATCACCAACTACATAGCGGTCGAGATGATCTTCGAGCCGCGTGAGTACCTCGGGTTGCGGCTTCGGACCTGGCCCAACAACCCAGCTGGCCTTTTCTGCTGGCAAGGCATCGTGCCCTGCAAGGCGCGCGTCATGGCGCAGCGGCTGTGCGATTTGGTCACAGGCAAGCTGCTCGATGTCCGTCAGGTTTTCAGACGCCTGGATCCCGACCGCGTCGCCGAGCTGCTAACGCCCGGTGTCGACAGGATCGCGGAGCAAGTGGTTGCCGAGATGGTGCCGTCCGGTGCTGGTGCTGCTGCCACCGCCGTTGGGCGCGCGGCGCTGCGGGGGCTGCCTGCAAGTGCACAAGAGGAGCTCAGCGCCCTGCGTCACGAGTACGTGGCAGGCTTGACGCGTGACATGCAGCGTCACGTGAAGGAGCTCCTCGATGTGGACGAGGTCGTTGTCGGCGGCATGGTGCGTGAGAAGCAGTTGCTCGTCGAGCTCTTCCGCCGCTGTGGGCGCGTGGAGCTCGACTTCCTCGTCAATTCGGGCTTCGGCTTCGGCTGCCTTCTCGGCGTAGTGCAGATGTGTCTCTGGATCTTCTATGAGCTCCCATGGACCCTCGCAGCTGGCGGAGCGGTCGTCGGCTACCTGACCAATTGGATCGCCCTCCTGCTCATCTTCGCACCCGTCGAGCCGAGGCGCTTTGGCCCCTTCGTGTTGCAAGGTCTCTTCCTCAAGAGGCAGCACGAGGTCTCCGAAGAGTTCGCAGACTGCATGACTGAGAAGCTGCTCGCATCAGAGACGCTCTGGCATAACATTCTCACTGGCCGCGGCTCCACGCGCTTCGCCGAGCTGCTACACGAGCGCACTGCCAAATTCATGGCAGCCGCGGCCGCAGTTCTCTACGGCGGTGCACAGCCGACCGAGTTCGCGACCGCGGAGTGGTGGGGCAGACTTGAGCGGCGAGTGAGTGGCCGAACCCTCGAGCTCCTGCCGACACAGCTCCCGCTCATTCACGCCTACGTCGACGAGCAACTGCAGCTGCGCGAGACGCTGAAGACCAACCTGCGCCGGCTGACGCCGCAGGAGTTTGAGCAGGTGCTGCATCCCGTCTTTCAGGAGGACGAATTCACGCTGATTTTGGTAGGCGCTGTGCTTGGCCTAGCCGTGGGCTGGGGACAGGCTGCAGCTGACGCACGCTCGAAGCGGATGGCAGCGCAGGGGTCATAGCAGCCAGCATGGACGTGGGCCATGCGGCCCGACCTTCCATGTGCGGC
>Ga0209550_10004708_pt1 | contig 12905 bp, 10 predicted proteins | sample LauGreSuBDMM15SN_2_FD_187567 | JGI IMG/M metagenome (GOLD analysis project Ga0209550, IMG submission 187567) | Freshwater lake microbial communities from Lake Michigan, USA - Su13.BD.MM15.SN (SPAdes) (version 5) | ecosystem: Environmental > Aquatic > Freshwater > Lake | place: Lake Michigan... | reverse complement strand
AAACTGCAAATTTTTTCAGTGGAAGAGCATCTGCAACCTTTGTAATCTTAGCCGGTATGGGACTCATTTTATTTTCAAGAAAGATGAGAGAGAATCCAGCAGATATTTTACGTTCTTATGGAGCATTTTTTCTGATTGGAAGTCTCTCTTTAAACTGGAAGAAATACCAATATCTGATTGCTTCTCTACTATCAATCCTAATCTTCACTGTATTATACATTTTATTTGATTTCAGCAAAGACTGGGATACACTTACATTTTCTTATAATGGTTTTTGGACGTAGTGAACGATATATGTAAAAAATTATTTTTCTCTAATTATTATAAATACTCTTTATATTTTTCCATTAACTCATCATCAAATTTATCACTCCAGTTTAATACTGTGCCAATAGTATCAATTATAAATTGCTTTGTTAAGGCATACGTTTCAATGTGTAAAGTTAGTTGTAAATAGTTGTTTTTATTTATACTAAATGATGTCCCGTCACCAATTTGACTGTTTTCAAATAAAATTTCCTTGTAAAACTCAACTGGCATTGTATCGCTAATCTTAAACATAGGAGAAACAAAGCCAATTATGTTTCTGTAATTTGTTGAGTTGATTATTGGCAAGAAACTTTGATAAATTATCAATGTAGCTGATCCTTTATTAATTACATACCAATTATTTTCAGCATCATAACAATCATCAATTGTTAGTCCTATGCTAACGATAGTTTCTTCAATTAGTTTCTTAGTATCATCCATATCTATATTCTCTTTCTAGGAATATAGTCTAAAGTATTCATAAAAGGACTCCTATAAAATATCCGAATCTCTTTCTGTCCCTATCTCAGAACCTCAATCAATCCCAAAATAGCGAAGCTGAGAGGTTAAATTTTCGCCGAAAATTTTTAAAATTCCGAAAAAATTTGACCTGTGGACATTAGAAATCTTGCTTCTGAAAATAAAATTTTCAAAAATTCGGTCAATCGTTTATATGGTAAATTTTTCTTTTTTGTTAAAATTTTCTCTCTTACAAGATGTTTGCAAACTGCATTCATCCATGCGAAACGGAATGATTTGTAGGATATAAAATTAGTCTTAAGAATTTCTCCGGTTTCTGTATTCACAAGTTCTCTCTAGAGTAGAATCCCGAAACGAATCTTTCTAGTCCTGATTTTCCTATCCCAAAAGTAGAATTGATTTCCATTTGTTAAAAACAGAAAAGGCAAGAAACCGTCCTTTTCTCAAATCAATAAGCTAATCATGAAAATGATTCTTAGGAACTATCCTTAAATGTAATAGATTATTTTGTTGTAAAAATATTGATTTGACTGTTGTTGCGCCCGCTATCCTGTGATCCATCATCTCAAAATAGGAAAGAAAGAATGTCTTTACAGGATTTGGTAAGACTATAAATCTTTCCATGTTCCGTTATTTTTTTGAGAAGCATCCAAACGTGATACGTTAGGAATGGTTATCATCTGGCAGGAATTGTATGCACTATCAGGATTTTAAATAAATATTTAAGATATTTAATGAGAGTCTATCTCTGATATCTGATTATATTCCACAAGGACTTAAATTTATCTTACTATTTATAACATATTATCTCATTCTATAGAATAAAAGAGTACGTTCTCTAAAGCACGCATTTTTGAGACTCTTTCAATAATATATTTTTTTTCAGTTAAAATACTATAAATTCTATCCATTTCTTCTTTCTGGCACAATTCTCTTAGATGTAAATTATATTGTATATAATTTTTAATATTATTTATACTATTATTGTTCCCCTTTTTTCCAAATAATGATTTATCAACTTTTGAATCCCAAATAGCATACTTTTCAGGATTTATAAAATGCAAAAATTTACTCCCTCCAACAATAGAATTATTTATTTTACTTTTCATTATATTAAGAAACTCTATTGAGCAATCTCCAGAATTTATGTTTTTAATATACATAGAATAATTATCATCTGAAGAAAAATTACACTCTAAGATAGTAGGCATCCACCCATATACCATATGGGCAATAGATACAAATGCCTTATGGTCATACAGTTCGATACTTTTTACAAAATCAATTAGATGATGATAAACTCGTAAGTAATGGGTATCTGAATTTATTTGTAACTTTTCAGCCTTTAAAATAAAATATTCTATTGTAAATTCTTTAAAATTATCCATAATAATTAGAGATAAGAATCCAAAATTAAGAGCAACTTTATTTTTTGAGATCTACTCTCTCTTTAAACTCGTACTCTCTTTGATATAAAACATATCATTAAATGAATGATAGATTTTTTAATTTGACTAAAAGTAGTCTACTACTAGTCTATTAAATATGGCTAAAAATTTAGAAAAAATCAATCTAAGTGAAGCAAAGGCACACCTGGGAAAGTATGTAAAACAGGCAAAAAAAGGAAAGGTTTTCGTGATCTGCGAACGAAATGAGCCTGTAGCAGAACTCTTGGGAATTCCAGAACCCAAAAAGACAAGACCTATTACATTAGGGCTTGCTAGGGGACAAATCGAATTCAAGGGAGATTGGAATGAAGGGGACTCGCAAATAGAGGATTTATTTTACAAATAGTTAAATGGCAAAGGTAATTTTAGACACACAAATTCTCCTGTTTAGTTTATCAGAACCATCTAGACTAAGTAACAGTCAGAAGGAAACTTTTCTGAATCCTGATTTTCAATTTTTCATTCATCCTGTTAGTTATTGGGAAATTCAAATTAAATATGATCTCGGAAAGTTAGTTTTACCAAAGGAGCCTGAAATTTTCCTTCCACCATTAATTGAAAGCTCTGGGTTTTTCATTGATGAATTCAGAGTCTCTTCCGTATTTTACTTGAACAAGCTTCCTGCGATACATAAAGATCCTTTTAATCGTTTATTAATTGCTCATTGCCTTGATACAAATGCGATGTTGATGAGTGCAGATTCTATTCTGCGTAAATATCCTATTCGTTGTATTGAGTAATACTGTTGGAAACAGAGATGCGAGAAAGTATTTTGTATCAGGAATCTCTAAGGAGAATTTACCCATCGTTTACAAGTTTCACAACGCTCATCCACTTTAGGTACTTTTAAAAAAGATGCTCCTGTTTTTCTTTCTTTAGGCTTTTGGCATCGAAACGTTGACCATCGTTTCGCTGTATTTACACTTAATGCTTCCAATTTAGGCTCTGTTACTCCTATTAACGCTCCCGTACAAGAACTTTGAATTTTGGATTTAACATCGGCAGGAATAGAGTCAGGAATGAATGCATCATCTTTAGTAAGAACACAGTCAGATCCCTGCCAATCTGTAGTACTTACCACATAGGGTTCCCAGTTACCACCCGATCCTTTTGAAGATAAATTGCCTAAACGCTCCATACATACATCAAGAGGAAGACTTAAGAGTCTTTTTTCATAGGAAAGAACACCGAGATAAACCTCTTTCAATGACTTCTCATTGCCATCTAATTTTATTTTAGCTTGATCTGGTTCGTTAACTTTTGTTGTCAATTCCATGGAAGAGTTGTAAAAGGGTTGCAAAGAAGATTCGATCTCCGTCCTACATACTTCTAATGCTTTTGCTATTTCTGAAAGTCCTTTTGCACTACGATCCTGAATATTTTTTTTCTCCATAGCTATTGCACTACTTTCAAAATTTACACATTTTTCTTCTATTGTTTTTAATGTACTATTTTTATCTCCATTGTCTTCAAGCATAGAGAATATTGTATTACAACTATTTAAATGTATCACTAAAATAAATATGGAAAATAATTTAATATTACTTTTTTCTAAATTATCATTTGAACTAAAAATCATGAAAAATCTCCACTAATTAATTTTCTCTCACCTTACTTGTAACCATGTAATATAAGATATTATCTTTTTAGATATTAATACTTAATTTTGCAATAAATTATTCTTAACTTATCTTTTTTTTAGATAAAATTAAAAGAAAGAATTTGAAGCCTTTCCTCTAGGTGGGTAAAAATGGCTCTCGACATTACAAAGAAAAAACCGACATACGCCCATTCTTTGATTATCAATTTCTTATATTGTTAGCCTTTAAAAAAAGGCCTGTGAGGCGATCATGCTTCTCTTTTACCAAATCGCTAACTTAGGAAATCTTTTTAAGATACGAAGATCTTTTGTTAGAAGCTTTAGTTTATAGGCTTGGGCGGTTGCGACAATAATTCGGTCAAAGGGATCTCTATGTGAATCCAGTTTCAGGCTTTCTACTAGCGCAGGCCTATCAAAGGCTAGGATGTTAAAATTGGGTATCTAGTAAGTAACTGGTTCCATTCATTTGGGTAAAACAATATACTCTGCTAGCTTTCTATCTGCATCATCTAGACTACCGAGGATCTTTCCTCGCATCTAAAACGGTCTTTGAAGAGTGGGTCAGTTTTTCAAGATGCTTTTCGGAGATGATATACAGATTTTCTTTGCGGGTCTTAATGCAGACCATCTCTCCCTTTTGAACTGTTTCCAGTGTAGAAAAAAGATTATTTCATAGTTCTGTAGTCTTGTGGATAATCATACGTACATTTAAATATTACATTAAATTTATCAATTAAATAATACTTCTAAGGGTATCACTGTTGAAGAATGGATTAATTTAGATTGTCTTTATTAGGAATAGGATAAATTCAAGAATGGAGGAATATATTAGACTCAGAAAATCTGAAAAAATTGCCGACCAATTCGGTCAGTTTGAAAATTTTTTTTCAGGGACAGATTTAAAAAAGATGCGAGAAGATAAATTATGGTATTTGTATTACAAATACCATAATTTATCCTTGTCTGAAAGAACAAACGAGATTATAAAAGTCTAATAAAAATAGCTATTATGTACTACAGCTAAATAAAACTAACTATGACTAAAAACAAAGAAAGCGAAAATACTGTAAATGCAGGAAGAGATTTCATTAAAGGATCTTTCACTTTGATATGCATACCTATTGCTCCAGACATCAGTGCTGTCATTCCAATTGCTGCGGGTCCGACTACATCGGGAAAATAGATTCCAAAAATTAAAGTAGTAGCTAAGGTTACCTTCGAAAAACCAATCACCATCATAAACCACATAGGAACCCCATAAACCTCGAATTCTGATTTCATATCCGTAGCAGTTCCACCGCGCCACTTTGTTGGTTTTGCAAATCTTACGATCCACACATTATAGATACCAATTGCTACTATAAGCTGAACTGCGATTTTAATCCATTCCATTTTATTTCTCCTTTATTTTATAAACTTTTAATTATTGATACATTATTACTATTTAGTACTACGAGATTTTTCATTGATGTTTCTCAAAAACTCAAATCTTTTACCTTATAAAAATTACTGTAAAAGATATAAAAATTTAAGACCATGAAGAATAAGGAAGGAAGACTCACCAAAAAGCTATCTCTCATTTTAAGCCTCACCAAAAAAGCAAAAAACATTAAAAGACCCAATCCTGCAGAGGAGAATAGTAAGATAAAGTCAATGTAAAATCCTACAAGGAGTCCTGCTCCCCCTAAAAGTTCCAAGATTCCAGTTAGAATCATAAATTTCTCTAATTGGAAACGCTTAAATTCCAATTGCATACTCTCCAAATTTAAGAGCATAGCACCATAAATTAAAAAGGAGAGACTTGACGTTAATATTGCTACTACATTGATGATTTCCATTTAATATTCATTAAGTTATTCTATTTCTCATGTAAAACGCAACCCTTTTTTTATATATTAATTTTTCTTAAAACTTTGGACAAGAATAGGAATTATAAGAGTTCATGCACTTTATTCCCTCTTCTATATTGATGGTTAATATTTTTTATTAAGTACTACGATTAAATCAATAAGCTTTTCAGCATATCGTTTACACTGAAAGAGAACTTTGAAGGTAACAAATGGATTCACTTTTACAATTCCAATCCCATCTATCCCTTCATCTTTTCCAGGGTTTGTTAGTCTCAAATCCTCAAATCCAGATTCTCTTAAAAGCAATATCAAATCTTTGTTTCCAACGAATGTCTTCTTTCATCACAAAATCCCCTAGCTCTTGACTAAATCTTGAATGATTCCTTTTTTAATAAATCATTTAAAATCTCAAATTTTATTTAGATTTTGAAAGTCTTCACAAAATCATGAAAAAGTATCACTTATATTTGAAGAAATTTCTTGCTAATTCTAAGATAAAATGGAGATCTTACTTTATCAAAAAAACAGTACTTCACTCCAAAAAAATCATGATTTTTTAGAATATTTCGATCTATAAAACTTTTTACTATAATTTTAAATAGTGTATCCCTTATTATGGAGACAAATAATGTCTGCTACACCCGAGCAATCGATTTTAAACAATACCCAAGTGGACGCAGATCCGCAAGAAACAAAAGAATAGCTAGATGCCCGTTGGAATGCTTTGGCAATGATTTTGCGTACCAATGAAGATTCCAATGTTGGGGGACTTATCTCCTCTTTCCTATCCGCAGCCAATCTTTACGATAGGGAATTTCCAGCTATCCTCATTCTTGGTTGATGCCTAACTTTTGGTAATTTCCAACAGTTTCTAAGTTACTACAGATTTCTAGAGTTACATTAGAAAGGTGGTAAGGATGATTGGTTTGAGAGAAGAATTTCCTATGTAACGATTTTTATAGGAATGAAAACCACTCTGTATTGAATATAATATATCCTTGGAAAAGAAATCAATGAGAATGGACATGAATCAATATAAAAATAGTTTCAACAAGGTTAGATTATTAACATTAGAGTATATAAAGGAAACTTTTAAAAGAGAAAACTACTCAGAGATTTTTTATTCGATTGTTTATAGTACTTTCACTTTAACCCGATTAACAAAGTATACTTCTAACAAGTTGACAACTTTTCCAGATCGAATTATTGGACATGCTACGTTATTCGGCGTAGATATCTCTGCAAGAGTTAGGCTATTTGTTTTCTTTTTATTGTTTTTTTCTATTTGTTTTATCTTTTATAACTTCCTCATTCAAAAATTCAAAAAATTTTGTGACGAAAAGAAATCGAACTATGCTTATAATCTTTTTGGTCTGTCAACAACGTTTATTGCCTTCTATTTATTTGGCTATGGACTCAATGGAGATTTAAAAATAAGTAATATTGGTTTTCTTTTTTCATCTGTTCTCTATGCAATAATCTTCTCGTTATTTTTTGGGATATTTCCTAAGTTTGGCTGGACAAAAAGTCTTAATCATTTGTATTTTACACTTTCTCTTTTTTTAGCGATGCCAATTTTTCTTTTTGCTTTCAAATATAAAATTCTTTCCCAAGAAATTCATTGGAGAGCAAATACATTATCATTGTTTTTTTCATTTGCTATTAGCTCCGTATTTGTATTTGGATACTTACGATTGGTTCAATTATTTTATAAGAATTGGTACCATACTTTTCGTATCACGATATCGACTATGCTACCAGTTTTCTCTTTGATAGCTTTTCCGTTTATTGGAGTAGAATTCTATTATATTTTGAATAGCCGTTCTGTTTTTGGATGGGGAAGTAAAGAAATTCAAAATGTATACATAGGATTACTCTTTCTCCTTTTTGTTATCAACCATATACTTACGATTCTAAAAATACAAAAAAGTAAAACGTATAAATGGAATCCATTTTCTACTCTTTATAATAAGTATGCCTTTATACTGATTTGTATTTTTTTATTGAGTATGCGCTGGTCTGGGACAGGTAAAATTCAATTTGAAGATAGTGAGTGGGGAAACTCTACAATTGCTATCCAACAGTTTTATAATTTTAATAAAACTCCACTGATTAGTTCTTTTCCCCCACATCTCTTATCAGATATTTTTGGTCCAATGTTTTTTTCCATACTTTCTGGATACGAATCAAAATTCCCTAACGATGCACAGGTATACTTTAATTACGGTTTGGGTTGGCTATTTCCAGCAGTTCTTATTTTTTATTTTGTTCTAAAGCGATATTCTTCTTCTTACTTTGCATTGCTATTTGTTTTTCTAGTTCCCGCAATAGAAATTTGGATTAATGCTTATTATGCGATAGGTTTTTTGGGCATACTTTACTTTACCAGTAAACGGTTTTATAATCAAAAGAATAATTTATCTAATTGGATTCTTTTCTGGTTGGTTTTATTTTTACTTTTTTTATATAGAATTGATTTGGGTGTAGCCACATCATTAACTTTATTTTCGATTTTGTTTTTGGTTTACTGGTTTGAAAAATGTAAATTTTCACTAAAAACATTTCTAATTTCTTTTTTGTATAGTTTTGTTTTGGTGGCGACTGTTTACATTTTACTTTGTGTTAAAGATGGAGTAGACTTTATTTTTCGTATAAAGATGATTTTCGATATCATGGCTTTAGAAGGACAGTCCAATGTTTTATCTTATTTATATACGAATTACTCGATTGGATTTTATCTGACTTATTTTATTGTTCCGATTTCTATTTTTATTTTTCTACTCTTTCAAGTTCGTGCATTTTTGATTAATAAATCTCTTTCTTTAAATAGAATTCAAATTACAATTTTATTTTTTAGCGTGTTTTATTTTGCCACATTCGTGCGTGCATTGTTCAGACATGGCTGGTTGGAACAGAAAATGGAGTTTATGTTTTCCACTGGTTTTATCATATTTTTCTCACTGTATTTTGGAAAACCGAATTTAAAAATGCCAGAGAAAAATATTCTTTCCATTATAAGTTTAGCTATTATAATTTTGTTTATACAATTTGTTTTTAATCTTAATTACTACAGTTTGAATGCTACTCTTTTTATTGAGGGATATACAGCTATTGGAAATTTTCCTAAACTAAAACCTGTATCTGAAAGAATTGAAAGAATAAAGTCCAACAAAAAAGACTTCAAAAACTTTTTAGGACTTCTAGAATTAACGTTAACAAAAGAAGAAACCTTTTTGATTTTTAACAACAAAGATCATTTGTATTTTTTAAGCAATCGATTGATGCCAACATACATCGGACAAGTTCCATTGGGGTATTCTAGCGATTCCATGCAAAAGAATTATTTGAAAGAAATTGAAAATAGTATGGCACCATTACTAGTATTTGAACATGCTAACGTAAATGGCTGGGATGGTATGGATGGAGTTCCTAATACGATAAGAGCCTATCGTTTGGCAGAATATTTTTATTTGAATTATGAACCTTTTGTCTATGCAGACAATAATTTTGTCTGGGTACAAAAATCAAGAAAAGAAGAACTCTATAAGAAAATAGAGCCCTTCATCCAAACAAGCTCTTCACCAACTTTAGAGTATGTTTTTACGCTACCGAATCCGCAACCCCAAAAATACGCTATAGGAATGCTTCCCTTTATCTGGGCGAATTATGATAAGAGCATTCAGAAAAATGGTATTCCTCAAAAATTGATCCAAGTTGCGTTAAGTGAAACAGGTGAACCAATAGTAGCAGCACAAGAAAAAATATTTTCAATAGAGACTGATTGGGATAAAAAAGAAGGAAATTATCTCTATCTTGATCTAATATCTAATACGGGTGGGGCGCTTGAACTTAGTTATTCAGAATCTCTTGAGTCCAACTTTGATAACTCGGCTACCTTTCTACTTCAAAGTAGTGGTCAGCGAGAAAAATATCTGATTCGAATGAGTTCATTTCGGACTTGGATGCAAAAACCTGTAAGAAGAATAAAAATTCAAACTACGGAACCAATCCAGCTCATGGAAATCCGGGTGACAAAGGGCGATTAATGTTATAAAAATGCCATTATTTACAAGGAAAAATTTTCTTTTATTGAATTGGAGGATAATTTATTTTGAGATCATTATTTTTTCATAGACCACTTGCTAAAAAAACAAGGCTTAGTTTCTACATATTATTGATTTTATATTTATGGTTAGTTTCACGTATCCCTGTACACGTAGGTGCTGATTCAGGACATGATGAAGCACTCTATGTAAAACTTGCCGAAAGTATTTTGGCAGGTAACTGGCTTGGCAAGTACGATAGCTTGACACTTCTAAAAGGACCGTTTTATTCGGTATGGATAGCATTTTGCTTTGTAACGGGAATTCCTCTTTTTTTTGCCCAAGGACTTCTTTACGGTCTTTCTGGATTGCTTCTCATCGGTTCATATTTAAGTGAAAAAAATAAATACTGGCTATCATTTATCTATGCTCTTTACTTATTCAATCCCATGTTTTATGCACCTGGAAATTTGCGAGTAGTTCGGGATAACTTCTATTGTTCGCTTACGATCTTACTACTTGCTATACTACTTTGGACATTTCGACAACGAAGTGCCTATCCTAGCGTACGGTTATTATGGATGTCATTTCTAGGTTTTGTACTAGGCGCATTTTGGATGACACGTGATGAAGGTATCTGGATATTACCTGTTATTGGATTTAGCTTCCTTTGTTTGGTCGGATTGCAGATAACAGCGAGTAGCCCCTTACTGCGATGGCAGACGTTAGGTAGAGAGCTTGGTTTAATATTCGTTTCAATTTCGGTATTTCTTGGAAGTGTAGGAATAGTATCTTTTTTGAATTATCGCTATTATAATTACTTTGGTATTATAGAATTTCGACAAACAGAATTTCTTTCTGCATTTGGAGGACTTGCTCGTATCAAACGAGACAAGTGGATACCCCATGTTGCAATTCCTAGAAAATCATTTCAGTTAGCGTATTCAATTAGTCCGACATTATCAATTATTCAAAAAGAATTAGAAAAGCCCAATGGGATTGGCGATGCATGGGCAAGCTCAGATTGTGTGGATTATAACATCAACCCTTGTGATGGAGAGATGCGACCGAAAGTGGTATTTGCCATCAGAGATGCAATGGCTATAGTAGGTATCTATGAAATAGCCGACAAGTCTCGTTATTTTTTGAAAAGTGTGGGATGGGAAATTAATTCAGCTTGTGAAAAAGGACTTATATCCTGTGAGACACTTCGTATGGCCATGACTCCTCCGTTTCGCTATGAATTTGTGGTACCAATACTAAATAGATTTTTAGATGGAGTTATATTTTCCACTAGTTTTGTTTTACCATCTTTTGAATTGCCACTTACTACTGGAAGTCCACACAATGTACTCCGTTTTCAAGATGTAGTGAAAACAGAATTTGCCCCGCGTGAAGGAGAGTGGATGAACCATCCAATTACGACAATACGAACATTACAGGTATTTACATTTTTTGGCTTACTACGGAAATTTTATGCAATGATCATGCCCGCTCTGTCAGGCATCTCTTTTTTTCTCTTTCTATTTTTAGGTGGATTTACTTTGTACTACTCACTCTATCGAAAAAAAAGAGAAGGAGAGTTGAATAGAAATATCTTAGCTAGGCTAGTTTTAGATTTTGAGAATCAGCTTATGTTATTTTTTTCAACTTTACTCTTAATGACTTTTTGTCTTCGACTTTTTCTATTATCCTATTTAAAAGTTGTTGCTATGCCCGATCCGTTTAATTCTCTTTATATGTCTTCTATCTATCCGCTAATTATCCTCTTTTGCGGAAGTGTTTTTGTGATTGGATTGAATTTTAGAACTACGAATAATTAACGTTATTGCAAAAGCAAGACAAGATAGTAGTGATTCTATTTTTTCCAACTCTTACTTCTTTTGCAAATGATATAAAACTGTTACGTTACGTCCTATTAATTATATTACTAAAAGTTGTAAATGTAAGTCGTTTAATTTTTCTATAGTATAACTCCAGTTGTCTAATTAGTAACGGGTTTATTAAAACAATCGGTAAGAAAATGATCAATAGTCCTAAATCGGGAAATAAAAATCTTGGATTTACGCCTGCAAAAAAAACAGAGATATAAGAAAATGTAAATATTCTTATAAATGTAAATGTTAAAATTAGAATTTGCATAAATATAAAAAAGTGTATTCTTGATTTATAGACAATTATCGAAAGTAGACCAACAAATAAACTAATTGAGAAAATCAAATGAATAGAATTAGTATAAAATCGGCTAATAGTATCTCGCTCTTTTTGGTGTTGGACTATGAAGCTTTCATTATATATTTCTGGAGTCAAAGTAACCACAGCATGTTTTTTTGATAATTGCTCATTCACATTTCGATAGGATGAATCAGGAATTTCCCAAAAACCTTTATCGAATAGTAAAAGTTGAAAGTAACCAAGGAAGCCAGAATAAATTTCAGGGATGGTAGCAAAACTAAACAATGGCATTAATGAATCGCCATCATTTATATTTCTCCCTTCTTGGTCACAAATTCTATCAATTTCTTCTCTCATCTTCTTATAAAATTGTTGTGTTTGAATAGCTGTGTTTGTTTTCCCTGTAAAAAAGATCGCATCTTTGATCCAAAAAATTTGCAGACCGTATACCCATTCTTCAATATAATGATTCGTTCCTACAGGGTCATAGGTTTCTTTCATATCTCTTAATTCTGGAATTTTTTCAGCAATCTCCATCAGAGAACTTCTTTTAATAGGAAAAGCAAATCCAATTTTGTCACGATAGCTATACCGTCGTAATGCGGCTAAAAACTTTGGATATTCTCCTTCGCTTATTTCATGCACAACTGATGTTCCCATATCTCGGTAATAAAAATACTTGATTGAAAATGAAATGATAGATAAGAGGATTAAACTAAATAAGCAAATATAGACCCAGCGAATACTTATTTTCCAAAAATATTTTTTCCAATCCAATTTTCTCCATGGAAAAAGAAAACCTAATAGCATTAAAAATAAAAATACATAGAATATTTTTGCTTCTTCTCGGACAAAGAAAAGAAGAGCAAAGGATGTAATGAATATCATTGTGTGTGTTTTGGAAAACTGTTTTTTTCTTATATCTAAATAAATGTTCATATAGGAAATTATCCAGAAAAGAAGGAGAATAAAAAATAAACCAAAACGATCTGCTTTATTC
>Ga0209550_10004704_pt1 | contig 12908 bp, 10 predicted proteins | sample LauGreSuBDMM15SN_2_FD_187567 | JGI IMG/M metagenome (GOLD analysis project Ga0209550, IMG submission 187567) | Freshwater lake microbial communities from Lake Michigan, USA - Su13.BD.MM15.SN (SPAdes) (version 5) | ecosystem: Environmental > Aquatic > Freshwater > Lake | place: Lake Michigan... | reverse complement strand
CCACTAAAGCTAAAGCCCGGCCACTTTCCCACCGATGTTGCGCTGAGAACGGTCAGCGAGGCTTTGGCTAAAGCAGCTTGCACTATCCTTGAGGTTGAGCCCGGCGAACTCATGGCCGAATATAGGCCGGCTCTGACCCAAGCGGGCAAGGTGGGGCTGGAAGCAGAAATATTCCTCTACGACACGCTTCCAGGCGGGGCGGGTTTCGCGCGACAGTTGGCGCATAGAGGCATCGAACTCTTTCAACGTGCTCTCGCCGTCATGAAAACTTGTCCCGAGAATTGTGATTCTTCATGCTACCGTTGCCTGCGGAGCTTTAAGAACAAGTTCGAGCATGGGCAACTTGATCGACATGTCGGCGCGGAACTGCTCGAGTTTCTAATCACCGACAACAGGCAGCCGTTCAGCCCTGACCGAATTGCTGCATCAACCAGGGTTCTATTACTCGACCTCCAGCGCAATGACGTTAACGGCGTTAGTTATGAGGCCAATGCTTCAGTCAGTGTCCCGGGCATGGGCGATGTGACCGTGCCAATTCTCGCCACGCGTCGGGATGGCGTCCGTAAGATCATCGCACTGGCAGGCCCCCTGACGGACGAGCACCCGTCCGATCCCAGAATTGCCGAATTGCGAGATAAATGGGACGGGGAGGTAATCCCAGTTAACGAGCTTCTTGTGCGAGGTAACTTACCGACCGCAACCAACATGATCGAGGAAGACTTGTTCGCATGAGGATAACTCTGATCTACACGAGTGCATTCAGGAACCTGATTTGATCGAAATCACGGGTGTCTCTGAAGGTGACGAGTATGCTGCGGCATTGCAGCTTAAGCGCCGCATTCTGGATCTGTGGCCTGACCTAGCCCGCAGTCGGACTGACATAGTGCGTATGTTTGTTGGTCTAAAAATGCACGGGCAGAAGATCGAAGATATCGATCTCGTCGTTATCGGTTCATTTAGCGAAGCCCGTGCATTTGATCCGGAATGGAAATTCTACCCTCGCGATGGCGAGCCATTCACGCCAAAGGCTGCGTTAGTGCGTAACTTTGCTCTCGTTATTGAGGTTAAGTCACATGACGCGACTGGGGTCCGCTTCGAGAACACGGTTGCATCCGTTCGATATGTCCGCAACGGGCATGTGTCGTGGGAGTGCGTAACAGAAAAAAACCGAGCCCAGATGTTTGAGTTTAAGAAGTGGCTTGATCGCTTTGGCCTCGACAATGTTCATGTCCAGAATCTCGTCCTTTTTACCGGCCTCAAAGAGCGTGACCTCCCGTCACGGCCCCACGTTTGTATCGCGAGCAATACTAGCTTCGAGCGGATCCTCAACGTACTTGGACAGGTCTCAGGTCCTCGCGAGAACAATCAGCGGGTGACGTTGTCATACGGAGCTGAGCAGGCTTTTGACAACTTACTCGCTACAAACTCTCCTCTCTTCAAGATTCTAGAACCAACGCCGTTAGATCGACGGCGGATGGATCTCATTGCTAAATCAGCATTGCCCGACACCTGGTTAGAAGAACTGGGCGAGAGACAAATTTTGTTGAAAGGCAGGGGCGGTGTAGGAAAGACGGTGTTTTTGCTACAGATCGCTTACAAAGCATACGACGAGTCCGGAATGCGGTCGCTGATCCTAACGTTTAACAAGGCCCTAGTGGCAGATATGCGACGAACTATTTCGTTACTTGGTATTCCGCGCGGTGTTGAGAGTGGCGGCGTAGCGATCGAAACGGTTCACGGGTTCATCGGCCGGCTTATGTTAAAATTGGGCATAATTGAAAATTACGATAACTTTCTCGAAAAATACGATACGCACAAAGCCAATCTCCAGGAATATTTTCGTAGCGAAGCGATAACTACAGATGATTTAGATGCAATCATGCGTGAAGATGCAACGGACTTTGATTGGGACCTAGTTTTAGTTGATGAGGGTCAAGACTGGCCCGCTGATGAGATAGCGCTCTTGAATACAATTTATGGGCCGAAGCGCCTAGTAGTTTCCGATGGTGTCGATCAATATGTCCGAAATTCTGTCGCTAACTGGACGCATGACCTCGCTAAAGCCGATTTTAGAACGCGCCGATTAAAGAAATGTCTCCGGATGAAGGTCAATGTTGCCACGTTCGTTGCAGACGTTGCGGTTCGTCTCGGTCTTGACACTTGGGATCTCGAACCGAACGCTGACGCTATTGGTGGAAGGGTTGTAATTTATGATGGCGACCTTGCGGTAGAACCTGAACGCATTGCCGCTTTGGTTAAAGATGCCCGTGAACTCGGCAACTTTCCAGTTGATTTGCTCGCCTGTGTCCCGCCGGGTTCAATCGTGAATACTGGACATGGTTTGGTGTCCGAGGCGGCTGCATTATATGAAAGTATAGGGGGAGAGTTGTGGGACGGTACCAAGAGTGATGTCCGTGACGCTTATCCAACTAGTCGCGAGCAATTGCGTTTTGTTCAGTATGACTCCTGCCGGGGGCTTGAGGGGTGGATATCGATTAACTATGATCTTGACCAATTGTGGGACTATAAGGTTCGGCAATGGAACTTAGAGGGGCGCGTGCACGACGCTTTAATGGAGACACGAGAGGAAGCCGCGGCCAGACATGCTGCTCAATGGATGATGATCCCGCTGACGCGTGCAATAGATACGTTGGTAATCGGTCTCGGATCATCGGATGGGCCGTTACGTTCAGTACTTAGGCGGGTGGCAGATAGGCATCCTGACTTCGTCGAGTGGATTGAGTTAACGCCTAGATTGGCCTAATCTACTAATCGGAGAACAGGTCTTCGTCGACCGGATGCAAGCTACTCTGGACGGCCCCCGGTACGAGAAGCCTCAGGTTTGCAAGTGTTTCTGATCTCTTAGAGCGCCCATCAAGCCACCGCCGGCGCCATGCCGCTGCTATGTCTGCTGCTGACGAAGCATGAAAATTCTCTACTTCCATTCCCATGAGCGAGTTTCGCGACCCTACATCGAGTTCGCATGCGTAAAATAGACGGGGAGTGTTGTGATGCAAAATTGCATTGCTGTTGATGCCCAGAGCATCCAGCCCCTCCCGAATCTGACGCAGACGTGGGCTGGTTCCCTCTCCAAAGCGATTGTTGATTCTGCGCGAGGTGTGAAGCGTCTGAGCCATTTGTCTAAGTGCGTAAGCAGTATCTGCGCCCAAGTGGAGCGTGCCGAAACCCCCTGTCTTGCTGCCGCCGATCGAATCCCAACGGAGATCGTTCTCCAAGCCTGGGTGGTCCCCCGCGCGGAGGGACAGCCGATTATACTGGCTGGAGCCTATACCATAGAGGCTTGTTGTGGTTAGCACCCGTAGGTCGGCAGGCTTAGAAATTGGACGGCCTGCCATCTGAGACGAGATGACACTCACTTGGTCGCTGTAACGTTTTGAATAGTGTTCGCGGATTTCCTTTGAACATAACAGTAAGGCGACGAGTTTACCGCCAATTAATTCGTTGTAAGGCGCAACTGCGCCACAAATGCTAACGTCAGCAACCCGGCTTGACAGCCCGGCTTTCCGGAATTCCGTTAGGACGATGTCAATCGCGCGCTGGCCGGTTGTAGCAGCTAGGAGTTGCGGCAATGCCTGAACTGGATTCCCGATTAAGTCAGCCGCGCAAAACGTTTGTTTTGCTGACAGAAGTTGGGCAAGCAATTGGGCCCGTTTTCGAACAAATAATGGATCCTCGGAAGCTTCTCGCCAATTTACATTGGGACCAGTTGTCTTGATGGAGCCACGCAGTGGTCTGACGCCGCCGTCACTCTGGATGTTTACCTCATAGTGAGCCCGCAGTTCGAGATCGCGTTCAAACGCCGCACCCGCGGCCCTTTGCTCTAACCGTAAAATTGTAGTCTCTACAGGCGAAGCGATTTCCTCTGCAGATACGAGATCGTCCGACCGTACGTCGTTGATTGAGGCTTCAAGTCTCTCCAATAATGCGTGAGCCAATGCTAGGGCATTCCAATGTCCCGATTGAAGATTTTGATCAAGCGAACCGCGTAGCCAGCCGATCCAGTTGTCACGAGCGTTCAGCCTCATGACTGGGCTAGCTAGCATGGCGATGCCGATAACCGGTCGCTTTGGACGAGCCGCGTTTCGTATTAGTATGAGCACCTGCCGTCCTGGAATTGGACGATATTCATGCGCCCAAGTGTGTCGGAAATAACGCCAAATGTCGTTTAGTAGCAGTCCTGTATCTGTACAGCGGTCACCAGATGTGCAGACCTCGATTATAGGATCAATAACTTTTGAAAGTGCCGTTTCTCGTTCGGTGCCTGACAGTTTTTGGATCGATTCCAACTTATCGGCAAGTTCTCCCCCGTGATCCACCAAGCCAAGTACCGACGTTCGACCCTTTGGCCGCGCGATTGGTCTCTCCATCCGCTTTATAAAAGTTGAAACGGAAGGCTCTTGTAGTTGACGTTGCCGGGAGGCTAGAAGGGCCTCCCGGATACGGAGCTTTACATCCCCAACTGTTTGATCGCCGGCTTGGTTTATACTTGGAGGCTCACACAGCATTGCACCGCTTTTGACGGTCACTTGCCAACCTTGATCAAAAAGGTCCGCGACAAGAAGGCATATAGTTCTTAGCTTGGCGCTGGATCCATCGTCGATCGACCCATTAGCAAATTTTCGAAGCATTTCGGCTACACGTGAAGGTTTTGTTAAGTTAACGCTGAGTAAATCGTGTAATTTTTCTCGTTCATTTGGATCAAGAAACGGCTCAAACGCGCGAGTGCTTGAAGTACGTTCGTCTTCAACTTTGGCCATGAATTCCCCATTGTGTTTGTGGACGCATATCGAAGTCCGAAGACTTGGTACTAGCGGTGGGTTTAATCTTATGCTGGGCCTTGGGTTATACTGGAAATCCTGAGTTTCCAATCAGTTAGCAATTCCCTATATTCTTTTTGGATCTCTGCACTAGCCGCTGCAGAATGACGTTCAATTTCCGAGAGAAGAGAGGTCAAAAAAACTGACGCTTGCTCGGGATGTATTACATTGGGGGCCGTTGAACTAGCATGCATTTTGGGTGCGGGCGTCAATAATGTTAACTGATTTTGAAAGCCCTTTTTGCGTCCGGCTTTTGCCTCCCGTACCTTGGACCTTAGATGTTCAATCGCTTTGTGTAGTCCAACCGTGCGGAGACGATCCCACATTTGAGGTGAAATCGTCACCTGCTGCTTTGATGTTGTGACCCCAAATTCTTCATCTAAAGATGCAGAAAATTCGATCTCAATGCGGATATAGCGGTCATTATTTACAAAAATTGTCCAGGGTGTCCGTGACTGGACGTCAATAACACGCCCATTACGGCTAAAAACTATACCATGATACTGCTTAATAATGGCGAAACGGGCATTCGCATTTATGCCGACTGCATCTCTTGATTTGTCGGTAGCTGCAAAACTTGGCGGCAGCCATGCATATCGAATAGTCAAATCGCCGAAGCAACCACAGGTTTCGTCAGCATCAATGCTTAGCCTTACAGGATCAAGGGCAACTGCCCGATCCACATCGGTCGCGTGAAGGTCTGCAAGGGGATTTAGGAACAGTGGATCGATTGGTTTTACCTCAGCCCCATCGATGTAGACGGATGTCTGGCCTAATAGTTTATGGTATGAAACGCCGAATTCGCGAGTAAGGTTTCGGCTTAGACCTGAAGAAGTTATCCAATCGAGACGGTCAAGTTTTTCAACGAGGACGATGGTACCCGATTCCCATCCGTCCGGATAATTGCAATCTATCGCGTTCAATAGAAATGGTGGTAGCGATGCTGGTTGAGCGGCGGCAATGCTTATGCCTCCTTCGCCCTCTGTACCGAGAAGATCGAGATCAAGGGTCGTCGCGTAAATCTTGCCTCGCCTCAATTTCGAGAATACGGTTATGCGCCGACCTAAGCTAACAGTTGCACAAGGAAGTCCATAACCAAACCGTCCCAGGCCGTTTCTATCATTCTCCCGGTGGGTCCCGCCCCACATCATCGCGAAACGGATCATGTCGGGTGTCATCCCATGTCCATCGTCTATAACGGCCAACTGTTTGGGCTTTTTGTTAGATCCTTCGCCATATCCAAAAACGAGATCGATGCGTTCTGCATATGCTTGAATGGAGTTATCGACTAGTTCTGCTATCGCTTCCACGTTTGTTTTATATCCGATATGACGGACACCTTGAATGAAAGCCTTAGGTACTACGATACCAGATTGAAGGCTTTGTACCGTTGAGTTAACGTACGATCGTTGGGCTGAAACTAAAATTTCGGACTGATGCATCATATAAATCCTAGTATGAGCGCCCCCAGAACATTTGTTACTGATGGCCGGGTAAATTAGCGGAGCTTGGTGCTCATTATTGGGAATATTATTAGGCGCCAATATTGCAGTGTTGCAAGCAGCTTTGTTCGATGGTTTTGTGCCCTACCCCCTGGCATTTACGTGCGAGCGTGTGTCACGTAAAATCGCGCTGGGAGTTTTAAGTGGAAGGTACTGTTGGCTTCCTACCACGCCATTTAGGCCCTGAAGCTATCCCCAGCGAAAATGATAGTGCCTCAAGCTCCCTTAGCTCGGACAACCGCTGACTCCGTTCTGCCTTTGCTTCGAGTGTTTCTTGACCGTGCCTATACTGCGGATGGTTCGCACCTCGCTTGATAGCCTCTGGATTTTTTGCGCCGTGATATCTGCACGTTGTACAGCCCCACTTAGTGACTGCTGGGTTCCAGCATCTATCGCCCCTCGCCTTACACTTAGCCGTACAGCGCCTCGTTTTGCCTGATTTTACATATGGGAGAGGCATGGCTTCGAGAGGCACTCAGATATCAAGGTCAGAACTTTCGGGCGCCTGCTACCCGACAGAGCGTGAGCCTGCCGCTTGAGCCCCTCTGAAGCTTGCCACTATATCGATTGATTACAACAGAAGAAGGAACCGAGTATTTTTCGTATTCATCCGGAACACTCTGTTTCGAGACAGATCTCCACGTGAGAGCTACATCGCTGATCTCAAATATAACAGGCTCATTGTTCACCTGCTTTTTCACAAAGTCTATCTTGTAGATTTCTTCGTCAACCTTGGTGCCTGCGGCTGTTGTCACACAACTCATCACGATGACACCGGAGAGTTTACTAGGCACTGCTGCCGCCAGCGATGCTTGTGGGGATAGGACAACCAACATAGCCAGAGTGATCGGTAATCTAAGCATCTTCATCTCCCCTTACTCCGCAACATCACATAGGCCAACCTTCAACCTAGCCGCGCCTTAGATGTAGCGCAATACACGTATAAATTCAAAAATATTATATATAATTCAATATATTAAAACGCATTCCTAATATTTAAAGTAAATACTTAACTCGCATTAGCCGCTTTACCACTTCGCATTACTCACCACGTTACAACTGGCGACGAGCTTGCTGGACGGAGGCTAAAGAATATTCGGCGGTTACCTCATTAAAACCAGCTTTTCACATATTCTTCCGCGTCGGCTGCACCGACACTGCCCTTAGCAGTCACAGGCCAAGCTACAGCAACGCAGTCCTCAAACCCATCAGGAAAGGGACGATAGGGGCGATACCAACTATGGTTGTCTGCCACGTCCTTGGCAAATTCATCAATTCGATCGCGGAGAAGTTTGAACTCATCGTGCCAGAGTATGCCTCCGTGGCGCCCTACCAGTTTTCTGAGCATTTCGCGGGTGACTGGAAACGGAATGTTGAACCGCTTAGGCGGATCTTGCGGGAAGGCTATGGTGAGTTCGATCGTGGGGCCCTCATGCGCTTTGAGTTGCCGGCCGGACCACACTGGCTGGTTCTGAGCGAACCCCGAGATCGAAATCACGTAATGGCTAATATGCAGTTTGTAACGTTTCACAGTGGTTCTCTCCTTAGGCTGACTGGGGTACGACTGATATGGATGCTGGCTGAACATAGAGAAGCCGATGCCTGCGGGGGGGGGTAGTGTGTTCCAGTGTTTCTGTTGTTCCAGCAATTTTATAAAAGGATAAAAAGAAACTATATCCCTACCCTTTTGCAAAAATGCTGGAACAGCGAGAACACTGGAACACCCACACACCGTTGGCTGAGGCAGTTCATTCATAGCCATCACTTTCCATTGCGGATGCCTTCCCAACCTTAGTCGCGCGGAGGATTTCACCCCTCACTTGATCAGCGTTAGCTGCATCCCACTTCGCGTGGTTTTTGATGGCGTAGACACCTTCTAGTGCACCCGCATGACGGACTTTTTTGGTTAACTTCCTTATCCCGACGCGATCCATGGCATGACGCGTGGCACTGTTCTGGAGCGCATCGTACCTCGGCAGTGCTGCATTCAGTTCGGTGGCAGTTATCAGATCGACAGGCCAATTACTTACCAGCGCCTTACAGACAGCATCTTCTTCCGACTGACTGAATTCCACGAGAGCAGTCTTCGCGTCGTTCATTGGCGGGCGCTGACCGGGATTGAACCCTGAAATATCCCGTCGTAGGAGAAATTCACGCACCGAAGCTATGAAATCTGGGTCTTGTAGAAGCCCGTACAGCCGTACGTAATAGGAGGCTTCTTTGGGCTGACTGTCGTGGCTCACCACCCAGAACCGCCGGTCGTGCTCGTCCAACGGCAGTGCGCCGGTGTGGTTCGAGAAAATTAGCCAGCGCGCAGCGTTATGCTCCATACGCTTGCGACCATACTTCGGGTTTATCTCGCGAACCTCAGGGGTAACAAGCTGACGAAGACGGTTGGCCGCGCGATACTTCTGCGCTCCTCCTTCATTGACCTCGTCTACGATACCTAAGAGGCAGCGGGATAGTCTGTCGTTGAACCCTCCGTCGAGTAATCCAGTGAGATCGAGGGAAGCAGCTACGTTTCCGGCCCAAAGCCGAGTTAGTACACTGGCAATCCAGTTCCTACCCGTGCCGTGCCACCACGCTTTATGGAGAAAGCCGAAATGGGGAAGCTCGCCGGGTTTCTGTTCAATATGCGCCAGCCAGTCGATAAAGGGATCAGCATCCGCATCCCAAAGGTGCGCAACATGATCAACAAAATAGCTGGCTAACCATTCCCAATTATAAGGCTCTTCAACACATGCTCGTGGCCGCCAGATATTCAATGCCTGTCGTCCGCTCGGACACTTAGTAATAAGCCCAGCCCCAGCATGGAACGTGAGCGTATCTGTCTGTTTACGGTCAGGGCTTTCTAACCAGACCTGCGAGGCTGCGACGATCCTCGTTGTTCCATTTGCATTGGCAACCTGGTGCTTCGACCCGGCAAGAGCATTCTTAAAGTCAGCCAAATTGAGAACTAACGAGGGCCAGTTCACGTCGGCAACCTGCGAACCATCAAGGATAAAAACCTTATCATTGAGCAGTTGATCGACGGAAGAAGTACCCGCAAGCGGAACCGTCTCAGCCCCGGAGCCTATCTGCGCGTTCGCATCCCGCTGAGCCTTCCGGCGCGTTGCTTCTTCCTCTTTCCATGCCAACAACGCTGCGGTCCTATCGCCCTTATGCTTGTAAAACACGAACAAGTCGAAAGCATCGCCACGCCGCGCGCCACTCGCCGTTTCGACACCCAAGCCAGCGGCGGCGTCGCTTCCGGAAAGCGTAATAAAGTACTCGCTTCCATCATCCCCGATATAAACACGGGATGCGAAGCTGCCAGATTCTTGAAGAGGCGATTGCCATTTCAGGCTATTTGAACCTGGTTCATAGCCGAACTCCTCCATCAAATCTTCGATCCGATAGGCAGCGTTGAAGCGCTCAATCGGGCTGGAACCAGTATTCGTAAGCACGGGGCGACGCGCAACTGCTGCACTGCGTGCTTGGTCCTTTTCCGCTGTATCGGCCTCCCGCTTCTGCCTAAGATCATCTATGGCTTGTTGGAAGATGGGCGTTAGGGCGTTCACAACGGGACCCCTTCGTCGCCATAGGTGTAGCTTTCGTAGAAGAGAGGGTTTCCGTCTTCGTCACGACGCTCCGGCGGTACGTTAGGCAAGTAGACAGGTTGTCCCGCACCCGCCAACGACTTGTCCATAAGCACACCGTTTTTCTCCATGTAGGTGAAAAACGCTTTCTGCGCTTCATTCCACCGTTTGAAAGATACCGGCTCCTGAAGCGGAACAATAATCCGCCAGCGTTTATCCTCGGGAGCCGCGCTCCCTGTGCTGTAAATGAAAATCGCTGATGCAGGGCCGAACAAGTCACGAGTGAGATTTATGATGTCAACCATCGGAACATTACCCTTGTCAATGTCTCCAGCCAGAGCAACAAACTGACCTTGCGCTTGCTGCACCGCATGGCACCGTGCATCGAAAGAGTTGTAGATCGAAGGAATGAAGGCTGGAGCGCTAGCCTTAGGCCTGCGTGTCGGTAACAAACCCAAAAGTGAGCCAAGTTCCAGCGAATGATAGTCCTCGCCCGTGCGGATATTTGTGTCGAACTGCCCGTTAAAGGTCAGCACGCTGTGCGAGCGCCAATTACCCCCTACATCAAATGCATCTAACATTATTGGCCTCCGCGAATAGCGGGTGCAGCGTCTGCGCGACACTGAGCTTCGGCAAGGAAACGCGCTATTTCGGCAAGCGATTTGTCATCGATGCGCTCTTGAAGTTTCCAGCCTTTTATTGCTGCCCCCTTCGTTCCCCTAGGGGTGGCCGCAATCACCAGCACGTGCTGCACGGAGCCTGACGCGCTAGTCATGAGTTTGGTCCTGCACCCGAGGAAAGTACTCGCAGCATGAGTCTGAAGCCTCAACCCTTGGAAAGTACCTGCTAGGAAGACCATTACGATAAAAAGGCTTTGGTGGGCTGATACGACACTCAGATCGGCCAGACGGCTCATCAACCCTTACGTATTGGCAGTTACCGCACACTTCGTTGCTAAACATCACAGCCCCCCACGAATAACGGGTGCGGCGTCTACGCGACGCTGAGCTTCGTCAAAAAGCTTCGATGTTTCGACCTGTGCCCTGCCGTTTATAAGCTGCCACGGGAGCGGCCAACACTCCAATGTCCTTGGGGAGACGCGAAAATAATGCTGGGTCACAAGTTGTGCGCCAGTTTTGCGATCCACACGCTTTGGGTGTGTGATGTTTGGGGTAGGTGTTTCGAGCACCTCTCTTGTAATTTTACGCTGCATTGCAAATAACCGCCTTTCGTTCCGTTACGGGAGATAACGTCGAAAAAGGCGCCTACAAGAGCGAAATATGCATAATCTTCAGTGACTTACTCCTACGCTAGTAAGAGGAAGAAACGCACGAAAATCCAACAGTTTAGTGACAGTTTGCAGCCTCAATAAAAACTGTGGATAACTTTACACTCACCACAGTTTCAAACGCTTCCAATCTCCGCTGACAGAACTTCGCACCATTTATTCATGGCTGCTACCTGCTCCGGCAGTCGAAGCGCATGTTGATATGTGCCTAACACCCCAGACCTTGTGGCAGACTGACGGTGGTTCAAAATGGCGTCCAATACTGCCTCGTGGACGCCTGCTTCGGCAAGTACCGTTACGAACGAACGGCGATGATCATGAAAGCGCCAATCAAATTTCATCTTCAGCGCTTCATCAACTGCCTTCTTGATCTTACCGAAGGTATCGATTGCTTTACCCGAAAGAGGTGCGGGGAATACCAATCCGGAAGTTGGATGCCCCATTTCGGCATAACGCCGCTTAAGGATATCGAGCGCCAGAGCATGCACATAAAACGTATGGGGGTCACCGTTCTTGGTCTGCGTCCCCGACAACACCCAAACTGAACGATCGAGGTCGACATCCTCCCAAAGCATTCGTGTGGCCTCACCGCGCCTGCATGGCATTGCAATCAGGAAGTGGAGAAGATCACGATGGACCTGTTGCAGGCCTTTCGCAGTGCTTGTCGCCTGCCATAACTGCCGAAGCTGCGACGGCTTATGGTGGACACGCCTTGACTTGGGCGGCCTTGGCCGAAGTCTCTTTACTACTTGGCCACAGGGGTTGGTCGCAACATGCTGTTCTTCTAACGCCCAATCATAAAATCGTGAAAGCGCACCGTATCGGTGTCGTGCTGTGGCAGCCTTGCTTACTTGTCCGTCAAGCATACGCTTGACGTCCGTACAAGCAACTTCACCTGCCGGTTTGTCCATTGCACTCATCGCTACGATGGCAGCTTTGGTGTGCATCAACTCTTCAGCTACAGCTTTGGGTGAAAGCAGCCCCTCTCCACCCCGCATTTTGGGCCGTTTGGGCAGTGCTTCTGTATAAATCTCCAAGAGCCGCTTCAGCGTCCCAGCACGCTTGCGGGCATCCTCAGCAAGTTTCGCCTTCTTTTTCTCAGCTGGATCTCCACCCGACTTGGCTTCTCCTTTGTGCTTGTTTGCGACATCGCGAGCCGCATCCGGTGACAAGGAAGCGGGATTACCGAGCACTATTGATTTTGACGGAAAGCGCTTCCCAGTATGCGCATCAACGCCACGGGGCTTGTACTCGAAGCGCCAAGACATCGACTGTGCATTCACGATTAGCGCAAGCCCTCTGCACTCAGCGTCAGCTATAATAGTACGCCGCAACGGCTGGCGTCCGCGCCAAGCACCTTCAATTATTGCCTTGGAAATCTTAACCGGACCGATCCGGACTATCTCTTGCTTGCTCAACGTTCACTCTCCATGTAGGACGGACATAGGACGGACATATAGTGCGTTATTGAGCGTAAACAAGCGTGCAAGAACGGAAGTTAGAACAGGTTCCTCCTTCTGTATAACAGCGTATACATAAAAGTACGCTTAATATTTGGCAAATTTCCGCCGAGTGCATTGGCCAAGTTCGAAATTTAGCCATTTGACTTTTAATCAGTAGGTCGCTGGTTCGAACCCAGCAGGGCTCACCATATATTTCAATGACTTATATGGTGAGATTACCTCTGTACCATCAGAGAATT
>Ga0209550_10004701_pt1 | contig 12911 bp, 8 predicted proteins | sample LauGreSuBDMM15SN_2_FD_187567 | JGI IMG/M metagenome (GOLD analysis project Ga0209550, IMG submission 187567) | Freshwater lake microbial communities from Lake Michigan, USA - Su13.BD.MM15.SN (SPAdes) (version 5) | ecosystem: Environmental > Aquatic > Freshwater > Lake | place: Lake Michigan, USA... | reverse complement strand
TCTCAATCCGCAACAGCAGCAGAATCTGCTTAGCCACGATCGAGACTTCCTTAATTGGCAGATAGTTGAATCACCAATTAGAACTGTTCTATTCAATGGGGCAACTGTTTACAAAACCATTGAGGCTGCACAAAATTATTATCTACAAAAAGTTGGAGAAATTTCTTACACATCAGGTGGGCAAACGAGAAAGTCTGATTTGATCAGTGGCGATGGACCGCGTGGTGAATCATTCTTCGGGTGGACCGTAAATCTTCAGGCGCTACAAGCCACTGTTGATGAGCGTAAAGGTGTTATGTCCAAGCTCGCTGACTGGCTCAAGAACGAATGCAACCTTGATCTCAACAAAGCAGGTGCATAATTATGTGGGTCTTTACTACATCAGGTTTTGTCAGCGCAGTCTATAAAGACGACGCCATGCAAATCCGTGCGCGTGATAGAAAATCTCTAGAAGGCTTGTCAAAGCAGACCGGCGCTTCCATCACCTCGACGCCTCTTGCTGATTACCCGTATCGAATTGCCATTACAAATGAACAATTTGCCGCCTGGGTGTCACAGCAAGCACTATCTGTGGCCTATAAGAACTTCAAATCCGAAGTTGCCGATACGCGTGGCTACGGTTTTGCTAAGCCTCTAAATAAAGTCTGGTCTGCCATGCACGAGGTTGAAGATGCGAAAGCTCGGCTTCGTTAAATGAAAATGAGGAAAGTCGTGGATCAGTCGTGAAAATCTTCAAAAGGAATTCAGGTATAAATCTGGCAGGAAAAACTTTTGGTGAATTGAAGAATGAAGCAACGACGTCCCGCCCAAAAACTCCTGATCATATAGAAGAGATTCAGGTCACATCCGAGTATGAAGAGATTAAAAAATTAATTGATGAAAAGAATAAATTAATCTTTGTCACCGGTGGTGCCGGAACTGGAAAAAGTACCTTTATAAAATGGATTGAAAGCCTATACGCTGGAAAAGTAGCAATTGCCGCGCCTACGGGAATTGCAGCTCTAACAGTTTCGGGCGTAACTATTCATAGATTGTGCAAATTTCCGCCAGCTTGGATTGTCGATGCAGACATTAACATCGATCCTAAATCAGTTATTCCAAAAATAGACATTCTAATCATCGACGAAATTTCAATGGTGAATGCGAATTTATTGGATGGAATTGACAAGTTTTGTAAATTGCATCGCAAAGATATGAAGAAAGAGCCATTTGGTGGCTTGACGGTCATAATGGTTGGAGATCTTTTTCAATTGCCACCCGTAGTAACTCACATTACCCAGCCTCTTTTTCGCCGCGAATATCATTCAGCAAAATTCTTCTCTTCACATGCCTTGACCGAATCCGCGCCTACGGGTGTCGAGCTCTCCTCTCCATTCAGACAAAAAGATGAACAATTAATTCGCTTACTTGCGAATATCCGCGAAGGCATTGATTTGCAATCGGCGATCAACGAGTTTAACGAAAACTGTGTAATAACAAACATTCCTCCGATTGGCGCGGTTCATTTGGCACCGCGAAATAAAGACGTTGAAATTATCAATAATCGAGAATTGGAAAAATTGAAACTACCTGAGAAGATATTTACTTCTACTTTGAGCGGCAAGTTTTCTGAACGACAATTGCCGGCGCCAGATAAGATCACGCTCCGAGTCGGAGCGCAAGTTGTGCTATTAAATAATTCCAAAGAATGGGTTAATGGAAATGTGGGTATTGTGACCGCAATTGGTATCGATAAAGTTTCCGTGAAAATAATCGACTCTGCTAAGACGGTGGAAGTCCGGACATTTGAGTGGAAGAATTACGACTACAAATTTGATGAAACTGAGAAAAAGGTAGTTCGTCAGGTAATAGGAACTTTTACACAGATTCCACTTTCTCTCGCTTGGGCAATGACTATTCATAAAAGCCAAGGATTGACGCTCGACAAAGTTCATCTGGATCTTGGTGGTGGCGCATTCGAGACTGGCCAAACTTACGTAGCATTATCCAGAACACGTTCTATGGCTGCAATCACTCTGGCCAAAGGGCTTTCACTCAATGACATTCTGGTGGATAAAGAAGCTGTGGAATTCTACAAGGCGATTAGGGGCTGACAATGGGACTAACGACTTCTCAAATTGATGCCATTAACACTACCGATCAACATTTACAAATAATTGCTTGTGCTGGCTCGGGAAAAACTGATGTAGTTTCCAGGAGAATTGCAAAGATCATCAAGGACGGATTAGCCACGCCGGATCAAATAGTGGCATTTACCTTCACCGAAAAGGCAGCGGCTGAACTTAAAGAACGTGTATACAAGTACATTTCACACGAAGTCGGAAATACCGATGGCTTAGCCGATATGTTCATCGGGACTATGCATGCGTATTGCCTTGAAATTCTTCAGACATACGTTCCAGAAATATTCAAGTTTCGAGTATTGCCTGATGTTCAAACCAAATTGCTTGTTAATCGCTTCAGTAACCAATCCGGATTGACGGTCTGTCCCACCTCATCTCCGAACACTCCAGTTTTGAGAAAATTTATCAATACAGGTCTATACATTAAGTCTCTCTCAACTTACCGTGAAGATTTAGTGGATCATTCACTGGTACCAGAAGGCTTCAAGGATTCTCTCAAGAGTTACCTTAATCTTCTAGATAAGCATTCCTATTTGGACTACACGGATATATTGATCAGAGCGGTTGAGTCTCTTGAATCGGCGAGTTTGACCAACCTCAAAGCCTTAAAGGAGAGAGTAGATAATTACAAGTTTATCACTGTGGATGAATATCAGGATATAAATCCCATTCAAGAGCGTCTCGTCAAAGCGATGTGTGGAAAAAAAGCAAAATTATGTGTTGTGGGTGACGACGATCAGACGATCTATCAATGGCGTGGAAGCGATGTTGAAAATATTCTTACATTCAGCAAGAGACGTAAAAATGTTAAAAAAGTTATTCTGGATGATAATTTCCGATCATCTAAAGGAATTGTTGATGTCGCAAAAATAATCGCCGATGACATTGATCCGAGTGTTCGTCTACCGAAGACAATGAAAGCCAGCGGTCACCAAGAATTTGAGCGTGGAGATATCTTGGCCCTCGATTTTAATACGCCCGAGTCAGAAGCCAAATGGATAGCAAAAAAGATAAAAGATATGCACGGATTATCTTTTCATGACGCGTCGAACTCAGAACCGCGTGGACTCTCTTGGTCAGATTTCGCCGTTCTGTTCAGAACGGTTCGTAAAGATGCTGGACTACTGGTCGAAGAGTTTAAGCGTCAGGAGATCCCATTTATTATTAAAGGTTTATCGAGATTATTTGAATTTGATGAAATACGTGCAGTACAAGGAGCATTTAGATATGCATCGGAAGAAATATCGTCAGAGGAATTTACTGATATGTGGAATGCTGGGAATCTGACCACAGGGAAGAAGAACACATACAAGGCACTTAAGAAACTTGAAGAAGTCTGGACTATTACGAACTCCACTAAATACGAAAGACTCAATCTACAACAATTCTATTTGGATTTTCTTGAGCACTTAGAAATTAAAGAAGACAGTTACCCAAAAGATCCATCTCGAGGCGAAGTAGTTTTTTATCTACTTGGAAAATTTAGTCAAGTCATATCCGATTTCGAAAGCATTAATTTCCAAATGAAACCAGATGAAAAACTGAGAACATTCTCTGCCTGGTTGATCCATGAGGCACCTGATGTCTACGAAGAAGCTTATGCCGACGCGGGGTATGCCAAACCCGATGCCGTTGTTATTTCTACCGTACACCAGGCGAAAGGCATGCAATGGCCGGTCGTTTTTTTGCCGTGCCTACAGCAAAATCGTTTCCCAGCACAACGCCTGGGCGGATTGAATCTTTCCCATGTAATTCCTCCTGAAGCCATAAATAATTTTGATCGCTATCGAGGAAACGTTGAAGATGAGAAACGCTTATTTTATGTTGCAGTTACAAGAGCGCAAAAATACTTATTTGCTTCATACGCGCCGGCCGATACTAGAAATAGAAGAGCTAGATCGAGATTTCTAATACAAATGACTTCATCAAGTTATGTGAATACTGTTGATTCTAAAATTCAGAATAAGAAAATCTTAGCGAAGCCAAAGTTAGAAGATCTGGACATCACGATAACTTTTAGTGAGTTAAAGTATCTATTTGAATGCCCTTATCAATTTAAAGTTAGGTTCCTTTACGGATTTGATTCACCTATTGCTGAAGCCATGGGATTCGGGCGAGGACTGCATGACGCACTATCAGAAGTGCACAAGTCTGCCATAGAAGGAAAATACTTAACCTCTGCTGACGCGGAACATTTGGTCGACAGACATTTGTGGACACCTTTTGCAAATTCTGAAATGAAGGAGAATTTACGACGATCAGCAATTGAATCGGTCAAGCGTTATTTAGATGCTCACGGCGCTGATTTACCAAATACGATCTTTTCGGAAAAGCGTATTCAGGTTCATATTGGGGATGGAATAATCGTTGATGGAAGAATTGATTTAATTAGGCGTCTAGATACAGACGAGACAGCAATTGTAGATTTCAAGTCCAAAGAAGCGGTCCAATCAGAGTCGCTCACAATGGACCAATTACATGTTTATGCTTTAGGTTACAGTGAGTTAACAGGTGAAAGTGCAGACGTAGTTGAAATTCTGAATTTGGATGAAAAAGGTAAAAACATCCGCGCAAATATTGCGCCAGATTTACTCGATGCCACACGATTGAAAGTTCTGAATGCGGGAGAACAAATAAAAAATAATAAAATGGAAAAGCACAAGGTGTGGTGTGGTGCCTGTGCCAGTTGCGATTTCGTCGGTCTGTGCAGAAAGCGAGAAAAGACCTAGATATCCCGAATGTTAAATATCGGAATTCCCTCTGCAATTAGGATTTTACATTGACCTTTTCCAGCACTATTTTCGTTAAAGACTCCAGCTACGATACTTGGCCTTAACTGTTGGGCGAGACTAGCGCCTTTAGATTTTAAAATGATTTCAAGATTTTGCAATTCATGTTGTTCTAGATCAATTGGGAAAACTTTTGATCCTGATAGTAGTAGTGATGCGAATGCGCCTTTTTGGGTTTTTTTGATGACTCTCGCGTTTTTTTGCATTTTTTGGATTTGCAATTTGAATTGATCGGGACTGCAAACTTTTATATCTCGAGCAGTGGCTTTTTGTACCGTAGATGAATTATCTTCGTAGTCGTTTGTGACCACCAGAATTGTCTCAGGGCCAACCGTCCCTTGTATTCTTAGGCCGGCGTTCTCTCCGAGATACTTCAGTTCGTGCATTATGCGGCCTGGAATCCCACCCGAAAAAACAATTCGGTCTCCAATGTGCAGGCAGAATGTAGAATTTTGGCAAGGATCACAGGTACACATCTCAATAACCAACTAAATATCCTCCGAAGTCACCCTGCTATCCTGAAATATGACTTTCCCATTTAATCACAACGAAAGCGAGTTGAACCTACCGGGTAACGGGATTTGAACACCCCAACTCTGTACAGTTTTAGTCACAGACCATTAGTCTATGAGCGTATCGGATACGGCCGGGGGGGGCGTTCATGTTTAGGGAACTCAGGGTCGGCAATTTTAAAGGTTTCAGTGGCTCTCACACAATCCAGCTCGGAAGAATAAATCTTTTTTATGGAGCTAATTCCGCGGGGAAAAGTGCACTTCTCGAATCACTGTTACTTATGAGGCAGTCCATCCGAAGCAGATCGGTTGATCAAGATCAAGGAATGGAGCCATTTCTTTTCAATGGCGTACAAGTGGATTTGGGGAGTTTCCAGGCGACTATAAATGGACACAATGTAAGCAAAAAATTACATCTTGGTGGCTCTTATGAACACTCACTATTGATGGCGGATGGTGAGAAACAAGTAGATGTCCATCACTTTGACGTTGAAGTCGCGTGGGATCATGAAACTAAGTCGCAGGTATTGGAAAGTTGCACCTACCGGGTCGATTCGGCGCCCGAGAACACAATTTCATTTAAGAGAGTCAAGAGTGGCGTGGGCGAAGCAGCAGTTCGGCCAGAAGTGAAACTTGGCTTTTCGAATATTGCCAAAATGGTGAGAGATTCAACAGCTAGACGACTTCAAACTGAAGTCGAGGTGGACCTTTCGGTTTCAGAGAAAGTTTTGCTCAACGCGCCTTACGAAAATTGGAGTTTTCTCCCAGGAATCGCAGCACTTGAAGAAAAACCTCAAATCATTAAAGAATCAATTGAACTCGAAAGTATGAATAATGATTCTAAGAATTTAGAAAGATTAGAAAGTGAAATTGCCGTCAGAGAGAATGTGATCCAATATTTTTTCGAAGAAATGATGACAACTACTTGGCGGGAAATGCTTGTAAACCGTTTCAGAGAAACATTCGATAATTTTTCTCGAATTCGTTACTTAGGACCATTGAGAAAATCTCCCACAAGAATCGAGAGACTCGTTGAAAAGTCTAAGATTTATGTAGGTCGTGGAGGCGAGGGAGTCGCATTGATTCTTCATCGAGACCCATCAACCGTAGTGACAGTCAACAGATATATGCGCGATTTGTCGATTCCATACGAGATGCACGTGAGAAAACTCGATCCTGATGGCGCTGGGACGATCGGTGAAATCATCGTATTACAACTTGTAGATCTGCGTTCGAATGTAATTCTATCTTTGGAAGATGTTGGATTTGGAATCTCCCAGGTGCTTCCTCTGTTGGTGCAATTAGCAATTAGCAAGAAGGACGTGGTTCTTATAGAGCAGCCAGAATTGCACCTGCATCCAGCAATTCAAGCTCATTTTGGGGATTTGTTAATTGAAGGCAGTAAGGAAAGCAAGGCCAATCAATTCATCATAGAGACTCATAGTGAACACCTTCTACTACGACTTCAGAGAAGAATACGAGAAGGAAGCTTGCCTTCAAAAGATTTACGGATCTACTACATAGACGCAAATAGTGAACTGGGCTCCTATGCGCAATTGATCGAAATAGACGACAACGGAGAATTCATAACACCTTGGCCAAACGGATTCTTCCCCGAGAGACTAGATGAGATGTTGGCATAAACTATGAAGGCCGTCGTTTCCGGGTTTTCTTCAATAACGCCGGAATTCTTATGCTTACTAGAAGAGCCCGTTCCTTTTGAACTATCAATTAATTTTAAAAATAAGTTGATTTTCGGTGAAACAGCTCAGGATATGAGAGCATTTCTCCGGCAGCTACGTGAACTTTTGCCAGAGAATAATTTGAGTTCTAGACGGTTATTCGAAGCTATAAATCAAGCGCCAAAGTCTCGAATCACTTTGACAAACCAGGATTGCGATATTTACCTCCAGACCGATGAAGATGTCGTTTCCAAATTAACTGGAATCGAATTTGAAAGTTATCAAACAAGATTCGAAATTAATGCTGTCAGGGGTGACTCTAGACAGGAATTATTTGATCGGGGATTTAGTCGACTCGTAAAGAGTGCAAGTTCAATTTGCATTGTAGATAGATACTTCGGAAGTCAATTTTCTTCTGACGAGTATAAACGTTCGGGTTCCTACTGGGCTTTAGAAAGAATTCTTGAGCTAGGCGTACCTTTCGTAAGGGTCTTAACTTCTAACTCCGATGCTTTATACGCAAAAATTGAAGAGAGATTATGTGAACTACATTCCAGTTCGCTCGGTCTAACAAAATTGGAAATCTATCTCGGCCGAGCAGTTCATAATCGACATTTAACTTTTAATTTCACCGGGGGAGCAACTCCCTATTCGATGATTGTCGATAAAGGCTTAGAAGTGTTTCAGTTCGAAAAATTGCGAGAAGGTCCAGGAATCTCACATATGAGCCCAATCTCAGCGTCGACGAATGAAGCTCAAGTTCTAAATTCTTATTCTAAACTTATTAAGATCGATAGGTCTGTTAGTAAATCCGCTTAGGAAAATGCTCCACCGCAGAATTAAGTAACCCCTCTACTGGGCGGGGACGTAGATTATCCGGATATTGGCGATTCTGATTGATTTAATTTAATTATTTTTGCTGCAAATAACCTGAAAAAGCCTATTTGAAAAGCCCACTCGAATAGTCTAATCTGAGAGTGTCTCTTTCTCAGATTTCATTGAGAATTCGTCTTTTGCTGCCCGAATTATTGCCCGGACTTAGGCGCCCGTCAGAGGCCTACAGCCCGCTCCTATATAGACTCGGGTGGTTGTGAAATGTCAGTCCCCGCTGTCATCCTTAGGGTCAGTTGCTCCTGCAAACGCGTAGTAGGAAAATAATAAGGAGTTGGAATGCTACAAAACCTCTATGAAGACCTAACCAAGCTCCTTGAATTTAATGATCGATACCTGGTTGACGGGATGCTTTCTAAAGACAAAGTGGCTGAGAGCGCATTGGCAATGGATGCCGATTTGCTAAAGGTTCTTACCACGAATGAGTCAATTAAAAATCATTTCTTTGAAAAAATAGGGGCAATTCTTGTATTCGACAAAGTTAAGTTTCAAAAATTTGTTTTGAATAAGGATTTCTTACCAGACAATTACACTGCCTTCCGTAACAAAGTAGGGATGAATAGGGATGATGATTACATTACTGAAAGCAACGATGTTGTCTTAGTTTGGCCATATAAAGATTGCGTGCTTGAAGGTGGTCAAGATAAAGAAGATGCAAAAAGAACAGAGATTTTTTGGAATTTAACTCTTGCACCGGACCAAATTACTAGGTTGCTCTCGCCAAAAGCATTAAACAATTTTGAGAAATATGACGATAAAGGTAAAAAGACAGCGCTTGAGAATGTTACCGAAAAAGATAACCTTTTGATAAAAGGCAATAATCTGCTTGCATTACACACCCTAAAAGAGAAATATAGAAATAAAATCAAGCTAATCTATATCGATCCTCCTTACAATCCCGATAGTAAGAATAATACCTTTACTTACAACAATTCTTTCAATAGGAGCACTTGGCTTACCTTTATGAAGAATCGCCTTGAAGTGGCGCGAGAATTCTTAACGACAGATGGCTGCTTGATAATTGCAATTGACGAAAATGAACAAGTGCATCTCGGCGTGTTACTTAAGGAAATGTTCAGAGATCATGAAATTCATTGCATAACTATCGTACATAACCCACGGGGAATTCAAGGAACGAACTTTTCTTATACGCACGAATATGCATTCTTCGTGATTCCACGTGGGCAAAAGTCCATCGGATATCGAAAAATTGATGAAGCTGACATCAACTTTAGAAACTTGAGAGACAATGGTGGTGAATCTCTCCGCACGGACGCCAGAACATGCTTCTATCCGATTATCGTAGAAGACGGCAAAGTCGTTGGATTTGGTGATGTGACAGAATCTAGTGTCCACCCAGATAGAAATGTCAAAATTGGGCGAAAAACCCATGTCTTCCCTATTGACCCACAGGGAATAGAGAGAAAGTGGCGCTATTCAAGAGACAGTGTCGAAGGCATAAAAGACTTATTACGGGCCAAAGAAGTGAGAGGGTTTGTTGACGTAGAACTTGGAAAAGATTTTGGTACATACCGCACTGTTTGGGAAGATGCCAAATACGATGCCAATGAATACGGAAGTAAATTATTACGTGATTTAGTTCCAGGTTCTAGCTTCCTATTTCCCAAATCGCTATGGAATGTCTTTGATTGCATATATGCGGTTGTAGGAAATGACCCCAATGCAATTGTTATGGATTTTTTTGGAGGGAGTGGAACTACCGCTCACGCTGTACTCGAATTGAATAAGGAAGATGGAGGCGAACGTCGCTTTATTCTTTGTGAGCAAATGGATTACGTAGGAACTGTCACAAAAGCGAGAATTCGTGAGGTCATAAAACGAAACGGAAACGATTCATTCGTTTACGCAGAATTGTCAGTTGCGAACCAGGAGTTTGTTCAATTGATCAGGGATGCCAGCAGTATTGATGAATTAAAAAAAATATGGAATGAAATGCAAGAGAGAGCGTTCTTAAGTTATCGAGCTAATTCCGTTATTGATTCACTCACAGAGGCATCATTCTCTGGATTAGATAAAAAGGAATTTAAAACTTTTTTACTAGAGATTCTAGATCAAAATATGTTGTACGTCCCATTCTCTGAGATAGCAGATGAGCAATTTGGCATAGACAAAAAAACTCAGGAACTAAATAGAAGAATGTTTGGATAATTTATGCTAAAGGATTCGCTTCAGCAGTTCCTAACAGAAGAATTTGGAAAAGTGACTATCGATGCGGTGCAAATTCCGGCTCGGATTTCTACGAATCTAAACCCAGATTTTCCTATTAGGCCATATCAGGAGAAAGCCTTCAAATATTATTTACAATACATAAATGAAGATTTCGAAAAAAAACCAAGTATTAATCATCAACTTCTATTTCACATGGCAACCGGAAGCGGAAAAACCTTTGTTATGGCTGGCTTGATGATTGATCTGTATAGGCGCGGATATAGCAATTTCCTGTTCTTTGTTAATAGTACTAATATTATTGAGAAGACTAAGGACAATTTCACTAATTCAGGTTCTTCCAAGTATCTTTTTTCTCAAGCATTAGAAGTTGATGGATCTACCGTTCGCATTCAATCTGTCAGTAATTTTCAAGGCGCAAACCCTTCAAATATCAATATTTCTTTCACCACTATCCAAGGTTTGCATCAACAATTGACAAGCCCTCATGAAAACTCTCTGACGTTAGAGGATTTCAAAACACAAAAAGTTGTCCTAATATCAGACGAAGCGCACCATATTAATGTTAATACACGCAGACAACGTGGACAAATGGAGATTGTTGAAAGCGCTACTTGGGAAACCACAGTCGAGAGAATATTTCGGGCTAACCCTCAGAATATTCTCCTGGAATTCACGGCAACAATGGATTTCGCGGACGAGAATATTGCTAATAAGTACCTTAGCAAATTGATTTATGACTACCCCTTAAAGGAATTTAGAAAAGATGGATACTCGAAAGAAGTATCAGTGTTGCAGATAGATTCTGGAATCTTGAATAGAGCTATGTATGCAGTGCTTCTAAGCGAATTCCGAAAGAAGATATTCCTTAAGAACGATCTACAAGTTAAACCAGTTATTCTTTTCAAGTCTAAGGGTATTGCTGAGAGCAGACTCTTTGAATCCGAATTTATTTCACAGATTGAAAAGTTAGAAGCCAAGACTTTACGTAATCTATTCTCAAAATCTTCCGATCCAAATATCCGCAATTTCGAGAAGTATTTGATTGACCAAAGTGAGTCTTTAGAAAACTTGGCACTAGAAATAAGAGAAGACTTTTCACGCCAAAAATTGATTTCTGTGAATAGTAAATCTGACAGCGAAGATAAGCAGATTGTTGTAAACACTTTAGAAAGAAAAGATAATCTTTTTCGTGGAATTTTTGCTGTTGACAAACTAAATGAGGGATGGGATGTGCTGAATCTATTTGACATAGTTCGACTTTATGACACTAGAGACGCAAAAAATAATAAAGTCGGTACGACAACTATGAGCGAAGCGCAACTTATTGGAAGAGGTGCTCGTTACTTCCCATTCAGATTGGATGACACTCAGGCGCTTTTCCAGAGAAAATACGATTCTGATATTAACCATGAATTGAGACTCTGTGAGACGCTTATCTATCACTGTACTTATAACCCAAGGTATCTTCAGGAATTGAACTCTGCATTACAGGAAATCGGCCTCAAACCCAAAGAATCTGTCACCCAACAAATGATATTGAAGGAAGATTTTAAGAAGTCATCTCTTTACGAAGATGGATTAATATATCTGAACTCGAAGCGTAAACGGAGTGACACAGAATTCCCAAGTTTTTTGGACTACTTCAGTACAAAGAATTTCAAGAGCAAGATAGTCTCTGGTCGCTCGAGACTTTCACTTGCTTTTGAACAGAATGACGTTGATGCCTCAATCTCCTTTAAGAAAATGGACTTGAATCTCCGTGATCTCGGACGACACGTCATCCGCGAAGCTATAAATCAAAATAGCTATTTTGTTTTCTCAAAGCTTCGCACTATTTTCCCCACTATTAAGAGCACGACCGAATTTATAGAGTCAGATAACTATCTTGGATCGATGACTGTGGAGGTTACTAGCGCATACTCGAACCACACAGAGTTGGATGCTACTGAAAAGTTTATTCTTGCCGCGGATGTCCTAAATCAAATTGAAGTAGTTCTAAGTGGAAGTCAAACTGATTATCTTGGAAGTTATGAGTTTGTTCCTAGACCAATTAAGGAGGTATTTAAGGACAAAGAAATGCAGTTCAACATTGATGAAGGCTCAGATCAAGAGTTTGGTGTATCAATGAACGTTCCCGGAAAGACAGCCTATCAGCTAGATCTGAGCGGTCGAGTTTGGTTTGCATACAGTGATTTATTTGGTACTTCCGAGGAAAAATTACTTGTTCATTTCTTAGATAAGAAAATGCCTTTATTGGAAAAGAAATATAAAAATATATATTTATTAAGAAACGAAAAGTTTTTCAAGCTTTTTAACTTTGTGAACGGACAAGCAACAGAACCAGATTTTGTTCTCTTCTTAGATGGAAAGAGCAATGATCGTACATTTTTTCAGATATTTATTGAGCCGAAAGGCCGCCATCTTCTAAAGAATGACGAATGGAAAGAGTTGTTTCTGTTGAGCATAAAGACCCAAGCAAAAATAATACAACTCATAGTTGGTTCAGAATTTATCGTATGGGGTCTCCCTTTCTATACGAATGATGATGAACGTGCATTTGATTCCGTGTTCAAGCAAGAATTACAGATAGAGTCGCTTGACTGATCTTCCCATAACGTGTTATGGGATCAATATTGAAGAGGTTGCGGGTACGGCAGAGATTGTTGAGAAGGTAAATGGTGGCAATCGCACGGTGCCGACGTTGGTGTTCTCGGATGGAAGTGC
>Ga0209550_10004700_pt1 | contig 12914 bp, 10 predicted proteins | sample LauGreSuBDMM15SN_2_FD_187567 | JGI IMG/M metagenome (GOLD analysis project Ga0209550, IMG submission 187567) | Freshwater lake microbial communities from Lake Michigan, USA - Su13.BD.MM15.SN (SPAdes) (version 5) | ecosystem: Environmental > Aquatic > Freshwater > Lake | place: Lake Michigan... | reverse complement strand
ACGATGAAGCCCATCGCGACGCCGAGCGGCAAGACGGTTAGCGCCCGCGGTAAGGCGACCCGGCCCGCAAACACGGCGCCCACGATGGTGCCGATTGCCGTGATTCCCATCAAAATAGACGCCTGATCCAGGCGATAGCCCAAATGGCTGCGCCCCCATTCGATCACCATCAGTTGCAACGTGGCACCAGCCCCCCAAAATAAGGTCGTGACCGCCAGTGAAATCTGCCCGAGCTTGTCTTTCCAGAGAATACGCACATAGCCCCAAAAAGACTTGAGCAGAAGGATCGGATTTTTCTGTTGCTTAGGATATTGAATGTGGGTACTGGGGATCATCAGGGTGCAGATTGCAGCCGCTGCGTAGACCAGCGCAATGACCAAAATCGCGGCCTCGGCCGGTGTTTTTACAACGGTGCTGAGCCACGGGTGCGCGAGCAACCAGCCAGAGACCCCGGGCGATACGAGCACACCGCCTACCAAGGTGCCGAGGATAATCGATAAGATCGTTAATCCTTCGATCCAGCTATTGCCTTTTACGAGTTGCAGGGGGGGCAGCATTTCAGTCACGATGCCGTATTTGGCGGGTGAATACGCAGCCGCCCCAATCCCGACTAAGGCGTAGGCGACGCACACGAGGTTGACCTGTGAGCTTTCTGATAAGCCTAAGAACGCATAGCAAAACATGAGGGCACAACCACTCACCTTAATGGCGTTGGTCACAAACATGACCCGCCCTTTAGGATAAGAGTCTGAAATGGCGCCGACAAAGGCCGCAAGCAGCACGTAAGACGCTGCAAACCACCATTTCATCATGGGGGCCATCCAATCGGGGCCGTGCAGCTGTTGAATCAGTGCGATCGCAGCAATAAAAAGCGCGTTGTCGGCAAGCGAAGACAGCGCTTGCGCGGCCATAACGGTAAAAAAGCCTTTGTTCAAGTCGAACGCCTTTTTTAAAAGGATTGAATTCAAAATGCCGACAGAACCCTGTTGGGTTCACAGGCTAGCCCCTTATTTTCGCCTGTCCGAGTATACCGACAGATCTTTTGGTGTTGGGTCAGAGCGCAAGCACGCCACAATGCAGGATTTTGGGGAAAAGTGAAATGAGGGATTGCCCTTGGTAAAGATTCAGGCGGGGCAGCCTTTTAGGCCGGTTGCCAAGGCTAAATTCACCTCAGGCTGCGTTATGATCAAGGGTATTCCATTCCAAATTGTGTCTAACTATTGTGCGCCTGACCCAGATCAAACTTGCCGGCTTCAAATCTTTTGTAGATCCGACCGTGATCCCAACCCCCAGTCAGCTAGTTGGCGTAGTGGGGCCCAATGGTTGCGGCAAATCTAACATCATCGACGCGGTACGCTGGGTGATGGGCGAAAGTCGTGCCTCTGAGTTGCGCGGCGAGTCGATGCAAGACGTTATTTTTAGTGGTTCAAGTCAGCGTAAGGCCTCGGCACGTGCCTCGGTCGAGCTGGTGTTTGACAATAGCGATGGTCGTGTGATCGGTCAATGGGCCAGCTATGGCGAAATCGCGGTGCGCCGGGTGTTAACCCGAGACGGCACCAGCAGCTACTTCATCAATAACCAGCAGGTCCGTCGTCGCGATGTGTACGATATTTTCTTGGGTACGGGCTTAGGTTCGCGAGGCTACGCGATTATCGGTCAGGGCATGATAAGTCGTCTGATCGAAGCCAAGCCCGAAGAGCTGCGCGTGTATCTTGAAGAGGCGGCGGGTGTTTCGCGCTACAAAGAGCGTCGCCGTGAAACTGAAAATCGTCTGTCAGACACGCGCGAAAACCTCGTGCGCGTCGAAGACATTTTGCGTGAACTGGGTTCGCAACTTGAAAAACTTGAGGGTCAAGCCGAAGTCGCGCGCGAATACCGGGGCCTGCAGACCGAAGGCGAAGCTAAGCAAAATGCCTTGTGGTTTTTAAAAGAGGCGGCAGCTCAAGAAGAACGCGACCGTACGCAGCAAAACATCGAGCGTGCCCACACCGAACTCGAAGCCTCTACGGCTGGCCTACGGGCCAGTGAGGCCGTGCTTGAATCGCGACGCCAAGCGCATTACGCGGCCGGTGATGCCGTGCACGCTGAGCAGGGGGCTTTGTATGAAGCGAATGCCAAAGTGAGCAGCCTAGAAGCTGAGATCCGGCACGTGGTTGAGTCGCGTAACCGAGTGCAAACCCGACGCGCGCAATTGCAGGTACAAATTACTGAATGGGAGTCTCAACGCGAGCATTGCCAGCAACAAATATTGGATGGCGAAGATGAACTTGCCACCAGCGCAGCGCGCTCTGAAGAGGCGCGCGATTTGGCATTGGCGGCCCAAGCCGGTTTGCCTGAAATTGAAACCCGTGTGCGCGCGGCGGCAGCCATGCGCGAAGAGATGCGCATCACGTTGGCGCGGGTCGAACAAAGCTTGGCGTTGGCGGCGCAAACGCAGCGCGATTCTGATCGCCAACTGCAAGTGCTTGAGCTACGTCGCGAACGTCTGCAACAAGAATTAAAAGGTGTCGAGTCTCCTGATTTGGCTGCGCTCGAGCAATTAACTGGTGACAAGAGCTCTTCTGAAGAGCTTCTCGAAGAAGCGCAAGGCAAACTCCTTGAGCTTGAAGACCGCTTGCCGCAGGCCGACGCTCAGCGTAATCAGGCACAGCAAACAGCGTTGACTGAAGCCGAGGCGTTGGCGCGCTTAGACGCCCGCTTGTCGGCCTTGGTGCGCCTGCAAGAAGATGTACAAAAGAAAGGGGCGCTTGAGCCGTGGCTCGCTAAGCATGAACTCACGACCTTGGGTCGCTTGTGGCAAAAGCTACAGGTCGAGCCTGGTTGGGAGACCGCGATCGAGGCGGTGCTCAATGAGCGCATGACGGGCCTTGAGGTGCGCAATCTGGATTGGGCGCGTGCCTTCGCGGTTGACGCGCCACCCGCGCGTCTGGCTTTTTATCAATTGCCGGTGGCGGCTGCGGCTGCGGCTGCACCAACGGGCTTTACACCGTTGACGTCGTTGTTGCGTATCAGTGATCCAGAGCTTCGCACCTTGCTGCAGTCATGGCTTGGACACGTCTTTGTCGCAAAAGATATGACCGAAGCTTTAGCCCTGCGAGCCACACTGCCTGCGGGTGCCTTGCTGGTGGTGCAGGGTGGGCATTTGGTCGATTCCCACAGCGTGCGGTTTTACGCCCCAGACTCTGAACAAGCAGGTTTACTGGCGCGTCAGCAAGAAATCGAAAACCTGCAGCGCGAAATCAAGGCTCGGCAAATGATTGCCGATCAGTCGCGCTCGGCGGTGGTGCAGGCCGAAGCCGCGTGGCAACAGGTTTCGCAAGCTTTGCCGCCCCTGCGTCAGCGCGTCGGTGAAATTACCCGCCGCTTACACGATTTGCAGCTTGAGCACACACGTCTGCTGCAACAGGTTGAACAAACCCGTGAACGCTCAGGTCGGCTTGAGCAAGACTTGGCCGAAGTGGCCTCGCAACAAGAAGAATTACACGCCACCAAAATCGAAGCTGAGACGCGCTTCGAAGAGCTCGACGCCGAAATTGCTACGTTGCAAGAGGCCTACTCTGAGGCTGAAATGGCGGGCGAAGCGTTGGCCGATGAGGCACAAACAGCCCGCGATCGCCTGCGCGACCAAGAGCGTGGTGCCCAAGAAGCTGAGTTCAACGAGCGCGGTATTCGCGCACGCATTGCCGAGTTGCAACGTAATTTGCAAGTCGCGACCGAACAAAATACGCGTGCACAACAAGAACTCATCACGCTTGAATCTGATCTGACAACACTCGATGCTGCAGCAGCCGAAGCCGGCTTGCAAGAGGCGCTTGAGTTGCGTGCCGAGCGCGAAGAAGCGTTGGGGCGAGTACGCATCATGATGGACACCCTGGCAGCGCAGTTACGCGAAGCCGATGAAGAGCGGCTGACGATTGAGCGCTCGCTTGAGCCGCGCCGCGAACGCATCATGCAGCTGCAGCTGCAAGAGCAAGCCGCCCGCTTGGCCGCTGAACAGTTTGCCGAGCAACTCAACGAGCGCCAGGTTGATCGTGCGGCGGTACAGGCTTCTTTGGTCGATCAGCCCGAAGAGTGGTCTCGCCCCGCATGGTTGCAAACCGAAGTGCAACGCGTGACTAAAAAAATCGAAAGCCTGGGGTCGGTGAACTTAGCCGCGCTTGACGAATTGAATGAATCGCGCGAACGTAAAGGTTATCTTGATGCGCAATTCTTAGACCTGCAAACGGCCATCAATACGCTCGAAGATGCGATCCATAAAATCGATCGTGAAACCCGCGATTTGCTGCAAACGACTTTTAACGAAGTCAACACGCACTTCGGCGAGTTGTTTCCAAAGCTTTTTGGTGGGGGCGAGGCCCGGCTCATCATGACCGGCGACGAGATCTTAGACGCCGGCGTGCAGGTGATGGCTCAGCCACCCGGAAAACGCAACACCTCAATTCATCTGCTGTCGGGCGGAGAAAAGGCCCTGACCGCAACCGCGCTGGTGTTTGCTTTGTTTAAACTGAACCCAGCACCGTTTTGCTTGCTTGACGAGGTGGACGCACCACTTGATGACGCGAACACTGAGCGTTATGCTAACTTGGTAGGTAGTATGGCAGAGCACACGCAGTTTCTATTTATTTCGCATAATAAAATTGCAATGCAAATGGCACGACAATTGATTGGTGTCACGATGCAAGAGCAAGGCGTATCAAGAATTGTGGCAGTTGACATTGAATCGGCGCTGCAACTTGCAGCCGAAGCGGCTTAATTCTAGGATCTACAGATGAGTGAGTTGCAGATCTATCTGATTATTTTGGGCGCAGCCGTTATTTTACTGCTGCTGGGCTTTAATTGGATTCAAGATTTACGTGTGCGCAGGCGCATGCAGGCTGAGCTACCTAAAATTGATCAAGATCCCCTTTTGGGTGAGCCAAGCTCTAGTCCAAGTGGGCGGCGCGAGCCTGGCTTGGGGGGTGGGGCAGTGGTCTTGCCGTTTACCGGTGGCGCTCAGGGCGCAACCGACACCGATGCGCTTGAACCTGACTCAGCCACCGAGGCGGTCATCGAGCTGACATTTCAGGGGCCCATGGCGGGCGAAGATTTGGAGTCCTTACTCATGCCCTTGCGCGTCGCCGGTCGCAAAGCAGTTAGGGTCTTTGCGCAAAATGTACAAGGTCAGCTTTCTTTGCAGATTGACCCGCAAGATCAATATATTTCGGTTCAGTTAGCCATCCTGTTAGCGAACCGTAGTGGTGCTTTAAACGCGATCGAATGGTCGCAAATTTTTACGCGCGCGCAAACCTTAGCCGATCAGCTCGAGTGCACGCTCGAGGCGCCCGAGCAACAACAAGTGGTTGAGCTTGCACAGCGCTTAGACCAGGTCTGCGAGGGGCTCGATACGCAGGTGGGCTTGACCTTGCTGCTGGCTGGGGTGCGTTCAGTGGCAGATGTCAGTAGCGCAGCACAAGCGATGGGTTTTGTTCCCTACCAAGGGCGTTTTGCCTGGTGCGGTGATCATGGATTTGTCTGTTTTACGCTTTCACGCGCCGACGAAGAATCGTTTGACGCAGGGATGGCCGGGGTCGATCGCTTAAGTTTGTTATTGGATGTTCCGCGGAGCCCCGTCGATACACGCGCGTTTGGGCGTATGGCTGAGATCGGCCAAGAACTTGCACGGCGTTTAGGCGCTGAGCTAGTTGATGATCAGGATCGTGCGCTACAGCCTGGCGCCGAGTTTTTAATCGACGAGCAACTCAAAGCAGTCTACGTCAATCTTGAGCACGCTGGTTTGAATGCAGGTGGTGCGCGCGCCTTGCGCGTATTTGTTTAACGCTTGTTGGGCGGTGTATGACAGAAGCCCTTACGCGCGCAGCCTGGCTGCGCAACGAGATCGAGCGACATAATCACGCGTATTACGTGCAGGATGCGCCTCAGACCAGCGACGCCCAGTACGACCTGTTGATGCGTGAGTTGCAGGCGCTTGAAGCCAGCTCCCCCGAACTGATTACGCCCGAATCACCCACGCAGCGCGTGGGTGCAGCCCCCTTGACGGCCTTTGGTAGTGTCACCCATGCTGTGCTGATGTTATCGCTGGGTAACGCCTTTGAGCCTGAAGACGTGATTGCGTTTGATAAGCGTGTGGCCGACACACTCAAGGCAGCGGGTAAGCTCAGTGGCAATCAACAGGTTGACTATTTTTGCGAACTTAAACTTGATGGGTTGGCGATTAACTTGCGCTACGAGCGCGGTGCGTTGGTGCAGGCTGCCACGCGCGGTGATGGGCAAACCGGTGAAGACGTCACGAGTAACATTCGCACGATCAAGTCGATTCCGTTGCGCTTAACGGGCGAACCTCACGAGATACCTGAGGTACTCGAAGTGCGCGGAGAGGTATTTATGAACCTCGCTGATTTTGCGTCGTTGAATGAAGCCCAACGCACGCGTGGTGAAAAAATCTTTGTCAATCCGCGTAACGCTGCGGCCGGTAGTTTGCGACAACTCGATCCTCGCATCACAGCGCAACGGCCGCTTAGGTTTTTTGCCTACGGTTGGGGCGATGTGGGTGGTTTGCAATTAGGCCAACACAGCGACATGCTTGACTGGATGGCGCGCTTAGGTTTACCGGTGAATGTGACGCAGCACGTCGTGGCGCAAGGTGCTGCTGACTTGTTGCGTTATTACGAACAAGTCGGTGCGCGTCGCGCGAGCCTGCCCTACGATATCGATGGCGTCGTCTATAAAGTCAACGATCTTGATGCCCAACGCATGTTGGGCTTTGTCGCGCGTGCGCCACGCTTTGCGATTGCACATAAGTTTGCTGCGCAAGAGGCGTTTACCACCTTGCTCGATATCGAAGTGCAGGTGGGCCGCACGGGCGCGATTACGCCTGTGGCGCGCTTGGCACCGGTATTTGTTGGTGGCGTCACGGTCACCAACGCCACCTTGCATAACGAAGATGAAATTCGTCGTAAAGACGTGCGCGCGGGTGATACGGTGATTGTGCGTCGCGCGGGCGACGTCATCCCCGAAGTGGTTGGGCCTGTACTTGAAAAGCGCCCAGCGTTTGCACTGCAATTTGTGATGGTGACCGCGTGCCCAGTGTGCGGTTCGGCGATTGAACGTCTTGAAGACGAGGCGATTGCGCGTTGCACCGGTGGCTTATTTTGTGCCGCACAACGTAAACAAAGTTTGATTCACGCAGCCGGTCGCAAAGCACTTGATATCGAGGGCCTAGGTGAAAAATTAGTTGAACAACTCGTCGACCGCGCGCGGATTCATTCGCTTGCCGATATCTTCACCTTACAAGCCTCTGAGCTTGCGGGCTTTGAACGCATGGGGCAAAAGTCAGCAGACAATTTGATTGCAGCAATACAGCAGGCGAAGCAACCCCCGCTTGGGCGTTTGATTTTTGCCTTAGGGATTCGCCATGTGGGCGAAACCACTGCGCGTGATCTGGCCTTGCATTTTGGCTCGATCGAGAGCGTGATGGCGGCGAGCGTGGATGCCTTGTTAGGCGTCAATGATGTGGGGCCCGTGGTGGCAGGTTCGATCGCTCGTTTTTTTGCCGAAACGCACAACCAAGAGATCGTGCATGCTTTGCGTGCGCAAGGGGTTGAACCTCAGGCCGAAGTGGCTGCGCGCAGCGCCGGCTTGTCGGGTAAAACCTTTGTGTTGACGGGGACGTTACCCGTGTGGTCACGCGAAGAGGCTTCAAGCCTAATCGTCGCCGCAGGGGGCAAAGTGACGGGTTCGGTTTCTAGAAAAACATCGTTTGTGGTCGCGGGCATTGATGCGGGCAGCAAACTTGAAAAGGCGCGTGAATTAGGTGTGGTCGTGCTGGATGAAGACGGTTTGCGGGCGTTGTTGACGCAAGCGTAAAGACGTTTTGTCGCGCAATTGCGACTCTTGTTGCCATCGCTGTTGCGTGTAGGATCAAAAACGAGAAGCCCCCAGTGATTGCTGATTCAGCCATCACTGGGGGCTTTGTTCGTTCAATCTTGACGCTTATGACGTCTGTTGTTGACGCCCCCGCCAGGGCCGTCAACCGATCGCATCACTTACTTGATCGTCGCTTTACCGCGCAGTTCAGCCTGAAAGGTGGTCAGTGCAGTTTGTTTCATCATTTCTTCAAGTTGTGGGCGAACTTGCTCAAACGGAGGAAACTCAATGGGGCGCATGTCGATGACTTCAATCACGTGCCAGCCGTATTGTGACTGTACAGGTGCGCTGGCCAGTTGACCCTTCTTGGTTGCAGCAACTGCTTTAGCAAAGGGCTCAACGTAGTTGGTGTTAGGTGCCCAACCAAGGTCACCACCCTTTTCGGCAGAGCCAGTGTCTTTCGATTGCTTAGCCAAGTCTTCAAACTTAGCCGATTTGGCTTTAAGTTTTGCCTGCATATCATTGGCTACTTTTTCGTCGTCTACCAAAATGTGACGCACGTTGTATTCAAACTTACCGTCTTCGGCTTTTTTGAGTTTGTTGTATTCGGCTTTTGCAGTCGCCTCAGTGACGGGATTCTTTTTGACATAGTCGGTCATCAAGGCTTGAACCATAATCCCTTGGCGACTTAACTCAAGTTGAATCGCAACGGTCGGGTCTTTGGCGATGCCGGCTTGCTCAGCGGCTTGCACCATCACCTGGCGATTGATCAACTCTTCTTTGACTTGTTCGCGCAACTGAGGGGTGTCAGAGGCGCCCTGGCCCTGACTGATCAGCAGTTTGACAAACTGATCGACGCTTTCTTGCGTAATGGCTTTACCGTTTACGGTTGCCACATTCTGTGCATAGAGTGGGGCTGCAAGCGCCAATGAGGCGGCGAGCATAATGATACGTTTCATGGATTTCCTTTGGAGGGCGCCCGAGTCGTTAGCGCAAGTGCGTGAATCGGGTGTGGGATTAAATCGCGCAAAAGATCATACACCAGACGATGTTGCGCAACCATCGGCCGGTTAGAAAAACACTCGGCCACAATAGTGGCTCGAAAATGGCTGGCCCCGCCTGGATTGCCGGCGTGTCCAGCGTGCAAATGCGACTCGTCTTGAATCGTGAGTTCAGTGGCGTTGAGCACGGTCAGGCGCTCTTGTAACAGCGTCAAATGGGGATTGACTGGATAGGTGTCAGAGCGGGGCGTTGAAGAGATCATGGCTTGGGGTCGCCCTCTTTGGTGTCCATGTGCTTGCCTAGCCAAACCGACTGCCCGATCACAAACGCAATCAGCAAGCCCATCAGCCCAAACACTTTAAAGTTGACCCATTGATCTGTGGTGAAGTAGCCTGAAAACGCGACAAAGAGATTGATGGCCCCGGCGGTAATAAAGAACAACGCCCAGCTTAAGTTGAGGCGGTTCCAGGCTGCAGTCGCCATTGAGATTTTTTCACCGAGCAGCTTTTGCATCAGGTTGCGGCCTAAAAACAGTTGGCTGATTAACAATACGCCGCCAAACAGCCAGTACAACATGGTCGGCTTCCATTTAATAAAGGCGTCGTCTTTAAACCAAAGAGTGGCGCCGCCAAACACCACGATCACGCCAAGATTGATCCAGTGCATGCCTTCAATGGGCTTGCGTGTTAGCTTGATCCACAGAATTTGCAAGATCGCGGCGGCCATTGCAACGCCAGTGGCAACATAGATGTCGGCAAACTTGTAGGCCGCAAAAAATAAAATCAGCGGAAACAGATCGAAGAGAAATTTTTTCATGGGTTGCTTTGTAAAACCACGCCGCTTGGGGCGTGGATAAGCTTAAGGTGCGAGTGGCTCAAAGGTCAGTGAAACTGAGTTGATGCAGTAGCGCAAACCAGTCGGTGGGGGGCCATCCGGAAACACATGACCTAGATGGCTGTCGCAGACATTGCACAATACTTCAGTGCGCAGCATGCCATGTGTGCTGTCGGTTTCTTCACGCACGTTCTCGCTGTCGATGGCGACAAAATAGCTTGGCCAACCACAGCCTGCGTCAAATTTAGTATCAGAGGCAAACAGTGCGGTGCTACAGCCTACGCAGCGATAAACGCCGGGTTCGTTGTGATCCCAATAACGGCCTGTAAACGGCCGCTCGGTACCTTTTTGGCGAGCCACGTAATACTCTTCAGATGAAAGCTGGGCTTTCCATTCTGCGTCGGTTTTGATGATTTTTTTCATATTGTTTGTTCGAGTACAAAAATCTAAAAAAGTTCTAGGCAAATGAGTAGAAGTTCGAGCCAGCTCGGTAAAACACTAGAAACACTTGGCAAAACTAGGATTTGCGCCGGTGATGGCCAAACGGTCTTTATAACAAGCGCTGCCCAACGCCAATAAGCATTTTACGATGCAATAAGTGTTTACCGAACGTTATCGGGCATAATCGTTCACCATGTTAATCGAGTTTAAAAACGTTTCTGTCGAGCGAGAACGCCAATTGGTGCTCACCGACCTGAGCTTGAAGCTTTCCGAGCACCGTATCGGGGTGGTTGGGCCCAATGGCTCGGGCAAAAGCTCGTTGGCGAGGTTGATCAACGGCCTGCTTTTGCCCAAAACCGGTCAAGTGTGGGTGGATGGGCTCGATACTGCACGGGAGGTCGGGGCGGTTCGCCGAAAGGTTGGGTTTGTCTTTCAGAACCCCGAGAACCAGATTGTGTTTCCGGTGGTGCACGAAGATATTGAATTCGGGCTCAAGCAGCGTGAACCTGATCCCAAACGGCGAGCTTTGCGGGCTCAGGCCGCCCTAGAACGCCTTGGCGTGGGTCACTTAACCGAGCGCAGCGTGCACACGCTGTCGGGCGGCGAGCGTCAATTAGTCGCCTTGGCTGCGGTGCTCGCCACCGAGCCAGAGATATTGGTTTTTGACGAACCCACCACACAGCTTGATTTGCGCCTGCGTAATCGGTTTGAACAGCATCTAGCAGTTTTGCCGCAACCCGCCTTGGTGGTGAGTCACGATCTGACCCTGATGCAGCAAATGAACCGTGTCTTGGTGATTGATCAAGGACGCTTAGCCTTTGATGGTGCGCCAACTGAGGCGTTAGCGTGGTATCGAGCGCATTGTTCCTGATGTTTAGACAGCTCAGCGCTGAGTACTTGACTTCAAATATCAAATATCAAAAATAAAATACCAAACACCAAACACCAAACACCAAACACTTAACATTTACATAGAAAAATGCTTGGATCACTTTATTTACCCGGCAACACCTGGTTGCACCGCACACCCGCTGGACTAAAGTTAGCGATGTTGGCGTTGAGCAGTAGTGCACTGATGTGGGTGCATTCGCCGCTGCTTTTATTGGTGGCGTGTGTCCTGGTGTGTTTATTGGTAAGCTGCGCAGGTGCGTCGCTGCGGCAAGTCTGGCAGCAGCTAAGTCCACTCGTTTGGATGTTGCTGGTGTTGGGCGGTTTGTCTGTTTGGTCTCAGGGCTTGCTGCAAGCGCTTGAAATGGTTTTGCGACTATTGACGCTGGTGCTAGCCGCGTTAGTCGTCACGATGACCACGCCGCTTACGCAAATGATGCAAGTCGTCGTGTGGTTGCTGTGGCCGTTTCAACGATTAGGTTGGGTAAATGCCGATCGAATCGCGTTAGGCGTTGGGCTGACACTGCGCTTGATCCCTGAACTCGCTGTGCAGTGGCAGGATATTCGTGAGGCGCAGCTCGCGCGGGGCTTAACGCCTAGCCCACTGACGATGGGTGTGCCCATGCTGTTGCGTACCTTGCGCCGTGCTGAAGAGATTGCTGAGGCGATCGATGCGCGCGGCTGATACCGATAACCAACAGAGGTTGATGTGAAAACAAAAGATATTGTCTTGATTGCTTTATTCACGGCGCTCATCATTGCCTTGGGCTTGGTGCCCCCGATTCCGATGCCGTTGGTGCCAGTGCCGATTACTTTACAAACCTTTGGTGTGATGCTGGCGGGCTTAATCTTAGGCCCAAAGCGAGCAGGGCTCGTGCTAGTGCTCTATGTGATGATTGCTTTGTTGGGCCTGCCGGTATTGCCAGGTGGACGAGCCGGCTTGGCTGTGTTGGCAGGCCCGACGGCTGGGTTTTTGTTAGGCATGATTCCAGGCGCTGTCGTGACTGGTTGGCTGGCGCTTGTGCTGAATCGTGATAGTAAGTTAAAGGCAGACTCAAGCTCGCACGAGGCGCTTCAGGCAAATCCGAAGTGGCAAGTCGCGCGTTATACGTTGGCAGCGATCGTGGGTGGAATCGTGTTGGTATACGCAATCGGCATCCCATGGCTGGCACTCGTCACAAAAATGGGCCTGACCAAAGCCTGCTGGGCGATGGTGGTTTTTTTACCTGGCGATGTACTCAAGGCACTTGTCGCGGCAGTCGTTGCGCAACGTATTCGTCGTTTGAATATGGTTTGACGTAGCGCGCTGCATGACGTCGTTGTGACAGCACTTTAAGAAAAGATGCTGCAGTGCAACCCATTCGTCACATGCGCTTGCTATGGTTTGCCCACTTTGTATTTTAGGTGTGCAACATGTCCGCAATCGTCATTCAAAAAATATCAAAGTCTTTTGGCGCCACGTCTGTCTTACAAGACATCTCGTTAACGATCAAAGATGGTGAGTTCGTGTCTTTGCTCGGCCCCTCTGGCTGTGGCAAATCAACGTTGCTTCGTTTGATCGCAGGTCTCGATGTTGCTGAGCGTGGCTCGATTGTGGTGGGTCAGCACGATGTGACGCGTCTGCTGCCTAAAGACCGAGACCTTGCAATGGTGTTTCAGTCTTACGCGCTTTATCCGCATTTGAGTGTTTACGACAATATTGCTGTGCCACTGCGTATGCGCCGCCTGAATGCCTGGCAACGGCTGCCCGGTGTGCGTCTGTTTAGTCGTCTGCAGCAAAAGATCGAACGAGAGATTCGTCAAGATATCCACGAGGTTGCCGCGACGCTTGGTATTGAAGCGTTACTGCCTCGCAAGCCAGCTCAGTTATCAGGTGGTCAGCGTCA
>Ga0209550_10004699_pt1 | contig 12914 bp, 10 predicted proteins | sample LauGreSuBDMM15SN_2_FD_187567 | JGI IMG/M metagenome (GOLD analysis project Ga0209550, IMG submission 187567) | Freshwater lake microbial communities from Lake Michigan, USA - Su13.BD.MM15.SN (SPAdes) (version 5) | ecosystem: Environmental > Aquatic > Freshwater > Lake | place: Lake Michigan... | reverse complement strand
CGTGAGCGTAATATGGACTACAGTCGCCCATCGGATTTGACGCCAAAGCCTAGCCTGATCTAAGCAGTTTTTGGTTCTCTCTATATTTAGGGTAAACCCGTAGTATTACCCCTACAAAAGGCTCTTGAGCGCCGTCAAGGACTTGCTCTTATAAATCCACCAAAATCATCCAAACGAAATGGTTTTGCGCATGCGCGGGGCTATTTCCAACCGAGAGTAGAGATCAATAGAATATGAATCACCCCAAGCCATCCGAAGCGGTCGAAGCTGTTGCACTTGCGACGGTCAATGATTTACGGGAAACCATTCGGCGCAAAAGCAAGTTAAAGGGCCGTCAAGCTGACGATGCATCGATTGCAGAAGTGCGTGGCTTGATAGGTGAGGCGCCACACCGCCGTGATCTCTTGATCGAACACTTACACAAATTAAATGATGCCTACCGTGCATTACATGACCGCCATTTGGTTGCCCTCGCAAAAGAAATGAATTTGCCGATGGCAGAGGTGTACGAAGTTGCTACTTTCTATCACCACTTTGAAGTAGTGCGTGGCGATGATCCGGTTGCCGACATCACGGTACGTGTCTGCGACGGCCTGTCATGCGAACTCGCTGGTGCAAAAACACTCTTAAGCCGTTTGCCTGCGATTTTAGGTAATCCAAAAGTGAAGGTGATTGCAGCGCCGTGCGTCGGCCGCTGCGAACAAGCGCCAGTAGCGGTAGTGCACCAATACCCCGTTTTATTCGCTACCGCAGAGACGGTTACGGCAGCAGTGGCCAACAAACAGGTATCCCATCCACTGGCGAGTGATAGCGGTAATTTCGAGCCAGCCGACTTAGCAGAAAAAGGCGTATCGCCCCAAGGCCCTGATCAGGTGGTATCTCCTGATTACGTTGGCTATGAGACCTATCGCGCTAAAGGCGGTTACGCCTTGGCGGCGGAGCTTGCCAGTGGCAAGCGTGACGGTGAGCAGATTATCAAAGCCATGGAAGACTCTGGTCTGCGCGGTTTAGGTGGCGCAGGATTTCCGGCGGGACGCAAGTGGCGCATTGTCAAAGATCAATCTGCACCGAAACTCATGGCCGTCAACATCGACGAAGGTGAGCCCGGCACATTTAAAGACCGTACCTATTTAGAGCGCGATCCCCATCGGTTTTTGGAAGGCTTACTGATTGCTGCAAACGTTGTTGGCATTGATGCGTGCTACATCTATTTGCGCGATGAGTACCACGGTTGCCGCGAACTCCTTGAGCGTGAAATCGCCAAGCTGCAAAATAACCCACCATGTCAGTTGCCTTTGATTGAACTGCGCCGCGGTGCAGGCGCTTATATTTGCGGCGAAGAGTCGGCCATGATCGAGAGCATTGAAGGCAAGCGCGGCGAACCCCGCATGCGCCCACCGTACATTGCTCAAGTGGGTTTGTTTGGCCGTCCAACCCTAGAACATAACTTTGAGACCCTCTATTGGGTGCGCGACATTGTGCAGCGCGGCCCACAGTGGTTCAGCAGCTATGGTCGCCATGATCGCAAAGGCCTACGCAGCTTTAGTGTCAGCGGCCGCGTCAAGCTCCCAGGCGTGAAGTTGGCTCCAGCAGGTATCACCATTCAGGAGCTGATTGATGAGTATTGCGGCGGCATGCAGGACGGCCACCGCTTCTATGGCTACTTGCCGGGCGGCGCCTCGGGCGGTATTTTGCCTGCCACCCTGAATACCATTCCACTGGACTTTGATACCTTGCAGCCCTACGGTTGTTTCATCGGCTCTGCCGCCGTCATGGTCTTTAGCGATAAAGACAAAGCGCGCGATGCGGCTCTGAACGTCATGCACTTTTTTGAGCATGAGAGTTGTGGCCAATGCACGCCATGCCGCGTGGGTACTAGCAAGGCGGCGGAGCTCATGCAAGCAAAGTCATGGGATAAGTCCACCTTAGAAGATCTAGCCGTCGTGATGGTCGATGCCTCCATTTGCGGCCTTGGTCAAGCGGCCCCTAATCCGATTCGCTGCATTGCGAAGTACTTCCCAGAAGAGGTCGCTTAAATGAACGCCCCTGTAAATCCAAACGAACTCCAGTTGCAAACGGTCGAGTTCAAGCTTGATGGCAAGACGATTATTTCTTATGAAGGCGAGACCATCCTAAAGGCAGCTAAACGACATGGGGTGGATATTCCCCATTTGTGTTTTAAAGACGGTTATCGTGCCGATGGCAATTGCCGTGCATGCGTAGTCGAGATCAACGGTGAGCGCACCTTAGCACCGAGCTGCTGCCGCAGTGCTACCCCTGGCATGGACGTCAAAGCCAATAGCGAGCGCGCACTCAAGAGTCAAAAATTAGTACTGGAAATGTTGTTATCGGACATGCCAGATGAAGGGTATAAGTGGGTAGGAGACAGCGACGAAGAACAGCGCCAACAACAACACGGCGAACTGAGCACCTGGGCCACACGCCTGGATGTTCACGTTCGACCAGAACTAAAGGCGCTGCGTCGCAAACAGCCGGCTGCGGATATTTCGCATCCGGCAATGGCGGTCAATTTAGACGCCTGTATTCAGTGCAATCGCTGCGTGCGCGCTTGCCGTGAAGAGCAAGTCAACGATGTGATCGGTTACGCAATGCGCGGTGCGCACAGCGAGATCGTTTTTGACTTGAGCGATCCGATGGGCGAGAGCACCTGCGTGGCCTGCGGTGAGTGCGTTCAGGCTTGCCCAACGGGCGCATTGATGCCCAAAGGCTTGATCGGTTCGCAAACCGTGGATCGTAAGGTGGATTCGGTTTGCCCATTCTGCGGCGTCGGTTGCCAAATTACCTATAACGTCAAAGACGAAAAGATTGTCAGTGTGGAAGGTCGTGACGGTCCAGCGAATCACAATCGCCTTTGCGTAAAGGGCCGCTTTGGTATGGATTACATCCACAATCCACAGCGCCTAACCAAGCCGTTGATTCGAAAGCCTGGAGTAGCAAAAGACGAGCATGCGATTCAGAACCCACAAGACTGGTCCACCATTTTCCGTGAAGCCACCTGGGAAGAGGCCTTGGATTTGGCGGCTGGAAAGTTAAAGCAATTACGCGATCAGCATGGCAACAAGACGCTCGCTGGCTTTGGTTCGGCCAAAGGTAGCAACGAAGAGGCGTATTTGTTCCAAAAGCTGGTACGTACTGGTTTTGGTAGCAATAACGTCGATCATTGCACCCGTTTATGTCATGCATCCAGCGTTGCTGCATTGCTCGAGGGTGTCGGTTCTGGCGCAGTGAGTAATCAGGTGAATGATGTGGAGCATTCCAGCCTGCTCTTCTTGATTGGATCGAACCCAACTGCAAACCATCCGGTGGCAGCAACCTGGTTTAAGAATGCGGCCAAGCGGGGCGCCAAGATTGTGCTCTGCGATCCGCGCATTACTGACATTGGTAAACACGCTTGGCGCACGATGCAGTTTAAGCCCGATACCGATGTGGCAATGCTCAATGCCATGATTTATACCGTGATCGAAGAGGGTTTGTGCGATGAGAACTTCATTCGCGATCGCGCCAATAACTTTGAAGCCTTAAAAGAAAACATCAAGGGCTACAGCCCAGAAGCGATGGCGCCGATTTGCGGGATTCCTGCAGAGACCTTGCGTGAAGTGGCGCGTGAGTTCGCTACCACCAAGTCGGCGATGATTTTGTGGGGTATGGGCGTGAGCCAGCATATTCACGGCACGGACAATGCCCGTTGCTTAATTGCGCTCGTGAGCATTACCGGTCAAATTGGTAAGCCAGGCTCTGGCTTGCATCCCTTGCGCGGTCAGAATAACGTGCAGGGTGCGAGTGACGCTGGATTGATTCCGATGATGTTCCCAAACTACCAGCGCGTCGATAATGCCGAAGCACATGCTTGGTTTGAGAAATTCTGGGATAGTCCGCTGGATAAAAAACCCGGCTATACGGTGGTTGAGATCATGCATAAGATTACAGCGCCCGATAGCGACCCCCATAAGATTCGCGGGATGTACGTCGAGGGCGAGAACCCCGCGATGAGCGACCCGGATTTGAACCATGCACGCCATGCTTTGGTATCCCTCGAGCATTTGGTGGTGCAGGATATTTTCATGACCGAAACCGCACTGTTGGCAGACGTAGTGTTGCCTGCGAGCGCATGGCCAGAAAAAACTGGCACTGTTAGCAATACGGACCGCATGGTGCAGATGGGTAAGCGCGCCGTCAATCCACCAGGTGATGCCAAACCCGATTTATGGATCATTCAAGAAATCGCTAAGCGCATGGGCTTAAACTGGAACTACCAAGGCCCAGAAGCCGGTGTTGCAGCGGTCTACGATGAAATGCGTCAAGCAATGCACGCAGCGATTAATGGCATTACCTGGGAGCGCCTCGAAAAAGAATCCAGTGTGACCTATCCCTGCTTGTCTGCCGATGATCCAGGTCGTCCCATTGTGTTTGACGATACTTTCTCTACGCCGGATGGCAAAGTGAAGCTGGTTCCTGCGGATATCATTCCGGCAAATGAGCGCCCCGATAGCGACTACCCATTTGTTCTCATTACCGGTCGTCAGTTAGAGCATTGGCATACCGGCAGTATGACGCGCCGTGCTACGGTGCTCGATGCGATCGAGCCCTTAGCGACTGTGTCGATGAATGGCGCTGATATGACCCAGCTAGGCGTAACGGCAGGTGATGTAATCACCGTTGCCTCACGCCGCGGCGAGGTGGGTATTCATGTACGCCGGGACGATGGCACGCCACGCGGTGTGATCTTTATTCCGTTTGCTTACTACGAGGCGGCTGCCAATCTCATTACAAACGCAGCACTGGATCCAGTTGGCAAGATTCCGGAGTTCAAGTATTGCGCTGTGAAGTTAATAAAGGGCGGTCAGGCAGCCAATGAAATTGGTTATGGCACCAATGACCCCAAAGGCAAGGCGGCTGTCACAGCGTGATGCAGTAACCTTTATTTGTCGGTAAGACAGAAATTCAGAGACCTCGTTCATAACGAGGCCTTTTTTCTTTTGATCCTCAGATGGTATTTGCAGGAAAATGGACTGTCAGGGGAGAAAGAGTATGTCAGTATCGATAAGCGTTGATCAGCAGTTTTATACCGAGGCCTTAATCGAGGCAGAGAAGCAAGGCCGCTCACCTGCAGAGCAGATTCAGTTTTGGGCAAAGCTCGGTCGTACCGCTATTTTGAACCCGGATCTTCCCGCCGCTTTTATTGCGGATTGCCTTCTTGCGTTAGACGACAAAAGTGATAAGAGTAATTACTCATTAGAATAGGTTTCATGACAACACCAATTAAATCAACTGACGCAACTGCTGTGAATGACTTACCCGTCCTCATCATTGGTGCTGGCCTAGCAGGGCTGACGGTCGCTTTGGATTTAGCCAAGACGCAAAAAGTGCTCTTGATGGCTAAGCGTGGTTTAAGTGAGTCTGCTACTGCTTGGGCGCAAGGTGGCATTGTTGGGGTGGTGGATAAAGAACATGACAGCATTGATGCGCATGTGAGCGATACCCTTAATGCCGGTGCTGGCCTGGTTGTGGAATCGACTGCGCGTTACATTGCTGAAGAAAGTGCCGCAGCGATTCAGTGGCTGGTCGATCAAGGGGTGCCCTTTACGACCGATAAAGACGGCCCAATGGGTTTGCACCTCACACGGGAGGGTGGACATAGTCAGCGCCGTATTGCGCATGCAGCGGATTCGACCGGTAAGGCAATCCATGAAGTCTTGCTAGACCATGCTCGCGCTAATCCCAACATCACCATTTTGGAGCATTGGATTGCGCTGGATCTCATCACCAATCGCCACCTTGACGCGAAAGAAAAGCGCAATCGTCCCAACCGCTGCTACGGTGTCTATGCCCTAGATATCAATACCAATCACGTTGAAACCATTGCGGCGAAGTCCGTCGTTTTAGCAACGGGTGGCGTTGGTAAGGTCTATCGTTACACCAGCAACCCCGATACCGCTACCGGCGATGGAATTGCCATGGCCTGGCGTGCAGGGTGCCGCGTGGGGAATATGGAGTTCATCCAGTTTCATCCAACGTGCTTGTATCACCCTAGCGATCGTACCTTCTTGATTACGGAAGCGTTGCGCGGTGAGGGTGGCTTACTGAAGCTGCCGGATGGCACGCGCTTCATGCCGCAGCACGATGAGCGCAACGAGTTGGCGCCACGTGACATCGTAGCCCGCGCCATCGATTTTGAAATGAAGAAACACGGCCTTGATTATGTGAACCTCGATGCCACCCACCTAGGTGAAGCCTTCATCAAGGAACATTTCCCGATGATCTATGCGCGCTGCTTAAGCCTGGGTTTAGATATTACAAAAGAGCCTATCCCAGTTGTACCGGCGGCGCACTATACCTGCGGTGGCGTGGTCACGGATTTGCATGGTAAAACCGATTTACCCGGACTCTATGCGGTGGGTGAAGCAACCTATACCGGACTGCACGGCGCCAATCGCTTAGCGAGTAATTCTTTATTGGAGTGCGTGGTGATTGGCAAGGCAGCGGCGAGCGACATTGCACAGGCACCAACGCCATCATTGCCCTCACTGCCATTTTGGGATGAAAGCCAGGTCGAGGATGCCGATGAGCAGGTGGTGATTGCACACAACTGGGATGAGCTGCGCTCGCTCATGTGGAACTACGTGGGTATTGTGCGCACCAATCGGCGCCTTGAGCGGGCACTACACCGTATTGAGCTCTTGCGCAATGAAGTGCAGGAGTACTACAGTAATTTTAGGGTAACGCGCGACTTAATTGAGCTGCGTAACTTACTGGAGTGCGCCGAACTGATTGTGCGCTCTGCCTTATTGCGCCGTGAAAGTAGGGGCCTGCATTACAGCCGCGATTACCCTGAGACCTGGGCAGTGTCTTACCCTACTATTTTGACGCCGAGATCGGGCGTTAAGCCAGCCTCAATATAATGGAGGCCAATCTCCGTGTTTGTTAATTCTCTTGGCCTGCTGTGACGTGAATACTAAGACCTAGAGCAGTCATTACCCGCAGCACAGTATCAAAAGTAGGCACACGATCACCAGATAAGGCTTTATATAAGCTTTCTCGGGAGAGGCCAGAATCACGTGCAATTTCAGTCATTCCTTTTGCGCGAGCAATATCGCCTAATGCTTTGGCTATAAATGCTGCATCACCATCTGCTTCTTCAATGCAGGCCTCTAAATATGCCGCCATTTCCTGCGGCGTTCGGAGATGTTCTGCGACATCGTATTTAGAAGTGATTGTTTTTTTCATATGGAGCTCTTTATAAGTTTTTTGCGAGTCGATGGGCAATTTTTATATCCCGTGACTGCGTACTTTTATTGCCGCCGATTAATAAGATAACTAGTTTCACACCCTTTTTTGTGTAGTAAATACGATAGCCTGGCCCAAAGTCCACCCTCATCTCAAATACTTTTTCTCCAACCGATTTTGAGTCCCCTGGATTGCCCCATGCAAGGCGCTCTATTCGAGCCTGAATTCGTGCCCTCACTTTGGTATCAAATAAGTTATCGAGCCACTGCGAGTACTGCTCGGTTTTAATAATTTCTACCATTCATAAGTGTAACCTACAGGCTACACTTAGTCAACTCAGTTGAATAACTCTTTTTTAAGAGCTTAATATCCGCATCGAATAATCAACCGCACTGACATCTTTGGTGAGTTTGCCAATCGAGATCCGATCAACGCCTGTTGCGGCAATCGCGCGCAGTTGATCTAAGTTCACGCCGCCGGATGCCTCAAGTAAGGCCCGGCCTTGTGTAAAGGCAACAGCTGCCTTCATTTGAGCGGTAGTAAAGTTATCAATCAAAATACTTTTTGCTCCAGCAGCCAGCGCTTCTTCTAACTCAGCCTGATTTTCAACTTCCACCTGAATATCGACGCCCGCATTTAGCGCCTGTGCTGCCTTGAGTGCAGCCGTGATACTGCCCGCTGCTGCAATGTGATTCTCTTTAATCAAAATGCCATGCCATAGGGCAAGTCGTTGGTTGTGGCCACCACCAATACGGACGGCATACTTTTGCGCTTGACGCAGGCCCGGAATGGTTTTGCGCGTATCTAAAATGACGCAGCCTTTGGGATTGGGGCTTGCGCCTGCAATAGCATCGACGTGGGCTCGGGCGATGGTCGCCGTCCACGATAGGGTTTGTAAAAAGTTCATTGCGGGGCGTTCTGCCGATAGCAGTGCCCGCGCATCCGCATCAATGGCGCAGACCGTACTGTCTGCGCGCATGATCTCCCCCTCGGCGTACTGCCATGCAATGACCGCCTTCGGATCGAGCGCATGGACTACTCCCTCAAACCAGGCAGTGCCACACAGCACTGCGTTTTGGCGCACGGTGAGTTTGGCATGGGCTGTTTTGTTTGCTGGCACCAATTGCGCAGTCCAATCACCCGTACCAATGTCTTCTGCTAGGGCATCGGTAATATTACGTGCACGCGCCGCTTCTAAAGTTTCGTTTTGAGTGGTGACGCTTTTCATTGCTGATGTTTTAATTTATGCCACGCCAATATTCTTCACAAAACCATGGCGTGCTTTTGCTAGTAAATCTGGATGTTCTTTGGTAAAGGCCAGCATCCGCTCAATGCAGTCCAAGGCCTCTTGACGAGTTGGTTCTGCAACAAATACTTCACCACTTTCGTGTTCGAGGCAATGCAAAATATCGGTGAGGCTATTCATGGCCATCCAAGGGCAGTGGGCGCAGCTCTTGCAGGTGGCGCTATCGCCGGCGGTTGGCGCTTCAATTAAAATCTTGTTGGGTGCAAGCTGGCGCATGCGGTGCAAAATGCCTTTATCGGTGGCAATGATGTATTCAGTTGCGGATCCATCCACCACTGCCTTAATCATGGCGGAGGTAGAGCCCACCACATCGGCTTGATCAACTACGCTTTGAGGTGATTCGGGGTGGACCAGAACCTGAGCAAGAGGATGTTTTGCGCGCAGTAGCGCTAACTCTTCGCCCTTGAATTCATCATGGACGATGCAGGCACCGTTCCACAGCAGCATGTCGGCCCCGGTTTGCTCCTGAATGTACCTACCCAAATGGCGATCGGGTGCCCACAGAATTTTTTTGCCCTGTTCTTTGAGTTGGTGCACGATGGCTAAGGCACATGAGCTCGTTACCATCCAGTCGGCTTGTGCTTTAACCGCAGCGCTGGTATTGGCATACACCACTACAGTGCGATCGGGATGCAATGCTCGAAACTGCGCAAAGTCAGCAGCGTCGCAGCCGAGGTCAAGAGAGCAGGTAGCCTCTAAGTCGGGCATAAAGACCCGCTTTTCTGGGCTGAGGATCTTAGCAGTCTCCCCCATAAAGCGCACACCTGAAACAATTAAATTGCGAGCCGGGTGATTTTTGCCAAAGCGCGCCATCTCCAGCGAGTCAGAAACAAAGCCGCCAGTTTCCATGGCGAGATCCTGAATGTCCCCATCGACATAGTAGTGCGCCACTAAAACAGCGTCTTTCTCAATCAACAACTGTTTAATCCGTGCAATCACCTGGGCTTTTTCAGGAGGAGGAAGGTGGGCTGGTACTTTCGCCCAGGCTTGGGCTACGCAGGTAGCGCCCGCCGCATTTTGTTGGGGGTAATCAAAGGAAATCGGTGATTCTGGAGCTGAATTCATACGAAATATTACCTTGTTTGCGTTGCCTTTTCAGCATTTGGCATTACTTTTGAAGGCTTACCGGCAGTTCGGTGATCCTTTTATCTTAATGGTACCGAGGAATCAGTACCTTTTTACCAATCGCTGTAGAGGCAAGCAGTCTATAAATTTACAAATTAACTTGGTAAGCTAAATTGATTATTTAAAATGGAAGTTTTGCATCAGGCTTAGCTGCTAAAAGCGCAAGCTTAAACTCCGCTTGAATACGGGCGATCGCTGCATCACTATCCGCCTCAAACCGCATGACGACTACGGGAGTAGTATTTGATGGCCGCGCCAAACCAAAACCATCCGCATATTCCACCCGAACGCCATCGATGGTGTTGGTGGATACCGATGTTGCAAAGAGGGCATTGGCTTTTATGTTTTCCAAGATGGTAAAGGGCTCCCCTTCGGCGCAAGGCAGTTGCAATTCAGGCGTGCAAATGGCATTGGGTAATTGATTCAGGGTGTCGCTGGGGTTTTTTTCTTTACTCAAAATTTCCAATAAACGCGCGCCGGTATAAATACCGTCATCAAACCCAAACCACCGATCTTTAAAGAAAATATGCCCACTCATTTCTCCAGCGAGTGGGGCGCCCGTTTCTTTTAGTTTAGCCTTCACTAATGAATGCCCGGTTTTCCACATCAGGGGCTCGCCACCATGCTGCGTAATCCAGGTTGCTAGATTACGAGTGCATTTGACGTCGTAAATAATCTGACCGCCTGGATTACGCGATAAAACGTCTTTCGCAAACAGCATCATTTGCCGATCCGGGAAAATGACTTGCCCGTCTTTGGTTACCACGCCCAAGCGATCGGCATCACCATCAAAAGCAAGGCCGAGTTCGTTATCGGTAGTGCGGACGTTTTTAATTAAATCTTCTAGGTTTTCAATGTGCGCTGGATCGGGGTGGTGGTTCGGAAAATGCCCGTCCACTTCGCAAAAGAGCTCCTCTACTTCACAGCCCAATGCCCGAAACAGCGTAGCTGCAAATGCACCGCCCACACCATTACCGCAATCGATGGCGATTTTCATCGGACGGGCTAATTTGACATCGCTGACAATACGCTCCAGATACATGGGGAAAATATCGAAGGTACTGCGTTTTCCCTGGCCTGTAGCAAATTGCTTCGCTTCAATGCGTTTGTAAAGACCTTGAATCTGCTCCCCATAAATAGCAGCAGTGCCCAGCACCATCTTAAAGCCGTTGTAATTGGGCGGATTGTGGCTGCCGGTAATCATGATTCCTGATTTGGGGCTTTTGCCGTTAAGTACATGGTTCGCCGCAAAGTAGACCATCGGCGTTGCTACCATCCCCAAATCAATTACATCTACACCCGTCGACAGCAAGCCCTCGGTTAAAGCTTCAATTAATTCAGGACCGGAGAGGCGACCATCACGGCCAATCACGATGACGTCTTCACCGATTGCACGCATCTCGCTACCAAATGCTTGACCAATCAAGCGGGCTACATCGGTATTCAAGGTTTGATCAATGATGCCGCGAATATCGTAGGCTTTAAATATAGAAGGGGAGAGTTGCACTTCGAGTCCTGGCTGTTATGAATTTAATAAATTAATGCGTGCAGCAGTCACTGCATCGATGTGTTCGCTAGCGACAATATCGTTTGCATGGCTTGCTAAGGCCTTCTCAATTGGCTTGGCTAAGACCTTGCCGTATTCCACGCCGGGCTGATCAAAGCTATTGATATTCCAAAGCGCTCCTAGGCTGGCGGCGCGGTTCTCATATAGGGCGAGTAGGGCGCCTAAATAAAAGGCGTTGAGCTTAGGAAGTAAAAGTAAATTGCTCGGGCGCCGACCGGGGTAAACGTCATTGGGATTGCTTGCCCCTTTACCATTGGCTAAGGCCTGCGCTTGCGCTAAACAGTTTGATAACAAGATGCGGTGGTGGGCTACTGCTTCGGGGCGATTGCTCATCGGCTCGCGCACCGCAATAAAGTCAATTGGAATGATTTCAGTACCTTGGTGCAGCATCTGAAAGTAGGAGTGTTGTGCATTGCTACCTGCGCTACCAAATACCACCGGCGAAGAGTATTGAACCGGCTTGCCATTGAGATCGACACTTTTGCCATTGCTTTCCATATCAAGTTGCTGCAACCATTTTGGAAACCAATCCAAGGCATCGGCGTAGGGAATAGCTGCATAAGAGTGAATGCCGTGGGTCTTTTGCTGATGAAGCAATGCTAAGGCCATGATGACGGGGAGATTGTCTTCCAGGGGCGCATTCTTAAAATGCAAGTCCATTGCCTCAGCGCCAGCTAGGAATTCTTTAAAGGTCTCGAAGCCATACTGCAAGGCAATCGGCAGGCCGACTGCGGACCAAACGGAATAGCGGCCACCAACCCAATCCCAAAATGGGAGGATATTTTCTCCAGCAATGCCAAATGCATTGGCAGCCGGTACGTTGGCAGTCACCGCATATAAAGCGCCAGCGATATCACTTGGGCTACAGCCACTGTCTTTTTGCCAAGCCACGACCGCTTTGGCATTCATGGTGGTCTCTAGCGTCGTGAACGACTTTGAAACAATAATCACGCGCGTACTCTTTGCTTCTGCACGCGTCAAAATACGGGACAGCTCAGCAGTATCAATGTTGGCCAAGAAATGCATGCGCATGCCGCGACTGGTAATGCTAGGCACAAGGGCTAGTGCTTCAATCGCTAGGCGTGGACCAAAGTCCGAGCCGCCAATCCCAATGTGAATCACATCCGTCACATCAGTCCATTGCGAGCAGAGGGCCTCAATACGGGACCATACGGCAGCCACCGCTGGCATTACGTCTTTGCAATCAATCAGTACCGGTGTTTGGTGGAGATTACGCAAGGCCGAATGCAGGGCAGGGCGATTCTCGCTGACATTGATGTGTTTACCCGCAAACAGATCGGCAATGAACTGCTCAAGCTTGGATTGGCGTGCGTCTACAAACAACTTGGCCCACGTTGACGCATCAATCCCTTGGTAGGCAGTGTCGAGCCTTACATTGACTGCGGTATGGCTTTTTTGATGGGTCAAATTGGGCTGTAAAGGCATGGATGGATTTTATCAAGAAGGGTAGGGAAATTCGCTAAATCATTGAAAATGGTAGGATTTGGATCATAAAAAGAGTGACACACCTCAAATCGACTTAGGAAAAGCAATGGATCGGTTGGATTGCGTCGTGATCGGCGCAGGCGTAGTGGGTTTGGCAATTGCCCGAGAAATGGCATTGCAAGGAAAAGAGACCATTTTGCTCGAGCGCGAGCCTGCCTTTGGCAC
>Ga0209550_10004693_pt1 | contig 12918 bp, 11 predicted proteins | sample LauGreSuBDMM15SN_2_FD_187567 | JGI IMG/M metagenome (GOLD analysis project Ga0209550, IMG submission 187567) | Freshwater lake microbial communities from Lake Michigan, USA - Su13.BD.MM15.SN (SPAdes) (version 5) | ecosystem: Environmental > Aquatic > Freshwater > Lake | place: Lake Michigan... | reverse complement strand
TAAACCATTACCTCAAATAATGGCATTAGTAAATAGAATAAAGGACCAAGGGTTAAAGTTAAAGCCAAAAATAAAGTTTACTTTTGATAGTAATGAAGGCATTGAACATCAATATGGTAACACTGAATGTGGTATTTATTCTATATATTTTATTGTTCATATGTTGGAAGATAAAATGACAAGCCACTACTTAAAAACTCATATTTTAAAAGATGAATACATGAATAAATTTAGACATATATATTTTAACGATACATTATAAATATAAAATATGCGATATAACTACATAAATAGTTAAATCTATATAATTTATGAAAACCAATTTTTTAACAAATTCAAATATTAGTATGATTTTGGATGTCATAAGCGACGAAGATATTTATAAGTTTTTATCTAAAGATATTCAACAAAATATTTCGCAAGTTTTTTTTAATAATTTAAATAGTTTTTATGAAAATGAATTAACAAAAAGTAATAGTTTAGTTGAAATGAACAAAAAATATATAATATTAATATCAAATTATATAAAAACAAATTACATATCTCAGTTACCAAGTAAAATAAAAATTCACGAAGAAATTATACCTGATAATAAAAAAAAGTCAATTACTTATGAAGAAATCCAAAATGATAGATTAACGCAATTTGAAAAAAATTTGATAAAACATAAAGAAGATTTTACTAATGCAATAACTTTAAATATTCCAGAAGTTCCACGCTTTAAAGATAATTCAGAAGATGAACCAATAAAAGAAATGGATAAAATGATACAAGAAATAAAAGCTCAACGGAACTATGATGTTGAAAATATAATTCGTACATCAAATCCACAAGATGATAACTGGTTAAAATCACAAGATACATCTATAAAAAATGAAAAATTAAATTTTATTCCAAAAGAAGAAGCAAACAATAACGCAAACCATAACGCAACAACTAATACAAAATTAAAATATTTAAAAATAGAAAATGATATAATTAGTTTAGATAATATTGAAAAAAAAAGAAGCGTTAGTTGGGGTATAAATAATGAAATAAGTGAAGATAGTGAAAATAATGATATTACAACAAATATATTTTCAAAATTAAAAAAAATAGAAGTAAATAATAATGAAGAAAAAATAAGAACGTCTATTTTAGATTTATCTAATAGATTATATGAAATGCAAGAAGAAATTAAAAAAATGCAAGAATTTTTAAAAACGGTCTATACATTTCAAAGACAAAATTTTATAAAATAATATAAACCTTATATGTTCCTCCAAAGGTTTTATTTGCCCATATTTCTTTAAATTCATATTTTGTTTTATGTTCTAATGATAATTCTTGAATTTCATTAATTTTTTTTATTACATCATAAATATTCATATCAAAGTCTACTATTTTTCCATACAATAATATATTATTATTTACCGTTTTGTCGCTAATTTCTAAAATATTATTATTCTTATCATAATTTTGTATTATAATATAACCATCATAAATTAAAATTTTTTTGCTTATTTTTTTAATTAATTCTGGGTCAGTTTATAAAAAAAGTATTTTACCATTTATATAATATATAAATAAAAAAATGTACATAAAAAATAACTTTATATATATATTTAATTAAATGATAACAAGTAACCAAATATAATTTGTTTACACCATTGAAGATTTAAAATAGGACAAAAAATATTCACATAATTCTACTTCATATATTTCGTATTCTTTCCATATTCTTGGTGATATATCAAAATATTTTACACTTGGTAGAAAATCATACATGTTATAAAATGTATGCTGTGAAATTCCATCATTGTGTTCTATTTCATTAAATATCTTTTTTTTATACTCATAAATATATTCATCCACGTATTTGTATATTATGTTTTTTATTTCTGTTAAATCATTAGCATATCCATAAATTTCATCTTTGTGTTTTTCTTTTTGTTCTTTAGTAGAGTAACTAATTTTGAAAGGATACATGAATAATTAATTATTATTAATGTATTTATATTAAAATATATCCCATTTTAAATATTCAAGGGTGTAAATGCCGATTATTTTAAGGTATGACCGTATGGATTAAAAATACATATGGTCAGCATCATGCTAGATGTATGGACTATGATGCCCGAGGGCATCAATCCCCTCATCTAGACCTTAAAATCCAATGTCTTAAGTCTTTTAAAATATATTCTGAAAAATACATTCTCTCTTCTATTGAAAATAACCCAAACAAAATATTAAATTTTGTATTTTGCGAATACTTATAAATAATATCATTATCGTATTTTTTTAGATTAATTTGAAAATGTCTATGTAAAATGTTGTTTAGTTTTTGATTATTAATATAAAAAACCGCTAATATTTCGTGTTTTATAACATCTGTATCATATTTATCATCCATCAATATTGTTTTTATTTTATGATAATTTGTTATATCTTCTAATAACAATTTTGGTTGAATATTATAGGTATAGGGTAGAATATGATTTATGATAATATCAATTGGTATTCTTTCCATATTATATATTATATATTTGATATTAATTATACAATATTTATATCATAATTATATACAATAAATCGGCATTTCAAATGTAAAAAGGTGTAATGTCTGGTCCGTATGGATTTTTAATCCGTACGGTCAGCATCATGCTAGATGTATGGACTATGATGCCCTGGGGCATCACATCACACAGCTAGTCATTAATTGACGCCGTCTATAATCAAATAAGTTCTCCATTTCTTTTTCTAAAAAGGGGACTTCAATACGGTCATACGATTTATTTGTATTGTCAGGATGCATGCAAACTAAATACAATCCGGTTACTTTTTTACCATATTTATGTTCTAAGATGGTTTTATATGTATTTAATTGTAGCGCATAATGCCAAAAATTGGTATCCGGTAAATGAGATATACACTGTGTTAATGCACTCTTTCCAAAATTATTTTCATATGCGATTTCGCGACAGCGTTTCCAGTCATATATTTGAATGGTACCATCTGGGTTCTCAAATACCATATCGATAGACCCAGATAATTTCAATTCTTCATAATAAACACACCATTCTGTTCTATATGGCTTTAGTTCGTGGAAATCTTCTGTAAACTTACGGAAATATTGAAACTCGATGGAACCGTTGTTAACATCCATTCCATTGTAATAGCATTCTACATCATAATGCATGTTTGTTCCTGCAAAAGATGCACTATCGCGGGTTTTATCCCAAGTAGCCTTTATTTCTTCACGTGTCATACCATAATATTTGTATTTGGGGTCTTTCATGTTTTTACCTGCAAACATTTTGTCCAAGATAGCGTCGGCATCAAAATGGTCAAAATGACTATGGTTCCATGTAGTTACAGATGTATATCCCTGTTCTCCGTGAACAGTGTATATATGCGGACCTTCATCAAATGTGATATATTGGTCTCGGGGATGAGCGTTTTTAGTAGACAAATAGGTAGGTACAACTTTAGACATGATAATAACGAAAATATGGAAATGATATAGATTATATAGATATAGGTGTATAAAAAATCAATTTTATATTTATTTGTATTTATATTTATTTATATGATGCTGACCATATGGATTTTCAATCCATACGACCAGACATTATAGACATGTCGATATATGGCTATATACAACCGATTATACCAATTCTACTACAGTAGGCAATGGTTTCTGCAAACAACTATACAAGAATTGTTTTATTTCATTTCGTCGTTTATCTTCGTTTACTCGTCGACCGTTTATTTTAATCATATAAGTTTGTTGTTGTTGCTTTATCTGTTCATTGACTGCATATGTATGTGCATTTAAATCTTCATCTGCTATATCATATGCTGTCTGAGTATCAAGTTCCGTACAATGTTGTTTTTTCCATGCAATAAATGCTTGTAGAAACTTGAGAGATAAAACAGATATGATTTTGTCCAATTCAGCATTGCTCATAATATGCCATGTGGGTGCCGACTGAACCTCCGTGGAGGAAACTGCTTCATAAATATACAGGGTGTTCGATTTTTGAACAAACGCACGTATGGGTAAATGGTCTATCGCAGTAGCTCCGATATATGTTTTCATACATGATTTAATGCCATCGGTCAAGTCGCACTCAAATACAGTTTCTAAATGCTCATCCAAAATATGAAATGTCCGTATAAGGTCGATTGCTGTAGCGGAAGGTGGGTGGTCATTCAAATAATGTAAAATGTTCCGTTTTTGTTGATTATTGTTTCTATTTTCGAGTTGGTCGACACGTTTCTGCAGTTTATCGCATTTATACGCAAACTCTTTTACTACCTTAAATAGCTCAGTAAGAGTGGGCGTTGTGTCGTAATCGTCTTCTTGTATTTGAGACGACCGATGCCAAAACCCACACATAATGATATGTTTTTCCATATGTTCTTTTTTGTGCCATTTTTTAAAACAATATTTACATTGGAACCCAGACATCGTATATATTTCTGGTTGGTTATGAATATTCATGATATTTTCTTTTTGTATGGATATAAAATATCGCATTTCATTATAATCAATTTTCCAAAAATGATATCTATGGCATTTAGCAATAAACCTGCGCCGAAACCTGTAATAAGAGTATTACCCAGCAGTGGAAATAGCAATTATGTGAATACCGAAGCAATTTATTATATGCAAAATAATATGATTGGTAGATTAATGAATAGTAAAAAATGTACGGCTTGTCCAAAGCATTAATGACTGGTCTTACGGATTTGCAATCCACACGACCAGACATTAATGTCTAGATGTGTGGTGTGATGCCGGGGGCATCACGTTCCATACATTTAGACATTAATCCATACAGTCAGACAATAATATAATTATCATATAATAGTATATAATGAGCAGGTATTTTGATAATAAAGAATTGTTTGCGGGACCTACAACAAAGCAATATGGGAGCCATATGGTTACTACGAATGTTATTAAAGAAACCAAAATAAAATACATCAATATCGATTCTAGGTTTCGCGACGAATATAATTATTCCAATTTAGCTAATTATTATTTTACCTTACCTGAAAGAATAAATGAGGTGAAAACAATGTCTATATGCAATCTGGAATTACCCATGTCTATATTCAATATATCTGCCGATTTGGGAAACAATTATTTCAGTGTATTTAAAACTAGTTCTGCAGTAGATTGTTCAAGAGTAGATGTGTCATATGGGTTTTATGAATTGACCCCATTCAGTGGAAGTAATCCATTGAAAACGACAATCAATTCGGCTTTGGTAAATACAGGAGCTAGTTCATTGACGATAGACTTTAGTAATAATTACAATACCGGGAGTGCTATAGTGAATACATACAATGGGTTTTATACACAATTCAAAAATACAGGCGCTGCGCCAATTACTGTCAACTTTGCAGTTACTCCAACCGGGTCGTTTGACAAATATAATCTAAAGTCGAAACTCGGATGGTTATTGGGATTTCATGACATGAGCTATACCATTCCATCTGGCGGGACTATTTATTCAGATTCATTTATCAATTTGTATTCTCCCCGATATTTGTATATTGTGGTAGATGAGTTTACTAGAGGAAATCAAAGCTCGTTTATTTCGCCATTACCTACATCACTTATCAATAAAAATATTTTAGCGAGAATAACTATTGATTATAAAAAGTATGATTTCGGGGATATTTTGGTGGGAAATCAGTTCAATGGAACATTGTTAACCGATACTCGGTCATATACTGGTAAGACTGATTTGCAAAAGTTGAATGTGCAAATCGTAAATGAATGGGGTATACCCGTTAATTTAAATGGATTAGATTTCTCATTTACTATAGCGGTTGAGCATGAGTGATGCATAAAATTGAAAAATATATAGTTTATATAGATATAGATATACACTATACATATACCATACGATTATTATCAAAATGTCCGGATTTTCCTTATCAAAAGAACAGCAATATGCACTATCTATATTTGAATGTGGTGAAAATCTATTTGTCACTGGCCCCGGTGGAACAGGAAAAACCAAGCTAATCGGGCATTTTATACAAAGTGCCAAGGACCATATGAAGGAAATCAGTGTATGTGCATTAACTGGGTGCGCATCATTGTTATTGAACTGTGGTGCAAAAACCCTGCATTCATGGAGTGGTATTCGGTTAGGCAGAGGGTCTAGACAAAAGATTATTGCCGATATTATGAAAAACCGGAAGGCGGTTGCTAACTGGAAAAAAACAAATATTTTGGTAATAGATGAAGTAAGTATGATGTCGGCAAAAATATTTGAGTTATGTGACGATATTGGCCGAACCATTCGCAAAATAAACCGACCATTTGGTGGAATACAGATAGTAGTAATCGGCGACTTTTATCAATTACCGCCGATTGGAACGCCTGGTGAACCGGATACGGAGCGATTTTGTTTTGAATCGGATAGATGGAATACGATTATTCGTCCAGAAAATCATATACAGTTACATACCATGTTTAGACAAACTGACCCTACATACATAGAAATACTATTACAAGTCCGAAAAGGAGAACTTTCGGAAGAAAACGCGGAAATATTGAAAACCAGAGTAAAAAAAGAATACGTAGCAGAAGAACATGGAGGATGTTTTGTGACGAAATTATTTCCAGTGCGGTCGCGGGCCGAAATGGTCAATAGAATAATGTATGAAAAAATCGAGAACGCGGAAATTGTATATGAATGCAATCGAAAATCCAATAGTACCACATATATAGAGAGTGGAACGCCAATCAAATCAGTAGATATTATGAAATGTGATATGTTGACATCAAAAGAAAAAGAAATGTATCTAGACCAATTATTGTCAAATTGTCCGGTGTCCGAAAAATTGTCACTGAAAATAGGTACAGTAGTGATGTGTCTTGTCAATTTAGACATGGAAGCGGGAATATGTAATGGGTCACAAGGGGTAATTACCGGATTTACTGCGGCAGGTAACGGCGCAATAACAGCTGCGACTGTTTTAGGAGAAATATCGCCGATAGTGCGATTTTCAAATGGCGTTGTTCGTGTTATAGAAAGACATGCATGGCAATCGGATGATTATCCATCATTGTATATTACACAATACCCGTTATGTTTAGCATGGGCACTTACTATTCATAAAATACAGGGCGCTACGATGGCAATGGCGGAGATGGATTTGGGAACAGCCGTGTTTGAATATGGACAAACCTATGTGGCATTATCTCGTATTAAAACCTTGGATGGATTGTATTTGTCGGCATTTCATCCACAGAGAATAAAAGCGAACCCGAAAGTAACTGCATTTTATGAAGCCATCCGTACACCAATACATATGAAACCGGTAAATGAAATGGGTGTGGATTGGAAACAATATGCATATGTGCCAGAAGAAGCATCATTGAAAGCACTCGAAATTGTTGCGAGAGCCCCTCCCAATAGTAAACCATCAGTTAAAGACCCAAATGTAAAAGTAATTCGACTGTAAATACTTTGTAGTAGTAATATATATATATATATAATACGTAATGGTTGCTGGAAGCATATTACCAATTACTATACATAAAAATCAACTGTTTTTTTTATTCGGTAAGGAGAACGAGCTTGCTGAAACCCCCGGGTTCTCCGATTTTGGCGGAGGAGTTGATAATGGAGAAACACCCTTTCGTACTGCAATGAGAGAAGGTGCGGAAGAACTTACCGGGTTTTTAGGAAATGAAAAAGAAATAGAAAAAATGATAAAGAATAGTGGTGGAACATACAATATAACGCATGGAACGTATCATATGCATCTATTTGCGTTAGAATACGATGAGAACTTGCCTAAATATTATAATCAAAATCACCATTTTTTGTGGAATAGAATGAATAAAACAAAATTGGAGAAAACCAAATTGTTTGAAAAAGCGGAAATCCGATGGTTCTCTATATCAGATATGAAAAAGCATAAAAAAGAGTTCCGCAATTTTTATCAGGAAATAGTAGACATATTAATACAGGACGAGGCGAATATAAAAGCGTTTGTGGAAAAGAGAATGAAAAAAGAAAAATCCGGTGTAAAACAGTCAAAAAAGACGCGCAAACATCGAGGAGGAAGATGATTCAAACCGTTCTAGATATACCGAAACGTATCTAGATATATTCGTATACAAATATACAATAAGAATATCAAACTATATCAAACTATATGGAATGACAGGGCTTAGTTATATCTATATATATGCATATATACCAACTAAGTTCTCGAAAATATATACTTTGATGGGTTTAACCGTAAATAAAAATACATATTAATTGTATATAATTAATATGTCATCGTGGAAAAAATATGGCGGAACAAACTCATTTGAAAAAGGTAGCGATGTAAAGTTTAATTCCATTGTCACGAATTATTTTACTATTTTGAAAGAAATCACAAATGATATTGATATTTCCGGTAATATTATAGCTACTAACCGTCTAGACGTTTATGGGGATGCATCCTTCAATCAAAACTTATCTGTAAATGGAATGGTGAACATGGGCAAAGATTTAGATGTTTCGGGAAATGTGCTAATACATAATAACGGAGTAATTGACGGAAATCTCACGGTATTAAACTACTTGTATTTTCAAGATGAACCATACGACATATATATGTATGGTGACGCTAATGGTATAGCAATAAATAAGGATATACCCGAAGCAACAGTTGATATATGTGGAAATCAACCCTGTATTTTGAATGTAAAATCAGGCATTGTAGAAACACACAATATTTTAGCTAGAAATGTACGTGACCAAGGGATTATGTTCAGCGTAGATAATAGCAATACTACAATCGGATTTTATCATGACAATTCTATGAATATTAATAATTTGAATACAATACCCGATGCATATTTGCAATATAATGAAGGTGGTATTTTGCATATCGACGCAATAGACCACGTTCAATGTGTATCCAATTTTATTGTAGAAGATATAAGTGGCAATCCAGTAAAAGATGCGATGATAACTGTATATAATGACTTGCGAACAGATACGTTTTTATATGATGTATATGATGTATCCTCTGCCCATAGAGGAAATGGTATATGCTGCGTTGCGGTAGATAATTCCTCTACTATGTTTGTGGATTTTGTATGCAAACAAAACCAGTTGGGTGGAGCAATCGGAGGAGGGGCTTATCCGAAAAATCCCGAAAAGGGTATGGTATCTATAGGAACATGGAATGCTGGGAAAACACTATATAAACCGGCACAAACAGTGGTTTCATGCGATAGTAATGTAGTATATAAGAATACAACCGGTATTAATAAACCCATACCGTTAGTGGATAGATATGCATTAGATATAAATGGTCCTACGCATTTGGAGAACCGAGAAATAACGACTTGCGCAGATATACCATTTCAATTAAATAGTATGAGGTTCTCCAAAACACATTCTAATTATGGTATTGCAGTTGGTGGCGTATATAAATATATAGATGAACCTACTAATAGTATTTTCTCACAAAACGCCTATGTTACTACAACTCAAGCTAGTTCATGGTATCCGTCCGAGTTTGTTACTGATTCGCCCAATTACAACAACCATTTTATGCAAACATCCTGGGTACAAAACGATAAATATGCGTTAGTATACGGAGCAACTGGTGCCGGATATTGCCTAGATATTAGCAATAATGTATGGTATAACAAAACGATGAACACACAGAGAAACGGTGAGACGGATTTCGCAGTTACAGATATATTTACATTTGATTTTTCGGGGAATGCGAATAATAATACATTAGCAACAAAAGTTTTTTTCATTATGAAATCGCCCACGAGTGGAATTACCCAACTCAGATATTTTAATGCCGCATTTGGGGCGAATGCGGATTACTATGCCAATTCCAATACATTATATGATACAAAGTATGTGTTATATAAAAATAATAATGATATAATCAATGACAATTTGAATATATATTACAGAGTAAGTATTACAGGTAATTGTATAGATGGTGCTGGATATATTCCAGATACGAGTGGAAATGGTGCATACATTTACGTTGCAGGAGAAATGGATATACGAAAATATTTTGCGAATGCGATTGATGGTTTTATGGAACTAGAAGACTGTGCTCATAATCTCCCCTTTAGTGCCATGTTCAATGCCGTTAGTGTAATAGATATGAGTAATGTGGTAGCAGTGGGTAATGGCATTGTTTCTTATACAAAGGATGGTGGACATAATTGGTATGATATTTCCCAAAATACACCAGGTCTTACGATTGAAAACAAAATATTGAATAGTGTATGTGTATATGACTTATCGAATGCTATTGCAGTGGGAGACAATGGGACAATGATATATACAACAGATGGGTATGTTACCTGGAATGATGTGCCAAAATTGTTGTTGGATTTATCTGGAACGGGGTATCCACTACGTGACGCATCTTTGAATGATATATTCGTTTTCAATAAAAACGCATTCATAGTATCTTCAAGAGTATCACAATTTCAAATGGATGCCGACCTCAGCAATATAGGTAATGCGAAGATTGTCTATGAGTATATTCCCGATTTATTGAACCGTGAAAATAATTCGGTGTTAGATTTGTGCGGAAATATGACAATATATGGAAATATTATTTTCGACAAACCGGATGGACATATACTTTCGAAATACGAAAACCTATATTTTGCAAGTGATACACCCAATGTCTATATTGGCGACGGAACAGCTAATAATACATATCTGGGAAATAGCGGTGGAAATGTAATAGTAAATGGGTTTCTTGATATTAACAATAATATGAGAATAGATGGGAGTGGCGGGCTTGTTGTAGTAAACGGCAATATAAATATACCGGCTAGTCATTATTTGGTATCACATGGAATAGATGTATCTTATGCCAATATCAGTGTTCTCGGAGTAACTGGAGGGAATGCAATAACGAGAGGAACTGACCTATCTTATTCTTTTCATGTGAAAGGATATAGACCTGCTGCTCGCATCGATGCATCTTTATCAGTTGATTCGTTGTATGTAGATTCAAGTGCAGTAATGTTGGGACAAATGATATCGAAGTATAACGACGTTAATCCGGCATTATATATTGAAACAGGGACGACATTGTTTTGCGGAAATGTGGATATATCCAATAATAGTATGTTGAAAATTACATCCAATAACGACGCAGTCTATAATACATCGTATGGAGGGCTGTTTTTGAAAGACGGTACTGGTGCATATTTTGATGGAAACGTAGTTATGTCGCGTACGTTATTTATACAGGGTGTTGGAAGTACTCCATTAATAGTTAGTTCAGGTATATCATCATTTTATAATGCGGCTATAACAAACAATTTGACCGTGTATGGGAGAACAATGTTATCTAAAGTGGTGGATATATCAAATAATATAGATATCTCGGCAAATGTTAATATCCGAGGAAGTTTGACCGTAAATAATATAAATATCCCGTCTGATTATCGCATTAAAACAAATGTGGTCCCTATAAGCGATACCTCATTTAATGTAGATGAAATAAACCCAGTATATTATTATAATACTATGTCAAAACAGGATCAACTCGGGGTCCTCGCGCACGAATTGCAAGAAAAATACCCATTTTTGGTAAACGGTGTAAAAGATGGCCCAGAATTGCAAAGTGTGAATTATATTGGATTGGTTGGATTATTGGTGCAGGAGATAAAAGACTTGAAACGGAGAGTAACGGAATTGGAAAAATATACCCAAACCGATTAGTAATTCCAATAGATACGGTCATCAGTCCATACGGACCAGCATGATGCTAGATGTATGGTGTGATGCCCGTGGCATCGCGTTCCATACGACCAGACATTAATGAGTGCATTATATAGTAGGTTTATATACCATATAATGATATATGCTGTCTCAAGTAATGGTTCACATGGGGATATATATTTTTTTGTAGTTTTATGTATGAGATGGCATTCTAATTATGCGCTGTATTGAGACAATACCTTATATACGAATGGCTTTAAATAGTTTGGTTTATTTGTTTTTTATTTGTTTTACAATCCTGCGTCGGTCAATTTCTGTTTTAGTGTATCCACTTCGGTGCTTAGCTGTTTGACGGTTTTTTGCAAATCTTGTATTTGTGCAGTTAATATGGGTATTATAGCTGAATAATTCAATGTTTGTAGATGTTCACCGTCTTTTTCACCCTCTACTATAGATGGGTAATGTTCTTGGACTTCATGTGCAAGAAACCCAAACTCTATTTTTTTAGATTGTGTATTGTAATATTTTATTGGACGTAAATCTTTGTTGGATACTATAGACATGTCCAATGGTTCTACATTCGTTTTTATTCTATAATCAGATACAGTATTATATGAACCTGCAAAGAGGCCTGTGAACGCCACGCTATTACCGGCACCTGTGCTTGTCCCATAAAAAGAAAATCCACCAGTACCATTTTGACAATAATTTAAAAACTCGGAACGTCCACCACCAGTTACAACAGAGTTCCAATATATTTCTGTTCCAGCCCATGTGTTATTTATTGCGGGATTACCTGCACCACCAGAAAATGTTCTAAAGTATTGGTAAGCAGATTGTATAGAAAAAATAGGCGATGTATTATTGCCCACTATTTCGTTTGTGCTTGTATTATAATATAGAGCGGCAGTGGTGGGTGGTATTACTGCTGTATTACGAATTGGAGCAACATAGAATGCAGTTTGTGTTGCACCGTTTAAGGAAGCCCCACTTGCATTCAATACTATAGAGTTGGCTGGTTGGTTAGTAAGTCCAGCATTTGCACCTATTGCTATTGCATAATTGCCCTGTATAGCTCTACCTGCCTGATAGCCAATCGCAACTGAACCTCCTCCTTGCACAAGGTTACCTGCGCTTTGGCCAATAGCAATTGAACTTCCACTCTGTGTATTACTTCCAGCGCCAG
>Ga0209550_10004691_pt1 | contig 12920 bp, 10 predicted proteins | sample LauGreSuBDMM15SN_2_FD_187567 | JGI IMG/M metagenome (GOLD analysis project Ga0209550, IMG submission 187567) | Freshwater lake microbial communities from Lake Michigan, USA - Su13.BD.MM15.SN (SPAdes) (version 5) | ecosystem: Environmental > Aquatic > Freshwater > Lake | place: Lake Michigan... | reverse complement strand
CCTTGTGTCCAACGTGGTGCTGATGGGCATGGGCGAGCCGCTGTATAACTTTGACAATGTGCGCGACGCGATGAAGATCGTGATGGATGACGAAGGCATAGGCCTTGGCCGCCGCCGGATCACCCTGTCAACCAGCGGCGTGGTGCCCGAGATTGCCCGCACCGCGACCGAGATTGGCTGCCTGTTGGCCGTATCCTTCCACGCCACCACAGATGACGTGCGGGACCAACTGGTGCCCATCAACAAAAAGTGGAACATCGCCACCCTGCTTGATGCCCTGCGCGCCTATCCCGGCCTGTCAAATTCTGAACGCATCACCTTTGAATATGTGATGCTGGACGGGGTGAACGACACCAAAGAAGACGCCCACCGCTTGGTTGACCTGCTGCAGGGCATTCCGGCCAAGGTGAACCTGATCCCCTTCAACGAATGGCCCGGCGCGCCCTATAAGCGGTCGTCCGGCAACCGGATTCACGCTTTCGCCGACATCATCCACAACGCAGGCTACGCCTCTCCCATCCGCACCCCGCGCGGAGAAGACATCATGGCCGCCTGCGGGCAGTTGAAGTCGGCGACGGAAAAGCAGCGCAAATCCGCACTCAAGGGCGCCCACGTCGCCGAATAGGCTTTCGCGCGCCAGCCAAACGGTTCACAAGCGGATAAGTCCGGGCATGGTCTCGGTTCCTTACAGCGGAAGCTGCATCTTGAGCCTTGCCGTCCTTTTGGCCTGTGTCTTAGGCCTTTGAATGCGCCTTGACCCCATCACAGATCAGTCCCGTCAAGACGCTGCCCGCGCTTGGGTTGTGAAACTGGCGCGCTACCGCGAACCTTCGACGTGGCGCAGCCTGTTTGAACTGGCGGTGACGCTGGTGCCTTTTGTGTTGCTGTGGGCGCTGGCTTGGGCGGCTTTGGATGTGTCGGCTTGGCTGTCGGTGGCGATTGCCGTGGTGAACGGCGGGTTTTTGGTGCGGATCTTTATAATCCAGCACGATTTGGGCCATGCCTCTTACTTCGGTAACCGCAGCGCCTCTGATTGGCTGGGCCGCGCCTTGGGGGTGATCACCCTGACCCCCTATGACGTGTGGCGGCGCACCCACGCCATCCATCACGCCCATCACGGCAACCTAAGCCATCGCGGCATTGGCGATGTGCTGACGCTGACCGTCGAGGAATACCGTGCCCGCAGCCGCTGGGGGCGGATGATGTATCGGCTGTATCGCCACCCTCTGGTACTGTTTGTGCTGGGGCCAAGCTATCTGTTTATCCTGCAAAATCGGCTGCCCGTGGGTCTGATGGCGTCGGGCTGGCGGTATTGGGTGTCTGCCATGGGCACCAATGCGTTCATCGTGATGATCGTCAGCCTGATCCTGTGGCTGGATGGTCTGATGCCGCTGTTGTTGATCTATATTCCCACTTCGGTCATTGGGGCGACCATCGGGGTGTGGCTGTTTTATGTGCAGCACCAGTTTGAAAAGACCCATTGGGAATCTGACCCTGACTGGCAAATCCATGATGCGGCCCTAGAAGGGTCATCCCACTACAAACTGCCGCGCCCTTTGCAATGGATGACGGGCAACATCGGCATTCATCATGTGCATCACCTTTATAGCCGCATCCCGTTTTACCGCCTGACCGAAGTCTTGGCTGACCAACCCGCGCTGGCGCAGGCGCAAAAGTTGACAGTGCGGCAAAGCCTGTCTTGCGTGAAGCTGAAGCTGTGGGATGAAAAGACCAAGCGCCTTCTTAGCTTTCGCCAGATGACCCGCCTGTATGGGCCGACCTGACCCGTTTCATACGTGCCCAAATATCCATAAAACACCGCCCGATCCAAGATCACTGCCTGACAGACTTGGCGCACAGCATCCCTGCTGCTAGCCTGACGCCATGAGCCTAACCAACCCCCAAGCCCGCCGTCTGTTCCTGCACCGCCACGCCTTGGCAGAGCCGCCTACGGGCCCCGCCACGGGCCAAGCGCTGGCCGATTTGGTAGGCCGTTTGGGCTTTGTGCAGGTCGACAGCATCAACACGGTCGAACGCGCCCATCACATGATCCTCTGGTCGCGGCGACAAAGTTATCAGCCGGCAGACCTTCACCGCCTGATCGAAGACGACCGCACCTTGTGGGAGCATTGGACCCACGACGCCGCCATCCTGCCCGTTGCCTTGCACGGCCATTGGCATCACCGCTTTGCCAGTGACGCGGTGCGCCTTCGGGCGAATTGGGCCAAATGGTTCCGCCCCGGATATGACGCACTGTTTGACCAAATCTTGGCCCGCATCACAGCCGAAGGCCCCCTAACCACCGCCGACGTGGGTAAGGACGAGCCACGCGGGTCTGGCGGGTGGTGGGACTGGCACCCGTCAAAAACGGCGCTGGAATGGCTGTGGCGCACAGGCCAACTTGCCATCACGCGGCGCGACGGATTTCGCAAAGTCTATGATCTGGCCGAGCGGGTGATCCCCGCAGCGCACCGCGCGCCCTTGGGCGACCGCGAACATATGATCCACTGGGCCTGCCAATCCGCCCTTGATCATCTGGGCTTTGCCGACCCCGCCGAACTGCGCGCCTTTTGGAACCTGATCACCCCGCAGGAAGCCAAAGCTTGGGCGCAGGGCGCTATAAGGCGGGGAGAGGTTGCCGCGATAGACATCGAAGGCGCAGATGGAAACCGCAAACGCAGCCTTGCCCGCCCTGATGTGATGCAAACAGCACAGGATGCACCCGAACCGCCGCCCCAGCGCGTGCGCATCCTGTCGCCCTTTGACCCCGCGCTCCGTGACCGCGACAGGGCCGAGTTTCTGTTTGGCTTTCGCTACCGGATCGAGGTTTTCGTGCCCGAAGCCAAGCGCCAATATGGCTATTATGTCTTCCCCGTGCTGGAAGGCAGCCGCCTGATGGGCCGTTTGGATGTGAAAGCCTTTCGCGACCAATCCACCCTACGTCTGCGCGCCTTTTGGCCCGAAGCGGGCGTCACGCTCACCGCAGGCCGTTCGCAGCGGCTTGAGGCCGAATTGCACCGTCTGGCCCGTTTCGCAGGCTGCGATAAGGTTGCGATGGAAGACGGCTGGCAGCGTGCGACATTGGCCTAAGACTTAGCATTTGGGCCAAGATCAAGGGGGTTCAGAACCCGCTTAGACAGGCCGTCATGAGGGGGGACTGTGGGTCTGATAGGCCATCGATCACGTTGAAATGGTGAAGGTTCGGGGCAACGGACCAATCGCAGCCCCAAGCCTCGGACAAGGTGCGGGCCTGCCAGAGGAAGGTGGGCCGCTCGTCGCCGCCAACCCAGACATGGGCCGAACAGTTGGCGCGAAGCGGCAAGCGGGCGGGGCTTTCTTGGGCGACTTCGGCATCGTCTAGCCGCAGATCGGCGTTCATGGCGGTTTGGCGCAGCGGGTCAAGCTCGGCCAAGGGCGAGATCGGGACCACACGCCGCACTTGTGGCAGCGCTTGGTCGGCGCAACCCATGCGGGCGGCAAGATGGCCTCCTGCAGAGTGGCCTGTCACCACCACGGGGCCCGCGACCATGACGGATGCGGCGCGGATGGCTTGGGCCACCTCGTCCGTCATCTGGGCGATGCGGGCATCTGGTGCCAAAGAGTAAGATGGCATGGCACAGGCCCAGCCTTGGCCCAAAGCCCCCGCCGCCAGATGCGACCAAGTTTCCCGCCCAAAGGCCAGCCAATAGCCCCCGTGAACAAAGACGAGCAGCCCTTTGGGTTGGCCTTGGGGATAGAAAAGATCAAACCGCTGGCGGGGGCCGGTTCCGTAGGGCTGATCCAGAACCGCCCGCGCCCCCAAGCTGTCGCGAAAGGCTTGCGCTGCCGCCATCCAGCGCGGCGGATAGGCATCCGCCCCCGCAATATAAGCGCCGTTTTTATAGGCTTGGTCCATCGTTTGCATCACACTTTCCCCCGCCACTCCATTTGATCAAACCTAAGCACCCAGAACTGGACTTTTGCCCCCGCCTGCGTCATTGCAGTCGCAACGAGATGAGGAGGCCCCACGATGCTCGATTCCGTAACCGATCTGCGCGCTTTGCTTAAAGACCCAACGCTTCTGCCCAACAAGGCCTATGTGGCCGGCGAATGGGTGGATGCGGCCGATGGCGCGACCTTTGCTGTCACCAACCCCGCGCGCGGTGACATCATCGCCCGTGTGCCCGACCTGACGCGCGCCGATGCCGCCCGCGCTATTGCCGCAGCCGACAAGGCGCGCCACGAATGGGCCGCGCGCACCGGCAAGGAACGCGCGGCAATCCTGCGCAAATGGTATGACCTGTGCTTGGTGCACCAAGACGACCTTGGCACGATCCTAACCGCCGAGCAGGGCAAACCCCTGCCCGAGGCGAAGGGCGAAGTGGTGTACGGCGCAAGCTTTATCGAATGGTTCGGCGAAGAGGCCAAGCGCATCTACGGGGAAACCATTCCCGGCCACCAGCGCGACAAGCGCATCACGGTGATCAAGCAGCCGATTGGCGTGGCCGCTTCGATCACGCCGTGGAACTTTCCCAATGCCATGATCGCGCGCAAAGTGGCCCCGGCCTTGGCCGCTGGATGCGGCTTTGTGTGCCGCCCTGCCGCTGAAACGCCGCTGTCGGCCATTGCGCTGGCTGTTCTGGCGGAACGTGCTGGCGTTCCGGGTGGTGTGTTTTCGGTCATCACCTCTAGCCGGTCGTCCGACATCGGCAAAGAGTTCTGCGAGAACCCTGCTGTGCGCAAACTGACCTTCACCGGGTCGACCGAAGTGGGCCGCATTCTGCTGCGTCAGGCGGCCGAACAGGTGCTGAAATGCTCGATGGAACTGGGCGGCAACGCGCCGTTCATCGTGTTTGACGATGCCGATCTGGACAAGGCTGTCGAAGGCGCGATGATTTCAAAGTTCCGCAACAACGGCCAAACCTGCGTCTGTGCCAACCGCATCTACGTGCAAGCGGGCGTTTATGACGCCTTTGCCGAGAAGCTATCGGCCGCCGTGCAAAAGCTGGCGATTGGCGATGGGTTGAAAACGGGCACGACCACCGGCCCCTTGATCAACGAAAGCGCTGTGGAAAAGGTGCAAGAGCATATCGCCGATGTGCTGGAATCGGGCGGCAAGATCTTGACCGGCGGCAAGCGCCACGCCTTGGGCGGCACCTTCTTTGAACCCACCGTGGTGACGGGCGTTCTTCCCACCGCCAAGGTCGCCACCGAAGAGACCTTTGGCCCCTTGGCCCCGCTGTTCAAGTTTGACACCGAAGAAGAGATCATCGCGCTTGCGAATGATACGATCTTTGGCCTTGCCTCGTACTTCTACTCCCGCGACATCGGGCGGATCACCCGTGTGCAAGAAGCGCTGGAATACGGCATGGTCGGCGTGAACACCGGCCTGATTTCCACCGAAGTCGCCCCCTTTGGCGGTGTGAAGCAATCCGGCCTTGGCCGCGAGGGCAGCCACCACGGGATCGAAGACTATCTGGAAATGAAATACATCTGCCTGTCGATCTGACCCTTTCGGCCCCGGCGGTTCGTGCCGCCGGGGTCGGGCTTGACCATGGTCTTGTCGCCCTTTGCAGCGACAAGGGGCGATTCTTGCGCAAGATGGCCCCATCCAACCAAGGAGGCCATCAATGCAAAGCGTCGTCAAACTTTCCCCCACCGCCGGATTAACCCCCTCCACCGATGATCTGGACGGCTGGGTTGTCACCGCAGGCAGCCCCAAGATGAAAACATGGGTGCTGCACACCTCTGCCGCAGGCGACATGATGTCGGGCATTTGGGAATGCACCAAAGGGTCCTATCACGCGACCTATACCGCCTATGAATATGTTGTGCTGATCGCGGGCCGCATCACCATCACGCCCGATGGCGGAACCCCTGTCACGGTCAAGGCGGGCGATGCCTTTGTGGTGGAGCCCACCTTCAAAGGCACTTGGGTGATCGAGGAAGATGTGCGCAAGCACTTTGATTTCCGTTTGAAATAAGCGGGTTATCCCAAATTTCAGGGCTTTGTTATCGCCTAGCAAGGCCCTGATTTTGCCTATCCGCCGCCCAATCCCCATGTTGGATCCAAGGCAAACGCCAAAGGAACGCTTCCGCGGCATTGGCCCTTCAGCCTTTGAAAGGATCACGACATGGTTTCGCATATCTCCACGATCAAACGCTCGGTTATCTCTGGCACTGTCGCCTTGGCGTTGCTGGGTGCCTCGGTTGCCCCAGCCTTGGCTTGGGGCCAGCGCGAGCAGGATTTCACCAAGGGTGCGCTGTCGGTGCTGTTGCTGGGTGCGATTGTGAATGATGCGCGCCAACACCGCGCGCAAGAGGTGCATCCGCAGGTCTACTACCCTATCGAGTCGCGCCCAGTTTATCACACGCCCGTCTATCAGGCGCCTGTGCAAAGCTACTACGCCACCCCCGCAGCGCAAGCGTTTCAGTCTTACACGCCGGGCGAACGCCGCCGCATTCAATCCGCCCTTGCCAACTATGGCTACTACTTTGGCTATGTTGACGGCAGCTTTGGCCCCAGCACCTATCGGGCGATCACGGCCTTTGCCCGTGAGTCGGGCCAGTTGGCCATGCTAGAAACGCGCGGCGGGGCTTATGGCTTGCTGGACAGCCTGATCTACTAAGGGCCCTTCTAGACCCCGTGCTTTTGGCGCAGCGCCTCAGGCATGGGGCCGCCGGTCGCCCAATCGAGCAAGCTAACGGTATGCACCACGGGCACGCCCGCCTCTTGCCCGATCTGGATCATGCATCCCAAATTACCCGCCGCAATCACGTCGGGCTTGCGGGCCATCAGGCTGCTCACCTTGCGCTGGCGCAGCGCGGTCGAGATTTCGGGTTGGAGGATGTTATACGTCCCCGCAGATCCACAGCACAGATGGCTGTCGGCGGGTTCGCTGACCTTAAAGCCCGCTTGCATCAGCAAGTCTTTGGGCAGCGACTTGATCTTTTGGCCGTGCTGTAGCGAACAGGCTGCGTGATAGGCCACAGCCAGCCCTTTGGCTTGCGTCTTGGGCAAGCCGAGTAGGGCAATTACCTCGGTTACGTCTTTCGCCAACCCCGCCACCTGCGCCGCCTCGCCCGACAGGGCATCTTGCGCGAACAGGTGGCCGTAATCCTTCACCGTCGATCCGCAGCCCGATGTGTTGATCACCAAGGCATCCAAAGGCTCTGCGCGGTGCGCCGCCATCACCGCTTGCACCATGCCCCGCGCCATGGGCCGCGCGGAATGCTCTTGCCCCATGTGCAGCGGCAAAGCCCCGCAGCAGCCCATGTTCGGCGGCACAACCACCTCGGCCCCCAAACGTGTCAGCAGGCGTATCGTGGCATCGTTGATTTCGGTATCCAGCGCCTTTTGCACACAACCCGTCATCAGCGCCACGCGCATTTTGCGCGGGCCAAGGGCGGGGAAAACCTGCGCATCATCGTTGCGGCTGACGGGGGGCAGGGTTTTGGGCACCAACTGAAGCAGCGCCTGCACCCGCGCATCGGGGATCAGGCGCGCCAAGGGGCGGGTCAGGCGCGCCGCAAAAACGGCCAGCCGAAAGCGCGTGGGATAGGGCATCACCGCCACCAATACGGCGCGCAACAGCCTATCCATCCATGGGCGGCGATAGGTTTTTTCGACATGGTCGCGGCCCATTTCGATCAGGTGCGCATAATCCACGCCCGAGGGGCAGGTTGTGGTGCAGGCCAAGCAGCCAAGGCAGCGGTCGATATGTTTGGCGGTTTTGGCATCGGCAGCACGGCCAGATTCCAGCATTTCCTTGATCAAGTAGATGCGGCCACGGGGGCTGTCTAACTCGTCGCCCAGCACCTGATAGCTGGGGCACGTCGCGGTGCACAGGCCGCAATGCACGCAAGCCCGCAGGATTTTGTTGGCTTCGGCAAGCGTTGGGTCGGCCAGTTGGGCATCGGTGAAAAAGGTTTGCATCAGCCCATGATCCCTGCGTTCAAAATCCCCTTGGGATCAAACTTTTCCCGCAGCGCACGCGACAAAGCCGCCACCCCCGCCGCTTCGGGCTCAAAGGCCGCAGCCCCCGTACCGCGCAGCAAGGTCGCGTGGCCCACCCCCGCCACAGCGCCCCTGATCAGGCCAGCGCCCGCATCAGCCAAGCCTTGCACCGCGATCCAGATCAACCCGCCGCCCCAGTCAAACACCGCCTGATGCGTCACACCAGCCAAGGCCGCGACAACCCCTTCCGCCGCCGTAGGTTTGCACGACACCCGCCACAGCGCGCCTTCGCCCAACCCATGGCCACCGCGCACGCCAAGCCAAAGCGCATCGCCAGCACTTTCCACCCAATCCCCACCCAGCAGCGCCTTTAGCGCCGCCACACGGTAGCGCACCGACGCTTCCATCCCTTCGACCCGCAGGGCCACGCCAAAGGGGCCATAGGCCGCGCCCGACACTTCAAACGGAGAGCCAAGCGCGCGGCGCAACAAGGCCAGCCCCGCGCCCAAGGGCACATCCGTCTGCAAGCTCACCGCACATTCGGGCACGGCTTGCAGCTTGAACGCCACCTGCGTGATCACCCCCAAAGTGCCATGACTGCCCGCCATCAGCTTGACCAAATCCAAGCCGGTGACATTCTTCATCACCCGCCCGCCCGATTTCACAACCGTGCCCATCCCATCGACAAAGCGCACCCCGATCAGATGATCACGCGCCGCCCCCGCTTGCACACGGCGCGGGCCACTGGCGTTGGTGGCGACCACGCCGCCCAATGTAGACACACCTTGCCGCCCCAAAACCGCGCGCAAATCGGGCGGCTCAAAGGCCAAGCGCTGGCGTTGTGCGGCCAGAACCGCCTGCACCTCCGCCAGCGGCGTGCCCGCGCCCGCCACCAGCGTCAAAGCGCCCGGTTCATACAGCGTAATGCCAGACAGCCCAGCCGTTTCCAGCCCTTGGCCCACCCCATAAGCCACCCCCCGCGTGCCACCGCCGCGCAGCGACAAGGGGCCGGTGGCAGAGCGGACCATCTCTGCCACCTCAGCCTCAGTCTGCGGACGCAATGGTGCGTCAAAAGCCCCCATCATGACGCACGGCGGCTGGCGGTGACATCCAGCGGAAAGACCTTGGCGGGGTTCAACAGCCAAGCGGGGTCAAAGACGTCTTTCACCCGCAACTGCGCTTCCAGATCGGCGGGGTTGAACTGCACCGTCATCAGATCGCGCTTTTCCACACCCACGCCGTGTTCGCCCGTAAGACAGCCGCCCACTTCAACACACAGCTTCAAGATATCCGCGCCCAAAGCCTCGCACAGTTCCAGATCACCGGGTTTGTTGGCGTTATACAGGATCAACGGGTGCATATTGCCATCGCCCGCGTGAAACACATTGGCGACTGACAGGCCGACAGCGGCACTCATCTCAGCAATACGGCGCAAGACATAGGGCAGTTCTGACACGGGGATCGTGCCATCAAGGCACATATAATCGGCAATGTTGCCCATGGCCCCAAAGGCCGATTTGCGGCCCTGCCAAATTTTGCGGCTTTCCTCTTCCGACCCGCTTTCGCGGTAAGCTACGGGGCTGTGGCGCATGGCGATGTCTTTGATCAGCGCCAGTTGCGCGTCAATTTCGGCGGGGCTGCCCTCGACCTCGACAATCAGCAGGGCTTCGCAATCGGGGTAGCCCGCCTTGGCAAAGTCTTCACAGGCACGAATGCAGGGGCGGTCCATGAATTCAATGGCGACGGGCAAAAGACCAGCGCGGATGATATCGGCCACGCATTCCCCCGCCACTTCGTTAGAGGAAAAGCCCATGAGCACAGGCCGCGCGCCTTCGGGCTTGGGTAGAATGCGCAGATAGGCTTCGGTCACAACGCCCAACTGGCCTTCCGATCCGCAAATCACGCCCAACAGGTCTAACCCCGGCGCATCGGCCCAAGGCCCGCCAATCTCGACCACCTCGCCGGTCATCAGCACGATGGTGACACCCAAAAGGTTGTTGGTCGTCACGCCATATTTCAGGCAATGCGCCCCGCCCGAGTTCATGGCGATGTTGCCCGCAATGGCACAGGCCAATTGGCTGGAAGGGTCAGGCGCGTAAAACCACCCGTCGGCTTCGACAGCGCCTGTCACGGCCAGATTGGTGCGGCCCGTTTGCACGCGGATGAAACGGTTGTCGTAATCCGTCTCGATCACGCCGTTCATCCGCGCCACACCCAGCACCACGCAATCGGCGGTGGGAAAACTGCCCCCCGCCAGCGAGGTGCCTGCGCCGCGCGGCACGACCTTGACCCCCATCTGGCTGCACAGGCGCAAAACGGCGGAAACCTCGGCCGTCGAGCGCGGCAAAACCACCGCCAAAGGCGCACAGCGATAGGCCGAAAGCGCATCACATTCATAGGCCCGCGTCTCGGCGGGGTCAGCGATAACCGAATCGGCAGGCAGCACGCCGCGCAAGCGCGCGATCAGCCCATCGCGGCCGCTGAGAATCCGTTGATCGGGCAGTGGCATATCCATAGCGCGCCTCACTTTTGGCGACCTTAGGGGGGCCGCTTGCCACTGGCAAGGTGGCAGGCAAACGGGTATGAGGGGCCCATGAACCTGCTTGCCACCCTTGAAGCGACCTTCACCGCCCTCGACAGCGCGGCCTTTGTGCTTTTGATCTTGGCATGGTTTGGCACGGGCTTTGTGGCCGAACATCCGCCAGCATGGCGGCCATCCGTCTCGCATCTGATGAAAGACTATCGCCGCCGTTGGATGGTTGAATTTCTCACCCGCGATCCGCGCATATTCGACATCACGCTGATCGACAGCCTGCGCCAAAGTGCTGGCTTTTTCATTTCCGGCGCGATGATTGCCATTGGCGGTGGTGTGGCGATGATTGGCAACACCAGCACCTTGCAAGGACTGGCCCAAGACCTGACCCTTGGGGCAGAAACTGCGCAACTGCGCATTAAGCTGATCGTTGTCGTGGCGTTTTTGGGCAATGCGCTCTTGAAATTTGTCTGGAGCCATCGCTTGTTTGGCTACTGCGCCATCATGATGGCGGCCATTCCAAATGACTACACCCATCCCATGGCCCGCCCCCGCGCCGATCAGACGGCCGAGATCATCATCACCGCCGCCCGCAGCTTTAACCGTGGGCTGAACGCGATTTACTTCGCCCTTGCGGGACTGGCATGGCTGATCGGCCCCAAGGCGCTGATCTATGCGGTGATCCTGACCACCTTCGTCTTGATCCGGCGCGAATTCGCCAGCCGTTCGCGCGCTGTGATGATGCAAAAGCTCGACTGAGCTTGCCCTTCACCAAGACTTAAACACGCCCATTATTGGGCGGCACCCGCCCCAGCTTTGCGCCCCTCGCGCCACCACGCAAGAACCAAGGCAAGGGCCGCCAAGATCAGATAGGCCCAAGACGGCAGCACCGGTTCCACCGCAATATCGCCCGTCACATAGGCCCCGCGCGGGGTGAGGCCGATCCAGCCGCGCCCTGCGGCGGGGCGGCCATCGCTGACCAGACGCAGATCGGGAATACCCTTGTCCAGCGCCGCGATCCCGCCCTTGGTGGGCGCGACAATCGGGGCCAGTTTGTCGCCGCTGGCAATCGTCTCTTCAAACTCTCTGGGCGACAACGGCCCCACGGCCACCACCGTGATCAAATCGCCCTGTTTCAAGCGGTAAAGCCCCAGTTGCGGCGCAGTATAGGTGGCCTCAAACGCGCCGGGGGCGGTTTGGCGCAGGGGCAACGTGGTTGTGGTGCCATCAGGCAGGGTCACGGTGACATCCGGCGGCGCTGTCTCAAGGATCGTGCGCCGCGTCACTGTCAGGCTTTGCCCCACTGCCACAGCGCCCAGCGCCTCTTCCTCAAGTTCGGGCTGCTTTAGCATCCAATGCGCCAAGCGCCGCAGCAATTCCAATTGCGGGCCGCCCCCTTCAAAGCCCTTGCCCCACAGCCAGCTTTGGTCTGAGGCCAGCACCGCGACCCGCCCTTGGCCCACGCGGTCTAGCACCAGCAGCGGCTTATCCTGCGGCCCGCTCATCAACACTTGCCCCGCGCGTTGGGTCACCTCGATCAGACGAAACCAACGGCCCCAACCGTCCGCAGGGGCCAGCGCCTCTAGCCCTTGGGTCACGGGATGTTGGCGGCCAAGATCGGTCACGGCAGGTTTGAAGCCTTGTTCCAGGATCTGGCTCGTGGGTTCAACGGGCAAAATCTGCGACAGCGGAGAGCGCCACAGGCTATCCACTTGCCCAAACTCTGGCCCCGCCGCCACCAGCACCGTGCCTCCGCCTTGCACGTAATCGACCACGTTTTGCAGGTAAGACATCGGCAAAATGCCCCGCATTGCGTAACGGTCAAAGACGATCAGGTCAAAATCCTTGATCTTATCGACAAACAATTCCTTGATTGGAAAGGCGATCAGCGACAATTCCGACACGGGGATGGTGTCTTGTTTTTCTGGTGGGCGCAGAATTGTGAAATGCACCAAGTCAACCGAAGGGTCTGATTTCAGCAGGTTGCGCCAGACACGCTCGCCGGGGTTCGGCTCCCCGGAGACAAGCAGCACCCGCAACCGATCCCGCACGCCGTTGATCTGCACCACAGCGGCATTGTTGCGGTCGGTCAACTCGCCCATTTGCGGGGCGATCGACAGTTGCACCACGTTTATCCCGCCATGGGGTAGGGTCAGCGGCAGGGTCATTTCTTGGCCGATGGGCACGCTGAAGGTTTGCGACGCATCGGCGTCCAGCGCGATCGTCACATCAACCCTACTTGCGGCATCAGCAGGGGCTTGGCCCTGATCTTCGATCTTAAAGCTCAGGCTGGCCTCTTCGCCAATTATGGCAAAGGCGGGGGCGTTGGCGATCGAAAGCCTGCGGTCCCAATCGCCCTTGCGGCCTGTCAGCAGCACGTGCAGCGGCGCGGGCAGCGCGGGGGCTGCAGCCAGATCGTGCACCTGTCCATCCGTGATCAGAATAACCCCC
>Ga0209550_10004686_pt1 | contig 12924 bp, 11 predicted proteins | sample LauGreSuBDMM15SN_2_FD_187567 | JGI IMG/M metagenome (GOLD analysis project Ga0209550, IMG submission 187567) | Freshwater lake microbial communities from Lake Michigan, USA - Su13.BD.MM15.SN (SPAdes) (version 5) | ecosystem: Environmental > Aquatic > Freshwater > Lake | place: Lake Michigan... | reverse complement strand
CTTGTGCTGGTGGGCTTTGGCCTCCATGGCGTCGTAGTCAATTTCTTCTTTGGCGTTGAGGCCATAGCTGACCACGTTGAACCACTTGCCACTCATGTTGAGCGGCATGCCGTGCGTCAAGTGCCCGCCCTCGGCCAGGCTCATGCCCATGATGGTGTCGCCGGGTTTCAAAAAGGCCAGAAACACCGCCTCGTTGGCCGATGCGCCGCAATGGGGTTGCACATTGGCCGCATCGGCCCCAAAAATTTGCTTCAGCCGGTCAATGGCGAGTTGCTCGACCACGTCCACATGCTCACAGCCGCCGTAATAGCGCTTGCCTGGGTAGCCCTCGGCATATTTATTGGTCAACTGCGAGCCCTGCGCGGCCAACACCGCAGGGGAGGCGTAGTTTTCGCTGGCAATCAGCTCGATGTGGTGTTCTTGGCGGGCGTTTTCGGCTTGGATAGCGGCCCATACTTCGGGGTCGGTTTGTTCAACCAAGATGTTGCGGTGGTACATGGCGGCAGTCTTTCAAATGAAGGATCCTGGCGCAACACATGGCTGCGCCCAGGCTGCCCAGGCGAACGGCAAAACACCTGACACCAGGCGGCACGCTCCCCAGTGGTGGGGCCTCAGCAGAAGCCGCGATCCACGTCAGCGGTGGGCGGGGTGCCCACGCCTATCGCCAGTTGCGTGCGGGGGGGAGTTTACGACAGCCGGAAGTCTGCCCTTGGGCAAGGGGCTTGTGGAGCGTCAACGCAGGTGGGTCAGTTTTTGCACCCGCTCCCACAGCTTTTCAAAGGTGGTGGCAGTTGTCTCGCTGGGTTCGCTGGCAGGGACCGATTGGCCAGCTGCCACCAGCATCAACCGGGCGTGCTCGACCATGACTTTTTGGGCATAGCCGCCGTCCATTTCGCTGTTGCTGGCGCCCACATAAAACTTCAGGCCACCCTCCACCGATCCGCCAGCGCGGGTGATGCACTCTTTGAGCACAAAAACCCCCACGCGCAAATTGGCCACTGGGTCGAAGGCGGCAAATCTACCGCCAAAACCTTCATATTTATCAAAGTGCACCTTGGTCATCACCTGCATCAAGCCTTGCGCGCCCATGGCGCTTTGGGCAAAGGGATTGAAGCCCGATTCGATGGCCATGACCGCCAAGATCAGGGTGGGTTCAATTTGGTTGATGGGCCCGACTTCATAGGCCTCTGCGATCAAAGCGCTGAGGGGTTCGGGCGCCACCCGGTATTTGCGGCTGAGCCAATAGGCCAAGTTGGCCTGTTGTTTGGGCAGATCGCGGGGGTCGTTGGCGGTGGCGCGATCAGCGGCGTCGATGTCGGTGGCAAAGCCCAGGGTGTCGGTTTGACGCTCTTGCAGCCAAGACATCAGCAGCGCTTCACCACTGTTGCGCAGGTCGGGGCGCAGGTAAACCGTCAGCATGACCATGACCACGGTGACGCCGACCAGGGCCAATCCGTTGTGACCAATCAGGAAAAAGCCTTGAGCAATGTCATTGAGCACGGTCACCACCCCCAGGCGCAACTGCTGCAGCGCTTGCATGGCTCGGTGGGTGACAGCTTTCAAATCGGTTCTCCGGGGTGGATGGGGTTGGGGCGGCCTGGCGGCCGGTGTCAGCCCCAGGCCGCGGTGGGCTGGGTCAGGCGGTGCAGCTCAGCATGGGGCTGGGTGCATGTCCCGCAAATGACGGTTTTGTATATTTTAAAGCCTGACGTTAGCGGTCTTTGGGGCCAGCCATGGTGCACCGGTGCGCTGTGGGGTGACAATAGGCGGTTGGGCCCGCTGGCGCTACCACCCTGGTGCGCTGCAAGGCCCCAAGCCCCGGGTGAGCGCGCCGACCCAGCCCCGCCCCTTGAACTAAGAAATGTGAGACTGTTGTGACCGATGCCTCTGCCAGCACCATGGACGCCGCCGCTTTGGACAGGCTGACCGGTGGTGCTTTCACCGCCCCCACCGCTTCTGAACGCGCTGCCCGTGTGCGCAACTGGTTGACCAGCGAGCCCTCTTTGGAGCATTTGCAAGAGGTTTACAAAGAGCTGAGCGCCAAAGACAAAGGCGCGGCCAAGCCCCTGCGTGAAAAGCTCGATGAGCTGCGCCGAGCCCGTGCCCAAGACACCTTGGCCCAAGAATGGGCCGATCGGGCCCAGGCTTTGTTGTCGGCCCACCGCATCAATTTGGCCGACGCCATGGCTTGGCAGCGCGATGCCGCCAAAGCGGGTGCCCCGCTGTCGCGCGAGCCCTTGCAAAGTTTGAAAGGGCAATTGGCCGAGCGCGTCAAAGCGATTGAAGACTTGCAGCACAAGGCCCAGGTTTACCGTGAAGCCAGTGTGTTGATGACCCAGCGCATTGAGGTCTTGTCGACCAAACCGCTGTCCGACGCCCTGGCCCAGCGCGAAGGCTTGCAAGCCGATTGGCTGCGCTGGCAAACCGATGCCCAGGCCTTGCTGGCGGCGCCCGATTGGGCCAGCGTGGACGCCAAATTCCCACCCATGTTGCAATCTGGCGAAGCCCAGTTGAAGGCGGTTTGGGAGGCCTTTCAAGCGGCTTTGTCACAAGCCCAAGCTGCCGCTGCCGACGCCAGCTTGCCCCTGCCGCCGGTGCCGGCCTGGGCCGATCAAATCCGCGCCCAACGCGGGCAAGACGCGCCCCCGTCCGCCCCAAGTCCGCAGCGGCCCAAGGTGGATCCGGCGCAGCGCGCCAGTGCCCAAGCCGCGGTGCAAACGGTGTTGCAGGTGCTCGAACAAGAGGTTTCTTTGGGCCATGGCAAAGCCAGTGCGGGGGCCGCCCAGGCTTTGCGCCAGGCGCTCAAAGAGCATGGGCGATGGATCGATGACAAATTGCAGCACCACGCGGACCAAGTCCTGTTGGCCGCTGGCGAATTGGAGGGTTGGCAGCGCTGGCGCGCCGATCAATTGCGCACCGAGTTGGTCCAAAAAGCCGAGGCCTTGTTCAAGCCTGCCCCGCCCACACCCGAAGGGGCCGAACCTGCCCCACCGCAGCCGGTCATGGGCGGGCGAAAAATGCAAGAGGCTTTGCGCCAACTGCGCGAGCAGTGGAAGCAAACCGACCAAGGGGGATTGCCCAACCACGGGCTGTGGAAGCGCTTTGACCGCGCTTGCAACCAAGCCCACAAGATGGTCGAGCAGTGGCTGGAGAAGGTGCGCGCCGATGCAGCCGCCAACAAAGCCCAACGCCAGGCCTTGATCGACGAATTGCAAGCCTGGGCGCAAGCCCATGCGCAAGGACCCGATTGGAAGGCTGTGGCACGCCAACTGCACCAATTTGAAAATCGCTGGCGCGATGCCGGCCACATGAACGAAAAAGCTTTTGCGGAGGTGCAAAACGCCTGGCGCGAAGCGATGAAAGCGGCCTGTGCGCCCATCGATGCCGTGCAGCAAGCCAGCGTTGTTCGGCGCCAGGCCTTGATTGCCGAGGCTGAGCAGCTTGCCGCCAGTGAGGTGCTGCGGGTCGATGCGGTCAAGGCCTTGCAGCAACGCTGGCAGGCCGAGGCCCAAACCATGGTGCTCGAGCGCCGCCTGGAGCAAAAGCTGTGGGACGCGTTTCGCCAGCCCATCGACAACGCCTTCCAGCGCAAAACCGCACAGCGTGAACAAGCCAGTGCGGCCATGAACGAACACGACCGGGCCGTGTTGCAAGCCGCCAAAGGCTTGGAGCAAGCCAATGCCAGCGCCGACGCAGCTGCCATCCGTTTGGCCATGCGCCAGTTGGAGATGGCCATGCGCGGCGAGGCCCCGGCGGCACCCGCCGCACCTGCGTTGGTTGGCGCTGCACCTGCGGCTCTCCCAGCGGCCTCTGAGTCAGGCCCAGCGAGCGAAGAGGTCACGGCCAGCGAGGCTGCCCCCGATGCCCCAGCCGATGCCGGGCAGGCAGCCACTGCCCATGCAACTGTGGCTGAAGCACCAGCCGCCGATGCTCAGGGGCCCGACGCGACAGCCGCCGATGCACCTGCCACCGATGCTGTAGCCGTTGAATCGACCGCAGTCCCTTCAGACAATGACAGCTCAGTTGAGACCGCTGCCGAGCCCGCGCCAGCTGCAGTGGTTGCGGCACCTGCGCCCCCGTCCAAAAAGGTGGTGGCCGTGCGCGGTGACGACCGACCGGGCATGAAAAAAGCCGAACCCGCGCCCATGGGACGCGGGTTCAAGGGGCGCGACAGCCGTGACAGCCGTGACAGCCGAGATGCCCCGCGCGGGCGTCCCGCCGAACCGGGCCGCGGCCGCGATGGTTTTGCAGGTGCCGGTGCCCGAGGGGCGGCCCCGGGTCGGTTCGAACGCAGCGACATGGGTCCGCGCTTGGGCGACGCGGCTTTCCGCGCGCAGCGCCAAGCCCTGGAGCAGGCCGACATGGCCCTGAAAAAACTCGCGGCTCAAGCCCATGGTGAAACCTTGACCCATGTGCTCAGCGCTTGGGAGCAGCGCGATGCCGCTTTGCTGCCCCCCGCTTCAGAGTTGGGCGCGCGCTTAGCCCCAGCCCAGCGCAGCCAGTGGACCAAGGCCTTGTCCAGTCCCGCCCAGGGAGAGGCTGAAACCGCTTTGCTGCGCATGGAAATCGCGGCCGAGTTGCCCAGCCCCGCCGCATCGCTCGAAGCCAGGCGTCAGCTGCAGTTGGTGTTGCTCACGCGGCGCAACGATGCGCCACCGCACCAAACCTGGGCCAATGACGCGGCGCAAGCCATGTCTGCAGCGTTTGAGCCGGGCCAAGCACGCCGGCTGCAAAACGCCCTCAAGGTCTTGCTGCGGCGCTGAGGGGTTGTTCGGGCAGGGGCACACGCTGCCACTGCCCGGCTTGCAAGCGCAACACCTCCAAGCGTGGCGCTGAACCGCCAGCCTGCCAGTCGCTGAGCACCCAGCGCTCTAGGCCTTGGCCCATGCGGTGATGGCCGGGCCGGTGGGTGTGGCCATGCACCAAGGTATGGGCCTGGTGCAAGGTCAAAGCTGACTCACAGGCAAGGGGGTTCACATCGGGCAAGGTTGTCAAGCTGTTCTGGCGGGCTTGGCTTTGGGCCCGCATGGCCCGCGCTTGGGCCATGCGCTCAGGCAAGGGCTGCGCCAAAAAGGTGTTTTGCCAATCTGGGCTGCGCACCTGGGCGCGAAACGCCAGGTAATCGTGGTCATCGGTACACAAGATGTCGCCATGGCTGAGCAGCAAAGTCCCGGCGCTGCTTTGCACGGTGCAAGGCTCGCTCAAGGCCTGCACACCTGTGTGCTTAAAAAACCCGGGCCCGATCAAAAAGTCGCGGTTGCCACACAGAAAAAAAACGGGTTTGGTTGAGGTGCATTTGGCCAAGGCTTGGGCGCAGCTTTTCTCAAACACCCCCAAAGGATGGTCCAGCACATCGTCACCTACCCAGGCTTCAAACAAATCACCCAAGATGAACAAGGCTTTGGCCGGGGTGTGCGCCAGATAGTCCAGCCAGGCTTGTGCCGTGGCCGCGTCTGCGCTGTGCAAATGCACATCAGATAAAAAATCCACACAGCCCCAAGCCGTGGCATCGACCGAGGCCAGTGCCATTGCGCTTGCAGGGGTGGGTGTGGACATGGCTGTCAAGGCGCAGCCGGGCCGCTCACAGGGCGACGGCTTTTTCGATCACCACGTCTTGGACGGGCACGTCATCGTGAAAGCCCTTGCGCCCGGTTTTGACCGCACGGATGGCATCCACCACGTCATTGCCAGCCACCACTTTGCCAAACACCGCGTAGCCCCAGCCTTGGGGTGTGGGGGCGCTGTGGTTGAGAAAACCGTTGTCAGCGGTGTTGATGAAGAACTGCGCGGTGGCCGAATGCGGGTCGCTGGTGCGCGCCATGGCCACGGTGTAGATGGTGTTGTGCAAGCCGTTGTTGGCTTCGTTGTCAATCGGTTCGGCACAAGGCTTTTGCTTCATGCCAGGCTCGAAGCCGCCGCCTTGGATCATGAAGTCTTTGATCACGCGGTGAAACACGGTCTGGTTGTAGTGTCCGTTTTCAACGTAGCTTAAAAAATTGGCCACTGACAGCGGGGCATGTTCGGCATCGAGTTCGAGCGTGATCACGCCGTGGTCTTGGATGTGCAGTTCGACTTGGGGTTGGGTCATGTTATTTCACCAGGGTTGCAGATTGAATGGTCACTTGTGTGCGTGGCACATCGGTGGGGAAGGGGCCGCCAGCGCCGGTGGGCACGGCTTTGATGCGCTCGACCACGTCCATGCCGCTGACCACCGCGCCAAACACGGTGTAGCCAAACAGTTGGGGGGCGTTGAGCAAATTCGCACGGGGCACGTTTTCGTAGGTGCGCCCGCCGTATTCAAAGCGCGCCACCGGGTCGCCGTCGGGGATCAGAACGGGGTCTAAAAAGGCGTTGTCACGCACGTTGATGAAAAACTGCGCGGTGGCGGAGTTGGGGTCGTTGGTGCGGGCCATGGCCAGGGTGCCCACGGTGTTGCGCGCACCGCCCTTGGACAAGGCCTCGCGCCCTTCGTGGGCCACAGGTGCACGGCTGGGTTTTTCGCGGTAGCGTGCATCGTAGCCGCCACCTTGCACCATGAAGTTGCTGATCACGCGGTGAAACACCGTGCCGTCGTAATGCTTGTCGCGCACATATTGCAAAAAATTGTCAACCGTTTTGGGGGCTTTGTCGGGGTAGACCTCAACCACAAATTCGCCCATGCTGGTGGCGAACTTGACCCGTGGTGCAGTTTCGGCCACGGCCTGGGTCAGGCCCAAAGAGGCGCACAGGGCCAACGCCGACAGGCCATGGACAAAGGGTTGGAGAAAAGTGCGACGCTTCATGGGGCAGAGGTGGAGAGTTTTAAAAGGGGTTGCAGCAGTTGCTGCTTTTGCGCCAAACCGAGGTTGGGGCGTGGGGCAATGGCCGTCGCACTGAGGCCAGGGTTGGCCCCAGGAAAGGTTCGCTGGGGGATGGGCGCTGAGGCATGGGCTTGTGCAGCCAATTGGTAATGGCGTTGCGCTTGGCGCAGCAGCACATCGGCCAAATTCTCATGGGCCAAGGCATGTTTGGGGTCGGCGCGCAAGGCGAGTTCAAAGGAACGCTGAGCCAGGTCGATCTCGTTGTTGGCGGCTTGCAGCACACCCAGGTTGTTGTGCGGTTCGGCCAGTTCGGGGAAGTCTTGGGTCAGCTCGGCATAAACCCGCATGGCGGGGTCCCGCTGGCCTTGGCGGGTGAGCAAGACGGCTTGCCAAAAACGCATTTGCGGATCGCGTGGGCGTTGGGCCAAATGGGCTTGAATCCTCTCCAGCGCAGCACCCACTTGGTCTTGGCGCATCAATTGCTCAACCAGCAAGTGCGGGTCGGTGATGATGGCGGGCGCTTGTGTTTGAGCCAAGCCAGCACCGCAGAACACGGCCAAGGCCAAGCCAATGGTTTGCAGCGCAGGTGGCCAGGGCAGGGGTTTCATGGGCGAAATGGGCAGGTGTCAGCCCACAACAAAGGGCGTTATATATACTGCGGTCATTGTAGGTCAGTGTCAGATTTGACACCTTGATCGATAGAGCTTACCCAGACCCATGACCCTTCGCATTCACAACACGCTCACCCGGGCGATGGAAACCTTTTCGCCGATCACACCCGGTTTGGTGCGCATGTACGTTTGCGGCATGACCGTGTACGACCTGTGCCACTTGGGCCATGCCCGCTCCATGGTGTCGTTTGATGTGGTGCAGCGCTGGCTCAAAACCAGTGGCTACCAAGTCGAATATGTGCGCAACATCACCGACATCGACGACAAAATCATCCAGCGTGCGCTTGACAACGGTGAGACCCTGCGCGCGCTGACCCAGCGCATGATCGACGCCTTGCACCAAGATGCCGATGCACTGGGCATCGAGCGGCCCCAGCATGAACCGCGTGCCACCGACTTTGTGCCGCAGATGACCCGCTTGATTGGTCAGTTGGAAACCCAAGGCTTGGCCTATCGGGTGGCCAATGGCGATGTGAATTTCTCGGTGCGCAAATTCCCCGGCTACGGCAAGTTGTCGGGCAAGTCCTTGGACGAGCTGCATGCTGGCGAGCGCGTGGCGGTGCTCGATGGCAAGCAAGACCCCTTGGACTTTGTGCTGTGGAAAAGCGCCAAACCGCAAGAGCCTGAAGAAGCCAAATGGGCCAGCCCCTTTGGGCCGGGCCGTCCGGGATGGCACATCGAATGCTCGGCCATGGCCTGCGAGTTGTTGGGCCAGACCTTTGACATCCACGGCGGCGGTGCCGATTTGCAGTTTCCGCACCACGAGAACGAAATTGCCCAAAGCGAAGGCGCCTCGGGCCAAACCTTGGCCCGCTATTGGATGCACAACGGCTTCATCAATGTGGACAACGAAAAAATGTCCAAAAGCCTGGGCAACTTTTTCACCATCCGTGAAGTGCTCAAGGTCTTTGATGCCGAAACCATTCGCTTCTTTGTGGTGCGCAGCCACTACCGCAGCCCCCTGAACTACAGCGATGTGCATTTGAACGATGCCCGCAACGCCTTAAAGCGCTTGTACACCGCGCTGGCGGCGGTGCCGCCCGCTCCGGTGGCGGCCATCGACTGGCAACAGCCCCATGCCCAGCGCTTCCAAGCAGCGATGAACGAAGACTTTGGCACCAGTGAAGCCGTGGCGGTGTTGTTTGACTTGGCCAGCGAAGTCAACCGCCACCTGTCGGCTGAACTGGCGGGTTTGCTCAAAGCTTTGGGTGGGGTGCTGGGTTTGCTGCAACAAGTGCCGCAAGCGTTTTTACAAACGGGCGTGACCCTCAGCGAGGCCGACATCCAAGCCCAGATCCAAGCCCGTGCCCAGGCCAAGAAAGACCGCGACTTTGCCACGGCAGACCGCATTCGCCAAGAGCTGGCGGCGCAAGGGGTGGTGCTCAAAGATTCGCCCACCGGCACCACCTGGGAGCGTGGCTGATGCCCAGCAAACAACCTGCCATCAAAGTGGTCACTCCCGAATACTGGGAGGAGGCCTGCAAGCATTTGGCCAAAAAAGACCGGGTGATGCGCCGCTTGATTCCTCAGTTTGGCGACGCTTCTCTGCAGTCCCGGGGGGACGCTTTTGTCACCTTGGCGCGTTCCATCGTGGGCCAGCAAATATCGGTCAAGGCCGCGCAGAGCGTGTGGGACAAATTCGCCGTGCTGCCGCGCAAAATGACCCCGGCCAATGTGCTCAAGCTCAAAGTGGACGACATGCGCGCAGCGGGTTTGTCGGCGCGCAAAGTGGAATACCTGGTGGACCTGTCGTTGCATTTTGATGGCGGCTTGCTCAGCACCGCCCAATGGACCAGCATGGGTGACGACGCCATCATTGATGAGTTGGTCGCCATCCGTGGCATTGGCCGCTGGACCGCCGAGATGTTTTTGATTTTTTACCTCTTGCGCCCCAATGTGCTGCCGCTTGATGATGTGGGCCTGATCAACGGCATCAGCCACAACTACTTTTCCGGCGAGGCGGTCAGCCGCAGCGAAGCCCGCGAGGTGGCCGCTGCTTGGGCGCCGTATTGCAGCGTGGCCACTTGGTATATTTGGTGCTCGCTCGACCCATTGCCGGTGGAGTACTGAGCACCCGCTCCGCTTCGACCCAGGAGAAAATTTTGTCGAAAAAAACTTTTCTCGATTTTGAGCAACCGATTGCCGAACTCGAAGCCAAGATCGAAGAACTGCGCTATGTGCAAACCGAGTCTGCGGTGGACATTTCCACCGAGATCGATCAACTGCACAAAAAAAGCCAGCAGCTGACCAAAACCATCTACAGCGACCTCAATTCTTGGCAAATCACCAAGATCGCCCGCCACCCTGAGCGGCCTTATACGATGGATTACATCAACGACATCTTCACCGATTTTGTCGAGATGCATGGCGACCGCCACTTCGCCGATGACCAAAGCATTGTGGGCGGTTTGGCCCGCTTCAATGGACAGGCGTGCATGGTGTTGGGCCATCAAAAGGGGCGCGACACCAAGGAGCGGGCATTGCGCAACTTTGGCATGTGCCGCCCCGAGGGCTACCGCAAAGCCCTGCGCCTGATGAAGACCGCCGAAAAGTTCAAGTTGCCGGTGTTCACCTTTGTGGACACCCCCGGCGCATACCCGGGCATTGATGCCGAAGAGCGCAGCCAAAGCGAGGCCATTGGGCGCAATATTTTTGAGATGGCCCAACTCGAGGTGCCCATCATCACCACCATCATTGGCGAGGGTGGCTCCGGCGGGGCCTTGGCCATCAGCGTGGCAGACCAGGTGTTGATGCTGCAATATGCGGTGTATTCCGTCATCAGCCCCGAGGGTTGTGCGTCTATTTTGTGGAAAACCAGTGAGCGCGCCGCCGATGCGGCCGAGGCCCTGGCCATCACCGCGCACCGCCTCAAGGCCTTGGGCCTCATCGACAAAATCGTCAACGAACCTTTGGGTGGGGCGCACCGCGACCCCAAGCACATGGCGGCCCAACTCAAGCGCGGCTTGGGCGACGCCTTTCGCCAAGTCAGCGACCTCAAAGTCAAAGAGCTGCTCGACAAGCGCTACGAGCGGTTGCAAAGTTACGGCCGCTACACCGACACGAAAGTCGAAGCCCAATGAGCCCCGGGTGAGCGCCAGCAGCCCCCCCACCGATCACCCGCTGACCCAGGCATTGAAGGCCTTGGACCACTTGCCACCCAAGGTGGTGGCCTTGAGTGGCGGCGCCGACTCCACCGCCATGCTGCTCGCTTGCGCCCAACGCTGGCCGGGGCAGGTCAGGGCGGTGCACATTCACCACAGCTTGCAATCCGCAGCCGACACCTTCGCCCAACATTGCGAGGCCTTGTGCGCTCGCTGGCAAGTGCCCTTGGTGGTGCTCCACGTGCAAGCCCACCACGCCAGCGGTGAAAGCCCCGAAGAAGCCGCCCGCAACGCCCGATACGTGGGCATTGAAGCCGTGTTGCAACAGCATTGGGGCGGTGGTTTGCGACATGTGGTGCTGGCCCAGCATGCCGACGACCAGGCCGAAACGGTGCTGCTTGCGCTGTCGCGCGGGGCCGGTTTGCCCGGCTTGGCAGCCATGCCGGCCCAGCGCATGCGGGGCGATATTCATTTGCACCGACCCTGGTTGGCCTTGCCGGGCGTGCTGGTTCGACCCTGGCTGCAAGCCCAGGGCCAAACGTGGTGTGAAGACCCCACCAACCAAGATACCCGCTACACCCGCAACCGCATTCGCGCTGAGTTGCTTCCTGTGTGGGAAGCGCTGTTCCCCAGCTTTCGCCAAACGCTGGCCCGAACAGCGGGCCATGCGGCCCAAGCCCAGGCCTTGCTGGACGAGGTGGCCACGCAAGACCTGGCCCTGGTGGGGCAACCGCCACGGTTGGCGGCTTTACAGCCACTCAGCCCAGCGCGCCAAGCCAATGTGCTGCGCCATTGGCTCAAGGGTCTGGGTGTGCGCGCCAGCCATGCGCAACTGCAAGCGCTGATGCAACAGGTTCAGGCCTGCACCACCCGCGGCCACCGCATCCACCTCAAGGTGGGTGAGGGGTTTGTGCACAGGGTGGAGGAATGCATCGATTGGTACAATCGCTAGCTTTGCTTCGAAACAGCCTCACACACCATGGCTTTGATCGTTCACAAATACGGCGGCACCTCGATGGGCTCGACCGAGCGCATCCGCAATGTCGCCAAGCGCGTGGCCAAATGGGCCCGTGCTGGCCACCAAATGGTGGTCGTCCCCTCCGCCATGAGCGGCGAAACCAATCGCTTGCTCGGTTTGGCCAAAGAGCTGGCCCCCAGCCGCGAAGAAACCCCTTATCAACGCGAACTCGACATGCTGGCCGCCACGGGTGAACAAGCCTCGTCGGCCCTTTTGGCCATTGCCTTGCAAGCCGAGGGCATGCCCTCGGTCAGCTACGCCGGTTGGCAAGTGCCCATCCGCACCAACAGTGCCTTCACCAAAGCGCGCATCGAATCCATTGACGACACCCGGGTCCGTGCCGACTTGGACGCGGGCAAGGTGGTCATCATCACCGGCTTTCAGGGCCTGGACCCCGAGCAAAACATCACCACCTTGGGGCGCGGCGGCTCTGACACCTCGGCCGTGGCCGTGGCCGCCGCCCTCAAAGCCCACGAGTGTTTGATTTACACCGATGTGGACGGCGTCTACACCACCGACCCCCGCGTGGTGCCAGAGGCGCGCCGATTGCGTGCCATCTGCTTTGAGGAAATGCTGGAAATGGCCTCGTTGGGCAGCAAGGTGCTGCAAATCCGCTCGGTCGAATTTGCTGGCAAATACAAAGTGCCTTTGCGCGTGCTCTCGAGCTTCACGCCTTGGGACATCGACTTGCAAGAAGAAGCCCGCTCGGGCACCTTGATCACTTACGAGGAAGACGAAAACATGGAACAAGCCATCGTATCGGGCATCGCCTTTAACCGCGACGAGGCCAAAATTTCTGTGCTGAGCGTGCCCGACAAGCCCGGCATCGCCTACCAAATTTTGGGTGCCGTGGCCCAGGCCAACATCGAAGTGGACATGATCATCCAAAACAGCAGCAAAGACGGCAAAACCGACTTCAGCTTCACCGTGCACCGCAACGACTACGCCCGCGCCATCGACCTGCTCAAGGGCTCGGTGCTGGCCTCATTGGGCAACCCCGAAATGGTGGGGGACACCAAAATCTGCAAGGTCTCCATTGTGGGCATTGGCATGCGCAGCCACGTGGGCGTGGCCAGCCAAATGTTTCGCTGCTTGAGCGAAGAGGGCATCAACATCCAAATGATCTCGACCAGCGAAATCAAAACCTCGGTGGTCATCGACGAAAAATACATGGAGTTGGCGGTACGGGCTTTGCACAAAGTTTTTGACCTGGACCAAGCTCGGGCATAATGGTGACCACTGGAAACGTGACCGAGTGGCCGAAGGTGCTCCCCTGCTAAGGGAGTATGGGGTGTAGAGCCTCATCGAGGGTTCGAATCCCTCCGTTTCCGCCA
>Ga0209550_10004685_pt1 | contig 12927 bp, 8 predicted proteins | sample LauGreSuBDMM15SN_2_FD_187567 | JGI IMG/M metagenome (GOLD analysis project Ga0209550, IMG submission 187567) | Freshwater lake microbial communities from Lake Michigan, USA - Su13.BD.MM15.SN (SPAdes) (version 5) | ecosystem: Environmental > Aquatic > Freshwater > Lake | place: Lake Michigan, USA... | reverse complement strand
TGGCCAAAATTGGGCGAACAACGACTGCGTGCATCGGGCTGCACATGAGAAGTTTGCGTGGGCCCTCACTCTCGACTTGGACGAGCATCTCATCTTCGCGCGGCCGACAATTGCGCCTGGTGGCTCGTGGTCGGTCGCAGCGCGCCCCGGTCCTCATGAAGACCTGTTTGACCTCCTGCACTCGGCCCCGATGGCGGAGGTGCACACGTTCGGGAGCATGCGCTGGAAGCTGCCGCAGAATGCGTACAAGGTGACGTGCACCAACTCCTGGATGCCGCGCGAGCAGTGTGTGCGCAATAGCGGATGGCGCAAGCACCTCGTGAACACTCGCGCCATCTTTGCGGTCAACATCCATTGGGCGGACAAGTGCAAGGATGCGCCGCCCGGGTTTGCGTCAAGACGGCCCCTCGTGGTGCGTCCGAGGCTATGCACGATTCACGACGTCAACGTCAGCGAGGGCGTCTTCATCGCGCACGATCGGATGGGCGTCTTGGGCGCAGGATTCGATGGTATGCCTGGGTCTGGTTTCGCTGGCAAAGGGGTCTAGACTGGAGTTAGACTGGAGTGATTGGCCTGTATTGGTGATGTGACTGTAATGTGACTGAGACGAGCGGCTCCCGTTTTCTGCTGTTAACATAGCACCTGCATGCGCCCGAAATGTTTCATTCGAATTCAGTCCGTGGTTCATATCTTGGCGGCGACTGGGCCATGGACTGGGCACACAGCTCGCTTCTTCCATTTGTTTTCCTGATCCCTCACAACTCGTCCTGCATTCCGTCGTCTTCGTCCTCGTCGAGCATCTGCTCACGCCGTGCTGCCACCTCAAACCTCGTGCAGAGTCGAGCGTGCCCTCGCCCGCACAGATGCTGGCTCCGGTCGGGGTGACGCGCCTCATCGTCGCCCCAAATCACATGCCATGCAAACTCGAGGTAGCGCCCCACCACGGGGCCCTCGTGGCCGGGCTCGATGCTCCACGCGTACAGCCGCTCGTAAAAGGGTCGCGGGTACTGCATGAGTTGCTCGCGCCGCACTAAGAATTGGGCACAGCACGTTGAGCCACGGACCCAGTCGGCGTTCGCTCGCCCAAAGTCGACGTGGGGCTCGAGGTACTCACGCCGCCACGCCTCGAGCTGCGCGGCGCTCATTTCGCGCTCGAGCTCGCCTGCACCAACGAGCGGTCCACGCGCCTTGTCGAGGCCAATCCGTTGCCGGTAATTATTGATCTCGACATACGGCCGGCCGGTTTCTCGCGCAAGCCGCCATGCATGCGCGAGCCGCTCGCCGAGCTTGCCGTCGTGATGCCAAGACGACTCGTTGCCGTGGACAAAGAAGCTCCAGCGCGGAAGGCCGTCGTAGTGGTCGAGGACATACTTGAGATACGCCGACGCCTCAGCGCCGCGGTTGACGGGCACGTTGTAGCGGCTGTGTGGGTTGGCTTTCTCATAGACCACGAAGACGGCGGGCTTCGCTGCGTGCCCCGTCGCTCTCGTTGTGCCTTTCCAACGGTCTCCGAGTGCGGCTCTGCTAGTGTCGCCGGTAGTGGCACCTTGTTCGCCGCCCTCCTCGCCGCCTGCATGGCCTCGAGCCTCGACGGCTCCTGTCTGCCCCGCGTCGCCCGTCGCCCAGCTCGCTGCGACGCCCGCGACCCATGAGACATTCTCCGCATGGCGTGCCACCACGATCACTCGCTCGTACGTGCTCAGGTCATACGATAAATTGTGCAACGGCTGCGCCTCGTTGGCTTGCATGGTGGCAGGCATGTGGCTTTTTCATTGATGTGCTGTTGCGAACATGCATGCAAAGTTGATGTGCTGTTGCGAGCATGCATGCAAAGTTGATGTGCTGTTGCGAGCATGCATGCACAAAGAACGCGCAGTGCGAGATCATAGCGATTACCATTCTTCCGTTCACAAAAGTCGGCTTGCATGCTTTGCTGGTAAATACGCAACTTCAGGCTCCGCCGCGCGCGCGCAAACCACACGTGACAGGACCGATGTGTGATGGCTATGATGATGCCGAGGCGCTGTTGCTCGTTCTCCGCATGGACAAAAGCGAGCCGACTACCATTCACGATCTCTCCGACGATGACTGGCGTGAGATCTTGAAGAGTGTGAGCAACATCACGTGCACTCTGCCGCTGGTGCTCACATGCAGGCGTTGGCGTGATGTACGGAAGGCACTGAAGCTCAAGCTGCGTACGGCCGTGTGGGACCTGGCATCAAACATGAGCCTGCTCTCATGGGCCAACGGTCTTGGCTGCCCGTATCCACATCGCATGACCACCGACGTTCTGTGCCGTGCGGCGGCACACCATAACGCGATCGGCGTGCTCCGTTACGCGCGGCAGAATGGCTGTCCCTTTGAGCGAAGCGTCTGCTGCGCGAGCGTGCAGGAGCACACCTCAGCCCCCGCATGCCTGGGCCACGACCCCTCTTGCACGATTCGTACAGCCGCTCGTTGGGGCCATGACGACTTCATCGTTGCAGCAAGGGAGATGGGTTGCCAGTGGGGCCAGCATCCCATGTACGATGCTGCTTCACAAGGCCACCTTGCAACGATCAAGCTGATGCACTCGATGGGATGCCCCATCAACGAGTGGGTTGCCTACGCTGCAGCCACTGTCGGGTGCGCTCGCCCCGCGCGCGCCGTGCTTCAATGGCTTGCTGAAGTGGGTGCACCGATGAAAAAGGCAGTCGAAGGCGTAGTGATGTGCAACTATCACCCGCACGGCAACAGCGGATGCGACGAGTCCACCCTCGACGCCATGAAGATCGCCCACCGGCTAGGCGGTGAGCTGACTGCGGAGACCGCCGCGTCCACGCTTTCCGAAATGGGCTGCGACAGCCCCGAGTTCAAGTGGCTCGTAGACGAAGGCTGCGACCTGTCCCAGATGCCTGTGGAGAAGGCGGGGGAGCTCTGGTCGAGTGCGATTCAAACAGGGTGGCCCGCGTCGATTGATGACATGCAAATGTGGCGTGCGAACAAGATGCCGTGGCACCCGTTTGCTCTGGTGGCCGCAATCGAATGCGTTGCTGCTAACGAGCTCGCTGTGGTTGAGTGGATGGTGAAAGATGGGTGCCCTGTGACCGGACGGGCGATGTACGCGGCCTGTCGGATTGGAGACAAGCGCATCCTGCCTCTGCTCGAGTTTCTCGACGCGCAGGGACGCCACCTGTGGACCGATTTCGCGGTTTCAGACGACATGCAAGACTATCCCGGCGACGAGGATCGCCAGTGGGCATGCTCGTTTTGCCTTGACGCTGTCATCGAGAGCGGATGCATCGAAGCCTTCAAGTGGATGAAGGCGCGCTCAGGCGAAGCTTGGATCCCGTCCCGTGCCCTCTCGACCGCTGCCTCCGCGGGTGAGGCGGAGATGCTCAAGTTCCTCGTGAGCGAGTACCCCTCAGAGGCCACGTGGCAGGATTCCATGGACGACCAGGGCCGCACGCTGAACACTCTCGGCTTCGTTATGGAGTCCGACTGCATGTCTCACGCGGAGACCATGCAGATGCTCGAACTTTGCGTGGAGCTGGGATGCCCCATTTCGCGCGTGGCCTTTCTGTCCGCTTCCCGCATCCCCTTCCACTGCCGGCCATTTGAGTACCTAGAGTGGATTCTCCAAAAACTGGCCCTGCGAGGTGAGAAGCTGCTCAATTGCTCGGCTGCCGCTGACGAGCCGACCCAAACGTTCAATCGGCATGAAGCAAAGAAGTTTTGGGGCTACTCGGAGGGGCTACTCGATGAGCTCGTCGGCAACAGTCAGCCAGGGGGCATCATTCACATGCCGATCGCCCGCGTCAAGTGGCTACATGCCCGTGGAGTGCCTTTGGGTGATGGCACCATGAATGCCGCAGCAAAGCACGGCAATCTGGCTCTGCTCAGATGGGCCCACACGCAGCTGAATCCAGATCCGGGTCCAGATCAAGGGTGCTGCGCACTGCCGGAGAATGCGATGAATATTGCAGCGTACCACGGTCGGATCAAGTCGATGGCGTGGCTCAAGGAGCGTGGCTGCACAATCACCTCCATGGCCTCGATCAAGGCGGCAGCGAACGCGCAACAACAGGCACTCATTTGGCTCATTGAGCAAGGGGCGCCGTTTGACAAGGTTCGGGCTTCGAACGCATTCTTAAAGGCAATGGCTAAGGCCCACCCGGAGGGCCCCAAACCAGATCAAGCACTCTTCCGCCGCGGCACGTCTTTGGCAAAGAACAGGTTCATCTGGGGCTCTCATCTGATGCCCATCCATCCATGACAAGCGTCGAAACATACTTGTAGATTGATCTGGCAAAGAACCAATGCAAAGAACAGGTTTATCTGAGCCAGTGTCACAATCAGGCATGCTGATGCGATCTTGATCTTTTGTTGGTGATCCGTTGGTGAGCACCGTGAAACGGAACGGAAGGAGCTCATACAAGGCGCTACATGTCGAGACTGACACAACTACAGAGCAGTTCTAAGTGTGCAGACGACAGACGACAGAGCGATCGCGTGATTGTCTTTGTGTAAAGTTCTCGCGACGCCCAGATGGCGCAATCTGATGCGAGCGCTCGATGAGTGAGTGAGTGAGTGTGTGTGTGCGCGTACGCGGAATCCAGGCAACCTCGGCCTGACCTCGGCCCATCGCGCCACGGTGCGGCCGTGGGGAGCTTGGTTGGGGTAACGGAACAGGGGAGAATGCTAATGCTAAGGAGAATGATGTCGGAGACGTGTGTGAGGTGTCGGTAGTGTGAGTGTGTGGAACTCTGAGCTGAGTTTCTGATTCTGTGTGGTGCTGGAGGGGTCGGAGTACCGGGAGAGTCGCATCAGTTTTTCTCCTCCGTGCATCATGCTCTGTGTTACAGTGAATTGAGCGGTTGCAGACAGGCACTGTTTTGTTTTCTGTTGTCTGTGGCACTACCACAATTTTACTACTCGGAACCGGAACATGTACCGATTATTAACAGCCCTTTTCACACTCAATCATCGGCGCTCGCAACATCGCGATGCTGCATCACTTGCTGCAGCTTCTGACCACGGCAGCATTGCTGACGATAGCCGCGGCCTTCAAGCCGGCGAATTATGGTGGTACCCGAGTTCTCCGACAAAGAGCGCCGATCCGCATGCGGGATGTATGGTCGGAGTTTGTGCTCCTTCGGCCTCCGGCAGATGAGTGTGAGGTCGAGCAAGCGTTCAATGGGACAGCGTTCGAATTCCACGCGAATCACGTGGCGGGCACCACCTGCGATACCGAGCGGGTTCCGGGCACCTTACGGACAATCGTCCTGAGCAGCGTGCTGTGTACGCTGGTCGCCGTTCCGGCGCTGATGGCCAATCCGTCAGTGGTCGAGAAGATTTTGGAATGGGCTGCGGTATCGGTTGTGGCTGCAGCCCGCTGATGACGCAGAAATTAGTGCCGTGGGCAGCGTTGCATGAATATTGTCTCCGCGAAGCTTCATGATTCAGGACATGTATTGCGGGTCGGGGTTCACAGGTACAACAGGGTCGGGACGTCTGGTTCGGGTGGCAGATTTTCGTTAGGGTCCCTAGTCCAAGTATGTTTAGTCTCGTTCAGATGAGCTCATGCGAGCGGAGTTTGTGAACAATTTCGATTCGTAATATCAATGCGAGACACGCGTCATCAAGTAGGAGTAATCGTACAGAGCGACAGGCTTGCCCAAGGACTCAAAGTACGCACCATCGGTTGGCAAGAGAAAGGCGGCCACGCGCTGCTTGCTCAGCACGGTCCTCGGAATGGCATCAGTGGTGTCGGCGCGCCGGTACGCCGTGAGCACGAGGTACTCGCTGCGCGTGCCCTGCTCGACATTCTCCTGTTGGTACACCTCTGCAACGATCCACTCACCCGGGGGTTGCCCGCTGTCGCCGTCACCTCGCGCTCGGAGCAGAAGCTCTCCGACTGTCAAGTCGGGCCGCAGCAGAGGCTTCGGCGCCGTCGCATGCCCCTGTGGAGGCGCGACCGGCCCGCCCTCGGACGAGCACAGGCGCACGTCCACCGTCTGCTGCACATTCTTGCGCGTCTTCGTAGGCGATTCGTAGCGCAGCAACAGCCGGCCGCCCTTGGCTGACGTCGTCTCCAGCACGCGCGCATCGGCCCAGAAGGCTTCGAGCACCGTCTTCGAGTTCGCGGCTCGATCGGCGCGCACCGCGCCGTCCGCGTCGACGCGGAAGCTCAACGCAAACGTCGGCTCGTTGCCGATGTTGGGCAGGTGCAATATGGAGACCATTCTCACACCTGGCGTTGACTCGGAGAGCAGCTGCTTACCCATTGGAAATCGTACCGACTCGAGCCGAGAATTGACCTTCCACTGCCCCTCGAGCCACGGCGGCAGCACAGCTTCACGCTCAAGAGGTGCCGCGGGCGCTGACCAAGCGCAGCCATTGCTCCATGGCTGTCCCCAAGCCGAAAGGCCTGCGTCGCCTGGTCCTCGCACTGCTGCAGCTAATCGCCCAATCTGCTTTGCAGTTGCATCTTCGGTCGTACCTCGTGCTGGCCTGCTGGTGGCGACGCCCAGAAGGCAAATGGACGCGTCGAGGAAGGCTCGCCGCGCCACGGCGTTGTGCATCTAAAAACGATACTTGATTACAAGATTTCAAAAGAAACACTTCGCACCCCGCGGTGAGAGGTGTGTGGAAAGTTTTTTTCCCCACACAACAAGTCTTGCCCACCGCCTGCGAGACTGCTCATCGCTGCTCCTCAGGAAGAGGCTCTATTGACCCGCAGCTCACACCACAAGGACCGCGCATGAGGAAAAGTTTGGGTGCCTTTTCGCCCACGAAGGCCTTCGATACCTCGCTCAAGAAGCAATTCGAGCAGCAGTCGGAGCAGGTTGCCGTATTGCTCTCCTCGTTGCAAAAGGTGACGATCGAGCTAGAAGAAGCAAGGGACTCGACGAAAAAACAAGTTGCAGATGCCAGACAGGAGAGCAAGGAAGCTCTCAAGGCGGCGGATGCCCGAGCGGCCGAAGTCAACGACGAGATGATCGCGCTCCAGAAGCAGCACGAGGATGAGGTGCGCCGCGAGGGCCGCGCGCATGCATGAGTGGGAGCCACCTTGCCCTCCTCCTTACTGGACCGGCTCGCGTTGCGCCTCGCTCGCCCGGCTCCCTGCAGGTGCGCGAGATGAGCGAGCTGCTGGAGCAGGTACAGCAGCAGTGGAACGTCAAAAAGGAGCAGTATGCGTGGCTTGTGAGTGCGATCAAGGAGCGAGGTGTACCGACCAACGACGGCGCCAACGGCCATGGCAACGGCGGCGCCGTCGTCGACAGCGCCGCCGTCGCGGCCGCGGCCGAGGAGATTGAGCGCCTCCGTGCCGCGCTCGATCAGCAGGCAGCGGAGCGCGCTCAGGCCGGCGCTCAGGCCGAGGCAGCCCTGGCGGAGCTCAAAGCGGCGGCGCAGGCGGCGGAGGCGGAGATGGTGGAGCTCAAAAAGGCGGCGGCGCAAGCGGGAGAGGTGGAGATGGTCCCTGCGGCCAGCCTGAAAGCCGCCGAAGCGGCGGCGGCGCAGGCGGAGGCCAAGGCGGCCGCGGCGGCGAGCGCGTCGGCGAGCGCTGTTGCGAGCGCCCTGGCGGAGGCAACAGAGGCTGCGGCCGAGCGCGAGGAGGAGCTCAAGAAGCTCTCAGCCTCTCGCATGGCGCTGCTGCAGGAGGAGCTCCGGAGGAGCCAGCGATTGCAAGAGGAGCTCAACGCGCTGCAGGAGGCGGGCGCCACGGCCTCGGCGGCCTCCTCGGGCGATGCGGAGGCCGCCAAGCGGGAGGTGATCTCCCTGCGAGATGAGCTCGCAAAGGCGAGCGCCGAGGTGATCTCCCTGCGAGACGAGCTCGCAAAGGCGAGCGCGGCGCTCGAGGCTGAGCGCAAGGCAGCCGGGCAGGCGGCCGCTCAGTTGGCCTCGGTGAAGGCCGAGGCGGCTGAGGCGGCGAAAGCGGCGGAGGCGCGCGCGAAGGCGCAGGCGGAGGCGGCCGCGCGCGAGGCGGAGGCGGCCCTGGCCCAGGCCAAGGCGGACGTAGAGGCGGCGCGTGCCGCGGGCGCCTCCGCCGCGGCCATCAACAGCGCGGGCGCGGCGGGCGAGGCCGCGGCGGCCGCGGTGAGGGAGGAGGCGGCCGCGGCCGCACAGGCGGTCGCACAAAAGGCTCAGGCCGATCTGGAGGCGGCTGTGCGAGCGGTGCAGGAGGCGGCGGCGCAGGAGCTCGAGAAGGCGGTGGCGACGGCGGTGTCCGCCGCCAAAGAAGAGTGTGGTCGGGAGGCCGAGGCGGCCTTGTCCTTTGCCGCGGCCGAGGCGGCCGCCGCGGCAGATGCGGCCGCACAAAAGGCCAAGGCCGAGGCGGCCGCGGCGGCCGCGCAGGGTGGCGACGAAGCTCTGGCGGCGGCGACGAAGAACCTCGCGGCACTGGAGGCGAAGCTAGCGGCCGCGGAGCAGAAGACAGCAGCGGCGGTCGCGGCCGCCCTCCAGAAGGCCGCGGAGGAGCACCAGGCGGCGACCTCTGCGACCACCAAGGCGGCGCTCGACAAGCAAAAGGAGGAGCATCAGGCTGAGCTGAAAAAGGCGCAGCAGGCGGAGCAGGCGAAGGCGCAACAGCTCCAAAAAGAGCGAGCCTCGGCCATCGAGGCCCTCTCCGCCTCCGCCGACGCGGCACATGCTGCCGCACTCGAGAAGGCGAAGCAGGAGGCGGCCGAAGCGCTCGCCGCGGTTCAGGCAGAGCAAGCTGCAATGCTCGAGGCTAAGGCGACGGCCCAGCAAGCGGCGATCGAGCAGCTCAAGAAGCAGCACGCGGCGGCGCTCGAGGCGGCGCAGGCTGAGCTCGCCGCAGCTCGCCAGGGGGGGGCCGCTTTCGGAGCGGCCGAGCTGCTGCAGCAGCGGCTGCAAGCAGCCGAGCTCGCGGCTTCGGAAGCAGAGGCACGTGCGACGAAGGCGACGGCCGACAGGGACAGCCTCGCCTCGCAGCTGGCAGCGATCAAGTTGGCGTCGCCTCCGCCTCCGCCGCCGCCTCCGCCCCCGCCGCCGCCCCCGCCCCCGCCGCCTCCGCTCACCCCCCAGCAGGCCGAATTCGACGCCCTGCAGTCGCAGCTGATGCAGGCGCGCCTCGAGCGCGAGGAGATGCGTGAGCAGCTGCAGAGTAGCGCGCGCAAGATCGAGGAGCTTCAGGTCAAGGAGGCCGCCCTCAAGGCCGAGGTGGCCTTGCTCCATGACGACCGGTCCAATGGCATGCCAGGCGGAGGCGGTGCCGGCGCGGGCGGCTTTGATGACGAGCTGGATGACGAGTCATTGGCAGGTGGCACCGCCAAGAAGAAGACCATGAGTGATCGCATCAAGGAGGCCAAGGAGCGCGCTGCCGCGGCCAAGGCGAGCCTCACCAAGGCAGTCAAGAAGTAATGAGGCGCGAGCACGGGGGGCGGTGCGGTCTGAGTGTTTGCGTGCAAAGCGGTAGAACCGGACATGTGAGATGTGTGTGCAAGTGCAACAGGTCGACAGCGGAGTGCGCAGGCCGCAGGGACAGTGAGAATCCACTCTGAGGCCACTTTGTCGGTTCATGTGCGTACCGTACGGCTTTATCACTTCGCGATACCGGCCCTGTGAGTGCTGTGTTCGCTCGGCCCGTTCGGCGTTCGCGCTTCGCCGCGCCCGCGTTCGGCGTTGGCGTTGTTCACGAGCGTCGAGCGATCGTCGCATCGTCCCCCCGATCGTCCCGTTTTACGATCGTCCGAGATCCATATGTATGCGAGATCGCCCGGCCCCGGCCCGACCCGCGACCGGCCTCGAGGCCTGTTCGCCATCCCGCGCCTCTCTCGTCGGCCGCCCGGCGCGCCCCAGGTCGGATTCAGATATCCTTCTTTTAGATGCACCGACGTTCGACAACTAAAAATAGATATGGTCGGAGATCTGTGGAAACTTAGAGCAGCTTCTCTAGCTGACCCCGGTCAGCCCTGATCCGCGCCTGCGGAGCTGCGGTCGGACACGACGACACCATGGAGACATGGGAGTTGGGAGACATCTCAGTAAGCACTCAGACTGACACCAAGCGGTCGCAAGAACGATGAAGATTAACGCCGTGCGGAAACTTGGAAACTCATCTTTCGAGTACATCGGGCATTATTCGGGCATCTGCCACGAGAGTGGAAGGGCGCGCCGATCGCGGCACGAGAAACAATTCCGTTTCCGAATTCGAGCGCTCAACATGAAGAGCGCGCAATATAATGTATGCTGCCGTAGCTACTACCGTACCTCGACCCCCCCACCCACGTCACTCCCTGGAGCTCTGCACGGCCTCCTACTCCTCGTCGATGACTGCGAGCGTCGAGAGAGCCGCGTGTAACTTGGCGTCTACGTCTTCTCTGAGCTGTAGCTCTAAGCTCTTGAGCTCATCTGAGAGATTCTGCACGCCTGAGAAGACGGCACTAGCCTCTTCCAGGATGGCTTGTGCGCCTGCCGTCTTCTTCGCGCCTGCTGTCTTCTCCGCGTTGGCCGCCTGCTCCTCGGCCCACGTGGCATGGTCGAGGAGGAAAAGGTCGCCAGCAGAGGATACGTGCATGATACCAATCATGTGGTGTGGTGTGCTCGGACGCGCAGGAGCGGTGATGGATTCGACTGAACCTACGATGACGCCGGGGGCCATCCCCGCGCGCCAAGCGGCGTAGTCGGATAGGTAGCGCTCCCTGCGCTCTGCGAGTACTTGCGGATTGAGGAGGTGAGGACTGCGGCACAGGGGGCATGCCTCGAACCCGGCATCGTCGGCCGACAACGCACAGACACGGCACAAACTGTGGCCGCAGCTCAACTCGAAAAGGCCTGCCTCGTCGTAGCAGATCGGGCAGATCTCTCTCATCGTCTCTCTCATCTCGGAAGCTTTGAGGCGCTCGTCCGTCGGGGACGGTCGACTGGTTTATCGGGCAAAAGGATCGAGTTTGAGTGTTTGACGGAACGCAGTCTATTGACGCGGCCGAGAAAGCGAGCACAGGAGTTTCGCGAGTATCGTCAACCAATATGGATGGTACGCAGAGGTCGGGGAGACGAGGGTTGAATCTTGAGCCTATGCAGCGTGGCAACTCGCGAAACCGCGCAGAATGAAGCGCGAAGGATTGAAATGTAATTTATGTGAGATAAAAATTGTGTGGCGCGATGCCGGTGATTCATGGATCATGCCGCGAATTGCCGCGATCCCGGCGCGATCCCGGCAAGCGCGCCGAGTGTGCCTTATGTGTGTCCCCAGACGAGAGAGAAGCACACCGCAAGAGACACCACGTCTCAGGCGTGAGCGCGGGACCCGACCCCGCACCTCTTGTACCCCACTTCGCCCGACACCGACCGTGCTCACGTCGCACACCACGCACACCCTCTTCCGCAACGTGCACCGTCACACAACCAAAACCATCCCACCCCCCACAAAGCCGCTAGATCCACGTGGCAGCCGGCAATCTGTATGCGTGTGAGATGATGCGTGTGGGCACACCGATCAACTACTTGGCGTCCGCGGGAATGCTGGCCCTGGGCAGCGCCGCCCACGAGTGATCGCTATAGTCGGGCTGTGCCACGACGCTCTCCGCCGCCTGAGGTGTGAGCTGGAGCAGAGCCGTCGTCTCAAACATGAAGGCGAGCCCGCCTGAGAGTTTTCTGGGTACGCTCGTGTCGGCCGCGAGGGCGCCGGCGTAGGCGGCAGCATCCGGCCCGTGTGGTGTCGATGCCACGTGGAGGGAGGCGCCGCCCGGAGAGAACCCATCCAGGCCGCCGGCCTTGGCGTCGTAACTGCCGCCCACGAGGCCCATGAACTCGCTCATCACATTCCGGTGGAAGTACGGCGGGCGGAAGGTGTTCTCGGCGCACAGCCAGCGCGGCGGGAAGATGACGAAATCGGCGACGGCGACACCCGGCTCGTTGGAAGGACAGGTGAGCACTGTGAAGATGGACGGGTCGGGGTGGTCGACGGTCACAGTGTTCATCGCGTGAAAGCGCGCCAGGTCGTATTTGTACGGTGCGTAGTTGCCGTGCCACGCGACCACGTCATAGGGCGAATGCTCGCGCGTGGAGTCGAAGAGCTTTCCACAGTACCTGAAGCGGGAGGCTCTCAGATGCATTCAGAGGCACTCGGCGGCAATTAAAGGCCACCGAGAGTGTTCCTACTCGGTGGTGGTTATCACGAACCCGTGGGGAGGTAATCAGAGGCGTTCATCACGTACTTGGTGGTGATCACGAAACCGTTGGGGCATCGCCGATCCTCAAAGCATGCGACGGGCGTCAGGAAGTCGCGCGGCTCGGCAAGCCCGTTGGCACCGATCGGGCCGAGCTCAGGCAGCACGAACCCGCGCGAAGCGTACACCTCGCACACGTAGCCGCGACAGTCCATTTTACGGACCGGGTCACTCCCAGGGCTGGCAGGGCTGACAGAGAAGCGCAGGTTTCGAGGGACGACGAGAATCTCGCCTGGGGCGACGCGCAGCTTACCAAGCTCTGTCAGCACATGCAGTACGCCCTGCTGAGGCACCACAAGCAGCTCGCCGTCGGCGTTGCAGAACGCGCGGTCGACCATCGGCGCGTTGAAGGCGTACATATGGATGGCGACGCCGTCTTTGAGGCTCGGGCTGCCGGCGCCGCACATGGTGTGCAGCCCGTCGACAAAGTCGACGATCGACTCGTCCGAGGCGAGCGGGAATGGGCTCCAGCGCCTCGGGCTCGGGTCGACTACACTGAAGTCGGCCGAGAGCAGGCTCTCGCCGCACCCTACCGGCGGTGCGTGCGGAACATATGCTCCCTGCATGACCGAGGGCGCAAGGCGATAGCACCACGACTTGCGGTTGGTCGCGCGCGGGCACGTGAACGCACTGCCACTCAGCTGCTCGGCGTAGAGGCAGTGCTTGACGTGCTGCGGTGAGTTCTGGCCAATCGGAAGCACACCCGTCACAGCTTCGGTGGCGCAGTGGTTGTGGAAGCCCGAGAGGTACT
>Ga0209550_10004684_pt1 | contig 12928 bp, 9 predicted proteins | sample LauGreSuBDMM15SN_2_FD_187567 | JGI IMG/M metagenome (GOLD analysis project Ga0209550, IMG submission 187567) | Freshwater lake microbial communities from Lake Michigan, USA - Su13.BD.MM15.SN (SPAdes) (version 5) | ecosystem: Environmental > Aquatic > Freshwater > Lake | place: Lake Michigan, USA... | reverse complement strand
CCGCAGAGACAGGAGAATCCGCCGCCGAGACGGACGGGGAATCTCGAAAGCGGCAGCTGCCGGATCGCCATGACGACCCACGCGACACCGCGAAGAACCCAGTTTTTCGCCTTAGCTGAGCGCCTTCCGCGTCAGCTCCTACTGCTTCTTCTTCTTCGTGGCGGCGGGCGGCTTCGGATCGAGATTGGCCGCCATGTCAGCGGCGGTGACGGTCGACGTCACGCCGTCCTTCGGCACCTCGACTTTGGCCAACCAGAGAATCGCATTGAGGACGAGTTTGCGCTGATCCTCTTTTTGCCAACTCGCGTGATGGTGTCCGCCGGTGAAACCGAAACCGCGGCTGCCGTTAGCGTTTTCTGTTACCCACATAACATGCTGTGGCGTCTTGTTGGCGACCAGCTCGCGAATTCCGGGATTACCCGAGTGTGCGCCGTCCGGCCGGCTCATCGTGCTCGGCGGTGGTACATCCGAGAGAATCGGCGTCACGCCTTTCATCCCGGGGCGGAAGCGCATGTTGAAATACCATTCGTCGTTCGTCGTAAACGGCTTCACGCCGCGCGTGACGGCGTGCACAGGCAATGCTTTGAAATTCCCATCCCAGTGTGGATTCACGGACCAATTGATTTCGAAAGCGCCGCCAATCCAATCGAGCCACTCTGCCTGACCTTTTTCCTTGGTCGGCTCGACCGCGTAGTGGAGCGCACCCAGACCCGCCCCTCGTTTGATCTGGCGACCCAGCGTCGCGAGGTGCTCGCCGCCGAGCGCCGGGTGTTTCGCCCCCCCATCGCTATAGATCACGATCGCATCGGCGTCTTCGAGGACGGCATCATTGTCCACCGTCTGCCCGTCGACCTGCTTGGTCGGCCAACCGCCGTCGTAAACGAAGACTTTAACCCCGGGAAACCCTGCGAGGCATTTTTGGAGCAACAGACAACCGGCGCGATGCTCGTGCGCACCGGGGCCGTGGCTGGGCTTGCCCGCAATGAGCACGATTTTCTTATCGGCCGCCAAGGCGCCGAGCGGCCACACGCAGGCGGCGATGAGGGTGAGGGTTTGGAACAGTTTCATCAGGGTCTTCGGGGTTGGGGTGGGCGCACGTCGCCGTTTATTTCAGCACCTTGCGCAGGAACGCGATCCCGTTGACCGCGATGTTATCGCGCTTCGGCTCGATCTTGCGCCAGATCGCGGCGGCGCGGGCGATGACCTTCACGTCGGTCGTGAACGATTCGATGACGACGTCGCCCTTGTAACCGATGGCCTTGAGCGCCTTCACGATTTCTGGCCACGCAATGTGATCGCCGCCCGGGGTGCCACGGTCGCTCCCACAGGCATGGAAGTGACCGAGCAGCTTGCCGGCTTTGCGAATGGAGGCGGCCTGGTTCTTCTCCTCGATGTTCATGTGGAACGTATCGAGGTGCAGGAGCACCGCCTTAGAACCAATGGCCTTCACGAGTTTCAGCCCTTGGTCGCAGGTGTTGAGAAAATCAGTTTCGAAACGGTTGAGCGGCTCGATACAGATGGTGATACCCTTCGCCTCAGCGTGCTTCGCGAGGACCTTGAGGTTTTTCACGACCAGGGCCCACTCGATCTTCTGTTGCGCGGGTTCCACGGCGTCGGCCTTGCCCACCACGGAGTAAACTGGGCCAATGAGACGCGGGCAGCCCATGACGGCAGCCTGATCAATCAACGCGACGCAGTAGTCCATCGCCGCTTTTTGATCGGCCTCCGAACCGCGAAAATCGCGACCGGGGCCCATGCACGCACAGATACTCCCGATGGCGAGACCCGCCTTTTCCGCGGCGGCGCGGACTGCGACGGGATCGATGTGGCTCGGGTCTTCAACGGGGATTTCGACCGTTGCGAAGCCCCATTTTTTGAATTTGGCGAAGAGCGAGGTGCTCTTGGTCGTGAACGGAGACGCGTAGAGGAAGGAATTGAGGCCGATTCTCATGGGAGGTTGGTGGAGGGTGACGGAAAACAAGACAGAACCTTAAAAACGAACGACCCTCTCCACCGGCTCAAGCCTCAAACGCGGCGAGGGCATAGTTCTGCGCCGGCGGGAAGCGGTGTTTGCGGTGGGTTAAGGGGGGGCCGGGCGGGGGCGTCCGGCGGCCCGGACAGATATTTTCCATCACCTGCGATTTTTTTCTTGATACATGAGACATTGTCTGTCTCATGTATCGATTATCCGCAGCAACCGTCCTCCTTCAGACTAAACCTAAAGCACCCATGTCCAAAGCCGCCCCCGCCAAAACCACTCCCGCCGCCACCTCCACCGCGGTGGTCGCACGTGAAAAAAATATCGACCTCGCGCTCTCCGCTATCACGAAGCAATTCGGTGAAGGCTCGATCATGCGCCTAGGCAGCAACAACAAGATGAAGGTCGAAACGCTGTCGACCGGCTCCCTCGCCATCGACCTCGCCCTCGGCGTCGGCGGTCTCCCCAAGGGCCGCATCATCGAAATCTACGGCCCGGAATCCTCCGGCAAGACCACCTTCTGTCTGAGCGTGATTGCCGAAGCGCAAAAAGCCGGCGGTCTCGCCGCCTTTATCGACGTCGAGCACGCCCTCGACCCGAAATACGCCAAAGTCGTCGGCGTGAAGCTCGACGATCTCCTCGTTTCCCAGCCCGACTCCGGCGAAGACGCGCTCAACATCATGGAGACGCTGATTCGCTCCAACTCGATCGACGTAATCGTCCTCGATTCTGTCGCCGCCCTCATCACCAAGGCCGAGCTCGACGGCCAAATGGGCGACATGACAATGGGCAGCCAGGCCCGCCTCATGTCGCAAGCCATGCGCCGCCTCACCGCCGTCGTCAGCAAGACGAACTGCGTGTGTATTTTCACCAACCAGATCCGCGAGAAAATCGGCGTCATGTTCGGCAGCCCCGAAACCACCTCTGGCGGACGCGCGCTGAAGTTCTTCTCCTCAGTCCGCATCGACATTCGCCGCAAAGATCAAATCAAGACGCCCGAGGGCAAGGTCATCGGCAACCGCACGAAGATCAAAATTGTGAAGAACAAGATCGCCCCACCGTTCACCGAGGTGGAATTCGACATCATGTATGACGAGGGCATCTCGAAGATGGGCTCGCTCATCGATCTCGGCATCGAACACAAGATTCTCGAAAAGAAAGGCGCCTGGATCGCCTACGAAGGAGCCCTCGTCGGCCAAGGCCGCGACGCCGCGAAAGCCGCGCTCAAGGAAAAGCCCGAGCTCGCCGAGAAAATCGGTAAGGCCATCCTCGAAAAAGTAACCATCAAACCGGGCGAGCCCGTGCTCGGCGAAGGCTAATCACCTCGCGCTCACGCTCACGCTGGGCACCTCCGGCACCCAGCGTTTTGTTTCCTCCGCCGCATCGGGCTGCCCCGATGCGGCTTTTCGTTTTTTACGCGCCGCGCGCCCTCGCCAAACTATCTGCCATCCACGTCCGTTGATTCTTGGACTATGCCGCTACGTGGCACCGGCGTCCCTCCCATGAATTTACCGGTTGTTATCTACGGACGGAGCCATGCCTCAGTTTTCGGCTAGCTCCGCTCGTTTGCGCGTTGCCGCGTTCGGCGCGTATCGGCTTCCTCCACGACTCCCTCATGTCAGCCGCAGCCCATCTCACCCTCCCCTCGTCCGCTCCGCCGGCTGGCGCCGACCGCGAACCCATTTTTCACGTGCGGGGACTCGCCCGCGTCTATGGCGCAGGCACCGCAGCGGTCACCGCCTTACGCGGAGTCGATTTCGATTTCTTCCGCGGTGAACTCGTCGTCCTGCTCGGAGCCTCTGGGAGCGGAAAATCGACCCTCCTGAATCAACTCGGCGGCCTCGATTCGCCCACCCACGGCACCCTGCTCTACCGTGGTTGGAATTTGGGTACAGCCGATGAATCTGGCCTCACCCAGTTTCGCCGCGATGCCGTCGGCTTTGTCTTTCAGGCGTATAATTTGATTCCGAGCCTGACTGCCCGCGAAAACGTCGCACTCATCACCGAAATTTGTCGCAATCCCATGGCGCCCGAGGACGCCCTCGAACTCGTCGGCCTCGGTCCGCGCATGGACCACTTCCCTGCCCAACTTTCCGGTGGCGAACAACAACGCGTCGCCATCGCGCGCGCCATTGCGAAACGTCCCGACGTGCTGCTGTGCGATGAACCCACCGGCGCGCTCGACGTGCACACCGGCATTACCGTCCTCGAAGCCATCGAACGCATCAACCGCGATCTTGGTACATTGGCCGTCATCATCACGCACAACGCCATCCTCGCCGATATGGCCGACCGCGTCTTCACCCTCTCCGACGGTCGGATCGTGAATGCCCGCACCAACCCGCATCGCGGTTCCGTCCGCGATCTCGCGTGGTAATAGGCTCCTGCGATGAATCGTTCTCGTTCCTCTTTCTCATTCTCTTTCTCCCGGTTTTTCACGCGACCGAACCGTCGCGCCGCTTGGATCCACTCCGGGAGAACGAGAACGATTAGGAGAACGAAGAACGATTTCCGGCCATGAGCCTCCTCGACCGAAAACTACTCCGCGACCTCATCGCGTTGAAGTCTCAGGCGCTCGCCGTCGCCCTCGTCATGGCGTGCGGTCTCGCCATGATGGTCACCACCCGGTCCCTCATCCTCTCGCTCGAATCGACCCGCGATACCTACTACCGCGAACACCGTTTCGCCGACGTCTTCGCCCGGCTCAAACGCGCACCCAACGCCGTGCGCGAACAACTCGCGGCCATCCCCGGCGTCGCCACCGTGCAAACGAGTATCGCCATTCAGGTGACACTCGACGTCCCCGGTCTCCCAGAGCCCGCCGTCGGTCTCCTCAACTCGCTACCCGAGCGCGGCGAGCCCGTACTTAATCGGCCCTACGTGCGCGCCGGCCGCCTCCCGCTCGGCCGCACCACGCGCGGTGAACTCGCCGTCGGTGAAGCGTTCGCAGAAGCCCATGGACTCAAACCCGGCGGCGCGATCTCCGCGATTCTCAACGGCACGAAGCAAAACTTCCGCCTTTCCGGCATCGTCCTTTCGCCCGAATTCGTCTTCGAAGCTCCACCGGGCGCGGCGCTCCCCGACAACAAAACCTACGGTGTATTCTGGATGCCTTACAAAGAACTCGCGACCGCATTCCAGCTCTATGGCGCCTTTAACAATGTCGCTATCACCCTCGCCCCCGGAGCCTCCGAAGGCGCAGTGATCGCCGCCGTGAATCGGTTGCTCGCCCCCTACGGAGCCCGCGGTGCCTACGGTCGCGTCAACCATCCCTCGCACCGCCGCGTCGACGATGAAATCCGCGTGCTGCAAGGCCTGTCGCTCGCCTTCCCCTTGGTCTTTCTCAGCGTGGCCGCCTTCATGACGAATTCTGTGATGAGCCGACAGATCGCCCTCCAACGTGAACAGATCGCGATGCTCAAGGCGTGCGGATTTAGCAACCGCCAGGTCGGCGCACATTATTTCAAATTCTCCTTCGCCATCGTAATTGTGGGCGTGCTCTTCGGTGCCATCGGGGGCGTTTATCTCGGGCATCAGCTCGTGGAGATGTATCATTTATTTTTCCGGTTTCCCCAACTCGACTTCGTGCTCGACGCTCGCGTGCTCGTGGCCGCTGCCGCCGTCAGCGCGCTCGCGGCCTTCACCGGGGTGGCCGGGGCGGTGCGTCGCGCCGTGCACCTGCCGCCCGCCGAGGCCATGCGGCCCGAGGCCCCGGCGAGTTTTCGCCCCGCGCTCTTGGAGCGGATCGGTGGTACCCGTTGGTTCAGCGCCTCGTTTCGCATGGCGCTCCGCAACATCGAACGCCGCCCCATTCGCAGCGGTCTCACGTGTCTCGCACTCGCGCTCGCCACCGGGATTCTCATCGTGCCCAATTCATTTCGCGACGGGATCGCCTACGTGATCGATTTCCAGTGGGACATCGTGCAACGCCAGACCGTGACGCTCACCCTCGTGGAACCCGGTCCCTCCCGCGCCATCGCCGATTTCCGGCACTTGCCCGGCGTCGAGCTCGCCGAACCGTTTCGCTTCGTTCCCGTCGAACTTCGCGCTGGTCAGATTTCCCGGCGATTAACACTTCAGGGCCTCCCTGAGCGCGGAACCCTGAGTCGGGTCATCGACGCGGAACCGCGTCAACTCACCCTCCCCGCGCGCGGCATCGTCATCTCCAGCAAGCTGGCCGACATCCTTCACGTGCGTCCGGGCGACGAGGTGATTGCGAAAGTCTTGGAAGGTCGTGAGCGCGAACTCGCTGTCCCCGTGATCGGTTTGGCCGAGGATTTCGCCGGCATGGCTGCGTACATGGAACTGCACGCCTTGAACCGCCTGCTCCTCGAAGGCGACCGCATCAGCGGCGCGCACCTCGTCGTCAACGCGAGTCACTGGGGCGATTTTTTACACGCCGTGAAACACACTCCGCGCGCCGCCGGTTGTGTCATCAAAAATTCAATACGTGACGGTTTTCGTAAAACGACCGGGCAGAGCATCGGTTTACTCCAGAAGATGTATCTGCTGTTTGCCATCATCGTGGCCTTTGGAATTATCTATAATAGTGCCCGGATTTCGCTCTCCGAGCGCATGCGCGAACTGGCCACCCTGCGCGTGCTGGGCTTCAGCCGCGGGGAAGTGGGCGCAGTGCTCGTGGGTGAACTCGTGCTACTCACCGTGGCGGCCTTACCACTCGGACTGGTGATTGGCGCCGGTTTCGCGCAGGGCATTATCTCTTCAGTGAACACGGAAACGGTGCGCCTACCACTCGTGCTGACCGCCGATAATTACGCGTTTGCGATTCTGGTCGTCGCCTGTGCGTCCGCACTGTCCGCATGGTTTGCGGCCCGCAAGCTCGCTGATATTAATCTGGTGAGCGCCCTCAAAGCGCTCGATTAAGGTCCTGCTTTTTTTGCCATGAACCAAGCTCCCCTCCCCTCCCCTGTCGCCAAGAAGAACGGGCCGCCCGCATGGCGGCGTCGCCTCCCGTGGCTCGGCCTCGGGCTGCTGGTTACCTTGATCGTCGTCGGGCTCTGGCCGCGGGCGGTCCCCGTCGAGGTGGGCAGCGTTTCGCGTGGCCCGCTCTCCGTGACCGTCGACGAAGAAGGCATGACGCGAGTGAAGCATCGCTACGTCGTGTCGGCCCCGGTGGCGGGCCAACTCCGCCGGATTGAGTGGAAAGCCGGGGCCGTGGTCGTAGCCGGAAAAACCATACTCGCCACCCTCGAGACGAGCGGTGCTGACTTTCTGGATGCACGCGGCCAGGCCCAGGCGGAGGCCCGCGTGCGCGCCGCCGGAGCGGCCCGCGATGCCGCCCGAGCTCAGCGCGACCGGGCCGCCGCTGCCTCGAAATTATTTTCGTCCGACCTCGAAAGGCTGCAACAGCTCTTCACCCAAAAAGTTCTTTCAGTCCAGGAGTTTGAAGCCGCCCAAATGCGTGCGACCACGACCCAGCACGACGAACGCGGGGCAGCGTTTGCCTTGCAGGTAGCGGAGTTTGAATGGGAGCAGGCCCAAGCGATTCTCTCACGGGGCAGGAGCGGAGGCGCTGCCGGCGCGGAACCGCTCGCGATTACTTCCGCCGTGAGCGGACGGATTCTGCGGGTCCTGCAGGAAAGCGCGCGCGTGGTGCCCGGCGGCTTTCCTCTGCTGGAGGTGGGCGATCCCACTGATCTCGAGGTCCGGATCGAAGTGCTCTCGCGCGATGGGGTGGCGATTAAGCCCGGTGCACGCGTCATGCTTGAGCAGTGGGGCGGCGCAGAATCTCTGGCGGCCCGTGTGCACCATGTGGAGCCTTCGGGATTCACGAAAATTTCCGCGCTCGGCGTCGAGGAACAGCGCGTTTACGTCATTGCCGATTTTACGGACCCCCTCGAAAAACGGCTGACCCTCGGCGACAACTATCGGGTCGAGGCTCGCATCGTCGTCTGGGAAAACACCGCAGCGTTATGCGCGCCCGCCGGAGCTTTGTTTCAACGCGCGGGTAGCTGGCAATCATTCGTGGTCGCCGGGGGCCGGTCCCAACTCCGCACGGTGAAGGTAGGGCGTAGTAACGGAATCCAAACCGAAATCCTCGACGGATTGAGCGAGGGCGCGCAGGTCATTGTTTATCCCGGCGACAAAGTGTCGGATGACATGCGCGTAGCGCCTCTGAGTGTGACGGCCCGCTGAGCGCCGGTTCAGCCCCGGCCCGCAGCGAAGGCGGGGAGTCCAGCGCGGCCGGACGCAAGGTCAGCAGCGCACGCGCGTTTGACTTGGTGCACGCCCCCGCGAAGCGTAAATCCCCGTTCCATGCCACGCTCCACCGACACCATTGCCGCCCTGGCGACCCCACGGGGGACCTCTGCGATCGCGGTCGTTCGCATCAGTGGTCCGGATACGTCCAGATTGTGCGCGGCGATCTTCGGCGTCACTCCCCCACCCCGGGTCGCAACTCACAGCGACTACCGGGACCGCTCGGGCAAACTCCTAGACGATGTGTTGTGCACATTTTTCCAAAGCCCGCGCTCCTACACCAGTGAGGATTCACTGGAAGTTTCGTCGCACGGAAATCCCCTGATTGCCCAAATGATTTTGGAGGACTTGTTCGCGCGCGGCTGTCGTCCCGCGGAACCCGGTGAATTTACGCAACGGGCTTTCTTGAACGGACAGATGGACCTGAGTCAGGCCGAGGCCGTCATGGACTTGATCCATGCACGCAGTGAACGCGCCCTGGCGGCAGCCAATCAGCTGCTCCGGGGCTCACTCGGACGCCAAATGAAGGCGCTTATAGACCGTTTATTGCAGATTTTGGCCCGCGTGGAGGCCTATATCGACTTCCCTGAAGAGGATTTGCCGGCCGAAGACCGCACGATCGTCGCCCAGGAGCTGACACTTCTAGCCCGGGAGACCGATCGCCTCCTCGCAACGAGCCACTACGGTGAGCTGCTGCGCGATGGGATCAAAACGGTGATTATCGGCGCGCCCAACGTCGGCAAGAGCAGCCTGCTCAATCGGTTAGTCGGCCATGATCGCGCCCTGGTGAGTCCGGAGCCCGGTACCACCCGCGACTTCATCGAGGAGCGATTAATCGTCGGCCCACACTGTTTGCGGATCATTGATACGGCCGGACTCAACCCCTCCCCTGCCCCCTTGGAAAAGCTGGGTATGGCCAAGACGCTCGAACGCGCCAACGAGGCGGACCTTTTTCTGTTGGTCTTCGACGTCACCGGACTTCCCCCGCCTGGACTACCCCTTGGAGTCACCGATAAGGTGACGTCACAAAATTCTATAATTATCTTCAATAAGAGCGACTTAGGTAACACAGGACCGACGCTTTCGCTTTCTTCGGATATCTCCGTTCGCCATGTTTCCGCCCTCACGGGCGAGGGTATCGAGGCGCTCATCGCCGAGATTATTCTACGCGCAGATTCGTTTCAACAGCAGGTGGGCACCGAGACGATTGCGATCAATGCACGGCATGCCGATGCGTTGGGTCAAGCCCGACTCTGTTTGTTTGATGCCCAAGCGAAGCTGGCGGCGAACGAGCCGATCGAGCTCCTCGCGAGCGATCTTCGCGGGGTGCTCGAGGCCTATGGGTCAATCTCGGGCAAGGTCGACAACGAGCGCATGCTCGATGCCTTGTTCTCGACCTTTTGCATCGGCAAATAGGACCCGTGCCCTCACGCCGACTGAACTCAACGTCCCCTGCCCTCTTGACTCTCCCGATGTTTCAAAACGGAACTCACCATGATGTGATTGTGTGCGGCGCCGGCCACGCCGGCGTCGAGGCCGCCATGGCCGCAGCCCGGATGGGTGCGTCTACCCTACTCCTGACCGGTAATATCGATACGATTGCCCAGATGAGCTGCAATCCAGCCATCGGCGGCCTCGCTAAAGGCCAAATGGTCCGTGAAATCGACGCGCTCGGTGGTGAAATGGCCATTAACACGGATGTGACCGGCATTCAGTTTCGGCTCCTGAACGAATCAAAAGGTCCCGCCGTCCAGTCGCCTCGCGCCCAATGCGATAAGAAAGCTTACCAGTTTCGCTTGAAGCACACCCTCGAGCTTCAGCCTAATCTGGAAATTTTCCAAGCGACCGTCACCGGCTTGATCTTCGAGCACGGCAAAGTCGTCGGTTGCCGGACCAATCTGGACATTGAATTTCGCGGCCGAACGGTCGTCGTGACCACCGGCACGTTTCTGCGGGGGCTGATGCATATCGGCCAAAACAAGAACGAAGGTGGCCGTTTAGGCGATTTTAGCGCCAAAACGCTGTCGGCCAGCTTTCTCGAGGCCGGGATTGAACTCCGGCGCCTCAAGACCGGCACGCCACCTCGGCTGCTGGGCCGGAGCCTCGATTTCTCGAAGATGACGGAGCAGAAAGGCGACCCCACGCCGACCCACTTCGCATTCCACGACACCCGGGATCCCGTGGATTTGTTCCACGTGGAACAAACCGGCGAACGCCGCCTAGGCTGGCCGCCCGGTTGTGAACAAGTTTCGTGCTGGATGACCTACACGACGCCCGAAACCGCCCAGCTCGTGCGCGACAATCTCCACCTGTCTGCCATGTATAGCGGTGAGATCGAGGGCGTTGGACCAAGGTATTGCCCAAGTATTGAGGATAAATTTGTGCGCTTTGCAGACAAGCCGCGGCACCTGCTTTTCCTCGAACCTGAGGGTAGGGCGACCAACGAATTTTATGTGAATGGCTTGTCAACAAGTCTGCCCTTTGAGGTTCAGCGCCACATGGTGCACAGTATTCCGGGCCTGGAACGGGCACAACTGCTTCGTCCGGCCTACGCCGTGGAATACGATTTTGCTCCGCCGACCCAGCTTTTCGCCTCCCTCGAATCCAAGAAGGTCGAAAACCTCTTCTTTGCCGGTCAAATTAACGGCACGTCAGGCTATGAAGAAGCCGCCGCCCAAGGGCTCGTGGCCGGCGTCAACGCGGTCAACAAGGTGAGGGGAGGGGCCCCGCTGATTTTGCAAAGGCATGAAGCTTACATCGGCGTGCTGATCGACGATCTCGTCACCAAGGGCACGGACGAGCCCTACCGCATGTTCACGAGTCGCGCCGAACATCGCCTCCTGTTTAATCACGGCAGCGCTGAAGCCCGTCTCCTGCACCACGCCCGCGCCCAATCCTTGGTGTCATCCAGTCGAATCCAGCGCATCGAACAAAAACTCGCAGACATTGCCCACTGGGTTGCTTTCCTCGAGAAGAACCGCACCCACGGTGGCTCTTGGGGTGATGCGATTCGCCGTGACCGGCAAACCGCCACTTTGCCCGAGGTGTTTCTGAATGTGCCGAGCACGATTCGGGACGAAGTTATTTATCGCGTTGGTTATCAGGGCTATCTCGCCCGCGAACAGCGCCACGTCGAAAAACTCTCTCACATCGATAAAATCCGCCTGCCATCTAATCTTAACTACATGACTGTTCGTGGCTTGCGTCGAGAGAGCGCGCTAAAACTTACGGAGATCAAACCGATGACCTTAGGCCAAGCCAGTCGAATTAGTGGTGTAAATCCCTCTGACATAGGGATTTTAATGATTCTTATCCAAGCGGGTAGGGCAGGGGAGTGATCCTGTGATCACTCCGCCCCGCTGACGCACCCCTCTTCCCGTGGAAAATCCCGCCCGCACCGCCCAATATCTTGAACTCATGGAGACGCGCCGACGCGACCTGCGCGCGTGTCACGCTCAGATCCTCGCACCGCAAGCTCGGTTCACTTGGGAGATCGGCAGTGGACACGGCCATTTCCTGGCCGCCTATGCGCAAGCCCACCCGACCGAACTCTGCATCGGCATCGACATTATCGGCGAACGGGTCGATCGGGCCCTCCGAAAACGCGACCGCGCCACCCTTTCGAATCTCCACTTTGTTCATGCAGAGGCCCGGCTATTTCTAGAAACCCTGCCCGACGGCGCGACGTTTTCCCGCCTTTTCATCCTTTTTCCCGACCCTTGGCCCAAACTCCGCCACCATAAGCATCGCATTATGCAGCCCGATTTCCTCGCCTCCGTGGCCGCGAGGGCAGGGGAGGGCGCGCGGCTCTATTTCCGCACCGATTTCACGCCGTATTACGACGATACCAAGGCGGTGCTCAGCGGCCATGCCAACTGGGACGTAATCCCCGAGGGAGCCGAACCTTGGCCCTTCGAACACGAAACGGTTTTCCAAGCCCGCGCGCCAAGCTACCACTCGCTCATTGCGCGCTCCAAACAGCCTGCCACCCCGCCACCGATCATCCGAGCCCGGTAATAAAAATCCTCCACTATAAACGACGACACTCGAAAAACGCGCTGGGACTAATTTGTAGCGCCCTCCTCACTAACCAGAGATTTCCGGGGTTGACGAAGCTTAGCCCCGTAGCGTTTGCTCTCGCTTTTCTTTTCGGTCCAAACCGTTTCACGACGCATGTCACGAGGCACAAAATTCACCACTCTTCTCGCAGCACTCGCTCTCCCCGTCACCGCCTTCGCGGAGGACGTCGCGCCGAGCGCGGCTAAACTCGTGGATTTCGGCGGCGGCTGGATTATCACCAACAGCATGTTCACCGGTTGGATGATTTCAGCTCTGCTCGTAACGCTCGTCCTCTATCTCGTCGGCAAACCCACCATTCTCCCCTCCAAAGGGCAGGCCGTAATCGAATCGTTGATCGAAGCCCTCCGCGACCTCTTCGAACCCATCGTGGGCAAGAAAGCCTTCCCCTTGGCGTTTCCCATTTTGGTCACTTTTTTCATCTTCATCCTTTTCCACAATTGGATGGGGCTCATTCCCGGTGTTGGGACCATGGGGTGGGGGACGACGGACGCCGCCGGTCACTTTCATATCACCCGCCCGCTCATCCGCCCGCACAACTCAGACTTCAACGGTACGATCGCGCTCGCCCTGATTTCCTTTGGCGCGTGGCTGATCATTGTTTTCAAGATCGCCGGCACCAAGTTCATTCTCTGGGATCTCTTCGGTAACAAA
>Ga0209550_10004683_pt1 | contig 12928 bp, 6 predicted proteins | sample LauGreSuBDMM15SN_2_FD_187567 | JGI IMG/M metagenome (GOLD analysis project Ga0209550, IMG submission 187567) | Freshwater lake microbial communities from Lake Michigan, USA - Su13.BD.MM15.SN (SPAdes) (version 5) | ecosystem: Environmental > Aquatic > Freshwater > Lake | place: Lake Michigan, USA... | reverse complement strand
CGTTAACGAACATCCCTGGGGAGAAGGCACCCCAGAACTACGCGAAATTGAAACGACCTGCTGGAGTATGCTTCATGATGCAGCCAACAACCGAAAAAGTCCCATGCATCAGGCAGTCATTGGAACTGCATCAGGAAATATTGCCCATATGCGCACCGTCGTGCTGAGAAGGGTGGATATCGACACAAAAAAAATCTATCTACACACAGATTTGCGCAGTAAAAAGATGGTTGATCTAAAGGATACCAATCACATGAGTTGGTTGGTTTACGACCAATCACAGCGCACACAGATCAGGCTAAGCGGAAATATCATCATTCACCACATGGATGAATTGTGCAAAGAACATTGGAACAAAACCGGCCATCATAGCCGCAGATATTATATGTTAGACAGGTTGGTGGAAGAAATGCCGGAGGCTTCTACTGGATTGAATGAGTCTCTCACCGCATTTGATTATACTTTGGAAGAATCTGAAATAGGTTTCCAACATTTTGTGGTTGTTGAAACAGTAATCAATTGGATGGAGTGGTATTATACACACAGCAAAGGCAACCGAAGGGCTAAATTTACTTATGAAGACGCCTTGGTTTCTTCAGAAACATGGCTCATGCCTTGATAAACAAAAGAGCTAGTTGATTGCTTTAAAATATACCTTAAAATTAAATCCAGTTTACAGTTTCACCTCATGGCTTCATTTCTCAGCGTCAATTTTGTTAAATTGCTTTCTGAAATCATTCAAACGCGACCATCAAAAGTATATAAATGAATTTTATTTTTTTCTCACTGGGCGTCATTTTCCTTCAACTCGCACATATCTTGCTGAACTATGTCCTTTTCAAAAAGAAAGAATTTTTTTATTTTTTTCTTGCGTTTGTAGCGCTCACCATATTTTTTATTCTTAGAATACATTTATTCTTGAATGATGATATTGATCTAGGTATCAAAGAAAAATACGTTTCAACATTCAGCTTGGTTTTTTTGTCTTTTGCGATGTACTATAAATTCATCCGATACTATTTAGATCTCGCAATCTTTTTCCCAAAGTTCAACAAGGCAATTAGCATAGCGGAATCGATTTTGATTTCAGTCGCTTTCCTGATTTTGGTGATGGGTCTTTCCTCTTTTCATCATTTTTCACTTTTGCTCTTCAAATACGTATATTTTTTAACCATCCCCTTTAAATTGACTTTCATTTTTTATTTGGGTACTAGGGGTAAAAAATTAAACAGTATTATCATGTTCGGAACCTTGCTTGCCATGTTGATAATAAGGGTCAGTTTGATTAATAATATTGATATTTATGGCAACCATCAACCTTTAGAAATGTGGAATTTACAGGTTATTATGGGGTCAGTTTTGGTACTTTTTTTATTTATGAATTTTGCCTTGATCTATAAAAGCAGGCTCTATCAGCAAGCAAATATCAAATTGGAAATCCAGAAGCATTTGGAATTGAGTCAACAACGAACTACTATCAGTGCTGATCTTCACGATGACCTTGGTGCATCGCTGAGCAGCATCCACCTAAATGCAATCCTGGCCCAAAAGATACTGCAGGAAAAGACTCCTGAAATTAATGCTTCATTATCGAAAATGGTGAAAGACCTCAAATTGGTCATGGAGAATATGGGAGATATTGTTTGGGCGATAAACACCAGCGGCTATGAACAAAAATCACTGAGCAGTCAATTGAAGGATTTTTATGTTGAGTTGATGGAAGCCCAAAACCTGCAATGCCGTTACCACATTGATGAGGTGTTGGAAGGACAGATTACAGATATCAATGCAAGGAAGAATTTGTTGCTGATTGCAAAGGAAGCCATCAACAACATCCTTAAACATGCCCGTTCATCGGCAATAGACATATCCCTTTCCAAAAAAAACGATCACTTGTTGTTTGAAATCCAAGACAATGGTATTGGCATGAACGACATGGAAGCAATGAAATCTGGGAATGGACTCCGCAACATGAGATTCAGGGCAGAGAAGCTAACCGGAACCTGCACATTTTCATCTAAATTGGGTGCCGGCACCACCATTTCATGCCTAGTTCCGCTCACTAATATTAGCTATAACAATCCTATTGCCATTTGATTAACTTTGAATTGATGATACGCGTTCTTACTTATGATGATTCAGAAGCCACCAGAACCAGCATCGTTGCATTGATTGGCTTGAGTGAGGGTTTCGTTTCGGTTGGTACTTTCGCCGATGCCTTGCATGTGGAAACCCAACTTGAAGAACTCAAGCCAGATGTGGTTTTGATGGATATCAACATGCCAGGCATGAATGGTATTGATGCAACACGCCTGATAAAGTCATTGAATCCCAACACAAAGGTCCTGATCCAAACGGCATTTGACAATGATGAACATGTTTTTGGCAGTTTGAAGGCCGGTGCAGAAGGTTATCTACTTAAAAGCGCTTCACCCGACAAGATCCTGAAGGGAATTGAGGATGTGTACAACGGAGGTGCAATCATGACACCTTCCATAGCCCTGAGGGTCATGCGTTTTTTTCAACCCATTGCAAAACCCTCCAATCCTTATAACCTCACGAACCGGGAAAAGACAGTCCTTGAGCTGCTTTCCGATGGCCTCAGCTACAAAATGATTGCAGCCAAGATGGAAATTAGTTATTTCACGGTTAATGCCCACATACGTAAGATATATGAAAAGCTTCATGTCAATTCCAGCGCCGAGGCTGTCTCCCTTGCCTTGAAATCCGGCATCGTTTAGCACCTTTTATTTCCTTACTCTCTTCAGATTTACTAATATTCGCTATTGCCGCTTAAGCAGCATTGAATGAAATTTACTTGTGAATTTAACAACTTTCTGAAGTTTCATCACTTTGGAGGTGGGCATTTTTTCATAAATGACCTGTTGAATTCCAGCATAAATCTCTGTCAACCAATTTGCTCGAATCGGTTTTCAGGAGCTGATTGTTCGTAAAATTAAAATAACCAACAATGAAGCATTTACTGCTTGCCTTTTCAATCTTTTTAATTGCATTAAACACACAGGCCGAAATGCGCATTGGAACCGCAACCCCCAATGCTGCTGCGCAGTTGGATGTAAGTACAACAAACAAAGGATTTTTGGCACCTAAAATGACAAAAACAGAAAGAGACGCCATTACAACTGTAACATCTGCTAGTAAGGGACTGTTGATATATCAAACGGACAATAAACCTGGATTTTATTATTATGATGGAACAGCCTGGACTTCCTTGGCCGGCTCATCATCTGCATCCGGGGTGGATTTAACCACAGCCCTAGAGGTGAATGGTAAGAAAACATTTATTAGCACTGAAGGATTGTTGGCAACTGGGAACATTCAGTTCAGGTTGTTTTGGAAAAGTGGCGGATACTTTTCAATAAACTTGAGAGTTTAAATTTTAGTCAAACTTAATGTTAGGAAAAAAAAAGTTATAAAACATGGTCGATTTAATATGTCAAACCGAATGTGTAACAAGGTGATGATGATTGCTTTTGTTATAAAGAAAATAAATATGAGTTTTTTATTTAGTGTGAGAAGAAATCAGGGTAAAAATCATGGTCTTAAAACTTCTTTATCCAGAATATTATTGTTTGTCATTTTATTGACTCAAATAAATGAAAAAAGCTATTCACAAGTTTCAGATGTTACTAGGATCGTAACAGATTTTGGCCGTTACTGGAGTTCTACCAATAGCAGCAATACAATTTTTCCGGATACTTCCCATAATGTACTTGGTTTTACTTACAACGGTACTTTGTATTCTACAGGAGTTAATGACCCTGCATTGATAGCTAATAGGCAAACATACACTGCAGGAAACTGGTGGGCATTCCCGACAATTTTAAAAGGTACAGTTCCTAATCCCTCAGTTTTAAGGATAAGTATTGCCAGTAGAATTGATGGAACTACTTTGGAAGCAATTGGTTCTCATAATAATGTAAAAAATCTCACTCCCGAAAATATGCAATCTGATGGTATTCACGGATTGGATATTGGAACTGGCTATGCAAATTTACCTTCTACTGCAATTTCTGTTTATCCGGTGCAAGCTATTCTAAGCAGCAAAATTTCCGATACTGAACCTGATATTTTGGTAACACAAACTGCAGTTGTGTCCACTTCAGGGGATGTATTTAAGTTTTTGGATGCTGCAGGTAATATTGTTGGTAATCAGGTATCCGTAATGTTTAATACACAAGCCAGTCTTGGACGTTTTAAAGGTGACCATCATTATGTTAATATAGGTGATGAGATTTCGAGTGCAACACCAACGGGAGCAATTTATGATGGAATTGTTAATTTCAATTTTGATATCAGGTTGATTGCCTTTAAGTTATCAGAGTTTGGTATTACAAGTTCAAATTATTCTCAGGTAAAATCTTTTACAATTGTACCTTCTGGCGAAACTGATATATCATTTATAGCGTATAATGCATCTTCTTTTAACGTTCCTCCAAGTATTGAACACAATACAGACTATACAAATAGTGTTATCTGTAATTCGGGAACAAGCAGTGCATTTCTGTCCGTAAGATCATATGCTGCATCCGGAGGATCACTTAGTTATGAATGGCAAGAGTCTACCAATTCTGGATCTACCTGGAATACCATTTCTAATGTTGGTATTTATAGTGGAGCTAGATCAACTAAATTGTCAATATCAGCTGCAACTTCGGGCTATAAGTATAGAGCTATTGTTACAGAATCGGGAACTGGTTACAGCTCAACCAGTGATGAATTCACCATAAGTTCTGTAGCGGGTAGTGCGTTGGGAGGAACTTTGAATTCACCTAACATCAGTACTTGTTCAGATGTATATAGTAATAATAGCACCGCTCCTGCAAGATTTTTTCTATCTGTTTCGCCAACAGGAGGCACAGGAAGCTACAGTTACCAATGGAGTGTATCCGCTACCAGCACTGGAACATATACTGAGATTGATGGAGCTATAAATAATACATATAAGCCTGATCTATCTGTAGCAGGAACAAAATATTATAAAGTTCAAATAAAAAGTGGCTGTTACTCCAATCTCTCAACAGCAACAACTGCTACAGTATCAGGAGGTTCCATAATTAGTACAACTAATGGTGGAAAATGTGCTGCTGCTGGCACGGTTCAGATTAGCGCCACTGCTTCATCCGGAACAATAAGCTGGTTTACAGCTTCAACGGGTGGAACCGCAGTAGCTACTGGCAACAGTTACTCACCTTCACCAACCGTAACAACTACTTATTATGCAGCAGTTAAATCAAGTTCTCCTGCTTGCGAATCTGCAAGATGGCCAGTTATTGCTAGTGTATATACATCAGCTCTTGCATTAACAACTACAGCCACTAATACATGTGTCGGTTCCGGTTCAACCATAACTATTTTTAATTCGTCGGTAACAAACGGGGATTATACTATTAATTATACTTTTTCTAGTCCAAACTCAAGTTCTAATGGTACTGCAACTGTTAGTTTTATAAATGGAACTGGTTCATTAATAACTAATACACTTAACACATCAGGAACAACTACAGTTACTATTTCAGGTGTAGTAATGAGCAGCGGATGTACAATATCTTCCTTTACTGGAAATACGGCATCTGTTACAATTAATAGTTCAGGACCTGCTGTAAGCAATTTTTCTGTGAGTGCAACGAGCAGCTGTACAAATATCAATAGCGTTGTTACCGTATCTAGTAGTACACTGGCATCGGGAACTTACACAGTTGAATATAATATTTCCGGAACAAATACCTTAGCATCCTCAAATGTTCAAATGGTGTTTACAGCAGGTACGCCGGGTACAGGTAGGTTTAATTTACCGCTATTACCCAATACCGGCACCAATAATATACTTAATGTTAGCATAATTTCCTTGCTAACTACACCAAATTGTACGATTCCTTTAACTAGCAGTTATACATTTACGAATAACTCTAATCCAATTCTTGACGCCGGTGTTTCTTTTTCATCTTGTGCTACATCAGGTACGTCAATTTTTATTTCAGGCTCTTCAAGTGCATCAGACTATAGCGCATTGGCTTGGTCTACATCAAACGGCACAGGTACATTTACAAATAACACAACAGCATCAGCATTAACCAACTCGTATTACATTCCAACTGCGGCAGATATATCAGCTGGCTCAGTATATTTATCGTTGACAGCAACAGCCAATTCCGGCTGCAGTAATGTTATTAAAACCATTACCTTAAGCTTGCCGCCCAATGCCGTAGGTGGAACCGTTTCATCAAGCCAAAGTATTACTAATAATACACCCCCTGCTACACTTACGTTGACAGGATATACAGGAACAATTACTAACTGGCAAAAATCAACAGATCCAGGATTTGCATCACCTACCACGTTGGCATATACCACAACTTCATTAACGGGGGCTAATATTGGCAATTTAACCAGTACTACTTATTTTCGAGCAAAGATTACAAGAGGCAGTTGTGTGGCCTACTCAAGTTATGTAACTATTAGTATCAGCGGGTCGCCAACCATTTCATCATTTACTCCAACTACTGCAGCAGCAGGAACAACCATTGCTATTACAGGTACAAATTTTACAGGTACCACTGCAGTAATGTTTGGTGGTACTGCAGCAAGTTCATTTTCAGTAGTGAGTTCAACTTCAATTACTGCAGTCGTTGGTTCAGGAACAAGCGGTAGTATTGCTGTTACAAATGCAAATGGAACAGGAAGTTTGCCAGGTTTTGTTTTTTGTACTACGGTTACCCCATCCATCAGTATTGTTTCTGATGCAAGTAGTATTTGCAGTGGCAGCACTGTTAGATTTACAGCTAGTGTTACAAATGGCGGCAGTTCGCCCACCTATCAATGGAAAAAAAATGGTGTCAATGTAGGTATCAGCAGTTCATTATATACAGACGCAGCTTTGGCAAATGGTGATATTATTACTTGTGAATTAACCAGCAATGCAGAATGTGTAACATCTTCAACAGCCAGCAGTAACAGCGTTTCGATTGCCGTATTTTCTGCCAGTGTTGCATCATCATCATCCGGTTGCCTAAATACCGCATTAAATATTACCCATACTACAGCGGTCGCAACAGGCATTGGAACTTCAACAGGTTTACCTGCAGGGGTAAGTGCTGCATGGTCATCCAATACCATCACAATCAGTGGAACACCTACCGTTGCTGGAACATATAGCTACAGCATTCCTTTGACAGGAGGTTGTGGAAGCGTTAATGCAACAGGAACGATTACTGTAAATGCCTTACCAACCCCAACTTTTTCAGCCCAGCCAGGAGCAACAGCTTTAGTAAGCACAGATGTAACCTATACCACTGAAGCCAGCCAAAGCAGTTATATCTGGACTTTACCTGGAACAGTGAATATAGATTACACGATTACTTCAGGCGGAGTTGGCACTGCAAGCAATACAGTAACCTTAAAATGGTTAACAATGGGTAGTAAAACAGTAACAATCAATTATACCAATTCAAATGGTTGTTCAGCAACAACGGCTACTTCATCAACTGCTACAACGGTAAGTGCAAGCACAAGCGGTTTTACCTGGACAGGCGGAGGTGCAAATAATTTGTGGGATGATCCATTAAACTGGTCAACAAATACTTTACCCTTGGCTACAACCGATATCATCATCAGTTCAGGCACTCCAAGGTTGAACATTGATTATGCAGTAGGCGGAACGCTAACTATTAGTGGTACCGGAGCATTGATCATCAATCCAGGCAAGACCTTGAGTATTTCTACAGGTGGTGTGGTTGATTTTGCAGGCAAGTCGGTTACAATTAAGTCTACTGCAGCAGGCACTGGTCAGTTGGGAAGGATACAAGGAAGTTTAATTGGCGCCACTAACGTGACAGTGGAAAGGTATATTCCAGCCACAGGAAGAAGATACCGCATGTTAACTCCTTCTGTGAACACAACAACATCCATCAAAGCGAACTGGATGGAAGGCAACATGAATACATCAGGATCCAATGTTAATTCAGTGGCTGGTTATGGAACGCAGATTACCGGTCCGGGTGGAAACGCCAATGGGTTTGATGTGACTGGAACCAATGCCGCATCGTTGTATCTAACCACCAACGGAATAACTCCAGGATACACATCAGTCCCTAATACAACTAGCACACTCAGTGCACTAACTGGTTACTTCTTGTTTTTAAGAGGTGATCGATCTACTAACATGAATTTATTCAATACCAATGTAGCGCCTAATCCAATACCGCTTCCAACAAGCGTCACAACTTTGAGGGTAACTGGCACAATTGTGCAAGGTCCAGTGAACAGCTTTACCAACGCACTATCGAGTGCAGCGGGTGGATTTAGTTTGATTACCAATCCATATCCAGCTGCCATTGATTGGGCTTCTGTATATGCAGCTAGTTCTTATCTCGAAAATTATTATACCTATTGGGATCCAAACTTGGGTTTCAGAGGAGGATTTACAACTGTAACAACTGCCGGAATTTCAGCACCAAGTTCATCTGCTACAAATATAATCCAAAGTGGACAAGCATTTTTTGTGACTACCACTGCAGATGGTATTGCGCCAACCATCAGCTTACAAGAATCGCACAAGGTTGGTAATTCTGCAAACAATGTTCATGGCATCTTCAAAGCAAATATGACTGTTGATGGCATTGTGAGTACAAAGGTTAAAGGAATCTCACCAGTATGGGAAAACTATCAACCAAATCTGCAACCAACGTTCACATCAATACCAGAGTTCAGAATCTCATTGTACTATACAGAAGGGGATGGCAACAAACGTTTGACGGACGGTGCGGTAGCGTTGTTTGACAATCAATTTACCTCAGCATTGGACGGCAATGATGCTGTTGATGCACCAAACTGGGATGAGAACATTGCAATCAGTAGAAATGGACAAAAATTAGCGATTGAGAGTCGCGCGGAACTGAATGAAAATGATACACTTGAAATAAGTATGAGTACGATGAAAGTGATGAACTATGAATTGCAGTTCCAAGCTAGCAATTTTGGCAGTACGTTGTTGCAGCCTTTGTTAATCGATAATTACCTCAAAACACTGACAACACTCAGTTTGACATTGCCAACAACTGTACCATTTACGGTTACATCAGATACCGCAACCTCATCGAAGAATAGGTTCAAAGTAGTCTTCAAAACATCTGTTTTATTGCCATTTACCGTCACCAAAATCACTGCCACCAAGAAGAACGAAAGTGTGCAAGTTGATTGGGAAGTTAAAACTGATGAAGAACTAAAATGCTTTGATGTAGAACGATCATCTGATGGAAGAAGTTATGTGAAACTAGCTACGGTGGCGAGTTTGGGCAAGGGAATTGCACTTGCGAACTACCGCTGGGTTGATAACAATCCGTTGATGGGAGCGAGTTATTACCGAATAAAAGTGATACCGTTATCCGGAAAGGAAAAGGTCAGTCCCGTAGCAAATATCACCATGGATAAAAACAAACCATCGATGGATGTGTATCCTAATCCGACTGAAGGGAATGACTTCAGCATCAAGTTGAGCCACTTAACAAAAGGCAGTTACCAGGTCATTGTAACCACTGCAACGGGACAGCAAGTGCTTGTAAAAACAATTGAGCATCCAGGCGGCACGAAGATAGCGCGCATGGTATTTGCAAATGATATATCAAAAGGTGTTTACAGGGTTCAGGTAAAAGGCGAGGGACTCAGTTTATTAAGCAACATTATTAAAAACTAAAAAATTTAAACAATGAAAAAACCTGTATTAACACCTATTATTTTGTTAGTTGTCATGATTTTACCCAGTTTATTGATGGCGCAAGGCCCACCCGACCCGAGTGACGCTATGGTCCCGCTTGATGGTGGTTTGTCGTTGTTGGTTGCTGCTGGGGTTAGCTATGGTTCTAAGAAAATGTATGATGCAAGGAAAAATAAACATTAATGTGTTTTTAATTGCTTGGGGTTGAAGTAGTTGAAGTGGTTGAAGGAGTTGAAGTGGTTGAAGAAGTTTAGAGGGTTTAGAAAGTTTAGTTGTTTAGTGCTTGCGGGCATATTGAATCCCTTTATTCAGATAAGAAAATGAAGAATTTTTGCATGTATTTCTCAATAGCCTGGGGTTTAAACCCCAGGCTATTGAAAAACAAAAAACATTCAAACATTGTATATGAAATCAATGCTGATAAAAGCTTTTTTAATGATGGTACTGATATTTCAGCTTAGACTGGATGGTCAGTCACAGAAGCCGTTTGGTCAAGATGATTTTGATGATGTAACTGCTACGAGTGGACCAGGAGGTGGGGCGGTACAGGAGGCACTGGCGGCGGCAGTACTTATACAGGTGGAACTAGCGGCAGAAATGATGTTCCAATAGATGGAGGTCTATCCTTGTTGCTTGCGGCAGGCATTGGTTATGGCGTGAAGAGGGTTAGAAAAAATATTACAATGAAGTCATAAAGTCGGGGGCAATCCAAGCCGGTATAAATACCGAACATCATATTATACATTAAACCTTAAACTATTCCTCCTAACTTTGTGACTTCAAACAATTCACATGCAAAAACTCCGCTCGTTTTTTACTTCAACCTTCCTTCTATTTTTTGTAGCATCAATTTCTGCTCAGGTTAACCCCAGTCAGCCCATCCCCACAGACCCGAAAATGATTAAAGGGACCCTGCCAAATGGATTGACTTATTATATTAAAGAAAATAAGAAACCAGAGAAAAAAGTTGAACTTAGGTTGATAGTAAAAGTGGGTTCGATTGTTGAAGATGACGACCAGCAAGGTCTCGCTCACATGGCTGAACACATGGCCTTTAACGGGACAAAAAATTTCAAGAAAAACGACATCGTTTCTTTTCTTCAAGGAATCGGTGTGGAATTTGGTGGGGATTTGAACGCTTATACAAGTTTCGATGAAACCGTTTACATCCTTCCTATTCCAACCAGCAAACCAGATAATCTTGAAAAAGGTTTTCAGATTTTGGAAGATTGGGCTCATCAAGTTACTTATTTAGATGAGGACATCAACAGCGAAAGGGCCATTATACTGGAGGAAAGCAGACTCGGTAAAAGTGGTGAAGAAAGGATGTTTAAAAAAGTATATCCTGAACTTTTCAAGGGTTCGAAATATGCAAAAAGACTTCCTATTGGTATTGATAGCATCATCAAAAATTTCAATCCGGATGCTATCAGAAGATTTTATAAAGAGTGGTACAGGCCAGACCTGATGGCTGTTGTAGTGGTTGGAGATATCACACCTGATGAGGCAAAAAAAATGATCACCAAGCACTTTGCTGGACTAACAAATCCTTCATCTCCAAGAAAAAGAGAATATGCTTCTGTTCCAGCTTATACCGAAAACAAGGCCATGGTTGTAACAGATAAAGAAGCCACCAACCTTGAATTCAACATAAGTTATCCCGCATTCCCTTATAAAAAAGCAACCACTTTAGGCGAATACAGAAAGGAATTGTTGAACAACTTATATGCCTCCATGTTGGGAAGCAGGATGAGGGAATTGACCCAAAAGGAAAATCCTCCATTTCTCTATGCCTTTGCTGGATTTGGTAACTATGCAAAGAACTACAATTCATTCAGCGTGCAAGGAAGTACCGGCACAAACGACATTAAAAAAGGAATGGATGCGGCTTTGGAAGAGCTAGAACGAGCCATCAGATTCGGTTTTACAGAAGCTGAATTGGAGCGTGCCAGAAAAAACACCATGAGCGCTTACGAAAACAGTTACAACAACCGCGACAAAACAGAATCGGCTGCTTTTGCAGATGAATACATCAGAAATTTCACTGACAATGAATCTGTTCCTGGCATCAGCGCAGAGTTTGACCAAGTTAAATTGCTGCTTCCTACCATCACCATTGCTGAAGTGAATGCAGTAGCAGAAATTTTCAAAAATGAAAAAAACAGGTTCACTTATGTATCTGGTCCAGAAGCCAGTGCAACTGTAAAACTTCCTACATCAGAAAACATCATTGCATTGTTGGATGCCAAAGCAAACGACAAAACCATCAAGGCGTATGAAGAAAAAGCTATTGCAGCAGCTTTGCTTACCAAAGAGCCCAAAGCAGGTAAAGTGATCAGCACCAAAAAGGATGCAGTCCTCGGAACAACAGAATTGGTGTTGAGCAATGGCGTGAAAGTGAGTTTGAAAATCACTGATTTTAAAAACGACCAAATCCTATTTGCAGGATCAAGATATGGTGGGTTGACAAACTATGGCATCAAAGACAAGTACAGTGCTGAGAATGCAGCATCAATGGTTGCAAGCATGGGTGTGGGTGGTTTTAGTCCAACCGACCTTAAAAAAACATTGGCAGGAAAATCAGTTTCTTTGGCTCCAAGCATCACAAATTATACATCCGGATTTTCTGGAAGCAGTACCAAGAAAGACATCGAAACAATGTTTCAGTTGTTGCTTCTATATGTAAACGAGCCCCGCAAAGACACCACGCTTTTCAAGTCTGTGGTTCAGCGTGGAAAGGCACAAGTTGCCATGTTAGGTTCAAATCCACAGGTTGCATTCATCGATACATTGTACCGTGTTTTGTACAGCGGAAATCCACTGGCGCCAACGGCTGTTCCTAAAGTGGCGAACTTCGACAAGATCGATCTTGACCGTTCCTTGGCGATTTATAAAGAGAGACTCAGTGATTTGGGCGGAATGCACATTTCAATCGTGGGTAGTTTCGACGAAAAGGAAATGGTGGCATTGCTTGAGAAATATGTTGCAGGAATGCCTGCCATTACAACTGCGAAATTTGTAGACAATAAAGTAAGGCCATTTGTAGGCGAGAATAATTTTCAATTCAAAAAAGGAAAGGAAGAAAAGAGTTTGATCTTGGGCATCATGCATGGCGAAGTGCCGTATAGCGAAGCCACTGCATTGAAACTAAACGGACTCAGTGATGCCATCAACATCATCATTACCGAAGAAATG